>Ga0247823_10000189_pt1 | contig 51576 bp, 78 predicted proteins | sample 13C_PalmiticAcid_2_FD_192426 | JGI IMG/M metagenome (GOLD analysis project Ga0247823, IMG submission 192426) | Soil microbial communities from agricultural site in Penn Yan, New York, United States - 13C_PalmiticAcid_Day30 | ecosystem: Environmental > Terrestrial > Soil > Agricultural land... | reverse complement strand
ATAATATGGTGAACGCATATTCTGTCCATGCGTAACCAAAGGGATCGTTGAAGTTGTAGTCCATCTCTGGTGCCCTCAAGTTATGCGATAAAATTTGGACTAATTTTAAATAGTAAATATAAGCCTATAAGGAGGCTTTATGATATATGCAGGTATAATAATGACTGCACGAGCACTGCTGAACGCACCAAACAATGGTCGTTTGGTCATGTGCTACATCGATTTATTGGCATCTAGTCTGGAGCTCGATGCTGAGTATTTGCCGCGGATCAACGAGGCGGTCAAGCGCTATGGGCCCTACTTCTCCGTTTCTTATTATGATCCAGAAACAGATACGGTCGTTGACAGCTTAGAGGGTTCTCAATACATGTTGAGGATCGATGCGAAGGACCAACCTTACTCTATAACCCTACAATGAAAATACTCGCCATTGATGGTAACTGGTACCTTCACAGACGGTGGTTCACGCTGAAGACTAGCCGTTCTATTGAAGAAGCTTTGCCCTATGCATTCCTAAGCATGATCATGAAGGACGCTTGTGCAGTGAAGGCTACCCATTTGTTGGTTGGCTTTGACGGTCCTTCCGTGTTCAGGTATAAGGTATATAAGGAATATAAGGGCACACGTCACAAGAATACTGAAGGCGGGGATACTGAGGATAGCAGTAAGGAAATTTATTCATACTTGCCTGCTGTACAGCGGTATCTAGAAAGCGCAGGGATTGCGTGGATACAGCCAAAGAAGTATGAAGCCGACGATGTTCTAGCCTCGGTGGCTAAACAATTCGGGAGGGGGAAGGCTAAAGTTATACTTGGCTGCCGGGATAAAGACACTTACCAAGTACTGGGCCCCAGGGTCTCTATTTATGATTCTGCATTGGACCCGCCTGAATACATCGAGGTGGCCACAGCAGAAGCCAAGAAGGGTGTTAAGTGCTCACAGATGGTAGCGTTTCAAACGCTGATAGGTGATCCCACAGACAACATACCTCAGTATAAGACACCAAGTGAGGCTAAGAAAATACTTAAGACCTGGGGGTCGATCAAGAATTGGTACGCTAATGGAACCCGAGAAGAAAAGCTGTGGCTAAAGACACACCACGTCGATCTACATATAAACAGGCAGCTCGTAGAGTTGGTATCCAATCTAGAGCTGCCTGAGCTTCAAGAACTTGTGGTCCCTAAGCTTAAGAAAACAAACATGCCAAAATACTGGTATGCTTATCAGGACTTCCTATATCCAAAGTCTAGAGGGCTTTTTAGAGCACCCTAGCGTAGATAATGGAGCCCGCGTCCCGAGACCAGAAAATAACGAAGTCTGTGCCGGCTGCTTGGAAGTTAGTAGCTCCCCGCAGGTTACTCATGAAGGTAGCGAACGACGTTGTGGTGCTACCGTCAGGATTAACCCATTGCACTGCACCTGGGAACGTATGCAGACGTAGCCCACCGTTGGTAAGCTCTACTTGAAGCTCTGCATATGTACTTGCAGGCCACCCACTGAAACTCCAGGTCATGGTAGCACCGGAGGTTACCGTAAAGTGTTGAACGTTGGCTGCATCAACATTAAGGTTAAACGTTGTGGACGCATTTCCGCCTTCCAAGAAGGCCAAGAACAGGCCCGTAGCTGTACCATTAACTCGATCAAGCTTATCGCCGCCCGCGGAGACCACGACATTACCGCCAGCATCTGGACTAATACCGTTAACGGTTCGGAGATTCGACGTAAGGTTACCTGTTATGTCAACGGAGAGTCCTACACCTACTTTGACGACACCCACAGTAGATACCGTAGCGATGTTATTGCCGGTAGAGCTTAGTGTACCATCTGATGTGATGGCCAATCCTGAACCGATCTTAACGACGCCCAGTGTAGAAGTTGTGGCAACCGCTATGTTAGCGGGATCCACTGATAGAACACCGGTACCGCTATTGATGGCTAATCCTGTGCCAACCCGTATGGCACCTAGTATGGAGCTCGTAGCAATCGGCAGAGTGGGTGGATTGATTGTCAGAAGTCCTGAGCCATCGATGGTCAAGCCAGAACCTATCTTAACGACACCCAATACTGTAGAGGTAGCTATCTGAATAGAACCGGTACCTACTTCTACCCAAGACTGCCACACACCCGAGGTAAGTTTGCGCCACCACTGCTTGGTCGCCGTAGTCCACCGCTGAACTACTTCACCTGTGTTATTGGTCGACAAGGGCACCACTTCTAGCGTAGCAGCACCTGTGGTTCCCGAAGGTGCGTTGGTAAGAGATGTTGCATTGGCTACCACAACAAAGAACAGACCATTATCTGTATAGGTATCCAGATTAGCCCCGTTCGGTATCTCTGTTGGGTCAATTAAGCCCTCTACTAAGGCAACCACATTGACATTGCCATCAACGTCGGGCAACTGGCTATTAACACTCTTGACAGGTGCGAATCCCAGGTCAAGAACATCGCCTCCGGTAGTTATCAGGTTACCGTTCAAGGGAAGTCTTGCACCACCCCGGGTCACCGTAGTCATTGCAGGCAACGAATAAGGTGTAGGTTTGTTGTTCAGGCTGTTGTAGTCATTAGTTATGCCAACGGCTGCCAGATCAGGCAGATTACCCGCGTTGATAGTCACGTCACCAATCTGACCATTGACAGACGTAACCAAGCTCAATGCCAGAGGATCAACACTAACAACACCGTCCGGGGCAATGGTCAAGCCCGGCCCTATTTTAATGCCGCCCAATACGGTAGCCGTAGCTTGTGGTATGTTAGGTATTGTAGTCGATGATTGGGTCCTATTGAAGGTCACGAACTTATCGCCAACCTCTGGCAAGATCATCAGTGGCGTGTCGAACACCAGGGTTACTGTATTACCTGCGACAACCGCTGTCTTTACGTAGCGGCATATGGAGAACAGTTCGCCTGTAATGAATTCCAATACCACTTCACCGAAGTAAGAGGGATTCATCTTCGGTGAGTAATGCGTGATCGACAAATCAACTGACGTACTGGTTACCGCAGTAATGGTACCCGTAACGATCGTGGCATATTGGTAAGCGTCGAAGCTCCACAAGCCATTTCTGTCAGTGAAGGCCAAGCAGGGGCCTTGAGAGCTATCAGCACCCTGGATGATGTAAGCGTTGGGTACCGCAGCATGGCTAGGTGGCAACTGGTCAGGGCTATGCAACGTAGCCATCTTGAACCTGTTGTCCGACTCAGCGTAGTCCAGCCACATATTGTAGTTGGTACCCGTAACGCTGAGGTAAACATCGATTCTTATACTGTTGCCAACCGAGCTAGACGTAGGTGCCAATTTCTCTATCAGGGCGTTTGCTGCACCCAGAGCAAACAACTGACCTTGGTAGTAGATACCTATTTCCCCAAAGTCAAAGGGGCCTAGGTTGTACTGTAAATACATGGAATACCGAACCACGTTGGCATTCACAGCGTCAGGTACACTAACTCCCCCGGAGAATACTTCAGTACCGTGGATGTCGGTGTCTGTAGGCTGTGGTACGTAATTGTAGTCAGATCCAAGTTTGTACACGTCGAGCACTATAGGGCCGACGTTTGATTCGATTATGGTGTGTCCATAATCTGTGATCTGGATAATCATAGTTCCTCCACATAAACTGCAATAAAATTTGTCATGGGTATAGAACAGGAACTGACCAAGCTCTACAAATCTTGCACAGAGGTATATACGGTTACTAAAGGAGACCCTAGCCGATTAAAGTACCTCAGGCCTTCCCAATTACCTTTCTGTCCGCCTGCTTTCTTCATTAAACATGCGACAATGGGATTAGCCCAGGTAATGGATCTCAATGGTTCATTCTACACATCAGTGGGAACTACTGTCCACGAAGTTTTGCAGAAATATCTGGGAACCAGTGGTAAGTTCCTGGCTAACTGGGAATGCAAAATATGTGGCAAGAAACGCAAGTGCTCAATGAAAAACGAGTGCTGCGATATGCCCATGAAGTACCATGAAGTGGAGATTAACCACAAAGGGGTAAAGGGTCATATCGATGCCATTTATAGGGATAATGAAGGGAATTATTGGATAGTTGATTTCAAGACCACATCGGTAAAATCAGCGCCCAGGAAGAGGACAAATCCTGGGGTAGCTTATACAGAGCAAGTAGAAACCTATGCGCTTATGCTGTGGCGTCAATATGGTATTAAGGTCAAAGGTGTAGTCTTGATGTTCATTCGTCGAGACAACCCTACGTGGGAAGCACCTGTGATCTGGTACATGACACTGCGGACCTCAGATTTCAAGGCCATAGAGGCCCGGACCGAACGTTACAAGAAAAGGCACCAAAGAGTTTTGACCGCACAGACTGAAGAGGAGGTATTAGACTTAGCTAAATATGGACGATGTAACAGTGCATACTGTAGGGTCTGCAAGTCCCCTACGTCACTCAAGAAGCAATTAGCTCGTGCCTACAAGACAGGCAGCCAGAAAAACCACTTACCACTTAGCAGGCTAAAGTAAATATATGAAGACCAAGACCATAAGCGTAACAGTAAGCCGTACCGTACAGATTCAACAATTCCACCCTTCGGTAGTGTCTATGACAGAAACCGCAGAGATAGAGTCAGGTGATGACGTTCGTAAATGCAAGATCCAACTCTATAAAGCGTGTTCTGAAACAGTTGAGACCTGTATGAACCGAGAGATAAAGAAGTACCAAGATGAAGAATGAAGGTCATCAAGTATGTTCTGAATTGGAGAAACCCTACCCATCGATTGATCCTCCCGAAGAGGGCCCAGATACTATCGGTACAGGTAGAGGTTACCACTAACTGTTTATGCCTGTGGGCTCTGGTCAACACTAGGGCTCGCAAATGCAGCCGTGTCTTTGCTTTCTACGAGACAGGCATTGAGCTGCCACCGAAACCAGGGAGGCATGTTGCGACCACGCAGGTTCGCCCTGGTTATGTTGTTCACATATTTGAGGTTACTAAATGACAGCGTTTCACACAAAATATAGACCCCTCACCTTAGATACTTTGATTGGGCATGAGGCGGCTGTAACACGATTGAAAGGGATGGTTAGCTCTGGGAAGATACCGAATGCCTTGCTTATTACAGGACCCTCTTCAGTAGGCAAAACTACGTTAGCCAGAGCACTGACAGCAGCCCTTAACGGTATTGAAAAGGCTGAAGGGCATCCTGACTATATCGAGGTGAACGCTGGTGAACAAAGAACCATCGAAGATGTAAGAAGCTGGATTCAGACAGCGAAGTTTAGGCCCCAGACTAAGAAGAGGGTTATATGTATTGACGAAGCGCAAGGCGTCCTAAGCAATGCGGTAGCTTCTGCTGCATTACTGAAGCCCCTGGAAGAGCCTGCAAAGAACACTTTGTGGATCTTGTGCTCCATGGATCCCCAGAAATTCACGTCTGGTAACGGATTGGCAATCGCTAAACGCTGCACCCAATTCGTATTGGAGTCCCATACTAATTCTGACTTGCTCAAACAGGCAGTTCGTATTGCCAAGGGCGAGAAAATGAAGTATGTTATGGACGAGGAGAAGAGTCTTCTGAAGGCTATAGTTAAGGCATCGGGTGGTGAAATGCGTTCGGTGGCTAACCTTTTGCAAGCCGCCCAACAGTATTATGAAGGACTAGATACCAAACCTTCAAGACTCAGTAAGGAGCATATATCGAAGGTCTTGTCGTCCACTGAATCCTCAGATGATAGACTAGTCGTTACCATATTGACTGCCGTTTATGGAGGCAAGTTTAAGGAAGTTCAACGATCTTTGCTGGATGCCCAAGACGGCTTCCAATTGATTAACAAACTCCTGTGGGCTAATAGCTTTGTGCTGAATGACACGGTATTGGATGGCGCACGCCACAGAAAGGTATGGGCTACGCCTATCAATAAAGAACTTCGAGGGAACGCACAGAAGCTCAAGGTAAGCTTAGGCGCGTTGGCCGCAACTAATGCGACGTTAGTTGAGATCAAGGGACTAGCACAGCAATTTGCGACATCACCCGAGGAGTTACTGTCGGCAAAGCTTTACCGCCTCATCAAGGAAATTCACCCTAAATAATAAGGACAGTCCGTGCTTTTCAATAAGATTAGGCTCCAGAACTCTATCATCTTCAAGGACGCTTCATTCGAATTCAAGCCAGGAATCTCTGTAGTATATGGCCTGAACCGTTCTAACACTAAAGCCAATAGTAATGGCAATGGTGCAGGAAAGAGTTCCCTGTTCTCTCAAGTAGGGGAGATCCTGTATGAAACACCTATCATCGGGGAACGGCAGGACTCAGTTAAAGAAGGGACGCGGGCTCTCCAGTTCATGCTGGGTAAAAAGAAGATCGTTCTACAGAAATCTGCGAGCAAGATCAAGGTCTCTATAGATGGTACCGAAAAGAAATTTCGGACCAAACCGTTGGCCAGGCAATGGCTAAAAAAGGTATTGCCTATCAACGAGGAGGAGTTCAATACCTACGTTCACCTAGATGCTCGTATTCCCCACCCATTGGTAATGGGGTCGTCCACTGAACGAAAACGGTTCTTCAATTCCTTCTTTAGCCTGGACAAGATGGATATCGAACGCAAGCTCTTTGTGGCCGAGCTTGCGGCCCTGAATAAGGTACGTGCTGTCTATTCAGAAATCCGTGAGGAGTATGAGGCAGCGAAGGGCAATAGGATAGATAAAGATAAGTTGATCAAGCTTCGGGAATCTATTAAGATCAAGGAGTCCTTGGTAGATGAGTTGAATCAGAAGAACAGCAAGCTCCAGACCATTCACAACCTATTAGCCTTTGAGTCCCTAGCTAAAGAGCAGATCAATGTCCTGAAGTCTCTGTGCCACGGTGAGATAACAGAAGAGTCGTTCAATGCCGTAGTCAGTGATACAGAATGGGCCTTAAAAAAGAACGTCCAGGAGTTAGAGGCAGCCTTGGAGTGGGAGCAGTATAAACGCGATAATGCCAATTACAGCAAGGCGTGGGATAAACTGACACCCGATGCTAGGAAGCTCATAAATAAGCTGGGTACTAAAGAAGCCAAGTCGAAGTGTAGCTCTGCTCGGTCTAAACTGTTGGAACTCAAGCATAACCGAAAGAGCTTGAAGGCCCGTTTAGCTGACCTAGAGGCAGAGCAAGAAGGGCTGGTAGCCGAAGAGGTTGAGGCACCTGATATAGACCGTGGTGAAACCTTAAACAAACTCCAGTCATTGGAACACCAGTATGACCATGCACAGGAGTTCAAGAGTGGCACATGTGAGACCTGCGGTCAGTCAGTACGTGTTAAGGACCCAGAGGTCCTAAAGGCTAAGATAAAGAAGCTAGAGCGGTTACTGGCTGACTTCGACAAAGCGGAAGCCTACAAAGAGGTCAGAAGGCAGAGGGCAACAAACAAGCAGGAAATCCGTGAGATCAAGATCGAATTAGAGAACCTGCAGCCTAGGATCGAGAAGCTAAGTCGATATGCAGACCTTAATGAAGACCTATCGAATCTGCCTCGTAAGCCCCGTCCTTTTGAGGGCAAGAAACTAGAGGCGGCGGTCAAGCAGCGAATGGTCGATGAGGACAAAGACCGATTAAAGCTCCTGAAATTTCTTCAGCCTAACCTTGATATGGTAATAGCCATTCAGAAGGTAAGCGATAAGCAGAGGGTAGCAGCGGCGGCTGCACCTCTGCTACAGGCACGTATCAACGAAGTTCACGAAGAGTTGTCGAAGCTTAGAGCCCAGTTAGAGACCCAAAAGATGGCTTACGCCAATGTGAAGCGGCTGGCAACCAAACTAAAAGATCTCAAGGCGCAGTTGGTGAACGAGAAGCCACTCAAGTTATTGATCGAGGCTTACTCCGATAAGGCAATGAAGAGATTAGCCGTTCAGGCAATATCGAATAGGTTGGTAACTGTAATTAACAAGTATGCGCGAATCGTGTTCCCCGAGGATTTTCAGTTTGAATTCCGATGGGATACTTCGCAACTAGCGTTATTGGTGCACCGTAAGTATGGTAAGAAGACTAAGGTATCGGATGTTCGCAAACTTAGTGGTGCGGAATCCAAGTTGTTCACGATCATACTGGTCTTAGCCTTATTGACCTTTGTGCCCCATAAGAAGAGATCAAACATAATCATCCTTGACGAACCTACAGCCAACTTTTCTATTGAGACCACACAAGCATTCAAGGCACTGCTACCCGTGATAAATCAAATCATACCTTCGATTGTGATCATAACGCCTAAGACTGACGAGCGCTACGAAGGCGCCTCTGAGTTTACGGTCATAAAGAGTAAAGGTGTGGCCAACATAGTGAAAGGGCACCCCAGTGAGCACTAGAATCATTCAAGCATTTGGTATAAGCGAGTCGCCCATTAAGATAGGTGACGTGTTCAAGGACTTGGGTATCAGCTATGGGCTGGTATCAAAAGCGGAGGTCAAAATCTTCCACTACGCTACAGAGCAACCTGCGCTACCCATCATCTTGCCTTCTGTAGCTATGGCTAAGAAGTACGAGCCTAAGACGGGCAGGCAGGTCTTGTTTATATGTGACGCTCTGGTAGCCCTATCAGAGTGCAATATTCGAATAATAAGGCACCAGGATTTGAGAGCCAATGTTGAATCAGCCCTGCGGTTTGCGGTAGCTCACCCAGAGCAGGACTTTCAATTGGTACATAAATCACTGACAACCGCAGACTACGTTAATGTAGCGACAAAGCCTTCGTACCTGAATTTTATACAAACCGCGTTATACAAGATTTCAAAATATCAGCTACGAAAAGAGGTCCAGTTAATGATCGTGCAGTACCTTAACTCGGATATCAAGTTGCCTGCTCTGAAAGCCAAGCTCAAGTCTAACCTTAAGCTTGGGGACATACTAACGTTAGTCCTCGATCCTAGGGCTATTGATCTGAGATCAGCCGTAAAGGCCTACAAGGAGAGTCCTAAAGACAGCGCACATTTGGAGCAGATAGCTCAAGAATGGGGCTTCGACACGTTTGAAATCTTATACGTGGTGAATTCAGCGTCCCGCAATAAGGATTCATGATGATATTAACAGTTATAACCCCTGAAGGTGAGGAGCAGCTAGGGCTCCTAGACGATTGTTTAATCTACGATGGTCAGGCATTCATCGAACCATCTGTAGGCGAGCTCTGCTTAGTAAATAGTGACGTTGGTCCTTGGCAGTGCTTGATAACTGCTGTCGATCAGGAGGTGGTAACTGAGAATGACCCACGAATCATTACAGTGGACGCCCCTGAGGAGTGTTTCTGCGGCATCACATGCAGAGGCACAGATATAGCTTATGTAACCGTAAGGAGTGAAAATGACTAACACCAACAACCAGTATGGCCTGCCTTTCGTTGAACCCGTTAAACAGACAATTCTGCCTGTGATCAACACGTTGACGAACGAGATATCCGGGTTCTTTGCTATCGAAGAAACAGACTTCGACGGCACAGAGACCGAATTCGAGTTACTTGAGGGCGAGGTATCGATCACCACGGTGACACTACATCCCCGAATTCAAGATGGTTCGAACTATGGGGTTCCGCAATACATGGCTGCCTACTACAACGACCTGGAGTTCCGCTTGCGCCCATGGCTTGGTTATACTTCATTTGTTGATACCAATTCTACAGGCTTCTATCGCTGGTTCTCTATGCCGACGCAAGGCCAGACCCTGCATTTCGGCCCAGGTGTCCTTATCGGTAACCTCACCATCACTATGGACAACGAGTCCTACACACCAGCTACGCCTACACCCCCAGAGGCAGAAGACGCGACCCTGCGCTGGGCTGCCTCTATGGCTCTGAATTCGTCACAGATGGTATGCGGCTTCTTCGACTTCCAATGGCCGTACCTGTTTCAGGCTAAATCTTCAGCACAACCCCTAAGCATCGAGATTATAGCCAACCCTCCGGGCGGTGAGTTCAAATCGACATTGGTTGCCCAGCCCACAGTTGCACCGGGCGGCGCTATCCAGTTCAATACCGTACGTATCATCAAACTCCAAGACCCTGCACCTGGGGACTATGAGTTCACCTATCGAGTCACAGATGATAAGAACCTCTCCACAACTTGCACACTGACCCTCACTATTACTTGACCATGAAAATTAAAATCGATAACACTGTTCTACAGGAGGCTATTCGCGTGGTCTCCCGACTTGCACCACCAGTATCAGGCAACATAGTTATAAAGACTGATGGTAAGAAGGCGTGGATGCAGTCTACCGCTGAAATATCGCGGTGTTCTGTATTGATGCCCTCAACGGTGAGTGGCGAGAACCTGTTTGCCATCAGTCTTAACACACTGAGGGATGCCACAAAAGGTCGTAAGGAGTTAGAGATTCACTACGACAAGACTTTGTGCAAGATATCGGCCTCCAACTACAAATGTGAGTTGGCCACAGTTGACGCGCTAGAGGTGGAAGCCGATAAAGACACCTCAAAGGGGGAAGCCATCAAGCTTAACTCTGAACAGGCAGAATGGCTTAAGTCGGCAGTCAATACCGTAGCCTTGAAACCTAATGCACTGCTAAACACATTCATGCCCGTAGCTATCAGGCTCACGAATAAATCAGCATTCGTTGCCTGTTACGATAGGGATCATATCGCTTACGTGAACAGCAAAGAGATTACAGGCGATATGAGCATTGTGCTGCCCTTCGATACAGCCACAGCGGTACTCGACGTATTCCATAAGGCACCTTTCAAACTGGAGCTCGGTTCATCTAACCTGCATGTTACTAATGCGTTAGTGAGAGCGTCTTTATCCCTACCTCAAGAAGATGAGGAGTCGGCCATTGGTTTGGACGCTGTGGTTACCCAGTCTAAGGCCGCGTCTAAAGCAGACGGAGCTCAAGTGGAGATCGAGAAGGCCGCCCTATTAGAATTCTTGGACAATGCTCGTGCGGTGGCCACCAAAGAGCGTTCGGAAATTGCGATAACTACAGATAAAGGTAAGGTCAAGTTCGAGATCGTGACGGCCAATGGCTCTACCCGTACGGTATTGAAGGCTGCATGTACTACCCAGACCAAGGCCAAAGTAGACTTCGAGTTCCTGGATGAAGCTGTCAGAAAGTGTGCAGGTTCGGTGGTCATGAAGATTGTAAACGATGCGTTTATCAACTTCCAGATGAAGAACTCGGCGGTTATCGTGTCTCTTAATCAGGACTAAGCCCATGAGTCCTCTGCTTGCGCCGCTAGATATGAAGCCCGGTACCTTTTATGATATAGGTTCGGGCTTCATGTTACCTATCCAAGAAGTTCCTTTCCATTCGAAGCTAGAGATCCAGTCTAAGCTCAGCGTGAGCTGCATGTTCGACATATTCTTTGTGAGCTGCGGTGGCACCAGGGTAGGCTTCTTCTTTGTAACCCGATTCGAGGTCCAAAACGAAGGTGGCTACTTGATAACCTACCTCCAGAATAAGGGAAAAGCCACAGAGGTAGAGGTCTTAATCAAGACCGAAGACTTAGTGGTCTATAACTATCCGAATCGAGGGACCCTGGCTATATCACCGCTGGTAAATCCTATCATCGAGACTATATTCGAAGAGCAATAGAAAGGTCACACGTGGCTAAGAACTCGAAGAACCCCAAGTCAAAGATTATTGCCGAGATCCGTGAGGACGGGCAATATAAGAAGTTTAGGGAGATAGTAAGAAATACCCGAGAGAAACTAAAGGTCGACCAAGACCGTAATGAAGCGCTGGCATTGCATGCGGCTAGACTATCGAGGCAGATGTACGGTAAGAAGCAGTATTCACCGCAAGCCTTGTTAGAGTCCTCACTTCAAGACTCATCATATAGATCACGTATGGTAGAAATTCGAGTACAAGCCAATCTCCATACCTCGTTGCTCGATGATGCCATTGACGTAATCAAGCGGTACATCACCACCGAGTTCTACGATGAGCTAAGTGGCTATAAGACGGTGGACCAACGTAAGTCTATGATCGACCGCATAGTCGCTTCCGCATTAGAACTCAAAAGCGAAGGTGAAGCATTGGTCGAATTGTTGGACACTTTGGTCAGGGACATTGACCAGACTTCGTTCCAACTTGAGCGCATGATCAAGGCTCTTGAACTATTGAGTCACTCGAAGGGAAAGCTGGCATGATAATCGATACAGCCTATGACGTGGTTGAAGGTTGGTGCACACCCTATAAGGTATATCAGAAACTATTATTTAAAGTAGTTGGTTCACAGAAGATGCCTGTGCTCATGTGTGCGCTAATAACTAACAGTGTAAATAAAGAATGTGTCCTCGACATAAACGAACAGTTAGCGCATGTAGGTCCTTATGCAGTAGGGAAGTTCTTGAGAGACGGCCCGCACGTCAATATGGTGCTCAATGAGTTGCCTAAGATTAGGGCCCTGCTTGACTTGTTTATGTACCAATCGCTTCAGTACACCAATGGTTTGGAGTTCGTGTTCGAGGGCCAGCTTAATAAGAACGATAGGGTGTGTACGATGAGGATCTTGGGTATTCAGAGAATATCTGAGTACCTGAGGGCTGATCCCCTCCGCTGTCAAGAACCCAGGTTAATTGTGCGGCACGTATCAATGGGGAACTAAATGATCCAAATATTTGAGTTAGTCCTATGCCTGACGCCGAAATCACTCTAGTTAAACGCGAAGCCCTGTTCGTAAAGAAATCCTCTATAGGGGAGAAGCTAACTCAGAGACTCATAACCAAGAATACATTCTACTTCTTCGAAGAGAGGGCATGTAAGGAGTGTGAGTGGCATGATGATCGATTGTCCTCAGAGACCAAGTTAGCAGAAGCCTGCCCTAACTGTGCGGCCTTCAAGGGTGGTATAGCCCTTGCCAAGGAATTGAAGATAGGCGGCAATACATACCTGTCGGTCCCCGCTGGTACAGAAGCGTCTCTGAAATCTGTGCTCAAGAAGAAGGGCGATCTGACCATAAAGTCTAAACGACCGAGTTCAGAATTCAAGCGCAAGATCAAGTTCAGTGGTACTCTGAAAGACTTCCAGAAAGAAGCGGTAGCTGCCATCATTGAGAAAATGTATGGGGTTATCAAGGCACCGCCACGTAGCGGTAAGACTGTGTTGTCCACAGCGGCTATCTGCAAGATTGGTCAAAAGGCTATAGTGTTAGCAGCCCAAAGGGAATGGCTCGATGGCTTCTACGAGACTTTCTGCGGCTCTGGTACGCAAGCAGCTTTAACTACGGCCAAGAAGAACCAAGTAGGGTTCGCCAAGAAGTATAAGGACTTCCTAAAGTATGATGTATGTTTAGTTACCTACCAGACGTTCAGGTCTGAGAAAGGTAAGAAACTCTTAGAGAAGATCAGGGACATGTTCCCTGTTATGGTCCTTGACGAAGTACACATGGGTGCAGCAACGGGCTTTGCTACCGTAGTGTCCAGGCTTAACTGCAAGTGGAAGATAGGACTCTCTGGTACGCCTTCCCGTAAAGACTTGAGATACGTAGTCGTCGAAGCCCTGATAGGACCCATCATATATGAAGCCAAGGTGGAGAGGCTGAAGCCCACGATCAAGCTTGTACGAACAGGCTACAAGGCACAGCATAAAGGTGGCCTATGGACATCGATGGTCTCTCGCTTAGAGAAGAACCCAGCTAGATTGAAGTTGATAGCAAAATGGGCGCTGAAGGACGTAAAAGATGGGCACATGGTCCTTATACCCCTTGCGCAGGTCACGCCGATTAAAGCCCTTTGTTTGGCTATCAATCGCATGGCTGGCAAAAGAGTGGCCCACCCGTTCTTTGGTGGGCTCAAGAAGGATCTCAGGAAGAAATTGATTCAGGATGCTCGGAACTATAAGGCTCGTATTCTAGTAGGCAATACCAAGCTGCTATCAACAGGCATCAACATACCTCGGGCATCTGCAATATATGACACGACACTGAGCTCGAATATCGAGAACTGCGAACAGCGGGTATCTCGCGTACTTACTCCTTGGGAGGACAAGCCGCCACCGATCTTGCGTATCTTTTTGGACGACATGAATGTTCGGCAGCGGTGCTTGAGCAACGAGTGGTTCAACTGCATTAAGCCCAAGTTCAAACCTATAATAACAGAACGGGATCAAATAGCACTAAAGAGTTACTTGACACAAAAGAAAAGCGCAACATTACCTAGTTGGGAGTTATGATGAGCCTGCTATTAGTTACCGAAGGTCTAGGGGAAACAGTATTGGTCTTGAATGCGGAGCTCTGTGGCATACATGTGAGGCTCGTAAGTGAGGGGCTTACGGCTGCTCAAGTTCAGCAGTTGATGGGCATGTCCGTAAAGGGGAACATAGCGGCCGAGCTAAAGGTTAGCCAAGACAAATCTATAAAGACCAATGAGGTAATAACAGGGATCGAAGTAGTATGGTAGACGTAATCAAGCCCCGAGGGAAAGGGCTTAAAAGAGGTTACGATTCCCTAAAGGTCAAACGCAGTGAGGAGGGCGTATACGAAGGCATAAAGATTGAGGTCAAACAGGGACCTCAGATAAGGGCAATAGTGCCTAGTCATGTGTGGCGAACTTCTGCCTTCAAGTTTGATCCCGTACCTTTTGTACCCGATGCTGAAACACTGGACGGCAAGTTCATTGAACCAAAGGTACAAGTAGCTTCATTGAGGAGATTCTTGAAGAACCCGGAGGTTCCCATGATATACGGGATATCCGGTAATCCAGATGACTCCAAGGCCAAGTATTTTGCGGCCTACCTAGTAGAGGCCCATCTAAAGGCTTTGGGTTCAGATGCCAACGTGGTATGGAATCCGGTATTTGGGGGCTTCGACAATCCACTGATGGACCACGATCGAGCACCGCCGACAATGATAGTGCTGACCAACCTAACGGCCCTATCGACGCCTATGCGGCTGGAGAAGGCAAGGGATATAGTAGAGAAGCACCCCGACGTGCCTCGCATAGTAGTCATAGCTGGCTGCGATCCTCTATCCTTTTTAGCAACCAAGCTTTTCACACCGATAAACGGGCTAGCTTATTTCAGCGAAAGCCTTATTAAACAAAGAGTGGAGGTAGTGTGAAAAAGCACCGAGAGTCCAAGCTTGATCCCTATGAAATGCCACTATATTTGCAGGAGGAACTCACAGGCTTATTGTACAAACGGTTCAGAGATACAAATACCGTTGCGGAGCGCGGTACACCTCTAGTAGTCAGAAAGTTCGTGACCAGCTGGTTAGACAGAAAATATGAGGTTCGCACCTTACCCAGAGTATTCGTGGACTACGTGGATATTAAGGGAAGTGCCGTAGCGATAACTTTTGGTGTGCCTAAGAAAAAATGAAACTAGCGTCCCCTAAAGCAGAGTTGACCGTATTACGAGGCTTGTGTCACCGCGATAAGAAGATTGCGGGAACTCTAATGCGGTCTATAGACGAGTCATACTTTTACAGCCCGGAGTCTGTGGAGGTATATAGGTCAATACTAAGGCTTACTGCGGAGAACGGGCAGTCCCCTACGTACAGGCTTCTAATAGAAGATCCTGATATCAGCGAAGAGGCACGGTCCCATCTAAGGGATTCCATAGCTACAGTCCAGAACGTGGACGACGCTGGTAGGGCTGCCAAGATACTCAACAAGTACAGACAGAAACGAGGTATATACAACCTTGCAGCCTATTTGGGCGATCACATTAGCAAGTCTAAGGTTGATATCGACGACCTACTCCAGAAGTCGGCAACTGCGCTTAACATAATTAGGTCTAGGAAGAGCACTGAAGACTCTTTCGTTCACTTTGGCAAGAACAATTCGAGCCTAAAGATAGCGCAAAGTCTTCTGTATGAAGATAATTCAGAAGACGTTATACCCACTGGTATATCACCGTTTGATGATGCCTCTGGTGGCCTTCTTAGGGGCTCTCTGTTCACTATAGGGGCTACTTCCGGTGGTGGTAAGTCAGCTATGGCCGCACAGATAGCTATCAACCAAGCAGAGATGGGCTACAAGGTACTTGTCGTACCCCTAGAAATGTCCAAACGGGAAATGACAGCCCGTATTATGGCCAACGTGACGGGCTATGATGTGACTGACATTCTGACCCAGCGCTTGTCCACAGATGACAGAGACCGGTGTTATCGCAAGTTCAGAAAGTGGCTCAAGAGGGTACGGCTGAAAGGCGGTCGCTTAACGATCTTCAAGCCCGAAGAGGACATGACGGCCGAAGAGATTATGGCCGCAACTGCTGCATACAATGTGGACGTTATTACCATTGACTACATATCGCTTTTGAAGGGTATGGATGGTGATGACCAGTGGAGGCAGCTGGGTGCCGTAGCTCGATATGGCAAGATCAACGCGGAGAACCAGAACCGTGTAGTTATATTGCTGTGTCAGGTAGATGAGTCAGGTAAGATACGGTATGCTCGTGCTATATCAGAACACTCGTCCAACAGTTGGATATGGATAGCTACGAAAGAAACTAAGGAGACTGGGTTGACTAAGATCGAACAACCTAAGTCCCGTAACAGTAAGTCCTTTGCTTTCTACGTGAAGTTTGATTACTCTAAGATGAGGGCACGGGGCGTGAAGATGGATAGTGAATCGCTTGGATCGGTTAGTGGCAAAGAGGAATCGATACCTAACTTAGCGGAAGGATCTGATGTATGAGGCACCAATTCACGATCACTCATAAGGGTGCGGTACGGAACTTCTTAAGCCTGCCCTTAGCCTTAGCGGAGATAGGGGCCGCTAACTATGACATAGCCGTCTTGTATACCGAAGTATGGCCCTGGCTAGATAATAGCGGGGTCACAATATGGGCAGACCGTTACTATATGGTATCGCCGGATACCAGGCGGCTAATTGGTTCGCCAAGGGGCTATGACAACCCAGACTTTATGCCCCGTAATGATCAATCATTAGTAATGACCGGCAGAGAGTACGTGAACAACCTGTATAAGGGAGGTCGAATAGAACACTATGGAGAATGGGCAGATGGCGATTTCGCGTTTACACTTTACTATGGAATCAATAAACTACGGGGCAATAGGAAAGACCTGCCCAGTACACACGAGTAATGAACCAGACGTGTTGATCATAGTGGGACCCACTAGTAATATAGGTAGGTCCTTGGGGCGCAATGGCGAACGAATTATTTCAGGAGGTATAAGTGGTAAACGACGAACATAAGGAAACGACAGTAGGCCAGGAAACGAGGGTGGGCTTTGAGGCCGCATTGGACGAGTATTATCCAGAATGGAGGTCCATATACAGTGAGAACCAGCTAAGAATGTTGAAGCACTTCTATATGGCTGGCGTTAGGGACACCGGAACCTTGGCGTCATATAGCGTAATCGGTACTGGCAATAAGACCGTAGAGGCTACCTTGGAGAGTATAAAGAAGGGCGTAGAGTGGATGCAAAATCACTGTGATCTAATACAGCCTACTTAGAGCTAAATTAAGGGCCCTATAGAATGCCTGCTTATCTGTGGTTATAATGTAGTATGGTGCGCTAGGTGCTCGTAATGCGGTACCCATAGGTTCTCCAAAGGAAACAAAAGGGTGGCTAGATTCTAGCCACCCTTTTCTATTACAGAGCTGCGGACTCTTCGATTTGGCTAATCACTTCGTCCAGATAGTCAGGTGCGTAAGCGTAAAGCTGCGAGTAGTAGTCCTTAGACTGCTTCACGTCATCACGGGTCCAACCAGCGGCCGTGATTTTCTTGTGTGCAGACAGCGGAATCTTGATGTCATACACACCAGCTACAGCCGACATGGGGATAACAACGGTTTCCCGGCTAGACTTCGATACGACCTTCAGCACCTCGTCCTTGGTAGACGCTTGAATGCAGAAGCCATACTCCATATCACCGCTGGAACCTGCGTAGGCAACGAACTCCTTAACGCCTGCAGTGGCCAGTGCCAGATTGCGAATCTTCGGTATATCTGTACGGTTCTTGGTTGCTGCATGCACCAGTTCCGACAAGTCCTCTTCACCATGACGGGCCAGAAACTTGCCGCCCGTACCTTCTTTCAGTTCCCACAAAGTACGGTCACGATTATCCATCATGATATTGGAGGCCATAACCCGATAGTTGGCCTTCAATTGGTTGTCGTCATCAACAGCACGAATCTCACGATTGGCCCGAATGAAGCCAACAGCGACATTGTCCTTAACGATACGGAAGGACGACTCGATCGGTGTAGCCAGGTGCTTCAGTTGCGCAGTCAAAGCCTCGGTCAGGCTTTCTTTCGTTTGCCTGCCTGTGAAAGCAACGATTACCTTTGCTACCTTAGCCGCAACGATTTGGTGATCAGTAATAGAGACCGTGGATGTGGCAAGGCCTTTGGTATTGATGTTCATTTAGTGCTCCAAATGTGACATTCTACGATGAGAGGAGGATTGGTGACTTGGCCCACAGGGGCACATAATCATTTGTCCAAGAAATAGACTCGTATGTAACCATCACATACGAATATCTCTATTTCATACTTGGATTCGAGTGCAGACAACAACCGGGAGAGAACAAGCAACCCCTGCGGCTTGACTATTGATTCCCGAGACATAGTGGATTTTCCACGAGGCCTGAACGTTATACGGACAGGACCAGTCTTGGTCTCCTCTATGTCGAAACCACTTTGTGCGATCTTTTTGACCACATTCTGGATATGTGTGTCTTCTATTTCGCTTAGACCAGAGTCGGCCTGAAGCCGGGTCGCTGCGTTAACCTTCATTTGCTTCTCCTTAAAGAGGGAATTTATCAAACAGAGCTGCGATGCTGGTCAACCCCTCTGGCCCACCAGCTTTAATCTGTTTGGCTATGCTATGCCTATTGATCTTCAAGCTGCCCTTCAATTGCTTTAGAAAGTCATTTAGATCAGTCGCATAAAATCCGAAGTTATAGATGTCCAGGTCCGAGCTACGGAAATGAAGCTCAAAATATAGCTCGCCCTCGTTCCGTAGCTCAGCATTCCACAGTGGACCTGACCATTGTATGGACTTGTTGGCTACTTTGCCTCGCCCAAGAGCCTTACACAGGAGTTTGATTACCTGCTTTAGGTCCTCTATAGAAGCAGCCACCAACCTAGCAGCCGCATTGATTCGAGTACCCATGATTAATCACTAGAGCTGGTCTCTGAAGAATTTCTTACAGCCACTATATTTAGTAACTGGGCCATCTATAACAATGATGTCAGAATGTGGAATAAACTGTATGTGAAGACCAACATTTTCTGAATAGGGGGCAATGATATAGGTAGCACGTTTTGAGACTTCCAAGTCAAAGAACCGGGGATCAACTGCCTCCTTTATCGTAGCTATTTTATCTTTGATACTTGCTGGAGTGATTGCCAACTTTGCAGTGACAAGCCAGCTACCATCCTCTATTGAGATATTCTTTGCCCCTATTCCTAATTCATCGAGGATCTTAAGAACGTCTCGTTTAGAAAGGTTATTAATAGCGGCCGCCAACCGAGTTGCTGCGTTAAGTTTCATTTGCTTCTCCTATTAAATTGAATTTTGTGGATCAAGAATCTTCCCAGTAGTCGTATCGGAAGGAAATCTGAAGCGTAATGAGATTCGATGCAGAACCATCCAGAGGAACTTCAGTAACGGTTTCAGGCCACAAGCCAATGATATTGCAGGTCCTTACGACTTCAGGTATGTCGTTATAGACCACAATCTGCGCATTCACTTTATAGGCAGCAGCAATGGACCCACTATTGTTAGTCCACGACCGCATTTCATCATGCCACCTCTTGAACTTCTCACGGGTGGACCAATCAGCGGTTTCCAGAAAGGTAGCATTCAGGGTATGCGTATAAATACGACGGCCCGCATACTGAAGGGAGACGCCATGCAAAGCGACTTCCATATTATCCATCCCTGAACCGGGGAGATCAGTCGTCATGCATTTGTAAGTCAAATCACGGGTATCTGAAGAACCTGGGATTGTTGGCAGGAAAAGATCGAAGTTCCAGGAAGAAGCCGGATCCTGAAGCGATAGAACATCAAACAAAGAAGAACGTGGCATTATTAGCTCCTTCAGTTCAGTAAATAATGTGTTTAAGGAGGATCGTATGATACTTGAATCTGAATTTGAAAACGACGGATTTATTGATGATATTGCGGAAGCCTTTATTAAGGACCAGTTCGACAGCTCTGACCTAGATGACGAAGTGAAGGAAGTTCTGGGTAATGCTATTGCATATGGCATGCTTCACGCCCTGCTTACCGTAACCAATGGTAAACCCATTAAAGATGCTGAGGGTAAGGTAACAGACGTGAAGTATTACACCATTGAAGAGCTATTGGTTCAAGCAGAATCGCGATTGGGCATCGATGTAGAAGAGCAAGAACCACCTAAATCAGATACCGGTGTCTTGCATTGAACCAGAAAGCTTGCCTGCCAGTCGATCCCCAACAGTCCCTTCTTGCTGGGGTGTGGATCATGTATAAGCTTTAGCGTATGGTCATTCTGCACTTGACCAACACATGCATGAAACACACCACTAGCATTAGGGCTGGGTCCACTTATGTAGCAGTAAGTACCTGGTGCATAATACACCGGATTAACATGCCACAGCATCTCCAAACCCCGTTCAGCTAGCCAGTCGTCAATCAACGTATAGAAGCCATTAGAGCCCGGCGTGTACGTTGATATCTGCGCAAAGTGCGGTACATCCTTTATAGGCAAGTCCATAAGACTAGCTATAACAGCCCTCCCACAATCCCCGCATTGATCGTTATCAGGATCGTACAAGAACTCTTGATCTTGAGGTGTCATTATAAGCCCTAGGCACGGTTCTTACGGTTTTCGCTAACACTCATTGCAGTACCCTGAGTTATATGCACCGACACCTTACCTGAGGAGGACGGCTCTGACAGTCTAACAGCAGGTACATATATTATTGGTGTATCTTCAGAGTTACTTGGAGTGAACACGTTATAAATCTTAGCTTCCTGGGTATTTAGAATCCGCTTAATACGACGCTTTTTCCACCCTTCGCTCATAAGAGCTTTACCTAGCCTCAGTGCATCAGCTTTTTGAACAATAGCCACCAATTGGCCACTCTTCATAGGAGGGCTAGAGCTGAATTTAGCAGAAGGGCATAAAGACTTAACGTAGGTCGCAAGGTCCTTTACCTTGGTTCCCTCGTACTCAGCCTTTAGTCTAGCTGCTGCATTAATCTTTATCATGTGGTTCTCCAACGAAGGTCAAGGGCAGTTTAACTGCCCTTGATCCCTTAGCCCTGCCCAGTTACTTGAGTAAGAACTTCCTCAAACGACACACCCTGTTTAGAGATCACGATCTGCAACTGAATCTCATGGATAGGTATGGTCGGCACGATGATGACCGTAACCCTACGGATGCCCGAGTTGAACATAGCAGCCGAGTTATTACGGGTATCCGATATAACCTGATAGCTAGTTAAACCTCGTGCGTTCTTGATCAGTTCCAGGTAGTCAGAGCAAGAGCCTACGATCTGCCGACCCGTGAAGTCATCGTTGGGTTCTTGCAAGCTGTAGAGCAGGAACTGGTACAGCGAAGTCTTGATGACGTTGACAATCCGACGTACCGATATCCAAGACAACGCAGACTGTTGGGCGCTAAGTGTCTGTTGCTCCCACAGCGCAATGCCCTGACCAATGAAAGTCCTCGTGTAGTTGACTTGGGCCTTAAACAGTTGAGTTGCCTGCCCATCGTCATACGTATAACGGGTTTTCAGAACGTTGACTAAGCCTCGATTCAAGCCTGCTATCGAGAAGCTTGGGTTAGCTACCCGGTCAGTACGGGCGCATAGTGCAGCAGCCCACCCAGAGAACGGTACATACTGCTGCTTGCCATTGATGTTATCGGCTTCCAGAACGTCCGGGCAGAACAAAGCACTATACGAGGAGTTAAGATTCAGCTCCAAGTTACGATAGTTCAGGGCATCTTGCATTCTCTGCTTTGCAGACGGCACGTCCAACATGCCCACTGTATCGCCACGACCTTGGGACAGAGTGTCCATCGCCAATTGAACAGTAGGGTTAGCATGGCCACCGTTGATCAGCGTATTAATACGATAGAGCTGCTTGTTCTTGAAGATATCGTAGGCAGCCGCTACATCAAACGATGTGGGTGCCGAGCCGCTGGTACCACCAGCCAGGTTCTCCCGATCAACTGTATTAACAGGCGGTATGGAGACCAAAGCACTAACGTTCGATGTGACATTGAATGCCACACTGAAGGGGTTAATACGTTCCTCTAGCTCCGTCGACATTCCTGTATCATCAGTGTTGGGGCCCAACGTGCAGAGATAACTCTCAACAGAAGGGATACGTTCGTCATACAGATTGACAGTGAACGTTGGGTCAGGCGGAGGCAAATCAGCAGGATTGGTGATTGGCTTACGGGCAGTATTCGGTGTTATCGAGCCAGTGTCCAAGAACTCGTAAGTACCTTGACCTATTTCGGCCATAAGGCCGATGTTGGCCGATGTTTGTAGCCGCCCATATACGCGATAGCCTATGGCCAGCGGTATAGGATCCCACGATACCGTTACCGAATTGGTGACAGCTACACCAGCAATCACTACTATAGCGGGTACTGAAGCCAGTGTTTCGCCGTTCTTACCCAATGCCGACACCGAATACTGATAGGTACCAGCAACCATAGAGCCACCGGTGGCAACCGAAGCGGCATCCACGTTAGTAGGTGCATCAATGTTATTCGATACTATGCTAGCCGCTAGTTCATCAGCGAACGAACCAGGTCCTTGCTTAGGCCAAAACAAAGCGATGGGTATATCGGTAGGCGACGGGATTAATGATTCCCAGTCTGGGTTCTCTGGGTCGGCTATGCCAGCCGTTATGGGCTCGAAAGCCATGGTAGTGCCATCGCTATACAGCAGAAGGCCAGCATAAAGCGCATCGTTATGCACGGCACGGCGTGCCCATAACGCATTGCCTTCCCTGAAGAAATCGAGACCGCAATATACGTCGAACGATACAGAAGCATCGGGATTGCCGTATTCAGCAATATAGTCATCGGCATTCGTAAAGAACTTAGGCTCAGGGGAACCTTGCTTGGCCACCACAACCTGGCAGCCTACGGCCGTACTGTTCGAAGTAATGACCGTCGATAGATTGATTTCCTGGATGCGAACGTCAGAGGCTCTTTGTTCAAGAATAGTCATTACTCTTCTCCATCTTGTTTTTGCTCTTCAACTACCTTTTGCTCCTCAACCACTTTAATAGCCTTTGGACTAAGGGCCCGATAGTTGTCATCGACTTTGCAGCCGACTCCTATGTGTGCTCTGCTGCGAGGCATAAGCTGTACATGACTAAGCCTGTTATCCGGCAAACGAATCTCTACCTGCAGAGTCTCGCGCGTTAGATTAATCAAGAGCTGTCGCATCACTACTCCTTATTAAACGAAAAGAATTGATACCCAGGCACTGATCCATCAGGATTTAGCACTAACTCCTCTACGTCTAGCTGCTGTATTACCCCCTTAGTGCCTAGAGACGCTTCAGATATATATCCGTGTATGGTGGCCGTTGTTACTGTTTTATAGACCGTTTCCTGCTCAACGCTATTCTCCCTTGGCGGTAATGTCAGGCTTTCCGACATGGTTACACCTACCATAGGAGTCAACGATCCATAGTTGATATTAAATTTGAGGTACCCTAAACGCCTAGCAAACAGCCAACGTTTGACGAAAGCCAAAACAGAGCCCTGCTCCAAGCCTTGATACCTATTTGTGTAGTATTCGATCTCGATTTCGAAGTTGGCAGGCATCAGCCTTACTGTATGCAAGAAGCCGTCTTTAACTACGGTAGTCAAGCCTCGGCGTGCCAAGCTTTGGTTCACATACGACTCATTGTTGGAAGCCAATGTCTGAATGGTAAACAAGGCATAAGGGTAAGTAACTTCACGGCCCCCAAATACCCTCTCCAAAGCCTTCATCTTATCGGTTGCTGTAGCGTACAGGCAGATACAGTTGAACACTTGCTGGAATCTAGAACTGAATCCAGCAAGTACATAGTCCTCTAGGGGTTGGATCTTGGATTCCATATTAAACATGCCCCACAAAAGAAAAATGGTCCGGTAGCACAGTTAAGAGCTACCGGACCACCTGTGCAGTTTATTACTTTTTGCTGCGCTTTGGTTCCATGGAGGCCAGGATCGATGCGAATTCAGCGTCGAACTCTTCATCCGATTGGTCCTCGTCTTCCACTTCTTCTTCGAAGGTTTCAGACTCAACGACCTCATCGGTCGCGTCGTCTTCAACTACTTCGGCTGCGTCATCGCCTTCGTTGATCAAGCTATCGACTTCATCAGCATCAAAATCGATCTCGTCTTCGTTGGCTTTCAAGCGCTTGGTAGCTTGAACTTGAGCTGCCTTAGCCTTGGCTTCCGTCTTGGCCTTAGCCTTGGCATCTTCCTTAGCCTTTGCTTGCAGTGTTACTGCCTGCTTGTTGGAGGCCTCGATAACAGCCACAGCATGCAGTGCATCTGGGGACATAGCCGCTTTAGCAAACAGCTTGGCTGCCTTAACTGCTGCACCCTCACCGCCTTTGCGATACACCGCTACGCCCAGAGCCATGTAGTCCAACGCCCTATTGTAGGTCTTCATATTCGTTTCTCCTATTGGATTAGAGGCGTACGCCCTTAGCGATGGAACGGCTGTTGGCGATGGAGATAGCGATCTCTTCGTGGATGACCCAACCCTTGCCTGGGATCTGTTCGACAGTGATATCGGTCGGGCTCGATTGCAGGCCGCCGCGATCAGAGTAACCACCGTGATTCAGCTTGTCAGCGATCACGAAGAATTCGCCTTGGTTCAGAACCTTGTGTTCCGGATGACGGTAGGCATCGGAAGTGATGGTCATGCCGTACATAACAGCCAGTTCGCCAGTCAGCAGCAACTCGTGGCGAGCAACCGGATCGATTGCTTCGTAGAACTCAGAGTTACCGATGATATCAGCATACAGGTCAGCTGCGATCAGGACGTGCGGTGTCTTCAGGCCCCAACGAGTAACGTTGACCACGACTTGCATCAGTGTGTACGGTGTGAGCTGACCGCTGACGATTGCCAGGTTGTTGTCAACGCCAACCAGTTGGTTAGCTTGGTTGTACCAGAGACGGTCTTCCGAAACCATAACGGCTTCAGTAGCTTCAACGAACTTCTCTTGCAGAACGTCACCAGCGCTTTGATTCAGTTCGTTCTGGGTAATGAACGGACGAGCGATGATGGACAGTTCCGGCGGGTACAGCCATTTGTCACGAGTGATCTGCGATTGAACGCGAGTCGGCGAAGTGGACCATACAGCAGTCACGTTCTTGGCGCGGACCGGGAAGCGCGGGATGGTGCCTTGCGCAACGTCGATCTTGGCCAAATACTTACGCATGAAGCCTTCACGATTGGCAGTCATGTAGAGGGACTCAGCAACGCGCTCACCCAGGATACGGTGTGCTGCTGCGTCATTGAAAGCAGCCTGAACCAACTCACGGTTGATCTTGGACTGATTTTCCATTGCAGTTGCTTGAGCAGCAGTAACGACTTGACCGTTAGAAGCGGCTTGCAAGAACTGCACTTGACGTTGCAGAAGTTCCTTCTTGGACGATGCATTCAATTCGCCCTTGGCGCCGATGGCCAGACTGCCGTCATTGAAACGATAGTCTTGAGCAACAACTGGAGTGCGAGCTGCACGTACTTTGAGTTTGGTCATTATTACTCTCCTTAATTAAGCAGCGCCTGGCGCCGAGAAGTCGATACCAAGATACGGATAATCTTGACTCGGAACCGCAACCACAACAGCGTTAATTGCAACACCAGAGCCAGCTTGGCTAGTCAGTTGGCCATTGGCTGCCAGCTTGATGCCGGTAACTGCTGCCCAGTTGACGGCAGCATCGAACTCTGTAGTGTACAGAAGACCGCGGCGTGCCAAACCGATTTGGCCGACATACGCACCGCTGTACCCACCCGGAGTTACGTCACCCATCAAAGCACGAGCTTGTTGAACGGTCAGTGCATACTTGTAGGTCACGCTGATATTCAGGCCCGAAGTCAAACCAGAGATGCTATTGCCGGTTACGGTAGTGCCAGTAACAACAGCGCCAGTGGCGTTATTGATGATCAGCACTTGACCAGTTACTGGAGCGAACTGGACAGTAACGATACCAGTCGACGGCACAACGAACTTCTCAACCTTGTTGGTGAAACCTTCAGCGAAAGGAGCAGCCGAAGTGCCAGCGATAGCAAAGCCAACGAACTTGTCAGCGGAAGTGCCAGTCGACGGCATAACGCCATTTGCTTGGGCGTTGTTTGCACGAACAAGCGCGATACCTTCAGCACCGATGATGACGCCCGGGGCTACGGCAGCTTCGCTCGAATCAACGAGTTTGGTGTATGGCAGATAGAGCATTTAAACCTCCTTGAAAGAATTACACAATAAAACTACGTTTTGTGATTTTTAGAACAATGACTTTTCCCCATTAAGAATAGAGGCGGCCGCAACAGAATACCCAGCAGTCTTGGCCGTAACTACTTGACGTGGAACACCCGGTTTGTTTAATGCAGCAGTAACGGTCGTTACGTCATCCACAAACTCATCATCGTTGAAGTCGTCATCGGCGCCGATCTGAACACCTTCTTCCAGTTCGTCATCGCTAACCATATCAACGTCTTCAGAGGTCATATCGAGGCCAGCTACAAACTCATCCCGCACAGCTTGTGGCATAGCGGACAGTTTGGTTGCCAACGTCACAATCGCTTTAGCGTAGGACGGGCCATGAGCAGCAAACACACGCTCAACCAACTTAGCGCCACCACGTAGGCCAGCCAGTTGCAGTTCCTTCTCCAGGGCGGCTTTCAGTTCATTCGGCTGGTCCTTGAAGAAGCCACGGTGGATACCAACAGAAGCGATTGCCAACGATTGCTCGAAGGCTGCTTCTTTGGAGGCGCTTACCTTACGTACGGCTGCGGTAGCTGCCTGAACCTTACGTTCAACCCTAGCGTTTACTGTTTCTTGCTTGGTCACATCGACTTTCGCCATAACGAAGCCCATGCCGGTCAAGCCCTGACGCAAGCCCTTCTTAACCATTTCCGAAGCTACAACATCTTGGAATTGATCGCTCATATAAACGTCGGCGTGCTTCGCTGCATCTGCGGCTGCCTTAGTCATGGTCGCTATGATACGGCTGCCTTTGATGACCATCAAACGGCTACCAAACGAAGCAAAGACCACATTGTCCACATCTGAGTCATCAGTGCCATCAACGTCAACGATAGGCATTGCATCGGAAGCCACGGTCTCATCCTCTTCAGCAACGTCTTCTACATCACCAACGTCCTCCACAGCCTCTTCGTCTTCAGCTTCGAATTCTTCCTCTTCGTCCTCTACCGGAGCGTCCCAATCAGGATCTTCGTCATCCTCGTCTTCATCCTCGTCTTCATCCTCGTCGGCTGTCAGGATGTTGGGCGTATCGTTGTTTTCGACTTCTTCACCATCTTGAGGCGTGTGCAACGATGCAGCATCCAACTCTTCGTCATCTTCCAGGGAGTCATCTGGCAGATCGATCTCTTCTGTAGAAGCCGTGATTGCCGAATAAGTCGAACCAGGCTTGTCATCTTCCGGATCGATCAGCGTATCCGGGGACATGTGGTTCATCAGTTTGGTATCGCTTTCTTCGACCTTTACTGGGTCCAGATTGTCGATATGCGTCGAGGTAGAAGCAGTTTTGGCTGCCTGAACTTGTTTCTTGATGGGCATGATGGTTCCTTTAACGTCGTACAAAGTGTTGTGGACAAACCTTGTTGTAAAATAAAATTACTATTCGTGCCAACTCCTGAACAACGGGAGACGGGTATACCGTTGTAGGCTATCTTTCAAACAGTCTTTTACTCTAGTTATTGTCAGTCCCTGGGTGTCTTCTACAAGAATAGAGAACTGTGGTGAATTGCAGTTCTCGCCAGGCCACCTTAATCCCCACCCATGATCAAGCATCAGCGGCATATTTATGCTGAACACAAGTTCTCTTTGGAGCCTGTCTTTGTAGTTTGGTATTACGTGCTTGCCCTTATTGTAGAGTTGAACGGCGATGATATCTGGCCCATACCGTCTAATAGCTATCTGGATATCCGACAGTATGGGAAGGGCAGCAAGAATACGGCGAAGGATTGGACGGGCATAAAAGGCGTAGGGCATAGCTAGCCTAATATCTGATCAGACAGCGCGGTAGTCCACGCAGGACTTTCAACGATAGAGCATTCCACAGGATTCACATTATGGGCATTGCGAAACGCTATGTGGTTTCTACCATCAGGTCCTATAACTTCACGCCAATCTATCTCGTTCTTATGATGAACGTGACCACAATTGCTGGCTTTAGTTATCTCCTGACCACAATATGAGCAAGTAAAGAAGTCCGCTAGAGCTCCCATCGAGTAGGTATTAACATCGCCTTCTCGAACCCTACGTGCCATCTCTGGGTACTTATACTTGTCGATAGCCAGCAGCCCCATTACCTTCCACAGCTTACCATTGCCGTATCCGGTTACCTTGTGCAAGGAAGCGTCAAGAATAACACCATAGGCATCTTCATGAACATCGGCTTTATGTTCCCTATGAACCGGGCAGCCTTTCCAGGCTTTGTAGGTCATGCGGGATACAGGCGGCGGTTGAAACTTGGTGAGCTCTGCAAGGGGGAAGGCCACACCATTCCGATTGGGGATATCAGATGGGCAGATAGGTGTGGTGACCAACAAGAAGTCCTCTATGTTGGAGCTGATATTGTAGAGTTTAGCTGCGAAAGGGAGCCAAGTAGGGTAGTCCAAAGTCTGCAATCGAGAACCGTCTTTTTCGGCATCAATTACAGATATCCCATTGTTGGCCACTATGATGTTTGGCTTCTTAGGTTCTGAATCGAAAAACATAGAGCACCCTATTTATCGAACTGCTATATACAACTCACCGGGGCCGTCGAACACCACTTTCAAGGCCGTGAACAATACCTCCGCGGGTACAATGTCTGCCCCCATGGTTATTTCGTTACTCCACGTAACCGAGTCCTGTACATCAGGATTAGAACTTAGAGCAGAGGCAGTGTTGGCTAAAGTGAAAGAGACCTTCACGCCAGCCGTACCTTGAAAATGGACACCTACGTTTATGTCACCTCGTACCAAGGAGTTGAGGGCGATTAAAGACTGGCCTGCATCATTAGCTATTACAGCAGTCCAGCCCATCCCAACATCAGCAACATTTGGAACGGCCACCCCCGAAGGGGTGACACCGTTCCTATATGCTGGCCCATGATTACCAATAATCGTTATGGCCGACATTTAAGCTCCTTAGGGGTTAGACGGCTCTTCTTCGTCCGGTGGAGTTTCATCTTCTGGGGGTGTTTCGGGCTCCTCTTCAGGAGGCGTCTCTTCTTCCTCTGGTTCCTCTTCCGGCTCCTCAGGCTCTTCTTCACCCAGATCAGCCTCATAGGTAGAATAGGCTGTCGGGTATTGCTCTTGGAAATATGCCGGATAGGAGATCAAAGCGATGGCCCCAATGTCAGGGATACCCAAACGGAAGTAGCAATATTCCCGGTACAGAACCTGGTCTGCAGGAGTCCAGTCGCTTCCTTCGGATACAGCATAACCTGCATTGGTCATCGCGGTTTTAATATTATCGTACATTTATTTCTCCTTTGATTAACGAGTTGAGACCTTACGCAGCTTCTTAAAGTCAGACTTAACTTCTTTCAGATTACTTATGGTAATACCATTCTCCATAATCTTCTGAATCATCTTACCAGTAGCTGCTAGACCAAGACCATAATAGACTAAAGACGGTGTGGACATCTGCCAACGAACTCCAGGTGCCCTAACCTGTATTGCTTTCCTAGACGCAGGTTGACCACGCAGGGGCAACACTATATAAGCCTGCCCATCTTCAATCATCGGATAAGGTTTGATGGCCTTATCGTCTGTTGATGGCTTCACTTCCATTCTGTAGAAGTTCTTCAGCTCGTTCTTTGTAGAGAAGTTGAAGTCCACGTTCCTTGATTTCAACCTACCCTTTTCCATCAACTTATACAGGTCCCGGAAAGCTTCAGAAACATTACCGTGGAATGCCTTATCTAAGGTATAGCCTTTGTCTTTCCAAACATTAAATTGCTGGAGCAGTTGTCGTGGTGTCTTAACCAACGCATATGCAAACTGTTCGGTTGGTCTGAAACCTAGGGCTTGCAAAGCATTAGCCGCCTCAGGGTTGTCTTCGTTCTCGAAGTAAGTGATGCCCAAGAATCCATTCGATATGTTGAATGTGAGCTCCACAGACAACGAAGCAAGTTTCTCTTTAGCCTTCTTCTGAGCTTCCTTCTCCTTCTGGATCTGATCTTTAAGAGCCTTGCGGGCTGCCGCATTATCGATCCGGAACTTCTGTGCCGGTACGTCCAGTGGTGCAGTAAGCTCCAATTCACCTACAGACTTCAGTAACTGATTCCTGATATCCTTAGTCGATGTAGTAGGCCTTGTGATCAAGAACGCAGAGCTTAGCCGTACACGAATTAGGTAGCCAGAATCAAGACTTACGTTGACCATTCGATTGGTCATCATAACGCTCTTGATCACGCCGTCACCAAACTCTGTATGAACCCTCTGGCCTATTATCGCGTCAACTAGGTCAGAGCTAGAAGCCTTATCTTCGTCCTCTTCCTCACCTTCTTCACCGTCCTCGAACGTATTCTGCCTCAAGTGCTCGTCTAGACGTACCAGACCCATTTCATCCGCACCGTAGATTTCAAGGCCCGGGGTATAAGGTACCGTACCCATAAGCTTGGCATCTTTCGGTGTTTCAGCTATGGTCAATTTCTCTAGTTTGAGTTCACCGTGTTTCTCTCGGTATTCAGCATACTCTTCTGCTTGTACCGTCTTGTACTCGCGGTAAGCATCCGCATATTCCTTGAGATTCTCTGACCACGAGTTCATGCTCTCGATGCTGTCCAGCGTCATCTTGATAACAGGAACATCCGGTATGCTCTCGTAGGCTACGTTGTCCGTGTTTTCGAACTTAGCTATGGCCACAATCTTGGATATCAAGCGGCTGATCTTGGTGATATCGATTGTTCTATCCGCTACCACCCAGTCGTAGTAAATTTCGCCACGAATATCCGTCTTCTTGAGTTCAGGACGATTGACCCGGCTGTTACCTTGTTCCAGTGTACCTGGGTTCCAGACGGTTTCAACGCGAACCAAACGGGCCACGAACTGCAAGTTCAAGCCAGTGTTCATTGATTGCTCAACACCGACCATCCACTTCTTCTGGGGGTCACGCTCGAAGGCCGCACCAATCTCTACCTTCTGAGACGCTACATACAGCAAGCCCTGTGATTTCAGTTCCGGAGGGAAGGCGTCAAAGATCTCTTCGGCAGATTCCACATAGTTCGTGAAAACCAGTACTTTACCCGGGAGATTCTGATCCAGGTGCAACTTAACGCGCTCCACGATCTTAGCTACCTTAGGTGACATCCGATCTACGCCCTTCAGTAGCTTATCTCCCAACGGGTCTTTTGCAGGCGCCGTAATGAACTGTTCGAGACGAGCCAAGTAGGGCGTCAGCAACGCTGCCAGGTCTTCGTCTTCAAATTCATCCATCGTGTCGGCTTGATCTTCAGAATCAGCCAACGGTGCGTCTTCGGCATCTTCATCCGGTTTAGCACCGACTACAGGTGCCAGAAGCTTGGCCAACCCTTTATTATTCTTGGCGTCTTCTCTAATGCGATCCAACGTCTCGGTCAAGATCGATTGGTACACATTATATTGGGCTTCTGTAAGCTCTACCTTGTGGAATTGCTCATGTGCTTTAGGAAGCAACGCGGCCCATTCTTTACGCATAGCGCCTGCGACTACAATCCGGCTCTTGATCATTCGCATGATCTCAAGCTGAGCCCCTGGCTTCCACTTGATAACACGATCACCCTTAACTTCGGCACCAAAGCGCTCATTAAACTCCTTACGATCACCAAACAGAGTTGGGTCAAGCATCGCTATTTGGAGAGCCAAATCGGAAGGTGAATCGTGGGCCATTGTACCAGAAGCCAACCTCTTCTTCGGTATGTCAGCAATAAGTGCCATACAAGCACGAGTACGAGCCGAATCATTCTTTACCGACTGCGATTCGTCCAGCATTGCGTAGCCAAAGGAGAACTGCCGCAAGAATTCGATAACTGGATAGACCTTTATCGGGGTCGTGCCATAGCACACCTCATCCTGCCTGTACCGCAGAACGTCATAGTCGCAGACCACTACAGTATTGCGGGGCGCACCTTCCAACAACTTGGTGAGCCTTGGAAAGCCATTGCGGTCAATAGCATAGGAGTTGATCGATACCACATTAAGCTTACCATTGGTGAAGAACACTATCTCCTTCACGTACTGGGCTACCAGGTGCGGCGGACACAGGATAAGGTACGGCGCATTAGTGGCGTTCTTGATCTCGTACAGAACGTCTGTGATAGACAATACCGACTTACCACCACCCGCCTGCACAGGCAGAATAGCGAAGTCAGGGCTACCTTTCAGCAAGTTTCTGACCTTCTTCTGGTGTGGCAACATGCCGATCTTATCGGACAACAACGGTATGGCTGGTGGTTCCCAATCAGGGTCGACGCCTTGGTTCTGAGCAGCCTCCCGAATCGAATTACTCTTTAGGAGTGTGTCTCCATAGTTCTCAGCGCCGTACTTGGCAACCATCGTTACTATAGCCAAATGTGTGCTGACTGTCGATACCGCATATTTAGTATTGACCGCATCAAGGTGATCCAGTATTGCAGGCAAAGCGGCTTGCATGAACCTCGCAATAGGTCTCAGGGAAACAGGGCCTCCTAGATTGAAGTCTTTCCAAGGCACAGGATCATCAGGATGCATGCCCTCTTCCATACGGTAGAAGTTTAGGGCGTCTACCATGTAGTCGAGCATGTTAGGTGATTTCACCAAAGTTGGAGCGGCATTTGGATTCTCTTTGATCAACTGTTGGGTCTCTTCTGCCACAAAGTATTGGCTAGGGGTTGTACTCAACCCAGATGAGTCAGCCATATTGACAATGGTCTTGAGGGTCTTGATACTCGAAGGCTTGTCTAACAGGTTGACGACATGCGAGGAGTCGGCTATCTTAAAGCGAGCCAAGTCCTGAACCTTCAACATACCAGTAGAGGTTGTGTAGCTATACTTGTTGTTCTGCCAATCCATTAAGACCGGTATGTTACGAGGTAACTTCGTTATATGCCCTTCATCGCCATCTATGGATAAGGAATCAGCTTCTGTCACGTCTACCAATTGGAAGCTATCGTCACCCTTATCACCTACTTGGCTATAGAGATCCTCATAACGACCTGTATTGTCCAATTCCTTGGGCAGCCAATAAGCAGTACCGTCGGGTCCAATAGACAGGGAGTGTTCGTTGACTCGAATCTGGTTGTTCTGAAGCGAGGGCAAAGTACGGGCGATCTTGGATACCGGAAATGCGGATAAAGGTGCGGGGCCCGTGAAGCCGAAATAAGTTGTAGTCCATTGGAGGAGCAGCGGGTAGAGATCAATGTTTCGAATCTCAATCCAATAAGAGGTGGTTAACTGCTCTGCAATGGGCTTAGAGATCTTGAAGTCCAAATAGACCAGAGTATCCACGTCTTTGGGTACAAGGCGGAAACCCAGAAAGGTCTCGGACAGCGCTGCCCGAGCCTTAGCATCCAGGTTCTTGATGTTCAGGATAGCCTGGGCAGCAGGTACTAGACCCCCAGATACCTCGTTGACCTTGCTGCCGGCATAGGGGTTCCAAGGTGAGCCATCTGCAGGGGCCTCTATTTTATCTACCAAGTCCGCTAAGTATTGACCCATACGCTCTGGGTCTAAGAACAACTTAAATACCGGAATGGAAACCACAAAATGAGGATCTGCGGGATCGTTCACCTTCTTGAGCTTCATCAACCCGGCAGGTATAACCTTTACAAGCCGAGCAACAAGGGCCCTCAAATTCCTACGGTTCTTGCCAAAAGAAGGCTGCTCCGCAATGCTAGGAAATATCGTGGATACCCACAGCTTGTTCAAGAACGAAGGTGGGAGGGACGAATAGCCTTTGTTATACAGATACATGAAGCCTGATTTAAGCTCCTTACGCGGCAGTTTAAGCTCTGGCGGAATGACCAGATTGGTAGTCTTACGAAGTGTCATAATCGTCCTCGGTGGTATATTCCGCATAAAATTGCAGAAAAAGGAAAGGGGCGATAATCATGCGATTATCGCCCCTTGGTGATCATATGAGTCTGTGGTGAAAGCCTTGTGGTCTATGGGCTTTCAAGATGGGCATCCAGAGGGTGGTCAGAATGAACTTCTCTAACTCCGCTCTAGATGGTAGTTGGTTGCCTGGTATATCGGGGAACCTATTGACGATAATCTCGTAGCCTAGGTGCCATCGATCTGGCAAGTTAGCGCCCTCGTTATATGCGATTATAGTGGTCGTACCGCTAAGGTTCTTTATATAGCGCTCATCAACCTTCAGGATCTGAAAGCCAGGCATGGGTATCTTAGTCAACCACTGGGGAAACGATGGATCCTTCAGCTTTGCCTTGCCACTCACTTTAAGACAAAATCCCGTGTTGGTCATCTTCACTTGCCTAGTCGTGGAGCTCAGATTGATAAGCTGAAGAATACGGCTAAGGTTCATGAACTTGACTACGGCTTTACGGCCATCATTGAGCTCCCTAAGTATTGAATCATTAGAGCTCTGGTGCACGTTCGAAAAGGGGTAAAGACCTTGACCAACGCAACGTTCTATATACAAGTGGATGGCAGCGGACCAATCGGCTGCTGGATTATCGGTCTGCTTAAAGCCCTGAATAACTGCATCCCACACCCTGTGGTTGTTGACATTGAAAGCCAACGGGAAGGCATCTTTAGTTGGTGACCGCACTTGATCGGTATCCAAGATGCCTAAACTGGACAGGAAATAGTCTTTCATAGGCTTCGGTCCGGCACACCATCGTCAATCAGAAGATCACCTGTAGCATCGCCAATACCTTGATCCAGGGCGTCCACGCCGTCATCAGAAGTATAGTCCGGATCCGGGGCTGTAGGTGCGCTGTCATTAAGTGTTATATCGTTCACGGATATCTGGTCAGGCGGATAAACGTCTTCCAGAACCTCTTCCTCAGAAGCCGTAACTTCGTTGTTGACCTCACGCCCGAGCATAGCATAGATGACGCCTTCCAGAGTCTCTTTATCGCAACCAAGAGCTTCGGCCAGTGCATGGACTTGGAAGTCAGCGGGTTCCGCATTAAGTTGGAGGAAGAGCGTTATAAAGTTTCGTAGCTGATCTTTCATGGTCACACCTTCTTCGGTTGTCTAAGTTTGGTAAGTCTGTCTTTGATATTGTTGATCTGCTGCTGGATTAACTTGTACGTTACAGGCGCAGTTTCTTTGGAAAGCTTTATCAATTGCGTCTTCTTCCAATTCAACTTGTCATTATAAAACTTGAGCTTCTCTGGCTTGGACATCTTCGACAGAGATATTCGTGCAGCGGCGTCTAACTTAATCATATCAGTTTGAAACCTTTATAAAGCTCATCGCTAATAAGGTGTATACTCTTTATCGACAAAACCGTGCCCTTAATATTGTGACCGTCAATTATATACTCCCGCTCTTTATTCAAACGATTTACAACATAGGAATTCTGCTTAACGAGTTTCTTTAGCTCTCTATAAGACATAAAGCAATGTGGATTTTTAATACTAACGAGCGCTATTTGCTTTCCCGTTAACCTAGTACCATGGTCATGATGATAAGAACATCCAGCGTATAAAGCATTCATACGGTTATCTGAAGCCGATATAATGGGTTTAGACTTGAGCTTAATTTCCTTGCCAATGTCTAGCTTGGTCTTCTCTGAAAGTAACACCATTCGATACAGTATGGTTGGGCATTTATCACGGCGTTTAGTTACCTCAGCAACCCATTGGTCTGAGACTTTATCACCTTCTAAGTAATTGAAAAGTTCCTCAACAAACTCAAGTGGGCGTTGTAGTCTAGTGACGGCATTAAGCGGGATCATTTTTACCTCTTAGGGTGCCCTGGATGGCGTTTATCATGGCAGTCTTCACACACTGTAATCAAATTGGCTTTGGTAGTAGTTCCACCTCTACCTAGAGGTATAATATGATGAACGTCCTTGCCTTTCACACGCTTACCGGCTTTCCCACAGGGGACGCAGTGACCACCATCACGCTTCCACACCTCAGCCCTTAATGACCACCAGTCGCTGGTTTTGGAGAAGCCCGTATTGGAGTTGTAGGTGGCCCGTTTGATTTTAGCCACCCCATAGCCATTCGTTTTTATACGAGCATTAAAGCGTTTCATTAATAACCCCATTCCTGCCTATGTTTCTTTTCCCGTCTCAAGAACCTTTCGTTTTCCTTTTGCTCATAGAAGTTCTTAATGAGATTCGCAAGTCTATCGTATTTGGTGAAGTATATGGACGTAGGTCTGGCTTGGTACAGGTGCCCGGTGCCAATCTTGAACCACTTTAGGGAGCCCTGTGTATAAGAGTTTATGGTGTCAACAGGCAGCACAGCCCACTTTTTACCCGGTGCTGGACATACACATACACCATCGATAAGCTGCCCATCGTTTACGAAGGTTACAGCCTTGTGCTCCGCAGGTGTAGTTTGCTTCAGGCCCAACCTAATTAGCTCGTAAAGAGCATCTTTATATTGGTCACGAGTTTTGTTGTAGTGGTCCCTCTCTTTGTCTGTCATGTAGGTCGCGTTCCCTACGGGATCAAATCGTAAGGGATTCAAGCCTACTTTACGCATCCACGACGCCCATAGCGGACCATGGCTTTGATTCTCATACTCTATCTTCCTATCGATCTCACTAACCGCTTGGTGACACATCTCATGCAGGAAAGTCTCGACGAAGAACTCCTGGCTGGCATTGAACAACCGAGGGCTAACGGCTAATTTACGGTTAGACGGATTCCAGTACCCACGTGTTCTAAATGAGGTGCCAGCGACATTCTTGAGTAACCGTATGTTAGGCATCCCAAGTTTAGACCCAAACTTGGTAGTATTGAAATACTTCCAAAGATCAGTACAGAACTTCAGTCGGGCGCTAGGATTAGTCTGGGCCCTCTGGTATTCTTTATGCAGTGCCTCAGTGATGTGGACCAGTGGAACTTTATCATCGTCATTCATCGTACCTGTTTTAGGCTCAGGCTTAGCTGGTTTGGTGCGTTTGCTATTCTTTAGGACTACCCGATTCGGGAATATAGCCACAACCCCTTGGTTACCGAATCTATAGCGAATGCCTGTAGAAGCAGCCTTAGGGGCACCTAAGTGCTTGGTAACCTGCGCTTTATCATAAGCCTTGTAGGCAAACTGGATGATGTCGTCCTTACTGCTTTTGAATCTTAGGCCACTAAAGCCCAGTTCCGTCAAGAATGTTTCAGCGGCTTTAACGTCAGCCTTAGCTGCCTGAAGCCTATTAGCTGACCCTAGGATTAGCACAATCAACCCCTTTATATGTAGAGCACAAATTCTTCTCTTATGATGGCACTTATTGGGAGGCCACCAACAACAGGCATTTCATCACCCCATACGAAGGGCTGTGGTTTGCCAGTTGTGTTATTCCACAGCTTAACCTTATAGCCGTATTTCAGTAGGCTACGCCACGAGTGTATTGCATTCTTGGACAACACCGCATCCGAAGCCATGTGCTTCAGGACATGCAGGGCTCCCAAGTACATAACGGTGCCCAACTTGCGGCCCCTATACTGGGGATTCAGAAACGCGCTATTTATAGAGAACTTGACGCCAGGTATACCGTAAGTCGATTTGGCTAACGTCAGGTAACCTATGACAGAACCACTAGTACTGAGCAAGAATGTGGGCTCGTCGTTGGCCACGCAATAACTGAGAGATATTCCACCTTTGGTGCCCAATCCCTTGCTATTGGACAGATGATTCCAATAGTACATCTTACAATGATACAGCCCATTCTTATCAGATATGCTGTCGGTCAGTGGCTGGCTTGTCAACCGGTTAGCAGCATTGAGTTTCATGAATTACCACGTCCGTCTTGAGTTAGATTCTGTTTACCTGATAGCCATTTGTTGGCTAAGCCTGTAACAGCCCATGCGCTCATATATAGACCGAAGTACCATTCCGTCATTCGGTCATTAAGTATTTGGTACTGGAATCCCCAGCTAGACATGACAAGCGCTATCAGTTGACCGAGCTTACTCAGCGATGGTTTGCCAGTCACGTCATCAAGTATGAGATACCGAAGGTCAAGTGAGTCTTTCTTGAATTGGATATAGCAAAGAATGAGCAGACCAACGATCATAGCGACCAACCATCCTATGATCATCATCGTTGATTTATTGAGTTCCATTTTTTAAGCCTCGCCGCAGCTTGGAGTTTAAGAGGCATTTTAAAGAGATGGCCACCGTAACAGGCACCTAGCTCTCGGCTCTTTACCTTATAAGTAGCGGCTATCACACTGCCACATACAGGGCACTTCATGATTTACCGTAGAGTTTACGTAGGGCTTCTTTAGCATGCTCACCTTTCCGCTTATCGGCTTCTGACAAATTATCGCCAGCCCGGTTATAGTAAAAGGTCAGTGCATTCATAGCGCCCTTGAAGTCAGAACCATGTTCCTTCTTTATGCCTCGCGCTATTTCATTAGCTGATTTGGTGAACAAACCTTCTGGTGTGTGGTTCTTGGTCTCTACGTCAGAGCTCCAGTCATCGGCTTTAAGGCGTATGCCTGCGTTGAGTTTCATAGGTTAGCTAATGCCTCCAACATAGGTTTAACGTCTGCGATTTTAGAGTCGTTACCAAATTCTCGAAGAATGTTCTTCGTGTTTCGAGTTAGAAACTTCAGTACCGTAGTCACGTCTTGGCCATTACCGCCAGTCCATGCGCGACGCATAGCACGAGGCTGAAAAACAAAGTATAGAGATCCATCATTACCTACAGACAGCATAGCACTCCAAGTAGGTGTGGGCTTCCACTTGATGTTTGTGGAATAGCTGGTCTTTGATTTCTTATAATTGGTTCCTAATATGGGTTCTAACAGATGTAGAAGCTCCTCCGATGTTGATTGGGTGGCTTGAAGCCTGGCTGCTGCATTAATCTTCATTTGAATGCGGATCCTACTTAGGGAGTTTATTATCAGGTATAGTACCTCGACGTACTAACCACATACGAGTTGATCCTGGGGCGTGCCTAAATCCAAATTTCCCATAAAAGCGAATTAACCTATTAATTTGTTCCCTCTCTGGTATTCCAGAGTTTTCAAATAAACCTTCGTCAGGATTTGGGTCCAAGAAAATCAATTCTGCCTTCTTGGCTTGAGGACTGTTCAAAAAAGTGTTCATCAACTTTGAACCATAACCCTTATTGAGTTCTGACGCAATTAAATAGGAAAGCTCTAGTACCGTTTTACTGTACCCATCAGGGATGTAACCTGGATATTCTTCGTCCTCAAGGTCTGATTTCCAGTTATATTCTAGAGAACCATACTTGTTATTAATAACAAACTTTGTAGCAGCCAAGAGGCGCTGGCCAGACTTGAGCTTCATAAGATCGCCAAATAATAGCTTTTACCCATACGGTAAAACAATACTCTACACCGCAACACCATGGGAAGTTTTTTGCGGTGTAGTGCCCATTATCGTACTTTGGAAAAGGCTTCGAGAACGTCTTTAACCGACTCGAAGTTGGGTTCACGTTTGAGTTTGTCCAGCATCTTTTCGGCTTTGGTTCGCAATTTCTTTAATAGATCCGCAGAATTGGTGCCCTCAACCCCAAACCAGGCTTTACGCATCTTGGGATTAAATGTAAGTCGTATCCCACCCTCGATCTCATCAAGCTGGGTAGGAAATTCCCCTTTAGCCCAGGTAATGGACGTGCCACTAGGGCTAGGGTGGGAGTCACCTAGAATAGGCTTCAAAATCTTTTGTACGTGCTCTATTTCAGAGGAAGCCATAATACGAGTTGCTGCATTTAGTTTGATCATTTGAATTTTCCTTTAAACCAAGTAACAAGAGAATTAGCTTTAGTTACCAAATAGTCCAGTACAGCTGGATTATTCTTGCTTAGATAACGATAGCCAGCAGAACCTACAACAACACCGATTAGAAAGGACAGCATGATTACTCCTTATCTGGTTTAATGAATTTCTTCAGAGACCGATACTTACCTTTCCTTATATAGTCCACGTTATCGGTTATATACATAATCCTACCTTTAACATTTAGGCCCCTGATTATGTATTCTCGTTCCTTCTCAAGCCTCTCGTACACAATCCTGTCATAAGCAGACGTCCCTTTTACAAAAGCCTTGAGCGTGTCGAAAGAGAATATGCATTTTGGATTTTGAATGGAGACTAGAGCAAGCTGCATATTATCTAAACTCGTTTCCATGTCAGCATGATAACTAGACCCAGCATATACTGCATTATAAGGTCTATCAGACGCCGACATTAATGGCTTGGAGTTTAGTCTAACCGTGTCACCAGGTTTCAACTTGACCTTAATAGGCATTAAAACCAGCCTGTAAAGAACCGAGGGGCATTTATCAGTTAAACCTATGTCCAGAAGAAATGGGGCCCATTTGCTATTTACATCGGAAAAACCCTCCAAGTAGTCATACAGAGCATTTCTAAAGCGTTCTGCTGACTGGGCCACAGAACTCTTACGAGGAGGTTTGGATGTCTGTAAAATATGGTTAATCCCGTGAACATAGTCTAAGGAATTAATTTTGGCTAGGAGCCTTGTAGAGGAGTTTAATGTAATCATGACCTAACCCTAGGTTTATGGTTGGTTCAATCACCTAAAGATAGTTGGGTAAGGTAAGCCCACACGATATGGACCCCAAGGGGATGCCGGTGTGATAGTAATGCCAACGGCACCGATAGCACCAGGTGCAAGCTTTGAAGGATCGGCTGAACCATCGCCCCCAGTTTGACCCTTGATTACCAGATTCTGTTTGAAAGGCTTGAACTCGTTGTCCAAACGGCTCTGAATCTTTGAGGCAGCCGTGTCCAGGAAGCCAGTACGGTCAACATTAAGCGATATAGCTGCACCTTGGAAATCGAAAGCCTTCTCCCCTTCAGCCAGGTATTGACTCTCTATAGCCAACAGTTCGGCATACATGAGCCAGTATTCACGAATACCTCCTTTGGCCTTAGTGAAGGTGAAGCTTGTGAATACCCCGTAAGCACCATTGAAGTTATCGGCTGCCCGGCGTAGCCACGTCATGATCGTAGTCGGTGGGAACAGAAGATCAGGTGTACCATACAAGGTAGTGCGAGCCTTGTTGATCTTGGCCTTAACGTCCTCTATGGCCTGCATGACTGTCGGTGTGGTAATCCACAAGGCAGCGGATTCCCTGAATACTTGATGGGGTTGATTGGAGAACCCATAGCGCCATACGATGGTATAAGACTCCAACGATTCCTGAAGATTTGTCGTATCGAAGGGCGCCGAAAAATAATAGCCAGAGGACACGCGCTCAAAGTTCTGAACCCGGGTCTCACCTAATTTGGTATTGTCTGCATACAGTTCTACCCATACGTTGTCATACAGCTTATCGACCACGATCGACATAACTGCCTGATCACCTCGGAGTTCTATGGAGGGCTGTGTTCCCAGAGGTACAGTGTTCAAGCCAACGACTACCACATTCTCATAGGAATAGTAGCGGCTTTGGGTTGGGTACTCTTGAACTAGGTCACTGCTTAACTCCAGCGTGTATCGCAGTTGGTATTTCTGGTTCTCAAGGGAAGGGGGCACCGATGAAGGTACGTTGATGACGGCTTTAGCTATAGATGTATTGGTCACACCGTTGGACCGCACCGTATAGTCAAACGCATTGCCTGCGGCATAAACACTGCCTTCAGCATCGAGGAATTCCCAGCTTACGAATCCACCTGAGGGATCGACCTGAGCTGGGAAGGAGAATATAGCTGTACCAATAGCCGCCTTGCCCGCTTCGATGGTATCTACTAGATCCGCGTAGGCCCTAGGGTTCTCCGTTGTGTAGGGAACCTGAACATTGGATGTAGCAGTGATAGCCACCAAAGCCGTTAAAGTACGGGCATCTGTGGTTATTAAAAGCTTGAAGCCGTAGCTAACGTTCTCCTGGCTACCAGTAAGAAGCATACGGACTTCGGGATCATTCAGGGGTGAAGTGCGGGTAACCACTAGTGGTGGTGTGCTTACCGGACTTACTACCTGAGGCACTACAGATATCAGAGTCTCCCCGAACCTTAAGAGGTCCGCTATATTAGCCGCCACCTCGGTATCTGTCTGGTAGTCCTTGAAGAAGACAAATGTAGAGTTATCCATTTTATTTAAATCCGCCGAATCGTTTAATGCCACCGTGTTTCTTCAGATTTTTGGTCTTGTTCCGCAGATTGTCGAGGGCATTGTGGTATTCTTCCCACTGTTCATCAGTTCGGGTATCAGGATCACCCAGGCGCTTGTCTATCTGCTCTACGGCATCAGCAGCGTCTTTATGCTCTTTTCGAGCCCTATCTAGAGCTTCTTTCTTGCTTGAGCCACCTGAGGATCCACCGCCCCCAAATTTACTATTGGGATGTAGTTTCTTGTAAGCCTTCTTAGCCGCATCTGAAAGGTCATCCCACCAACCAGCTTTTAATCGTGACGATGCATTGAGCTTGACTTTCATTTGCTTATCCCTGTTGGTTGATAATGTTAGCGATCTTGCGGAGCGCACTTTCCTTTAGACCGAATTTGTCCCGTAGGAATTCCAGGTCGTAAGTAGAGAACTGGCCACCTTCAGCGATCTTGACCACATTGAAGGTCACCACAGGGGAACCAGCAACGTTATTAAGCTTCATGGTCAGGCGTACATTCTTGGACTTCAGGAGCTCTTTCAGCTCTTTGTACAGTTGGTAGCTGATTTCCTTTACCAGTTCCGGGCTATCAGCTTGCTTTCTAAGCTTGAAGCTTATGGTGTTCTCATCGACGATAACCTTGTCAATGAAATCCCGATAGCTGAATATCTCAGAGCTCAGTTTCTCTGGATCGACCTTCAATTGCAGAGCCAGAGGCACGACACCCAAAGCCGAGCTAAAGTTTTCGAGTTCCAATGCAGTGGATATAGCCTTCACTGCTTCACCTACCGAACCCACGGATTCGCCAGAACCTAGCAGCTTATTGGGAGCCTCGTACTCATGATTGAGATCAACGAAGATAGTCGAGTCTTTACCTAATACCCATTGAGTGCTGATATACAGATGAGGTGCAATGAACCCCTCATCATTAATAGCGTCAACCAGCATCAAGTAATTGGTGAACACCAGATCACCGTCATCGGTTACCGAAGCATACATGAACGACTGGCTGTCCTTAAAGATCACGTGCTCATTAACTAGCTCAGCAATGGTCTGAACGTACTTTACAAACTGCTTAGGCACGTGCTGGGCTGCCACTTCATTCAAGAACTGGAGAACAATCTTGAGTTGGCCTGCGATCTTTGCCTTCATAGCAGCTAATGCCGTGATAGTCGCATTGTAGGCTTCGCCCCTGCGATCCGGAAACTGCAGGCTTAGCTGGGTCTCCATACTTTCGACCGTCTTGTGTTTCTCGTACAGATCCTCGGCCAAGTTGTATTGAGACTGGAGTTTCTTAACGTTGGGTACCACGACCTTCGTAAGCTCCGGATCGATTTTCGTCTTGAGCTTACGGACAGTCTTCATTTGCTCACTACGGTCAGTAGGGGTAACATCGAAGACAACAGAGGCCCGTATAGAAGTAGAGGCCTTGAACACGGAGGCCAGTGCCCTTTGTTGAACCTTTACGAGATCAGATATCTCCTTCAGTTCCTCATTCAGCTCCTTGATGTATCGATTGTAGTCCTCCAGGTAGCGGAATTTTGGAAGATCAACTTTTTTGTCTTTCATATTAAGTCCTATTGCCTATGATATTGTCGTGTACCGCGTTTGTTGTTCTGCTCTTTGTCTGGACCCTCCCCCTTGCTGGTAGAATCCGATAAAGCTCCTGAGGTTGAATTACCCGTACATTGCATTCCCAACCGAGTACATCCTGCTTTCTAGTATTCCACCAATTACTATTCTGCACGATCAACGTCTTGCCGAATGTGGATTCCACTATGACATCCTCAGGACGAACTGAAGGGACATTTGGGCTCATTATTATCTGGAATGGTTCTAATTGCTCTAGGAGAGAAGTATCAGAGCCCTTAGTTAGCTTGGGAAACTCGAAGTATGGGCTTTCGACAGAAAGCGCGAGCTGAAGTTCTAGATGGGTCCACTTTGTCTCTGGGGCAGTAACCTCCAGAGTATGGACTCGCCCATCGCAATATTTCAGGATCTGGATGTCGTTGGCTATTGGTGTGCCATCTACACTAAAATTTGCTACGCAAGGCCTGTACCCATTCCAAAGCTTAAGCGAGTCTAAGCCAAGGGCACCCAACGGTAAGACCAACGATACCGAGAAGGACTGCTCTGTCGTAGCGGACCAAGGCTTTGCTGTGTAATCGATTGTCGATAGGCCTAGGTTAACATCTGCGGGTGTCAGAATGATCCGCTGACCATGGAAAGGTGCGTAGCCACCGACGAAGCCTGTGCCAAAGCAAACGCCACACGTAACGTCGGTGAAGCCTAGGTGGGCCGCATCGAAGTCGCCTACCAGTTGCTCTATGTCCACCATAGGATCTAGAGGGCCATTGTCGCCGAAGGTAGGTTCATCGGAAATCCGAGTGCTAGGATGATCGTGAAGATCAGTGCCCACAACGTCGAAAACACCCTGAAACGGATTGACAGGTGCTAGTGGTGAGACTTCGTTGGTAAAGGGACTGTCGCGGTGAGGTGTGGAGCCGTAGGGGGATACATCGAACGTGGCGCTGCCAGTAAGCAATTGATTGATTGCACCTACTGTGGCTTTACCGTCCCTGTCTAAGCGGCTATTGAGTTGTTTCTGGGATGCCTGGCAGGTGCATTTGCGGCCCTGTTGCAGGCGATTGTAGAGCAGACCTTGGTAGCCCTGAACACGAAAGGCATTGTAGGTCCGCATTTGTTGGGCGGGAAGTATTTCGTATATGGCTTTGGTGGCCACATCGGCTGCCCGCGCATTAGCGGGCAGCACACGGTTATTCGTGTGTGATTTTATCGGCATATGGCCTCCTTATTACGCTATAAAATTTAGCGTGGAAGCCAAAAAAAGAGGCGTGGAGATTTAGTTCTCCACACCTCGCCGGCCTGCCCGAGAGCGCCCTCGGTACTTCACAGGTCTTCTAAACTTATATTCCTCATCTTCATGAACTGAATGTCTTCTATATAGTGACGGGCCTCACTATCTCTTTTGGCCTGCCCCTTCGGTCTCCTTTTAACCACTTTTACTACGGTCTCCGTTGGATCTTCCTCCCTATCTGCTGGCTCTTCATAGGGAACAATAACACCTAGTTCAGGTGTCTCTATGGTGTCTATTATTGTGGTTACTGATTTCAATTCACTCCCCTACATTTGGCCTTTCATATAACAAGTTGTAGCAGGTGCTCAATAGCTCAAGTTGAAGTCCAAATGCGTTAGCAACCTTCTCCATTGTTGACCTTCTAGGCTTTTTCGAGACTTCCATTTGGGCAAAGGCTGCTTGGCTAATATCGAGCAAATCAGCAATCTCCTGCTGAGTAAAATTTAGATGCTCACGCCAAGCACGAATGCCGGTCCAGCCTTTGCTCAGCATAAGCGACACTACATTTTGGGGGAGATGAGGGCGGTCCAAATGCTTCTGACTGGCTACATACACATCATATGGTATGACGACAAAGCCAGGTCTACCGTCTGGATTGTAAATTACCTGAACCTTAGAGGTATCGGTGATCATCGTCGTTTAAGCTCTCCGCGTTTTGAGGCTGCCAAGTCCGCTTCAGTCGGTAGTTGGAGACCACCTTTATTAAACAGGGGCATAACTAACTTCTCCCGCTCTTTAATTTGGTCACGTGCAGCCTGCTCACGAAGAGCCATGTCCTCGGTATACTGAGGTACCGACTTGGCTACATACACAGGATCAGGGGAACCTTCAACAAACCCCTGATAGTTCCTATATAGAACAGGCTGGACTTCTTTCTTGCTCTGCCTTTTGTCTATGGCAAAACCACCAGTCATAGACTTTAGTCTCTCGGCATTGCGTTCTAATTTCTGAACCTCTTGGGTTGCCATAAGCTTCTTATGTGCCCTAGTCTTAGCGGCTTTAGCCTTGGATTTCAAACTCATTTATGTCTTTCAAGATCGATAGAAACTGTGACCACGCCTTCTCTACGGTTATGCAATTGTACTTATGCGACTTCACTCCAGTCTTACTCACGTGGTCTAAATAGACGGTACGCGACACGTCTATTTTCACAACCTTGCTTCGATTGGGACTAGTAAGAACAATCGACTTTTCCGAGTAAGACCTACGCCAGCCCAATGGTAAATCTAGGGCCCTTACACGGTCACCAATTACGTTAAACTCTGGGTGCGACTTATAGAGTTTAAAGGGAGGAAGGGTTGCGGTATCCATGAATAGTTAGTCTCCTCTCTTTTGAATTTGTTGTATATGCGTACTCTACTTTTAGAGCCCGCTTATTTATTCGTATTGTGGCATACTGGAGGCGCCCGTCGAATACTAGTCTCGATAGTACCTCTTCTGTTTCATGCTTTAGGGATTTAGAGGGCGCGTCGTGGGCTCTAATATAAGCGGAAGCCGCCGCATTAAGGATAAACTGTTCCTGAGCTTCAAACAGTTTACGGTGCTCTGCTTGCCAACGGAGTGACCTTTCATAAGTCGTTTCGTGCGGGTCATAAACAAACTGCGGAAATACATGCGCTTCGAGTACAGACGATACAGGAAGCGCGATCAAAGACCCTGCGGGAGTGGTAATGATCAAAGTATCCATGTTATTTACTTACCTGGTAAGGATAGGCAACTAGCGGGAGGTTGGTAGGCTATCTTGATATAGCCCCGTGCTTTCTGTCTCCTAAGTCTGGACCACGCTATACCGCCCCATAATAAGGTACAGGCGCGGAAGAGTAGTCGATAAAGCGGTGGTATTTCTAGTTTCTCTAAGGCCTCCATAAAGAGCTTGTCTGCTAGCTCTCGATTCAATGCCTGCCAATAATACAGATAGTCATGCATTATTAGGGCCTTGCTATAGCCGCCCCACCGGGGGATGAGGTGCCATAGCAGAGGAGGCATAGACGAGAAGTCCGTCGTGAAGCCTGTGGGTACCACGAATACCTTACCTGCAAGGAGATTCGAAGAATAAGCGAACGGAGTCAACACATACCACGTTCGTCCATCAGCATACGGCGATACCCACATGTTGTCTAGAAGAGTGCGGATCATTTCAAGTTGAGTATCCAGTCATACTCTTTGAGCTTGCTCTTAAGATCATTGAGGGTCTCCGCCTCTAGAATTATAAGAGGAGAATCTGGTAACTTAAGAGTCACAACCACTACGTGGTCTTTAGTGCAAACTAAAACAATCGTGGCCTCAGGATGGTCCCACCTTATTGATAGGCTTTCGTTCACCTGACGCTGAAGGTCACCTGGGGGACCGTAGTGCGTTTTGAAGAACTCTATGATGCTGCGAAATTCCGTCAGAGTGAGGATCTGCGAATCAATCATAGAAGCACCTCGGGTAGAGGAACCTTGAAGGCCGATGCATGATAATGCCCACCGCCACCATACTGCTGGGCTATGGCTTCTACGTCTAAACCATCTTTGGCAGAGCGCAAACTGAAATGCCTATGATGTGGACCATCATAATAAGTAGCTGCAAAAGGCTCCCCATCACAAAGTAAGTGACCAACTTCAGATGCCAAGTAGGGCGGTGCATTAACGACTCTCACATTATAGCCACCTATGAGGGTCCTACGCTCTGGTTGTTTCAGCAGGTCTTCCATTCGCTTTCTATCTGACCTTAGAAGAGGAATCCCATCAGAATAAAGAGCGCTTGTATTTAGTTCCGACCACACTTCAAAATCGAAGGGGTAGCTGTATAGGGCTGCTATAATCTCCCTAGTGCCGGGCAGCTTGAAGCGCCACAAGTCTCGGTCCTCTATGTGGTCCAATAATGTTGGCGGTGAGACTGTGGGGAAGCAGTAGTTCCAAGCCAGCATAGCACCGGAATGATCGGTACTTAAGTGTAGGCTTAGGTTTGTTTCTACGTCATCCAAACCTGCTAGTCCCTCGATAGCCGTCTTGTGGTGATCGATGACAGTAACCCAGGAAGCCTCTTTACACATAGCCGATATGACTTCCCTTGGATAAGAGAAGTCAACTAGATAAACATCCTTACCTTTGACATCTGGGGGCACCTGGTTATATACACCTGGATGAAACTCTAACTCCACATTAGGACTCTTACCAAAGCGTTTGTAAAACGCGAACGCTGCACCAAACCCATCGGTACAGTTTGCGTGGTATATAACTAGCATTATAATGCTCCTAACCTTTTCAACACTGATTGCCCACTATCGGAATTGAGAGCTTCCATAAATCCCTCATGCATTGGCTCCGGAAAATCTTCTCTAGCAACCCACTGATATTCCGTGTGCTCGTCGTTTAGGCGAGGCTTAAACTCCTCAGGAACCACGGCACAGTAGTTATAGAAGGAGAAGTCAGGCTGCTCACAAACGTACATGAAATGCAGGTCGCACTCACCACTAAAGCCCGCCTCTTCCTGGGCTTCCCGTAGAACCGTGTGCTCGAAGGACGGATCGTCGTCATCGACACCGCCGCCGAGGCAGCACCATGTACCAGGATCATCACCACGATCACTACGTTTAACCAAAAGGAATCTACCTGTAGCCGGACAGTAGAACACAGCACCTGCCCCTCTGCCTGTTTCACGGCCAGCCCTAAGTCTGGCTACCGCTTGAATTCTTAGACCCATATTATTCACCTACTAGGGCTTCTATAACAACCTGCGGGCCCACTAGGGCTGCCGCTTCATGTATAGATGCCCGGATTAGGGCATCAAACTGTTCTGGATTTTCATTCCGGATATCTGCTAGAGTTTCCATGTAATTCCTTTTAGTTTTGGGCTTTACGTATGGCTTCTTTCAAGGCGTCCCTTTGTTTTGTAAGGCTTTTCAACTCGCTCTTTAAGTCATCAATGGTATCGTTATCGTCAGAGTCTTGAATTTCTTCTTTCAGGTCTTCTATATTTTCCTCTATATCGTCTAACTCTCTTTTCAAGTCATCGACGTTTTTACCAGCTGACAAACGAGTAGCAGCATTTAACTCAATCATGTTTTCTCCTTGGTAGCCCTTAGCTTATCGACTGCTGCATCCACATGTTGTGGTGTCTCTGGTACAAAAGAATCCCCATTCTCTTGCACGATCAACGTTACCCCTTCTTGTTTGCGAATGAACTTGTACCGATCAGCGTTCGTCTCCATAATTGCCTGCTTGAGATCAAGGAGTTCACGGCTAATTTCTAGAGATTCAGTCATCAACTCCTGGGTTGCCTCGTAGAACTGGCGTCTCTCTCGTTCGGTACCCATTGCCTTATCGAAAGGCAAGTTCAATATTGCTTTATTCATTTTTCTACTCCCATCCAGACATCACATCCAATGTCAGTGTTTGCTGTGGAAGCTACAATACGCGGCTGTGAAAGAGTTTGTAAAGCACTAGAATGAAGTCGAATAAAAGAAAGAGGAACAGCGGGTACTTGAACCTGGTAAACGCAGCGTCCAGGTTTGTGGTAGAGTTGTCGGCCACTTATCGATTTCTCCCATATTGCATACTTACAGTTACGGCAATTATGTAGCATCTCAACCTCCCAAAGGAGTTTTCACTGACGCTATTAAATTCTACGAGATGCAATATGTATGGTGTAACATATGTTAGTAATATCCCCATGCATCAAGTCCAACGCCGTAAACTTCCTCATTGGCGGTTGCTCGCTCTGATTCGTTTTCTGTACTATTGACGTAAGCTTTATCCAAAGTCTCCTTTGCTATCTTACCCTTTAGCCACGTTACGTTCTTGTGGGCCCACAGTACATACTTTGGATTTTGTTCGGCCACCTGGTCGATAAGATGCCCCTTGTACTTACCAAAGATGAAATGAGTGTAGTTCATAGGCCTCTCTTGATTTTGGTTATTACGTCCTTAGCCGCATCTTCATACTTAACTAATCGAGTAGACTCTGTGTTGGTCTCACCGCATTTCACGCACACATCACAAACGTATATGCGCTTTGTTAGCAATTGAACGGCATTCTCCATGGAGATGCCTTGGACGCTTAGTCCAGTCGGAGGTATGTAGTCATAACGGGGCTCGAATTGGCAACTCCTAAACCATCCGCATTTTTTGTTTTTGAACAGAGACAGTAGGCCCATAGGTTGTCCTTATTTTCGAATAGGCAGGTAGCACTTATACTGTAGGGTTACTTTTTGTGTATGATACTCGGTTGAGTAAAACTCTAAGAGGGATATGTATTTGACATACCGGAGTTCTAGGTTTGAGGAGAGCCTGATTTTCTTGGGCAAGAAAACCCATTGGTAGTCGATGCGATCACCAAAACTAGGTGGTTGAATAATGACCTGTATTAGTTCCTGGAGGGCCTTCACATATGGATTTTCTTCTGGAGCAAGGACATCATACACGATGGTAGATAGAGGACCATCAAGGTAATGAGGCTCGGTCTCCAAACTAACGAAGTCTGCCAGACTTGGTGGTACAACTAGTTCCCTAGAGTTGGGTTTAAAGAATTTGGATTTAAAGAGTGTCATGATACGTAGAACCCGCTATAGGTTACTCGAACTATTACGCCCTTCTGGGACACACTCTTAGGATCAGCCAAATAGTTGAGAGGCATGTGGTTTATACTAGCATCCAGGATGCTCCTTACATTGTGAATCTCTAGGTCACGTGCGAGCTTAATTGTCTTTGGTTTGTCAACCCAATCAGAACTTTGTCCCGCCTTTAGGTACTCTTCTCTTTGGGCTAAAACATATCTACCTAAGGCCCGTAGATAATGCTCTTCCTCATGATGGACTTCGTACTCTATGCTAATGTTTCGAGCGCGAGAACTACCTCCCTTTGGATTTAGTTTACTGAGGTCCACGCAAACGTAGTCCGCAAATGCCTCAGGCATCTCTTTAGAGATATCATCCACCAGAAGTCTCCTCGTCTATCAGCAGGCGGGCCTTTGCCAAAGCCTTCCTATAGGTTGGTTGCAGTTGCCTTTGCCAGAAAGCTATGCCGCACCTATAGCTAGTACGACCACAAGTATAGTGAATTGTGTTGCCTCTTACAGCCGTCACGAAACAAGGTTGAACGAAGGCCACAACTAATCCCTTATACATGTCCATGTTCGAGTAGTGTTGATCCGGATCTTTGACAGTGTACGCTGTCCACTTTGTATGACCCTGCTTTACCTTCATAATGCCTCCAATTCAGCCCAAGAAAGCAAAAGGCCCTCATTTACAGAGAGCCCGTCTCTTTCCCATATAAGGCGAATACCGTTAAGTTCAACTTGTACGACTAGAGTTTTAGGTGCCGGTATATCGTATCCAAACTTACGCGAGTCGCCCAATGCCATAGCCTTAGCAGCGAACCTGTCACCTAGAGATTTAAGCACCTCTATATAAGG
>Ga0247823_10000188_pt1 | contig 51660 bp, 52 predicted proteins | sample 13C_PalmiticAcid_2_FD_192426 | JGI IMG/M metagenome (GOLD analysis project Ga0247823, IMG submission 192426) | Soil microbial communities from agricultural site in Penn Yan, New York, United States - 13C_PalmiticAcid_Day30 | ecosystem: Environmental > Terrestrial > Soil > Agricultural land... | reverse complement strand
CACGGGCTGGTGTCGGCGGATTTCGTGCGCAACACGGCGCCGGACCGGCTTGCGGCCGTGCAGGACGGCCTGCCGGTCGCCCTTCGCGATGCCGACATGATGGTCGAGACGCGGCGGGATGTGCCGCAGGGCACGACGATGGTCCTGAGGATCGACCGGCGCCTCGGTTTCGACCCCACGCGCGACTGGATACTCTCCGCCCAGGCCGTGCGCGCCCACGGCATGCTGAAGCCGGAAATGGGCTCGGTCCATTTTCCGCTCGACTTGAAGGCCGACCCCGCTTTCTTCCTGCGCCCGCAAACGTCAAAGGCGCTGCCACCCTGGCAGGCCGCGATCGTCGATCGAAAATGGGACGTTGCCGGGCTTGGCATCCTGCTTGCGGGATTGATCGGCGCAGTCGGCCCCGGCATGCACCGGCTCGCCGCGCCGACGTTGCTGCGCCCGGCACGGCTGGCCTTTCTGGGCCTGATGATCGGCTTCGTGGGCTGGTGGGGCCAGGGCCAGCTTTCGATCGTTACGCCACTCGCGGCACTTCGGGCCGCAAATAGCGGCGGCAGCCTGGCGGTCCTGCTCTACGATCCCTTCTCCCTCATGGTCTGGGGCGCCGCCATCCTTGGATTTGTCTTGTGGGGACGCGGCCTGTTCTGCGGATGGCTCTGCCCGTTCGGCGCCATGCAGGAATTCGCCCATCATGCCGGCCGCCTGCTTCGGCTGCCGCAATGGAACCCCTCACCGATCTGGGACAGACGGTTGAAGGCTGGCGCATGGATTTCGCTCGCCGGCCTGGTCGCCGTCACCTTTCTCGCACCCGAAAAGATTGAAACCGCAGCCGAGATCGAGCCCTTCAAGACGGCGGTCACCACGCTCTTCCAGCGCGAATGGTACTACGTCGCCTATGCCGTCTTCTGGCTGCTCCTCGCAGCAACGACCTTCAAGGGTTTCTGCCGCTATGTCTGCCCTCTCGGCGCGGTCATGGCGCTCGGCGGCCTGTTGCGCACCCGCTCCTGGATACCCCGCCGCGCCGAATGCGGCTCGCCCTGCCAGCTCTGCCGCGTGCGCTGCCCCTACGGCGCCATCCGCAAGACGGGCGAGATCGCCTACAGCGAATGTTTCCAATGTCTCGACTGCGTTTCGATCCACGACGACGCGCAGCAATGCGTGCCGTTGGTGCTGGCGCAACGAAAGCGCCCGCCGATTCAGGCGCTTGCCAAGGTGGAGGCATCAGCATGAAGCGACGGCGGTTCCTGTTCATCGCCGCGGCGGCTGCGTTTTCCGGCGCCGCGCGCGCTGAAAACACGACCTGGCAGACAGACATGCTTGGCGGCACGGTACGGGTGGATCTGCGCGGCACGCGCGGCCTTGCGCAGGATATTGTCGGACGGATCGGCAGCACGATTGCCGAAGTCGAGGCAGCGGCCAGCCTGTTCAAAACCGGTTCCGCCCTCAGCAGGCTGAATGCCGCAGGCCATCTGGACGATCCGCCGCCAGCCCTTCTCGATCTCCTACGCCTCGCCAACCACGTCCATCAGGCAACGGCCGGTCGTTTCGACCCCACGGTGCAGCCCCTCTGGCGCGCGCTTGCCCAAGCACGCGACGTCACCGAAGCACAGGCCGCGATCGGCTGGGAGCGGGTGCGCATCGAACCATCCATCCAGCTTGCTCACGGCCAAGCGCTGACCTTGAACGGCATCGCGCAGGGCTACGCGGCTGATCGGGTCCGCCGCCTGCTGCTGGAAGAAGGCTATGCGCAGGCCGTCGTGGACATGGGGGAGTTTGCCGCCATTGGCGGCCCGTTCAGCGTAGCCGTCGAAGATCCTGCCCTAGGCCAGATCGCCACGCGCCGCCTCGCCGGCAACGCCATTGCGACCTCAAGCCCTTCGGCCATGATGCTGGGCACGGGCTTCCATATTCTGGGACCCCGTGGTGAGCGCCCCTGCTGGTCGACTATCTCGGTGGAGGCAGAAAGTGCCGCCATGGCGGACGGCTTTTCGACCGCCTTCTGCCTGATGACACGCGATGAAATCCGCGCGACCCTGCGCCGTGTTCCCGGCATCACGCGCGTCACCGCGGTCGATGAGGCCGGCGATGTTTCAACCTTCTGAGCCTATCGTTCGGGCGGCGTGAAGGTCAGGCCATGCGCCTCGAAAACACGCGAGATTTCCCCGCTGGCAAGCGCCTTTTCGATTGCCTCGTCGACGGCATAGGCGAGGTCCTTGTGCTGGAAATTCACACCCACGCCAATCGTCCAGCTGCCACGCGCGAAGCCGACAAGCGGCGGAGAATGGACCTTCAGCCCGGTATCCGGATGGCGCACGAGACCGGATTCCAGCTCCGCGCGAGGCCCCATCGCCGCCTTGGTGTCGCCGTCCGCCAGGCCGTCCATCGCCGCTGCGGTCGAGCGATAACGGTGGATCTTGTCGACCGGGCCGATCAGGGACGTGAGGTAAAAGTCAGAGATCGCGTCGTTTTCGACCGCCACCGCATCGAACCGGAAGAAGGGCGGGGTCGGCGCCTTCTCTTCGTAGTCGGACGCACGATAGGCGATGGCGATGCTTTCCTTGGCGTATTTCCCGGTAAAACTCACCTGCTCGATGCGGCAGACGAGCGCGCTGTCATAGGGCACATGCAGCATCACGTCGCTGACCCGCCCACCGACGGCGGCGCCCTTCCAGACATAATTCAACAGATCGGCTTCGAGATTCTCGCCGGCCGCGACAAGGCGGAACTTCGCCACGACGCCGAGGGCCTTCGCAACCAGACGGCCGATCTCGATATCCACGCCGACCGCCTTGCCCTTCTTTTCATAGGACCACGGGGCATAGTTCTCGTAGACGGCGAACTCGATCCAGCCGTCCTCGATGATCCGGTCGAATTCGCGCCCGACATCCTGCGCGAAAGTGTTCTGCGGCTTGGCCTGGGGCACATAGTCCTCGCAGCGCGCGAAGGCGCCCCCCGGAAGGGTGACGCCGAGGACCATGGCCAGAAATGCACGGCGCAGCATGGCAGGTTACTGCGTGGCCGAAAGGCCGACCGTCAGCACCTCGGCCGCCTTCTTCCAGCTTTCCGGCTTGTCCGAGAGGATGCGCGCAGCCTCATAGGTGACGCTGTCGGCAACCGGCGCGCCGGATGCGGTCTTCACTTCAGTCGCGATCGTCTCCAGTTCCTTCTTGATCGCGCCCGTATCGGCCACCTTGCCGCTGCCGAGTTCGTCGCGGATTTCATGGAGGCGCTTTGCGTGGGCGTCGAGCGCGCCGTCCTCCGGCCGTGTCTCCACATAGGTGCGGATCGCCCAGGCGGCCTTCTGGCCCAGAATGTCGCCGAAGGCCGGCATCTTGGTCGTGCCGTCCTGCGTATAACCGTGCCGGAAGCGCTCCACGAACCACTCGTCGCCGACTTCTTCCGCTTCCAGAAAGCGCAGGTCCGGCGCAAGCCCGCCGGACACCGCACCCAAGCCATGACAGCGCGCGCAGTTCTGCGTATAGCCCGAGGCACCGATCTCGACGGCCTTCAACCAGGCCTCATGGCCGATCTTCGCCTCACGATAGGGGTTTTCGGTCAGCCACTCCTCGCCCACCTCTGGCAGCGCATCCGTGTTGACCGGTTGCGGCGCGACATCGCCATGCGCAATCACCAGGCTTGTCGTCGCCATGAGAATGAATGCGGCGACCCCGCCGCGAATGATGTTGGCCGACATGCCGTCCTCCTTCGCATTTCCAACTGCGCATTTTGTAAGGCAGCACGGACGCGGTGCGATATGCGACCTAGGTCGCGGCGGCGCATGGCACCAAGGTCGTATTTCTAGCTTTCCCCCTTGGCGACATGGTTGTTGTGGGAGGATGCGACATGCGGGAATGCTTCAAAGGGAGCCGGAAAGGCTTATGGCTTGCGGCCGCGGCTTTCTGCTGGGCGTCCTCAGCCGCAGCCGACATTGCCATATCGATGACCTATCTCCGCCAGCAGATGCAGGCGCCGCCGGTGCTTTCCAATCTCGATCCGATTCCGGAGGACCGCGGCATTGCCGGCGCCGAGGTGGCGCTGACCGACACCAAGACCACCGGCAGCTTCATGGGCCACGACTACAGTCTCGCATTGCTGTCGGTCGAACCCGATGGCGACTTCCTCGACGCTGCCCGCAAGGCGCTTGCCACGTCGAAAATCCTGTTCATCGACGCGCCGCCCGAAGGCATTCTCGCCGTGGCGGACCTGCCGGAAGCCAAGGGGGCGCTGCTTTTCAACGTCTCATCCGGCGCGCGGCGGCTGCGGGACGCCGACTGCCGCGCGAATGTGCTGCACACCATGGCGGAGGATGCCATGCGCACGGACGCGCTGATGCAGGTGCTGAAGGCGCGGCGCTGGACCCGCACGGTGCTGATCGTCGGACCGAAACCGGAGGACCGCGCCCTGGCCGACACGCTGCGCGCCTCCGCGCAAAAATTCGGCGTCGAGATCCTCGCCGCGAAGGACTGGACGTTCGACACGGACCTGCGGCGCGCCGCCGGCCAGGAAATCCCCCTCTTCACCCAGGATTTTCCCGACCACGACATCCTGCTGATCGCCGACGAGGCCGACGATTTCGCGCGTTACGTTCAGGACAATACCTGGCTGCCGCGCCCGGTCGCGGGCTCGGATGGCCTGCGTGGCGAGGGCTGGGCGCCGATCCTGGAACAATGGGCCGCCGTGCAGCTCCAGAACCGCTTCGAAAAGGCAGCGGGCCGCGAGATGGGCTCGCGCGACTACGCCGCATGGACGGCGCTGCGCACCATCGGCGAGGCCGTCACACGAACCAATTCCGCCGATCCCGCCGTGCTGCGCACCTTCATCCTGTCTGAAAAATTCGCCCTCGACGGCTTCAAGGGCCGCAGCCTCACCTATCGCGACTGGGACGGCCAGTTGCGCCAGCCGATGGCGGTGGTCAACGCCCGCGCGCTGGTCGAGCTCGCGCCGCTCGACGGCTACCTGCACCAGACCAACGAAATGGACACGCTGGGCCTCGACCGGCCCGAAAGCACCTGCACCGCCTTTGGAGGATGAGATGAACATTCCGGCCCTGCTGATCGCGCCCATGCTGGCCGTCATGCCATTTCAGGCGATTGCCGGCGAGATCTGGGTGACGAACGAGAAGGACGACACCATCTCCGTGATCGACACGCAGACGCTGGAAATGGTGCGCACCATCAAGACCGGCGAGCGGCCGCGCGGCATCACCTTCAATTCCGATCACAGCCGCGTCTATATCTGCGCCTCCGACAGCGACACGGTCCAGGTCATGGACCCCGCGACCGGCGAGATTTTGCACGACCTGCCGTCCGGCGAGGACCCCGAGCAGTTCGTGCTCGCCCCGGACGACAAGCATTTATGGATCGCCAACGAGGACGATGCGGTGACGACGGTCGTCGATGTCGAGACCCGGCAGGTCGTGGCGCAGGTCAATGTCGGCATCGAGCCGGAAGGCATGGCGGTCTCGCCGGATGGCAAGATCGTCATCACCACGTCGGAAACGACGAACATGGCGCACTGGATCGATACCGGCACCAAAAAGATCTTCGCCAACACGCTCGTCGATTCCCGTCCGCGCCATGCCGAGTTTGCCAAGGGCGGAACGGAGCTCTGGGTCTCGTCCGAAATCGGCGGCACGATCACCGTCTTCGACGTGGCCACGCAGGCGGAAAAGGCCAAGATCCGTTTCGAGATCACCGGCGTCAACGCAGATCTCGTCCAGCCGGTCGGCTTCGAGTTCACGCCAGACGGCAAGACGGCCTTCGTCGCCCTCGGCCCTGCCAACCATATCGCGGCGATCGATGCCGATACATTCGCGGTCAAGTCCTACGTCCTCGTCGGCCGGCGGGTCTGGCACCTCGCCTTTTCGCCGGACCATACGCAACTTTTCACCACCAACGGCGTCTCCGGCGACGTGACCGTCATCGACGTTGCCTCGCTGGAACCCGTGAAATCCATCAAGGTCGGCCGCTTCCCCTGGGGCGCGGCGAGCCGGCCGTAACAGTCGAAGAGGGAGGACATCATGAAAAGAGCAATCCTGGCCGCCATCGCGCTTGTCACCGTGCCGTTCGTGGCGCTGGCGGATGACGATGACGACAATAAGGCCGAAGCCGGCATGGGCCTTGCCGGCATCCTGTCCAAATCCAATCGCGAGACGCTGCCCGAACTCACCCTCTCGGCAGGCCAGCCGGTTTCCAAGGGAGCGCTGACGCTAAAATCCGGCAAATATTACACGCTGGAAATCAAGGCGGACGGCAGCCAGGAACTGGCGCTGGAGGGGGCCGGTTTCTTCCGCGCCGTCTGGGTCAACGAGATCGTCATCGAGGGCATCGAGATCCGGCCGCTCGGCGTCGATTCCATCGAATTCGACGAGGCGGGCGAAGCGGAGATCAGCTTCATCGCGATCAAGCCGGGCAGCTATCACCTCAAGGTGCCCGGCAGCAGGGGCGATACGCAACAGGTCGCAATCACCATAGAATGAGCAGGACATGAGCGGCTTGACGGTAGAGAACATCAGCCACGACTGGGGCGCCCGGCGCGCCCTCGATGGCGTGTCCTTTACCGTCGAACGCGGCCGTTTCTGCGCCCTGCTCGGGCCGAACGGCGCCGGGAAATCGACGCTGTTCGGCATGCTCACGCGGCTCTTCACGCCACGCACGGGCCGTATCGCGATCGCCGGCCATGACATGGCCCATGCGCCGCGTGCCGCCCTTGCCCGCATGGGCGTCGTGTTCCAGGCCTCGACGCTCGATCCGGACCTGACCGTCAGGTGCAACCTGCTTTACTTCGCAGCCCTGCACGGGCTTTCCGGACGGGAGGCGGAGACGCGCGCCATGGCGGCGCTGGAAAGGCTCGGCATGGCGGAGCGCGCAGACGAGAAGGCAGCCAAACTCAATGGTGGCCACCGCCGCCGCATGGAAATCGCGCGTGCCCTCATCCACCGGCCCGACGTGCTGCTGTTGGACGAGCCCACAGTTGGACTGGATGCAGCCTCACGCGCCGCAATCACACAACATGTGCACGATCTTGCTTCAAGGGGGCTCACGGTGCTCTGGGCGACCCACTTGGTGGACGAGGTGCGTCCACAGGACCGGCTCGTCGTCCTGCACCACGGAAGGGTGCTGGCCGATGGCGAAGCCGGAGACATTGGCGGCACGGATTTGACCGGCCGATTTCTTGCGCTCACGGGTGATCGGCCATGACGGCGGAGGCATTTCCAACGGTGGACTCAGCCGCCACCGGGTTCTTCAGATCGCACCCCTTCATTGCGCTGCGCGCGATCATCCATCGCGAGGCGCTACGGTTTCTCGGTCAGCGCGGGCGGTTGATCGCAGCGCTCGTGCGGCCGCTCGTCTGGCTCTTCGTCTTCGCCGCCGGTTTCCGCGCGGCACTCGGTCTTTCGATCACCCCGCCCTATCAGACCTACATCACCTATGAGATCTACATCGTGCCTGGGCTGGTGGGCATGATCCTGCTGTTCAGCGGTATGCAATCCTCGTTGAGCCTCGTCTATGACCGCGAAATGGGATCGATGCGATTGCTGCTGACAGCGCCGTTGCCACGCTGGTGGTTGCTATTCTGCCGGCTGCTTGCGGGCGGTCTGATCGCCGTGTTGCAAGCCTATGCCTTTCTCGCCATTGCAGCCCTTTATGGGATTCGTTTCCCCTGGCTCGGGTATCTCGTCGCCGCGCCGGCAATGGCCGCGAGCGCGCTGATGCTAGGCGCGCTCGGACTGCTTCTCTCTTCCTTCATCCGGCAGTTGGAGAACTTTGCCGGCGTGATGAACTTCGTCATCTTCCCGATGTTTTTCCTCTCCTCCGCGCTCTACCCGCTGTGGAAAATGGCCGAGGCCTCTCCAAGGCTGAGGGACCTTTGTGCACTGAACCCCTTCACCCATGCCGTCGAGCTCATCCGCTTCGCGCTCTATGCGAAGGGCAACCTGACAGCACTTGCCGTCACGCTCGCCGCTTTCGCCGTCTTCGGCCTCGTCGCCGTCTGGGGCTACGATCCCGCCCGCGGGCTTACCGCCCGAAAGGCCTGATCAGGGCCGCAAAGGAGAGCTGCCATGCGCCTTGTCATTCTTACCGCCGGCCTTCTGCTGATATCCGCCAACACCGCCCTGTCGCAGACGGAGACCGATGCGGGCGGCACGCTCAATCCGGAAGAGCTGACGCTCAACCGCGTCATGAAGGACGTGGCGGAAGGGCGGACCAGTATGACGATCTGCGCGACCGGCTACTACATCACCAAATCGGGCCGCCACGAAATGGCGCGCGAGCTTTTCGAGCGTTGTGCCGCAGCCGGGTGGACGCACGCCATGACCTGGATGTCGCAGCTTGACGACAACGGCCTCGGCGGCCCGGAAGATCCTGACACTGCGGCCGACTGGGACCGCCGGGCCGCGGAGGCTGGCGATCCGATCGGTAAGCTGAACTACGGGCTCGACCTGATGCGCGGTCGCGGCGTGATGGAAAACCGCGCACTCGGCCGCCAATATATCGACGAGGCGGCCCGCAGCGGCCTTCCCACCGCAAAGCGCCTGCGCGCCGCCGATTACGACCTCGATGTCGTGACGCCAGACGCCGACAACTGGAAATACGCCCCGGCTTTCTGATCCTCCTCGACGATCCGCGCGGGACGTCCCTCAAGCCGAAGGATGCGGCCGGCAAGCCGCTCCGCCTCCGAGCGGACATGAGTGACCAGCAACGTCGCGCAGGGTCGCTTCGCGATAAGCCATTCGAAAAGACCCATCATTTCGCCGGCAAGCGCCGGGTCCAGGCTGACAAACGGCTCGTCCATCAGGAGAAGATCGGGCTTAGAGGCAAAGGCGCGCGCCAGGGACAGGCGCCGCTGCTGGCCGAGGGAAAGCATGCCAGGAAAGCGTTCGCCGAGACCGCCGAGCGCCACGGCGTCAAGCCAATGCCGCGCCTCTTCCCGGGAGATGCGCGCGACGATGGTGAGGTTTTCGATCGCGGTCCGCCAGGGCAGTAGCACCGGTTCCTGAAACACCATGGCAAGCCGCGCCGTGGCCTCCCGTCGGCCGCGAAAACCGCGGTCGAGGCCGGCGACGACACGCAGCAGCGAGGTCTTGCCGACGCCGGAAGGCCCGGTCAATGCAACCGTCTCGCCCGGTGCCAGCGAAAACCTCATCGGGCCGAGCACGTCGCTCGGCCCGCCGCGTTCAAGGTCGAGCGTGAGGACGGGCTCAACTGCCGGGGTGGTGGAAGACGCCATCGGGCAGCTCTTTCAGGTCACCGACCAGATCGGCGCCGCCGAGCTCGGTCATGATGGCCAGCATACGTGCGGCGGCCTTTTCGTCCACCGCGCGCCTTTCCGGCGTGCCCGCGAGGAAACCCGCCTTCAGCGCCTCGAATTCCGCATCGCTCTCCGCCCGCATCATCGGCCGGATACGCTCCCAGGCCGCCGGATCTGCGGAAAGCTTGTCCTTCGCCTGGCGCGAGGCGGTGGCGATCGCTTCGCCCAGTCCAGGATGGCTCTTCAGGATGTCGCCCCGCACGACGTAGCCGATCAGCGGCGTCTCCGGATCAAGGTCGAGCGCTCTCGCGGCCTCCTCGACGCCGACCAGCGTGCGCATGCCCGCCGCCTGCATCCGTGCGCCAAAATTCCAGAAGTTCAGGGCGCCCTGCACCTCGCCGTCGAGTGCGGCCTTGTAGATCAGCGGCGGCGCGCCGAAGACCTGCTCGGTCGTGCCGGAAAGATCGAAATGCTCCACCTTCTGCGCATAGGCGCTCAGGATCAGCCAGCTCTTGTCGATCGGGCTGCCGGCGACGCCAATCTTCTGGCCTTTCAGGTCGGCAAGGCTTTTCGCCGTGCTGTCCGCCGGCACCATCAGGCCGCCGACCGCACGCGAATAGGGAATGAACACGACGTCGCGGCTGGCGGCCCGCTCCCGCGCCACCCACAGCCAATCGGAGACGATAACGTCCACCTCGCCTCCGGCAAGCGCAATCTGGGCCGCCGGAGCGCCGGCAATATCCATCACCTCCATCGTAAACCCGTTCGCCGTGTCGAAACCATAGTGACGGATCGTATCGACTTCCCAGTTTACGGTGCCCGAAAGCTGGAGCGCGGCACGCACGACAGGCGGCTCAGCGAGCGCCGGCAGGCTGGACAGAACCGCAGCAAACGCCGCTCCGACAAGCGATTTCAGGATTGTCATGGGCTCTCCTCCCCCTGCTCCCGCGATGCTACCCGCCGCGGCCACGGCCCGATATACGACCTATTGGGGGTCCCCATAGACATCGGGCTCTCGGCATTACGACCAAGGTCCAATTCATCCGGTGCAAGAGTGAGCAGATGATCCACGCCATGAAGCCCGCATCGATCTGCGGGCAGGGAGTGGGAGGATGCCATGAGGAGTCTCGTTCTGGCCGCGGTTGCGGCCATTGCCTGTGCGGGTGCCGTGCAGGCCGGCGTAACGGAGGAGGATCTCGCAAAGGACGCCGAAACCACCGCCGACGTGCTGACCAACGGCATGGGGCGCGGCCTGCAGCGCTTCTCGCCGATGGAGACGCTGAACACGAAGAACGTCAAGAACCTGCTGCCGGCCTGGGCATTCTCGCTCGGTGGCGAAAAGCAGCGCGGCCAGGAAAGCCAGCCGATCATCTATGACGGCATGATGTATATTACCGGCTCCTACAGCCGCCTCTACGCCATCGACATCAAGACCGGCAAGGAAGTCTGGCAGTACGATGCCCGCCTGCCGGAAGGCATCCTGCCCTGTTGCGACGTGGTCAACCGCGGCGCGGCAATCTTCGGCGACAACATCTTTTTCGGCACGCTCGATGCCCGCCTCGTGGCGCTCAATCGCAAGACGGGCGATGTCGTCTGGAACAAGAAGATCGCCGACTACAAGGAGGGTTACAGCTACACCGCAGCCCCGCTCATCGTGAACGGCCTTGTCGTCACGGGCAATTCCGGCGGCGAATTCGGCGTCGTCGGCGAGGTGCAGGCGCGCAATGCCGAGACCGGCGAGCTTGTCTGGACCCGGCCCGTGATCGAAGGCCACATGGGCACCTTCAAGGGCAAGGAAAGCACGATGACCGGGACGCTGAACGCGACCTGGCCCGGCGACATGTGGAAGACGGGCGGCGGCGCGACCTGGCTCGGCGGCTCCTATGACGAAGACACCAAGACGCTCGTCTTCGGCGCCGGCAACCCCTCGCCCTGGAACAGCCACCTGCGCGGCGCCGGCAAGCCGGTGGACGGCAACAAGGGCGACAACCTTTATGCTGCCTCGCGCATAGGCATCGATCCGGAAAACGGCGAGATCAAGTGGCACTTCCAGACCACGCCGCGCGAAGGCTGGGATTTCGACGGCGTCAACGAGGTTGTGCCCTTCGTCGACAAGGACGGCAACAAGCGCTTTGCGACGGCCGACCGCAACGGCTTCTTCTACGTGCTGAACCGCGAGGACGGAAAGTTCATTTCCGCCCATCCCTTCGTGAAGAACATCAGCTGGGCGAAGGGCATCGATGAGACGGGCCGCCCGATCTACAACGAGGACAACCGTCCGGGTGACGCCGCTGCCGCCGCCGATGGCGCCAAGGGGCAGCAGGTCTTCGCGGTGCCGTCGTTCCTCGGCGGCAAGAACTGGATGCCGATGGCCTACAGCCCGAAGACCGGCCTGTTCTACGTTCCCTCCAACGAATGGGGCATGGACATCTGGAACGAGCCGATCAGCTACAAGAAGGGCGCCGCCTATCTCGGCGCAGGCTTCACCATCAAGCCGCTCTTCGATGATCATATCGGCAGCCTGAAGGCGATCGACCCGAACACGGGCGAGATCAAGTGGGAATACAAGAACGGCGCTCCGCTCTGGGGCGGCGCGATGACAACTGCCGGCGGCCTCGTCTTCTTTGGCACGCCCGAAGGCGATTTCGTCGCCCTCAACAACGAGACCGGCGAAGAGCTCTGGAAGTTCCAGACCGGCTCCGGGATCGTCGGGCAGCCGGTCACCTGGGAGCAGGACGGCGAGCAATATGTCTCGGTGATTTCCGGCTGGGGCGGCGCGGTCCCCCTATGGGGCGGCGAGGTGGCCAAGAAGGTCAACTATCTCAACCAAGGAGGCATGGTCTGGACTTTCCGCCTGCCAAAACAGCTCGCAGCGTTGGACTGAGCCGACAAGCCGGGCGTTTCCGCCCGGCTTCCTGCTTTCTGCACGGGCCAAGAAGGCCGATGAAGACGGACGAAACTAATGCTAAGCTATCGCCAGCCCTTTCGGGAATTTCGCATGATGCCAGTCCCAGCCCCCGAGAAACCCGTGCGCACGCTGAAATCGGCGCTGATCGTCGATGATCACCCGCTGTTCTGCGATGCGCTGGCGATGACCTTGACCGGTCCGGTCGGCATTCCGGACGTCGAGGCCGTCGGTGCGCTTGAGGCGGCGCTTGCGAGGCTTGAGACCGGCCCGCTGCCCGACGTGGTGGTGCTGGACCTCAACCTTCCCGACGTCAACGGGCTCGACGGGGTGGTGCGCCTGCGTCGCGCCCTGCCGGACACGCCGATCGTCGTCGTCTCGTCGCTCGACGAGATCCGCGTCGTGCGGGCGGCACTGAAAGCTGGCGTCAATGCCTTCGTGCCGAAGCATGCCTCCCGCGAAGAGTTCCGCGAGGCTTTCGCCGTCATTGCGCGCGGCGAAATCCATGCGAGCCGCATGGCGCTCGAAGCCTCGGCGCCGACGCCATCCGAAGAGGCGGTGAAGCGGCTGGCGTTGCTGACCCGCCAGCAGGCGCGCATCCTGCAACTCGTCTGCGCCGGGCGCATGAACAAGCACATCGCCTATGAGCTTTCCATCGCGGAAACCACCGTGAAGGCCCATGTCACCGCCATTATGCGCAAGCTCGGCGTGCAGACGCGCATGCAGGCCGTGCTTTTCGCCCAAGAGGCAAGTTTCAATGTCATGGCGACCGATATCTGACAACGAACTGCGTGCTGGCGTCCGGTCATCATGGATGCTCTAAGCTTTAAGGCGGGGGAAACGGCGGAGGAGGCCATCACCCGTGGAAGAACAGTTCATTACGCGTGCACTCGCATCGGCGCATGACGTCCATGCGGTCGAGAGACTGGCGTCAAGCCTCGGTCCCGGCCCGTTTTCGCTTATCCTGTTGTTCGTCTCGCCGGAGGCCGACGTACCCGGCATCGTTTCGGACGCGGCAAGGGCCTGGCCGGATGCACGCATCGCCGGCTGTACCACCGCCGGAGAAATCTCCGGCGCAGGCTATGAAGACGGAAGCATCGTCGCCATCGGTTTCCGCGCACGCCACTTCGCGGCCGAAACGCTGCTCATTCCGGATCTGTCGCAGCTCGCGGCAAGCGAGCTTTCCGAAGCGCTGCTGCATGTAAGGCAATCGCTCGCCCGCGATCACGGACATTTACCGGAAGAGTTTGCGCTGCTGTTCGTCGACGGGTTGTCGGCGCGCGAGGACGAACTTGCTTCGGTGCTTGCCGCCGGCACGGGCGCGATGCCGCTCATCGGCGGATCGGCCGGCGACGGCACGAATTTCCGCGAAACCCTCGTCTTCGACGGCAGGCAGCTTCTGGCGAATGCCGCGGTGATTTCCGTCATGCGCGGCGCCTGTCCGCTGCGGGCCTTCAAGATGGACCATATCAGGCCGACGGAGCGGCGCATGGTCGTAACCGAAGCCGACCCCGCCGCCCGCATCGTGCGAAAGATCAACGCCGAACCTGCCGTGCAGGAATATGCCCGTCTCATCGGCATGCAGCCGGAAAGCGTCGATACCCTCACCTTCGCGATCCATCCGCTTACCGTGCGCATGGGCGAGCGGCACCATGTACGCGCCATCCAACGCGTTCTGCCGTCCGGCGAACTCCTGTTCTTTTCGGCGATCGACGAGGGAATGGTTCTCACCATCGCCGAACCGCACGATCTCGTGGATCACCTGGCGGGCGAATTGCAGGCCCTGAAGCAGCCGGGAAACCCCGTCGCCGTGCTTGCCTTCGACTGTATCCTTCGGCGCGTCGAAGCGCAGGAAAAACAGATGACCGGCCGCGTTTCCGAGCTTCTGCGGCATCATGGCGTCATCGGCTTTTCCACCTATGGCGAGCAGATCGGCCCGATGCACATCAACCATACCATGACCGGCTTTGCCTTCTACCCGCCCGGCACGATCCTTTCGGGAAGTGATCCATGAACACACGCCTGTCCGAAGGATTGCTCGACCCCGCCGATGGCGAGACGAAAAACCTCGAAAAGATGCTCGTCATCGCCGATGCCCTCATCCGCCATGTCGAGCAGAATTCCGGCGACAGGGGGGCTGCCTTCGAGCAGTTCCGCCGGGCCGCCGTTCTGGAGGACCGGGTGCGCCAGCGCACGCGCGACCTCGAAACCACGCTGAAGCAGCTCAACGACGCCAACAGCGCCGCCGAGCGGGCGAGGCGCGACCTGTCCCAGGCAATCGAGGCGGTCGATGAGGGTTTCGCCCTTTTCGACCCCGCCGACATCCTCGTGCTCTGCAATTCCCGCTTCTGTCGCGACCTCACCGACGTCCGCCCGAAACTTTTTCCCGGCATCGCCTTTGCCGATTACGTGGAAATCGTCAGCCGTTCCACGATGCTGGCCTTTCCCAAAGGCGTGACGGTCAAGGCCTGGGCCGCGGAACGCATGCGCCTGCATCGAACCCGGCAGGTTTTCAATGTCGGGCTGACCGGCGACCGCTGGCTTCAGGTCAGCGAGCAGCGCACCGCCGATGGCGGCACCGTCATCCTCCAGACCGATATCACCGACATCATCCGCATGGAGCGCTCGGAACGCGGCAAGCTGCTGGACGACCAGGCCCGCATGATCCGCGCGACGCTGGAACATATCAACCAGGGCGTCGGCATCTTCGACGCAAACCGCCGGCTGGCCGGCTGGAACGGCCGTGTCGCCCAACTTCTCGACATTCCGCCGCGGCTGCTGCGGCGCGGAACGCCGTTCGAGCTGCTGGCGGACCGCATTGCCCGCTCGATCACCCTCAGCGACGGTTTTTCCGCCGATATGCTGCGCCAATGGATCGACGGCCGCCTGCCGCGCGAACCGCTGTCCTTCGAACTCCAGCACGTTTCGGGCATCATTCTCGACGTCTTTGCGCAGGAGATGCCGGGGCGCGGCTTCGTCATGTCGTTTGCCGACGTGACGCGCGAGCGCCTTGCCATTCACGCCATGATCCGCGCCAACAGCTCGCTGGAAGCGCGCGTGGCGGCGCGCACCGGGGATCTCGCCGCAGCGCTTGCCGAGGCCGAGCGCGCCAATTCCGCCCGCGTCCGCTTCGTCGCGGCAGCGAGCCACGATCTGCTGCAACCACTGTCAGCAGCAAAACTCTTCGTCGCGGCGGCGCGTGACGACGCGGGCGCCACGCCGATGTGCGGGACGCTGGAGAAGGCACACAATGCCCTCGCCAGCGTGGAGGGGATTCTCGGCGCACTGCTCGACATTTCCCGCCTGGAAGCCGGCGGCACTGCGGTCGATATCGGCCCGGTTCCCCTTTCCGTTCTGCTCAACCAGCTCACCGACGAATTCGCTCCCATCGCCGCCCGCAAGGGCCTGCGGCTCGACATCCTGCACTGCGACCTCACCGTCTCGAGCGATCCGACCTACCTGCGCCGCATCCTTCAGAACCTGATCAGCAACGCCATCCGCTACACGAGCAGCGGCCGCGTCCTTGTCGGGCCGCGGCGGGTGAAAGGGCATGTGCGCATCGAGGTGCATGATACCGGGCCGGGCATCGCGGCAGACCAGCAGCAATCGATCTTTCGCGAGTTCCACCGCATCCAGGGCTCCGCCTCGGCGTCCGAGGGCATGGGCCTCGGCCTTGCGATCGTGGAAAGGGCCTGCGGCCTGCTTGGCCACCGGCTGGCGCTTCACTCGGAGCCCGGGCGCGGCACCTGTTTCGCCGTCGATCTGGCCATCGTCCCGCACCACGCCAAGCCGGCCTACCGGGAGACCGCCCCGGCGATACCCGAGGAGCCGGGCGACAATTCCGACCGCATCGCGCTTCTCGTTGAGAACGACGAGGACCTGCGCCGCGCCATCTCCCTGCTTCTGGAGCGGCGCGGGGTCAGCGTGCTCGAAGCGGCAAGCGGCGAGGAGGCACTCTCCCTGCTGGAAGAAATCGGCATCGTGCCCGACCTTTACCTGATCGACCAGCAGCTCGACGGCACGCTCACCGGCATCGAAACCGTGCTGGCGCTGCACGCGGAATATGGCGAGCGCCCCACCCGCCTGCTCACCGCCAACCGTACGCCACAGACGCGGCTTGCCGCGGACGCCGCGGGCATCGAGGTCATGTACAAACCGATCGCCGCGGACGCGCTGGAGGCCTTCGTGCTGCACGCCAGCTGACCCGGCACCAAGGTCGCATTGCCACACGGCGTGCCAGATGGGACATGCCTTCCACCCGAATTGGAGGAGGAAGGACATGAAGAAGCTACTCGCAGCAACCGCCCTGATGATCCTTGCAAGCGTTGCGGCACAGGCCGCCGAGCACGCCGTCAAGATGATGAACAAGGGCGAAAGCGGCGCCATGGTCTTCGAACCGGCCGCCATCGCGGCGGCACCCGGCGATACGATCCGCTTCATCCCGACGGACAAGAGCCACAATGTCGAGGGCATCAAGGGCATGCTTCCCGACGGCGTAAAACCCTTCAAGAGCAAGGTGAACCAGGAATATGTCCTCACGGTCAGCGAGCCCGGGTTCTACGGCGTGAAGTGCTCGCCGCATTACAGCATGGGCATGGTCGCCCTCATCCGGGTCGGCGATGGCTCCCCCAATTTCGATGCTGCGAAAGCGGTGAAGCTGCCGAAGAAGGCGGCGGAGCGCATGACGGCTGCCTTCGATGCGCTGGCCGCAGCGGCGGTGAACTGAGCCGATCGAGAAACCCGAGACCTTGGTCGCATTGTGAAGCCGGACGGACGGGCGCAGCCTGACAGGGTGAACTGTCCACATTCTCGAGGAGAGACAAATGGCCTGGAAGAAACCCGTCGTCAAAGACATTGCCTGCGGCATGGAAATCAACATGTACGGCCCGTCGGAAGATGATCCGCGTCCCGAACATCCGTTCTGAACGGGGCGCTGTGCGTATCACCGTTCTTGGGGCAGGCGCCGGTGGCGGCCTGCCCCAATGGAACTGCGGCTGTGTGCAATGCGCCGCGGCGCGCGAGGGTCTGATCCCTGCGATGACGCAGAGCACGCTGGCCGTCAGCCTCGACGGTGCCGACTGGGTGCTGCTCAACGCCTCTCCGGACCTGCGCCACCAGCTTGCCGCCTGTGCATCGCTGCACCCGACGAGCCTGCGTGGCAGCCCCGTCAAGGCGGTGGTGCTGACCAATGGCGATGTCGATCACATCACCGGCCTTCTCACGCTGCGGGAAAAAACCGCCCTGGCCGTCTACGCGACCGAAGCCACGCATCGGGTTCTTTCGAAGAACACGGTCTTCGGCGTTCTCGATCCGGCGCTGGTCGAGCGGAAAATCATCGCCCTCGATCAACCCTTCAGTCCGCTGCCGGGCTTGACCATCACCGCCTATTCGGTCCCCGGAAAGATCCCGCTCTATCTCGAAGGCGAGACGCCGGACCTGGACATGATGGGAGAACAGACCGTAGGCCTGCGCTTACAATCAGAAGGACACGACGTGCATTACGTTCCGGGCTGCGCGGTCCTGCGCGACTGGCTCGTCGCGCGGCTGGAGCCAGCCGATGTCGTGCTGTTCGACGGAACGATCTGGAGTGACGACGAAATGCCGGCCTCCGGCACCGGCTCCAAGACCGGAGCGCGCATGGGGCATGTGGCGATGAGCGGCCCGGATGGTTCGCTCGAACGCCTCTCCCTGCTTCGCGGACGGCGCATCTACACCCATGTGAACAACACCAATCCGGCGCTGATGCCCGAAAGCGATGCCCGCGCGGCGATCACGGCCGCCGGATGGGAGATTGCAAAGGATGGCATGGAGATAATCCTGTGAACATCAGCCCGAGACACGATGACTGGCCCTTGAGCCGCGCGGAATTCGAGGCGCACCTGCGCCAGGTCGGCGAGGAGCGCTATCACGACAAACACCGGTTTCATGATCGCCTGCATGGCGGTCAATGCACGATGGACGAGGTGCAGGCCTGGGTGATCAATCGCTGGCAGTACCAGTCCTCCATACCCATGAAGGATGCCTCTTTCCTGTCGCGCTGTCGCGACCCAGATCTGCGCCGCATCTGGCGATCGCGCATAGAGGATCATGACGGCGCGGTCGAGGATGGCGGCGGCATCCGCCGCTGGCTGCGGCTCGCGCAGGGTGTCGGGCTCGATCCCGCCTACGTCGCATCAGGCCGCGGCGTGATGCCGGCCACGCGTTTCATCGTCGATGCCTATATCCGCTTTGTGCGCGACGAGCCGCTCATCGCCGCCATGGCAAGCTCGCTGACCGAAATGTTTGCACCCGCCATTCACACACAGCGCATCGCCGGCCTGCTGGCGCATTACGACTTCGCCGACCCGGAAACGATCGCCTATTTCGGCCACCGCCTGACGGAAGCGCCAAAGGATGTGCAGTTCACGCTCGACTGGGTGCTGACTCATGCCGTGACCCGTGCGGACCAGGAAGCGGCGATCGCCGCCCTGACATTCAAGACGGACGTGCTGTGGGCCCAGCTCGACGCGCTCTGGAGCGGCTATGTCGAAGGCCACATACCGCCGGGTGCCTGGGCACCCGGCGAAGGGCAGATGGCGGATCGTCCATGAACGCCGATCCCGTTCCCCTCCTGCCCCGCGGCACGCGCCTGCATCACGACCGGGTCCGCGACACCATGGTGCTGCTTGTGCCGGAGCGTGCGCTGCTGCTCGACGAGATCGGCACCGCCATCCTCCAGGAGGTGGACGGCAAATCGACACTAGCGGCGATATCCGCCCGGCTGGCGGAGCGCTATGGCGCGCCGGAGCCGGATGTGGCAGCCGACATCCGCGCCTTTCTCGACGGGCTGGTCGCCCAGCGTCTGGTGGACTACCAATGACGGAGCGCCCCGGCCCGCCGATCGCCATGCTTGCGGAACTCACGCATCGCTGTCCGCTGTCCTGCTCCTACTGCTCCAATCCGCTCGAATTGACGGCACGCGAAAAAGAACTGCCGACGGATGTCTGGGCACGCGTGTTTCGCGAGGCCGCCGATCTCGGCGTGCTGCAACTGCATCTCTCCGGTGGAGAACCGGCATCGCGGCGTGATCTCCAGGACCTCGTCAAGGCGGCCCGCGACGCGAACCTCTATGTGAACCTGATCACCTCCGGCATCGGCCTGACGCCGGCACGGCTCGACGCGCTAGAGGAAGCCGGGCTCGATCATGTGCAGCTCTCGCTGCAAGCGATTGACGCCGAAAAGGCCGACTGGATCGGCGGCTACAGCGGCGGCTTTACCCGCAAGCTCGCTTTCGCGGGCGAGGTTCGCCGACGCGGCATTCCGCTCACGGTCAATGCCGTCATGCACCGCCATACGATCGACGATATCGACGCGGCGATTGCCTTTGCCGCCGATCTCGGAGCGCGCCGGATCGAGGTTGCCTGTGTCCAGTTCTATGGCTGGGCACTGGCGAACCGGGCCACGCTCCTGCCCTCCCGTGACCAGGTCACGCGCGCGAAGAGCGCGGCGGCCGAGGCACGGCGGGGCTATGCCGGTCGCATGTCGATCGACTTCGTTCCACCGGATTACTACGCGGACTATCCCAAAGCCTGCATGGGCGGCTGGGGCTCGACCGGCATCAACATCGCCCCCGACGGCACCACCCTGCCCTGCCACGCCGCCGCGACGATACCGGGCCTTCGGTTCGACCGGGTGACGGACCGCAGCCTCGCCGAGATCTGGTATGACGGCGCGGCCTTCAACGCGTTTCGCGGCCACGAATGGATGCAGGAGCCCTGCCGCAGCTGCGCCCGCCGCGACCGGGACCATGGCGGCTGCCGCTGCCAGGCGATGGCCCTGGCCTCCGATCCCAATGCCGCCGACCCCGTTTGCCACCACGCACCGGCACGACCGGTCGTGGACCACATCATTTCCGAACAAGGCGAAGTATCACCACAGTTCATTCATCGCGCTCAGGCACGCTAAGTGCCGAACATGCAGGATATCGCCTCTGACTAGAGGGCAATTGGCCTCTTGAACGGCTTCGAACCGGCGACCGTAGTTACAGATTACGGCCATCGTATTCATCTCTCGAATGCACGCTCACCGTTGTGATCGACATTCTAGCACGGTAGCAAAAGTCTGCTAATGCACGAAGTAGTCATGCCCCCTCGGGATAGAGACGAGGGAAAAGAGTATCGAGCGCTTGGACTGGGAACCGCAGCGACACGGCCCCCTTATCGGTAATTGACGCAAGCAGGCCCTCATCGGTCAGCGCCTTCAGAACGCGCCGTGCCGATCGATCTGGCAGGCCGGTGATACGCGAAGCCTCTCCCCGTTCGAATTCGCCGCGGACAAGGGCCTCCTGAAGCAAGGGCGCGCATTCGTCTGGCAAAGCCTCCTGACGATGGACATAGCGCTTGAGGCGTCCTCCAAGTGTTTTGAGGTCAAACAGACTATCCATGTATTCGAGCTGATCGAGACACACGCGCAAAAACCAGCTGGTAAACAGTTCCAGTCCCTTGAGCGACAAGTTGCCCCGACCATCGCGGTCGCCCTGACGCGATTCGTCTGCCCAAGCCATATGCTGCTTATATTCAGCTCGTCCTTCAGGCCCGCCGGCCAAGCCTCGAGCCAAACCGCGGGAAACTGACCAGAGACCATGAGCTCCCACTCCCGCTGCTTGTGCCATCGCGTGACTCATCAAACGGCTGACCCGGCCGTTGCCGTCCGGAAACGGATGGATGTAGTTGAAGCGGTGATGCGCAGTCGCCATCGCAAAAAGGCGGGCACTACGGCTCGTCCCAACCGCCAGCATCGCTCCTCCCGGAGCCGGCTGGAAGGCGAACCGCTGATGGAAATAGGCCATAAAATCGGGCACCCGATCGCTGGCGGGAGGCAGGTGGCGGCCCACCTCAACGTCTTGCTCTTCCCCTCGCCGCCATTCGCCAGGCGTCATGACAAAGGTGTGGTGGTTACCGACGATAGTCAGCATCTTTTCTGTTGCGCCGTCATAGAATGCACGGTGGAGGTAACGGATGAATTCTAATGATGCCGGATCCGGCAGCGTTCCAGCGGCCTCTCGCTCATCGATCTCCTGCTGAACACGATAGTGCGCGACCGCTTCGATCTTAAGATCGCGCCGATCGTCCTCAAGACTAATTCCCTGCAGGGCCTGCTCGATCTCGCGCGGCCGGGTATTGTGACCTTCGATCAGGTTGCTGTAGTAGGTATTCATAATTCTGACGGTGCGGGCTAGTTGGGCTGCCGTTTCAGGATGGAGAGCTCGGCCAAGTCGTTCGGCCCTAGCAACAATCTCAAGCGAAAGGTCCAGTAGCTCACCAGTGGGATGCTCGATACGCGCCGGCTCGATGCGGGTGGGCGCCTCTTCCATAGTCATTTTGGCCGATATCCAATTTACCTATATTCCTTATGTATATAGGATTTTTGCCGATTCCCATCGCTTTTGGCCGATCTTTTGGCCGATCTTTGCACTATATGTAAGACCTAGTTCATCACCGGGGTCACGATCGCTATATCATCGGATAAGGGCCCATCATAGAATTTGGGGCAATCACTACGAGCGTGAGCCAAGGGTCTTGATGAAAGACCATGTCGTGCCACCACCGTGCGAATTGCTGGAACGCATTTTGCTGTAAATCGAAATTCCAGAGTGGAGACGATCCCAACAGGACATCAGTCGGCTGATCGTCTCATCCTCGCAATGAAAGCCACAAGTATCCAACAGGCCTTCCGAATAGCAATCTGGCCGATATTCAAAATTCAATTTACCAAGAAAACTCAAGCATATTCAGAGAATCTCCATCGATTTTGGCCGATCATCTGGCCGATGTTCCCGCTTGGGCGCGTAGCATCAGTTCACGTATCCTCTCGTGCTCCCATGAAGGGCGCACGGCACCCGTCATCCAGCGCGACCCGGGGCGATTCGCATTTTGCGCTCCATCCTGAATGGAAGTCACGGTTGGTAAATAGGCTCTTGATGGGATTCGAACCAATTCTCAGAGCCAGTTTTGCTCAAATCAGCACACTTGCATTCATTGGTGCAGTCCGCTCAGGCAGCCACGAACATCGCAGAGTTGACTCGCGTGAGCAAAATCCACGGAACTCGACGTGGAAACTTCTGCCTCCCGAAAATAGCGACTGGCCTGCTCGCGACTTGGTGATGTTGAAAGAGCGATTGACCTCGGAGTGATGATTCGATGACTAGTCTTTGGGACTAGGCTCAGTACTCGTTGACCATAGCCGGAAGATGGCGGTTGCAGCGGGAGCGATGGCTGAGAGAAAGGCCATTGGGACACGACACGCTGCCAGTCTTTGAGGCGTCCGAACATGATCTCGATCCGGTTACGCCGTTTGTAGCGGCGTTTGTCGTATTTGATGGTCTTGTTGCGGGATTTGCGAAGGCATCTAGTGGCCCGCCACCGCGCCGTTCCGACCCGCGACAGTCGTGTCATCCGCGCGCACTGTTCTATCAAAGGTCATCAAGCTGGGTGGTGGGGCCGGTAAATTCGCCCCGGCCAACAGTGCATCAACATATGAGAGGGCGTTTTGCAGGCCATTCACAGTGTACGGCTTTTCAATGGCGCCGAGCGCCCCGACGAAGTCGTCTGGAATCCGCTTCAGATTGCCCGAAACGAAGATAAACGGAATTCCCTTGGAGGCGAGGTGGCGGCCTATATCGATTCCCGTCGGGCCATCGCGCAACTGGATATCGACGAAAGCGAATTCCGGCACTGCCTCATCGACAAGCTTGACGGCTTCTGCAAAGTCGCTTGCCACACCAATGACCTGGTGACCGTTTGCCTCAACCTCGCTTTCGAGTTCCAGGGCGAGCAGCATTTCGTCTTCCACAATCAGTGTTCTCAAAACCATTCCTTTCTAGCCTTCAACAGGCAGCGTAACGCTGACCTCGGTCCGATGCCCCTGGATGTTCCGCTCGATCTTGGCTCGAAGTTGTCGCAAGGAGGCATCGAGCATGGCCTGACTGAACGCGCTCTGCTCGTTATCCACCTCGACGGGTGTGACCGTATCGACAACGCGTATCAGGAAGTGCCCGTTTAACCTGCGGATCTCGAGATGAATTTCGCCACCCCCATCACTCAATCCGCGCCGCACGGCGTCTCCCAGCAGTTCGTTGATGATGAGGGCAAGTGGAGAGGCTTTCGAGGCCGAGACCGTCACTGGCCGCAGATCGGTCGTCAGAACGATGTCTGGCCGTTTTATTGATCCGACAATATCGGTCACCAGGTCGTGACCGAAATCCGCAACGTCGAAATGGCCAAGTCTTTCATCGTTGAGGAGCTTACGCTGGACGGTGCTGAGTGCCTCGACACGATCCAGCACAGATTTCAAGGTACGCTCAACTGTATGATCGGCGGTCATCCGCATCTGCAATTTGATAATCGATGCAATCGTCAAAAGATTGTTCTTAACCCTGTGATCGACCTCGTGAACGAGTTCCGTCTTCACGATGAGGGCGTCGCTGAGTTCGGCGGTGCGGCGCGCTACCTCCTTCTCAGCCTCATGGCGGGCTCTGGCAAGTTCGGCTTGCTTGCTCTTTATGTTTGTGAAATCGAGCTGCGAGGCGAAGAAGTAGATCACCGTACCATCGCGGTCGCGTACAGGACTGACGAACAATGCGTTCCAGAATGTGCTGCCATCCCTTCTATAGTTGAGGATATCGACAGCAACATCGTGTTGATGCTGGACAGCGCCCCGTATCATTGCGATCGCGGCCTTGTCGGTGGCAGGACCTTGAAGGATCCTGCAATTGCGACCGATCAGTTCCTGCTGGCTGTAGCCTGTCAACTCCGTGAACGCACGGTTCGAAAAGATGATGGGGTTATCATCTTGCCGCGGATCGGTAATTAGCATCGGCATTCGCGTTGCCTTGAAGGCGGCTGCGAACGGATCCTCGGAAGGATGCGATGCAACAAGGCGGTCGCCAGCATCGCGCGCGTCGCTGACCTTATCTTCGCTCATCTTCAACTGTTCCACTCAGGTTCGCCTGCACAATGGCTAGATAGCGTAGGGGTTCCATTCAGGAAGTCTTGCGGCTGAGAAAAAACGTTGTCGTGACAAGGGCGCATTCAGCCTCATGTAGCCCCTTGTCGAGCAGCCGAACTGCTATACTCTTTCATCGGCATGAAGCGGTCGGCGCGATGTTTGCGATGTTGTAAGTTATGCGGAAACAAGGGTCTGAAATGGAGAAGCCGCCTTCCAGCGGGCAATCCGTGAGCATGCTCCTCGATACGGTGAACTGGTCATCCAGTCCGCTTGGTCCAAGGGCACAATGGCCGGCATGTCTCCACGCCGCCATTGATATCATGATCCCTTCGCAAGCCCAGATTGTCATGTTCTGGGGACCGGAGTTCGTCGCGCTCTACAACGATATCTATGCCCCGACCATAGGCGACAAACATCCCCACGCGTTCGGCCGCCCCGCGCGCGAATACTGGACGGAACTCTGGGATGATCTCGAGCCGCTCCTCAAACGCGTTCTCGATCATGGTGAGACCGTTGCAGCCAAGGACAGGCCCTTCCATATCGAGCGTCACGGATATCCTGAAACAGTCTATTTCGACATCTCTTATTCCCCGGTTCGCGATCAGGACCGAGTTGTTCGGGGTGTGTTCTGCATTGTCAACGAAACGACAGCCCGCGTGAAGGCGGATGCCGCTATGCGAGAAAGCGAGGAGCGCCTCCGCGCCGTTTTCGCGCAGTCGGCCGCCGGCATCGCCGTTGGTGACTTGTCCGGAAAACTGATCAACGTCAACCAGCGGTATTGCGACATCGTTGGCCGGCAGATGGAGGCGCTGATTGGGACACGCATGCAGGACATTACTTTCCCCGAGGACCTGCCGGACAACGAATATCTGTTCAACCGCCTGCTTGCGACAGGCGAGAGCTTCGAGATCGAGAAGCGCTACGTCCGCGGCGATGGTAGCCTTCTTTGGGTTTTGAATTCGGTCTCCGCGATCAGGGACGAACACGGCAGGATTGCGCAAGCCGTCGCGATATCCATCGATATCGGCGCGCGTAAGCATGCCCAGGAAATCGAAAAGCACCTGGCGTCGATGATTGCGTCCTCGAATGACGCGATCCTTGGAATCGATCTGGACATGACGATTACAAGTTGGAACGCTGCGGCGGAAAGGCTTTACGGATATTCGGAAAGTCAGGCTGTCGGCCGGTCAGTCCTCATGCTGGTTCCCGAGGACCGAAAGGATGAGGAGCCGACGATCCTCCGGCAGATCAGGGCGGGTCGTATCGTTGAACCCTACGAGACCGTGCGTCTTCGCAGGGATGGTCGACCTGTCGAGGTCCTTCTCAGCGTGTCGCCTATTCACGACGCCAGCGGTCGTGTCGTCGGCGCTTCCAAACTGGCCCACGACATCACGGTTCGCAAGGATGCCGAGCGTTTGCAGACCGTCCTGGTCAATGAAATGAACCACCGCGTCAAGAACACTCTCGCCACGGTCATCGCCGTTGCCAGGCAAACGATTGGACGCGACAACGCCAACAAGGATGATATCGAAGCCTTTACCAGCCGGATTGGGTCGCTCAGTCGAGCGCAGGATCTCCTCGTTCATGGTGACTAGCAAAACGCCGATCTAAAGGCGGTCATTAAACAGGCCATATCGCCATATCCTGCCGAAGCCTTTCGCATAGATGGCCCAAGCGTTCCCCTGCCACCCAAGGCCGTCGTCTCCTTGTCCCTTGCGCTCCACGAGCTAGCGACAAACGCGGCGAAGTACGGCGCGTTGTCTGTAACGGAAGGACGGATCGCCATCTCATGGCGTTACGATCCCACAGTCAGCTCCCTCCTCGAAATCACCTGGAAGGAGACGGAAGGCCCCGCTGTGACCCCTCCCACGCGAAAGGGCTTCGGAACCTTGCTCGTCGAACGGCTTCTGGCGGCCGAGCTGAGAGGAAGCGCGTGTCTGTCCTATGACGAGACGGGCGTGATGTGCATCATCAAGGCGGATATGTCGCAAATTCAAATGGACTAGAACGGCGCCTCGCGGGGCCTAGCTTGGCAAAGTCGGGCGTCACGCGGTCGATGCATCCTTCATGCCTTCGCCGTGCAAGCGTGCGATCCCGCTTGAATCTGCGACACGATGCGGCTCCATCGATCGGCTCTCGCGACCAGACGCGGACCAAACGAGGGCCTTGCAAAGGTCCCGGATTTGCCCGGCGACTTTGTTTGCATTTTATTAAGTTTGTTTGCAAACACTGGTCTTGGGGATGGGCGAAATTCCAGGGGGACGCACGTTGCGTGTAAGCGAACGAACTGGAGATCTTGATGTCTATGTCCCAGCGCACCATTCTGATCGTGGAAGACGAGCCGCTCCTTCGCATCATCTTGAGCGAAGCGTTGCACGATGAGGGCTATCGCGTGCTTGCGGCAGCAAGTGTACTCGAGGCCATCGGCCAGATGGCGAAGCATGCAGACATAGACGGATTGATAACCGACGTGGATCTCCCGGGCGGGCTGAACGGCCTTGATTTGCTCGAGCTGTTCAGCAATTGCCGTCCCGGGGCGGCGACAATCGTGGTGTCGGGTCGAAGCGATCTGAGAGAAGCGGATCTGGCCGTCCCCAGCCGCGTCTTCGCCAAACCCTATGATTTGGATCACGTGATTGCCGAACTCGAGCACCAGATCACCGACAAAAACGCCGAACGCACGGTGCGACGCACGGCTTCGTAGCAGCGCACGCGTCAGCACGCCGTTCGTCAAAGGAGCGAGCGAGGATCAGGGGCACGCCACGATATCCCCGATATTTCCCTTTCCATTTTTTGAAAACTTTCACAGGCTTATCCCACTTTCCAATTCATCCGCCCTCCCCATATAGGCCTGCGACACCTCGAGAAATGGCAAGATGACCCTTACGCCCAACGTGACCACCGAAATGAGCCAGCGCATTCAAGCGATAGACTGGGAAGGAACGGCTTTTGGCGCCCGGGCTTATTGGTCGGCGGAATTGAAGATGGCGCTCAGCCTGTGCCTGAACACGACGCTTCCGACAGCAATTTATTGGGGCGATGATCTGCGGCTTCTGTACAACGACGCCTGGGCGCCGATCGCAGGTGAGAAACATCCCTGGGCCTTAGGTCGCCCCGCTCGCGATGTGTGGGCCGACATCTGGCACGTGATCGAACCGCAACTTGTCGCCGTGCTGCGGACGGGTCAGGGCTTTTCAGTCGCCGACCAGATGCTGCCAATGCAGCGTGGCGGCCGGATACAACAGACCCATTGGGACTATAGTTTCGCACCGATCTTCGGGCGCGATGGCGAAGTCCTCGGCATATTCAATCAGGGCAATGAGACGACCGCGCGCCTATCGGCCGAGCGGGCATTGCGTGCGAGCGAGGAACGGCTCGAATATGCCCTTGGCGCCTCTGATACGATCGGAACCTGGGATTGGGATATTCCCAACGACCGGGTGGTGGCCGACGTACGCTTCGCCAAGCTTTACGGCGTCGCGCGTGACAAAGCCGCCGCTGGCGCGCCTATCGCCGATTTCTTCACCGCCATTCACCCCGAGGATCTTGACGCCGTGGAAAAAGCGATCGCTGCGGTTTTGAAGGATGGCGGGATCTTTTCGCAGGAATACCGGCTCGTCCAAGCCGATGGCGGCTACCGTTGGGTCATCGCGGAGGGGCGGCCAACGCTGGCGCCGGACGGGACGCCGCTGAGATTTCCAGGCGTCAGCTTTGATATTACCGAGCGCAAGAACGCGGAGGCTGCCCTGCGCGACAGCGAGGAGCGGTTGCGCGCCATCACGAACTCCATCGACCAGATGATCTGGTCGACGACGCCGGATGGCTACCATGATTATTATAACCAGCGCTGGTATGATTTCACTGGTGTCCCCTCGGGCTCGACCGATGGCGAAGGCTGGGCGGGGATGTTTCACCCCGAGGACCAGGATCGCGCATGGTCCGTGTGGCGGCATAGCCTTGATACGGGAGACCCTTACCACATCGAATATCGCCTTCGGCATCGGAGCGGAAAGTACCGATGGGTGCTTGGCCGTGCACAAGCGGTACGAAACGATGACGGCGAGATCACTCGCTGGTTCGGATCCTGTACGGACATACAGGACATCGTCGATGCCCGCGAAGTCCTCGCCCGGTCGCGCGAGGAGCTCGAGCAGGAGGTACGCGAGCGCACAGACCGTCTGATGGAGGCCGAGGCGCAGCTTCGGCAAGCGCAGAAGATGGAGGCTGTTGGCCAGCTTACCGGAGGTGTGGCGCACGACTTCAACAATATGCTCGCCGTCATCCTCGGAGCAATGAACCTGCTTGAACGCCGGCTCGCGCGCGGGGACACCGATCTTGGCCGCTATATCGAGGCCGCCAAGGATGGAGCAAATCGCGCCGCAGCGCTGACACAGCGTCTGCTTGCGTTTTCCCGACGCCAGCCGCTTCAACCGCAGGTCATCGAGCCAAACAGGATGGTCGCCGGGATGAGTGAATTGATGACGCGCGCGCTGGGCGAGCAAGTCAAGGTCGAAACCGTTCTCGCCGCGGGTCTTTGGCGTATAAACGCCGATGTCAGCCAGTTGGAGAATGCCATTCTCAACCTCGCCGTCAACGGACGAGACGCGATGCCGGATGGCGGGCGACTTACCGTAGAGACCGCCAATACGTTCATCGCCGAGGACTATGCCCAGGAGCATTCGATGGCCGTTGGCCAATATGTAATGATCGCGGTTACAGATACCGGCACGGGAATGAGCAACGATACCCTGGCGAACGCTTTTGATCCCTTTTTCACGACGAAGGAGGTCGGCAAGGGCTCAGGTCTTGGCCTTAGCCAAGTCTTCGGCTTTGTGCGCCAATCCGGCGGGCATGTTAAAATCTATTCCGAGCTGGGCCATGGAACAACCGTGAAATTGTACCTGCCTCGGCACTATGGCGAGGCTGAGGCGAATGAGAAATCGCCGGCGAGCGGCGAGTTGGCACGCGGGTTGCGGGGTGAACTCGTTCTTGTCGTCGAGGATGACGAGCGCGTCCGTCACTTCTCGGTGGAGGCTCTGCGCGAGCTCGGCTATGAGGTTGCGGCAGCATCGAGCGGTGCGGCGGCGATTGCCCTGCTGGAGGCCGGCATGAAACCCTCGCTGCTGTTTACCGATGTCGTCATGCCGGAAATGACGGGCCGGGAGCTCGCGGTCCTTGCCTTAGAAAAGGTCGCCGGACTGAGGGTCCTCTACACGACCGGCTACACACGCAACGCGGTCGTACATAATGGCGTCCTGGATCCGGGCACGCATTTGCTGCAAAAACCATTCAGCCTGGAGCAGCTGGCTCAAAAGGTGCGTCACGTGATTGATGGCTAGGTGGTGTGCGACGCATGGCGTCATGTCAGGCCGGCTCACGACCGATCGAACCGCGCGAGACTATCGTGCATGCCACCTTATGAAGGCCGGCGCGCCTTGCCCCGGGCTTACGCGCAAGATGCTCGATTGCCCAGGCGCCCATGGGCCGATGCGGGAGCTCCAGGGTCGTCAACTGCGGCCGTAAATGACGCGACAGCTCGTCGTCATCGTAGCCAATGACAGAGATGTCCTGGGGGATGCGAAGGCCGGCTTCGCCAATCGCCATGAAACAGCCCATCGCCATCTTGTCATTCTGACAGAAGATCGCTGTTGGAGGATCGGAAAGCGACAGGAGCTTTCGGGTCGCGTCGAAGCCGGATGTCGGCGTCCAATTTCCTTCGGCCACCAGGCTATCGTCATAACGCAGCCCCGCTTCAGCCAGGGCCTGGCGATAACCAGCGAGGCGATCCTGCGCGGCCTCCATGAAGCTCTCGCCGACGATCGTCGCGATGCGCTTGTGTCCCTTCTTGATAAGCGACAGCGTTGCCATGCGCCCGCCAGTCTGTTCGTCGGGCACGACAGCAGGAAACTGGTTCTCGCCGGTGTAACAGTTGAGCAGAACGAGCGGCACGGGGAGCCTATCGAAGACTGCATCGAGCGATACGCGGCGTGTGAACACTGACATATAAACGATACCTTGGACCCCTGCCCGTAGAAGGCGGGCAACCGCACTGCGCTCGTGTTCGGCTCGTCCTTGCGTCTGCGCCACCAGGATCGTGACATCGTCTTGCCAGGACGCGTGGCGCGCGCCCTCGATGGCGTTAACCGTCTCCGGGGTGGTTGCGAGTTGATCGACAATAAAGCCGACACACCCTCCACGAAGATCCTCAAGGCCCGCGCGGCGTATAGGGCTGGCAAGCCCATAACCAAGTCTTGCCGCGACGTCGAGTACGCGCCCGCGAAGATCCGGGGAGATCTTGATATCCGTGACATTGTTGAGGACGACTGAGACGGTTGCCTGCGAGCAGCCCGCCGCCTTGGCCACATCCATCATGGTTACGCGCTTGGTTTTGCCGCCGTTCATAGTGCCTTCTTGTTGCCCCCGGTTTACCCTTCTCTACATCACCTAATAAAATTCGACCATTGACTAATATTTATTAGTTGCGATAGCCTGGCGCAGATCGGGAGGAAAGCGGCATGAACGCGACATCAGCATTCGACTACGACATCACCGCACAGATGGCTCAACTTGCATCTGACGGCATCATCGGTTTGAAGGGTGCCTTCAGCCCTGCCTGGGCCGACGAGATGCGCGAGGATATGATGACGGCCTTTTGGTCGGCCATCCAAAGGCCTGGCGGCGCGGTAGGCCGTGGCCCGCGGCGATGGTATGTGGAAATCCACCCACAAGCCTTTCGCGGGTTCGTCGATCTCATCACGCATCCGTGGGTCGTTGATGTGTGCACCAACGTGCTCGGACCGGACTACCAGATCGTGGAGATTGGCCTGGACGTGCCGTTCCAGGGCGCCAAGTACCAGCCTTGGCACCGCGATTTCCCCTCGCCCATAGATACCTATCGCGATCGTCAGATCACCTCGCTTGCCTTCAATCTGACCGGTGTCGATGTCACCGAAGATATGGGACCGTTCGAAATCGCCCCGGGGACGCAATATGACGATGGCCGTGAATGGAAACACGAAATGTTTCCAGACAAGACACTATGGAGCCGCTTCCAGGAAAGAGCGACGCGCAAGTATCCGCGGCGTGGTGACATTTCCTGCCGCTCGGCACTGACGGTCCACCGTGGGACGGAGCACCAATCGCCGATTGCGCGGCCCGTCATGGTGCTGGGTGTGGACAGGCCCGGCGCCGGACACGCCGAACTGCATGACATGATGGTCACGCAGGACTGGTATGACGCTCTGCCCGAGATCGGCAAAAAGCACCTCGTTTGCCGCGTCGTAAACGAGCTCGTGCCGATTACGCAGAAACACGATATCGAAGGCTTGGTCATGGGAGCAGATCCGGCATAGGTTCGAGTGGCCTAGGGACCGACCATGCGTGAAACACCAGCCAAGGGCCAACGGTAGAACGCGACGCGGGAGGGCCGTAAGCAGGGCGAATAGCAAAAAAATCTTTGCACAAACCGACAATGGAAGCGTCCGCTGTTGAATATCGGTCGGATTTGACCCGGTTTTTTCTTTTGGCCTTGCCCATACTGAAGCGACGCAAAGATTTGGTATTAAAAGCACTTCTATAGCTACGCGTGGGTTACGATAAACTAACAAACCAGGTGAAATCCCGGCGATATTCAACAGACATGGCATCGAAGGTAGTCTTGCGAGTGCCCCCGCATCTCGATGCGGGGGCGGATAATCTTACATAGCGCGAAGCTCAGTCGTGCGTGATCTTCGTTCCGAGCACGTTGAGGCACTCGCGCATAAACGCAGCAAGCCCGGTCCAGCCTTTTGCAGAGACCATATTGCCATCGACGTATGCTTCCGTCGGCTTCACGTCGATAAAGGTGCCGCCGACGGCCGTCACTTCGGGTTCGCAAGCGCCAAGACCGGCGACCTTTCGACCCTTGAGCACACCGGGAACGGCCATGAGGATTTGCACGCCGTGGCAGATCGTGAAAATCGGCTTGCCGGCCTCGTGGAAATGGCGAACCATATCCTGAATGCGCTTGTCGGTGCGGATGTATTCAGGGCCGCGACCGCCTGCGGCATAGACCGCGTCGTATTCTTCGACCCGAACCTCGGAGAAAGTCTTGTTGATGTCGGCATAGTGGCCGAGCTTTTCCGTATAGGTCTGGTCGCCTTCAAAATCGTGCAAGGACGTCTTGATGCGATCGCCGGCCTTCTTGTCCGGGCAGATGACGTGGACCGTGTGGCCCACCGCCTCCATCCCCTGCTGGAAGACGAAAATTTCGTATTCCTCGGTGAACTCGCCGGTCAGCATGAGGATCTTCTTGCCGCTCATGTCATATCTCCTGTTGTCAATGATGGGGCGATGTCCGGAATAGCCGGGCATCGCTAAGGGTTAGAACGGGGAATCGGGGAAGTGGAACTGGTCGGCGTTTTCAGGCGTGATCAGAGGCGCGCCGAGCAGGAAGGAACCCCGCACCGGTGCCTGCCCATTAAACTGGGCCGCAGTCATGTAGATGGCGGACTTGATCATCGACGGCGGATACGGCGTCGAGATCGGCGTGCGCTCGTTCTTCTCCTTCACCATCTCGATGACTTGCTTCATGCCATTGCCGCCGAGAGCGTATTTGATGTCCTTGCGGCCGGCATTGTCGACGGCCTCGATGACACCGAGCAGCATGTCGTCGTCGTTTGCCCAGACAGCATCGATCTTCGGATACTTCGCAAGATAGTCCTGCATCAGCTTGAAGGCTTCGTCCTGGTTCCAGTTGGCATACTGGATATCGAGGATCTTGATGTTGGTCTTGGCGATGACATCAGAGAAGCCCTTGATCCGCTCGTCGTCGATCACGGTCGGAATGCCACGCAGCACGACGATCTGCCCTTCGCCACCGAGCTTGTCGGCAAGCCAGTGCGCCGTGTTGGCGCCGACTGCAATATTGTCGCCGGCCACATAGAGGTCTTGGACCGACGGATCCGTGAGGCCACGGTCGACCACAGATATGAAGGTACCCTTCTGCCTGATCTGCTCGACCGGCCCAGTCAGTTCCTCCGACGTGAAGGGCAGAATGACAAGCGCATCGAGCTTGCGGCTTGCCGAGAGGTCTTCCAGTGCGGAAACCTGCGCCGGAGCCGAGGAAGCGGTGGACAGAACGACATCGATGTTGGGGAATGCGGCCTCGATTTCCTTTTCGGCCTGCTCGGCGTGATAGACTACGCCGCCTGTCCAGCCATGCGTCGCCGCAGGGATGGAAACAGCAATAGTGACCTTCCCACCTTCGGCCTGTGCGCTGCCAAGCGGCAGAGCGAGGACAAGTGCGGCAGTCGACAACAACAGACCGGCTTTCTGTATAATAGACTTCATTTTCTCCTCCTTTGAAGTCGTGCTGTTTTCAGCGGTTGGCGGTAAAGCGATGCGCCAGCATGGCGATGATGATGATCGCGCCTTGCACGGCGGCCACGAGGTATTCCGAAACCATGTCCGACAGGACCATGACGTTGGCGATGACCTCGAGAATGAGGGCGCCGGCCACGGTGCCGCCGATGCGTCCCCGTCCACCGCGCAGAAGGGTGCCGCCGATCACGACGGCGGTGATGACTTGCAGCTCCCAGAGCTGACCGGTCGTCGGCGTTGCCGCACCGAGGCGCGGCACGTAGCAGATGGCCGCGACGGCGACGCAGACACCCTGGATGACATAGGCCACGGTGCGGACGCCCGCGACATTGACGCCGGAAAAGCGCGCAACCTCGACATTCGACCCTGCCGACGTAAGGCGGCGACCGAACTTCGTCTTGTAGAGCAGGAACGCACCCAGCATCACCACGACGAAGGTAATCAGGACCGGATAGGGAATGCCGAACAGGCTACCGAAATAGACCGGCCGATAGGCCTCGCGCAGGCTCCGGTCGATCGGCAGGGATCCGCCGTCCGTCATGAAGGTGATGAACGCCCGGAAGATGCCCATCGTACCGAGCGTCACGATGAAGGGCTCAATTTTCCCAATGGTCACGATGAGCCCGTTGAAAAGCCCGCACAGCGCACCGACGACAAGCGCCACGCCTGCCCCCATCGGAAGGGCCCATGTCCCAAACGCCGGAGCGAGATGGTTCATCACCATGATCATGATGCCCGTGACGAAGGCCATCATGGAGCCGACCGAAAGGTCGAGGCCGCCGGACGAGATGACAAAGGTTGCTCCCACCGCGATGATCGCGATGAAGGCGCTGCGCGTGATCACGTTGATCAGGTTTGCAGGCGCAACGAAGTTGGAATTCACCATCGCTCCCAGCAACACGATCACGGCCAGAGCGATGAATGGCGCAAGGTCGGCCCAGCGGATACGGCTTCCTTCGTCAGTGGGGGTGATGATTGCGGTCGCTGCGGTCATGTTCGTCCTCCCGGTCACCTGCGTGCCGACCCACGGTGGCTGCGTAGACGACGTTTTCCTCATTGATTTCTGCGCCGCGAAGTTCGGCGACGATCTTGCCTGCCCGCATCACCAGGACGCGGTCGGCGAGCCCCACCAGCTCCGGCATTTCCGACGAGATGACGATGCAAGCCTTGCCGGCCCGCACCATGGCGTCGATAAAGTCGTAGATCTGGCTCTTGTTGCCGATGTCGATGCCGCGTGTCGGCTCATCGATGATCACCACCGAGGGATCGGCCAGCATGACCTTGGCGAGCAGCAGCTTCTGCTGGTTCCCCCCCGATAGTTTTCCCGCTTCGAGGCGAAGAGAACGGACGCGGATATCGTAGTCCGCGACCGTTTTCTCAAGGCGGGAAAGCTCGCCCCGCTTATCCAGAAGAGACCCCGGATTGACGGCATCGAGCGCCTGAAGCGTGAGGTTCGGGCCAAGCTTCTCCTCCAGAAGCAGACCCTTTCCCTTTCGGTCTTCGGTCAGATAGACGAGACCGGCTTCCATCATCGTGCGGACCGAGCGGTGCCTGATTTCCTTGCCGTTGAGAACGACATTGTGCGCCTGCGAGGGACGAAGGCCCATCAGCCCTTCGATGAGTTCGGTGCGCCCCGCACCGATCATGCCGCCGATGCCAAGCACTTCGCCCGGCCGGACGTCGAAGCTGACGCCTTCGAAACCATGATCGACCGCCAGATCCGTAACGGAAAGGATCGGGGCGTCTTCGGCCGGAGGACGCTTGTGGGGATAGAGCATCTCCAGTTCGCGTCCGACCATCAGCTCGGCCATTTCACGCTGGCTGAGGCCCGCGGCTGGCCACGTGCCGATCATACGGCCGTCGCGCAGCACGGTGATGCGGTCCGCAAGCGCCTGGACCTCATCGAGGCGATGAGAAATATAGAGCACGGCCACGCCGTGATCGCGCAGCATCCGCACGATGTCGAGCAACGCCGCGACCTCGTCATTAGCCAGAACAGCCGTGGGCTCGTCCAGGATGACCACTTTCCGCTCATCAAGGAGTGCGCGTGCGATCTGCACGAGCTGGCGTTGGGCAAGCGGTAGCTCACCGACACGATCACGCGGACGCGCCGTTGAACCGACCTTCGCAAGAAGTTCGGCGGTCCGGCGGTTCATCCCGCGATCATCGACCATCAGACCGCGGCCCATTTCACGCCCCAGAAACAAGTTCTCTGCGACAGTCAGATCCGGTGCCAGCAGAATTTCCTGGTGCACCAAAACGATGCCGGCCTGTTCCGCCTCCACCGCGTTTCGAAATTCGATCGGCCTGCCGTCCAGGAGCAGCCGACCTTCCGTCGGTGCGACGTGACCGGACAACAACTTCATGAGCGTCGACTTGCCGGCGCCGTTTTCACCGATGATGGCGTGAATCTCTGCGGTACGTACATCAAGCGTGACGTCAGAAAGGACGGTGATCTGGCCGTAAGCCTTGCCCAGGTTTTCGGTCCGAAGGGCTGCGACCGCCGATTCCATCGGCGGCGCCAGGGAGTGAGGAGAAAGCACCGCGTTCATTCGAAAGCCGAAAGCAGCCGGTCGCGCGACCGTTCGATGTGAATGCGCATGGCATCGAACGCCGCCTGCGGGTCACCCGATCGAAAAGCCGCGAGCAGGTTTTCGTGCTCCTCGAGAGCCTCCTGCGTCACCCGCGTGTGGAACATCAGCCGGAAGATGTGCAAGTGAACATGCTGGTTCGACAGCGTGTTGCGGATGATCTCATTTCCTGCGATCTTGAGGATCGCATCATGGAAATGCGCGTCGGCGCGGGCAAAACGCGAATAACGCGTATTGCGATCGACGGGTGCCGCGCCATTGCCCATGTCCGCAGCGGAGTTTTCAAGCTGCCGCAATGCCTCGGGGGTCATGTTGACGGCTGCCAGCCTGGCAGCCTCCGGCTCGACCAGCAGGCGGAAAACGTAGAGATCCTCGAACTGTTTCCTGGTCCACTGCGGCGCGGCGCTGTAGCCCACAAGATGCTCCTTGCGTACGAGGCCTTCGCGCTCCAGGCGGCTCAAGGCCTCGCGGATCGGCGTCTGGGAGACCCCGATCTCACGGGCGAGCACATCGATCGGAATCCGGGCGCCGGGTGCGATATCCAGGGACATCAGCCGGTGGTAGATGCTGTCGTAGACGCCATCGACCACGCTGCTCGGTCGAAGGCTTGCCCCTCGGGCTTCCCGTTCCGCTGCAAATGCCACTTGCGTTCTCCAGCTGCTTCTTGACATGCCGGCATTTGTTGCAAATAAGATATCGCATGTCAAATACAATATCGTATATGATTTGATATAGGATGTGAAAATGAAATTCGCGCCGGCACGGCTCCGGGGATTGGCGAGCGGGCTCCTTGAAGCACGCAACGTCCCTTCCGCCCATGCTCGCCTTCAGGCTGATCTTCTTCTGGAAGCCGAATTGCGCGGCTTGCCTTCCCATGGCCTGCAGCGGCTACCGCTCATCCTTTCACGGCTGGACAAGGGCTTGGCCGATGGGCAGGCACGCGGAAGCGGAACATGGCGCCGACGCTCATTTCTTAGCGTCGATGGCGAGCGCGGCCTTGGGCCGGTGGTGGTCATGCAGGCCTTGGAAGCCATGCGCCCCGTCGTGGGCGAGACAGGGATCGCCATCGCCGCGATCCGCAATGCCAACCATATCGGCATGCTTGCCTATTACGCAGAGGCGGCGGCGCGGAGCGGCCTGATCGGCGTGGTCATGTCGACCAGCGAGGCGCTCGTTCACCCCTTCGGCGGAACGCAGGCGATGCTGGGCACCAATCCCGTCGCCATCGGCGTTCCCTCCGGCGATCAGCCCTTTGTTCTCGATCTTGCAACGAGTGTCGTCTCAATGGGCAAGATCAACCATCACGCGATGCGCGGCATGTCCATCCCGCCCGGCTGGGCCGTGGACGCAGAGGGCAGGCCGACAACGGATGCGAACGCGGCGAGGACGGGTGCCATCGCCCCGTTTGGCGGCGCCAAAGGATATGGGCTGGGCCTTGCGATCGAGCTTCTGGTCGCCGCCTTGGCCGGCTCAGACCTCGCACCCAATGTACGCGGCACGCTCGACGATATCCACGCCGCCAACAAGGGCGATCTCCTCATTCTCATCGATGCGGCAGCGGGAGACGGCAGTATCCGGTCGCTTACATCCTATCTCAACCGTCTGCGCGGCTCTCACCCGTCCGAACCCGCAAGCCCGGTGGCCGTTCCCGGCGATGGCGCGCGCGAGCGCCGCGCCGCGACGGAACGCTCTGGAATAGAGCTGCCCCAACCGCTTTTGGAACACCTTTTGGCCCTTGAAGCCGCCTGAATTATCGGAGGAGAAACGGAATGAACCTTTTCGGCACATTGAGAGCGCCGCGTGAGCTGCTGTTCGGCGCGGGGCAGCGACATGCTCTCGGCAGCATCGCCGCAAGGCTCGGCCGGCGCGCGCTTGTTATCACGGACACACGCCTTGCCGCGGATGCCGATTTCCTCATGCTCGTCAGGCAGCTCGAAGAAGCCGATATAGCGGTTGCCGTCGATAGCTCGACCCTCCCGGACGTTCCCGTCGAATCCGCCGTACAGAGCGCGCAGAACGCCCGAAACTTCGCACCCGACCTCGTCATCGGCATCGGCGGCGGCTCCTGTCTCGACATGGGCAAATGCGTAGCCCTGCTTCTCACGCATGGCGGGCGACCACAGGACTATTACGGCGAGCATACCGTGCCCGGCCCGGTCATACCGCTGATCGCTATTCCCACCACCGCCGGCACCGGTTCGGAAGTGACACCCGTCGCCGTGCTTTCCGATGCCGAACGGAGCCTGAAGGTCGGCATTTCAAGCCCGCATCTCATTCCAACCGTCTCCATCTGTGACCCGGAGCTTACCCTCTCCTGCCCGCCCGCGCTGACGGCGATCGCCGGAGCCGATGCGCTGACGCATGCGCTCGAGGCCCTCACCGCAATCCGCCGCGACCCCGTTCCCGGCATCGCGCAACAGCGCGTCTTCGTCGGCAAGAACGAACTCTCCGACCAGTTCGCGCTCAGGGCCATCGCACTGCTCTGGCAGGGCCTGGAAGCGGCATGCACGAATGGCGGTGACCGCGCGGCGCGCGAAAAAGTCATGCTTGGCGCAACACTGGCAGGGTTGGCCTTCGGCGTGGCGGGAACCGCCGCCGCCCATGCCATCCAGTATCCTGTCGGCGCCCTCACCCACACTGCGCACGGTCTCGGCGTCGCCTGCCTCATGCCTTATGTCATGACATGGAACGCGCCCGTCATCCGCAACGACCTTGCCAGGATAGCGCAGGCGGCGGGGCTGGCAGGACCCGACGACGTCATTGCCGAGCTCGTTTCCCTTTTCGCCCGGATCGGCATCCCATCCACGCTGCGTGAACTTGGGCTGGAAGAAAGCCGGCTTGCCTGGGTGGCCGAACAGAGCATCGGCATCGCGCGCCTCATTCAGAACAATCCCCGCCCCTTGAACCTCGACGAAATGCGAAACCTTGTCGCCGCCGCCTACCATGGCGACTGTTCGAGCCTGAATTGAAAAGGATTCCCACCATGACACTCCACGCCAAGATCACCGGCTATGCCGATCCCACCATGCACGCCGCCGGCCTTTACATCGGCGGCAAATGGCACAAGGGCGACGGAATAGCGGTCATGAATCCGTCCACGGGCGAAAAACTGGCCGACGTCGCGGATGCCACCGTCGAGGATGCGATGCGCGCCGTCGATGCCGCAGAGGCCGCAGCCTCCGGCTGGCGGGCCACGCCGGCGAGGCAACGTTCGGAAATATTGCGCCGCTGGTTCCAGCTCATGACGCAGCACGCGGAGGACCTGGCGACCCTTATCTCGCTGGAGAACGGCAAGGCCCTGCCAGACGCCCGCGGCGAAGTCGCCTACGCCGCCGAGTTCTTTCGCTGGTACGCGGAGGAGGCGGCGCGCGTTCCCGGTGAATACCGCCACACGCCCTCCGGTTCACATCACATCCTCGTCGATCACGAACCGATTGGCATCGCGGTTCTGATCACGCCCTGGAATTTTCCGGCCGCCATGGCCACCCGCAAGATCGGCCCGGCGCTGGCAGCGGGCTGCACGGTGATTCTCAAACCGGCATCCGAAACGCCGCTGACCGCCTACGCCATGGCACGCCTCGGCGAAGAAGCTGGCGTGCCGCCTGGCGTCGTCAACGTGCTCACGACGAGCAAACCGGGCGCGGTCACGAATGCCATGCTTGCCGACCCGCGTATGCGCAAACTTTCCTTTACGGGCTCGACGGGTGTCGGCCGGACGCTTCTCGCAGAAGCCGCAAAATCAGTCGTCAGCTGCTCGATGGAACTCGGCGGCAACGCACCCTTCCTCGTCTTCGACGATGCCGACCTGGAAGCCGCCCTCGACGGCGCGATGATCGCTAAGATGCGCAATGCCGGCGAAGCATGCACCGCCGCCAACCGATTCTATGTCCAGACCGGCATACACGATGCCTTCGTCGCGGGGCTCACGGCGCGCATGGCCGCGCTGAAGGTGGGACCGGGATATGATCCCGCCACGCAATGCGGCCCCATGATCACCACGAACGCCGTCCGCAAGATCGACAGGCTCGTCACCGATGCGATCGCCCTGGGCGCACGCGCGACCACCGGCGGCAAACCTTTAACAGAAAACGGTTATTTCTATCCGCCGACAGTTCTTGAAAACGTGCCCACCGACGCGGCGATCGCGCGTGAGGAAATCTTCGGCCCCGTTGCGCCTGTCTACCGGTTCGAAAATGAAGATGAGGCTGTCCGGCTTGCCAACGACACGGAATACGGCCTCGCCGCCTACATCTACAGCCAAGACCTAAAGCGCGCCATGAGGGTTGGAAAACAACTCGAAACAGGCATGCTCGGCATCAACAGGGGCCTGATGTCAGACCCGGCCGCGCCCTTCGGCGGCGTCAAACAGAGCGGTCTTGGCCGTGAAGGTGGCGTTACCGGCATACTGGAATTCATGGAGGCCAAGTATTACGCAGTGGACTACTGACAATGAGAGAGCCCATGATGACGTCCCAGGACCTCTACCGGATTCGAGACTTCGTTCCCGACTTCGACGCCATTGCCGCAGAATTCGCGGAACGAAGCCGGAAGCTCTCTGAGACGGCCGATGTTTTGGCCGATATCCGGTATGGCGCGCGTGAAAGGGAGGTTCTGGACGTCATACTCCCTTCACGTTTCAACGCCGGCGCCCCCTTGCATGTGTTTGTGCACGGCGGTTACTGGCGCTCGGGTGAAAAGGAAAACTACCGCCTTGTCGCGGCACCCGTCCTTGCTGCTGGCGGCGTCGCCGCCATCGTTGAATATGACCTGATGCCCGGCCAGCGCCTCCACGTACTGGTCGACCAAGTGCGTCGGGCGGTGCTCTGGCTCCAGAAACACGCCAGCGATTTCGGCGCGGATCCTCGCAGGCTCACGGTCAGTGGCCATTCGGCAGGCGCACACCTGGCATCCTTTCTCGCCGCAAAGGGTCCGCAGGAGCCGGTCGAACCACCCCTTCCCGAGATAGGGGGGCTTCTGCTCGTGAGCGGCATCTACGATCTTTCGGAGATTCCGGGCAGCTTCCTGCGCAACGAGGCCGAAATGACGCTGGCGGAAGCTGCAGCATGGTCGCCTCTGACCTCAAGCCAGCTTTATTGCCCTCAGCGGATCATCGCGTTTGGCGCAGCGGAAACACCGCCCTTCCATCATCAGGCCGCAACTCTGAATGTGCACCTCAACGCTCGGGACAGAGCCTCCGAACTCCTTTCCGTGCCGGGCTTGAACCATATGAGCGTCGTGCTGGATCTGGCTGACCCCGCTGGTCACCTGGGAGGCCGTATCGCGACCATGATCTCGTCGATGTGAGATCATGCACCTGCGTGAGATCAACGCGTAATCGCCAGTCACTGCGATGATTTTGGCGAGACAGCGCAAGGATGCGGCTGTACCGAAGAACAGGAATGCTCACTCAGGGAATGCCGCTTCCGCAGCCTTGGCATCCAGCGCGGAAGACGACGTCCGGCAGTATGGGGCCTGCCTGTAGCAACTGCTGGCCAAGATGGGGAGATCGCAACCGCGCGAATGCCGATCAATCCGGCTGCAGCCGACAGCAGTGCTGGGTAGCCAATGCGCTTCGGCGGTCGAAAAATTAGCGGAGTGCAGGGCTCGGCTTGTATCGAACCAGCGCATCCAATAGCGTTGACGCGGAAGCAACACTCACCTCCGAGCTGACTAATCACAAGGAGCATCTTTTTGCGCTATGTTCGCCCAAGTTCGTTGGAGGATGCCGTTGGCCTGCTCGCCGAGGCTTCAGGCAGGGCCGCGATTCTAGCCGGTGGAAGCGATCTACTGGTAAGAATGAAAGGCGGATTCATCGAGCCAGAGCTTATAATCGACATAAAGGCCATAGACGCCCTCAGAGGCATTACCGAAGGCAACGATGGTTTCGTCATCGGTGCCGCTGTACCCTGCGCAGTCCTGGGCGAAAATCTAGCGCTCAGGCACGCTTGGCCCGGCATCGTCGAGGGCGCGTGCCTTATCGGTTCAAAGCAGGTCCAGGGACGCTGTACCATTGTCGGGAACCTCTGCAACGCATCTCCCGCAGCTGATAGCGTCCCGGCACTGGTGGCTGCCGGCGCCAAAGCTCTGATCAGAGGCCCGGCCGGTTCACGCACCGTTGCTGTCGAAATGATACCGGTCGGCCCCGGAAAGACATCGCTCGCGCCCGGCGAGATGATCGAAGCCATTCTGCTGGACAAACACCAGCGACATTCTGGCGACGCCTACCAACGCTTTACACCTCGTACAGAGATGGACATCGCCGTCGTCAGTGCCGCGGTAAACCTCACACTCGACGAACAGGGCGTTGTCACGTCAGCGCGTGTCGCACTTGGTGCAGCGGCGCCGACAGTGCTCCTCGTCGAAGAAGCGGCCAAGATCCTGGTTGGCTCCCGCCTCGAGGCCGGGACATTGGACCGCCTTGCCGAAGCCTGTTCGGCCGCCTGTCGCCCCATAGACGACAAGCGAGGCACTGTGGAATTCAGAAAGAAAGTCGCGGGCGTGCTGGCCAAGCGTGTCGCGCTGACCGCCTATCAACGTGCAGGACAAAACTGATGGCAGGCACAGCGGTTTCGACGACAATCAATGGCGATCACGCGGAGTTCCTCTGTCATCCCGATGAGACCCTGCTTGACGTGCTACGCGAACGCCTGGGGCTCATGGGTGTTAAGGAAGGTTGCGGCACGGGCGACTGCGGCGCCTGCAGCATCATCCTCGACGACCGCCTGGTCTGCTCCTGTCTTGTGCTGGGCGCCGAGGCGGAAGGCCGTCATATCGAAACCGTGGAAGGCATGGCGCAGGGCGACAGGCTTCACCCACTTCAGCAGAAATTCCTTGAGCATGCCGCCTTGCAATGCGGGATCTGTACGCCCGGCTTTCTCATCGCGGCCAAGGATCTTCTGGCCAAGAATCCGGACCCGACCGAAGAGGAAATACGTTTCGGCCTCGCCGGAAATCTCTGTCGTTGCACCGGCTATGACAAGATCGTGCGTGCCGTTCAGGACGCTGCCAGCGTCATGAGAGGAGCATGACCATGGCCTTCGATCCCAGCCACAAGACACGCAGCTTCTCTTCTGTCGGCACGCGGCCCATCCGGCCCGACGGCGTCGACAAGGTGACGGGCCGCGCACGCTACGGTGCCGATTTCAATATGCCGGGCCAGTTGATCGGGCGGATATTGCGCAGCCCGCACCCTCATGCCCTGATCCGAAGGATCGACACATCGAGGGCCGAGCAACTTCCCGGCGTCAAGGCCGTGGTGACGGCGGCGGACCTGCCGGACCTCACCAGCGGCGATGCAGCGATGTATGACATCCTCGACAACTGCATGGCACGCAGGAAGGCGCTCTACGACGGGCACGCCGTCGCCGCCGTGGCGGCAATCGATGCTCGCACCGCCCGGGAGGCGCTCAAGCTCATTGACGTCGAGTATGAGCTGCTGCCACACGTCACCGACGTCGACGAGGCATTTGCGGCGGATGCTCCGCTCATCAATGACACGATCATCACGGCGGGTGTCGATCCCAAGCCGGACCGCGCGTCGAACGTTTCGATGCGCAGCCAGTTCGGGCATGGCGACGTCGATGCCGGCATGGCGACGGCGGACTTCGTGGTCGAGCGGACGTTCAGGACGGAGCAGACTCATCAGGGCTACATCGAACCGCATGCCTGCGTGGCCAATGTCAGTTCCGATGGTACGGCCGATCTTTGGGTCTGCACGCAGGGGCACTTCGTCTACCGCCAGCATTGCGCACAGTTGCTCGGCATAGACGCCTCGAAGCTGCGCGTTACGTCGTCGGAAATCGGCGGAGGCTTCGGCGGAAAGACGCATGTCTGGGCCGAACCGGTCGCGCTTGCGCTGTCGCGCAAGGCCGGCAGGCCGGTCAAGCTGGTCATGACGCGCGACGAGGTGTTTCGCGCGACGGGCCCGACCAGTGCCACGTCCATCGACGTGAAAATAGGGGCGATGAAGGACGGAACGATCGTCGCGGCCGATGCGACGCTTCGCTACACCTGCGGTCCCTATGCCGGATCGTGGGCCGAGGTCGGCGCCATGACCGCATTTGCCTGCTACAGGCTCGAGAATGTCAGGACCGTTGGCTACGAAGTGCTGGTGAATCGGCCGAAAACCGCGGCGTATCGAGCGCCGTCGGCGCCGATGGCCGCGTTTGCCGTGGAGAGCGCGATCGACGAACTTGCCAGCAAGGTCGGCATGGATCCCGTCGATTTTCGTATCAAGAACGCGGCGCAGGAAGGCACCAAAGCCTCGTACGGCCCGGTCTACGGTCCGATCGGCATTGGCCCGACTTTAGAGGCAGTGAAAAACCATCCGCACATGAAGGCGCCGCTCGGCAAGAACCAGGGGCGCGGCATGGCATGTGGTTTCTGGTTCAACTTCGGGGGCCAGACATGCACCGATCTGAACATCGGAATGGACGGCACGGTCTCGCTGGCTGTCGGCACGGTGGATGTAGGTGGTTCACGCGCCTCGCTCTCGCTGGTGGCCGCAGAGGAACTCGGGATAGACTACGCGCAGGTCAGAGCGGTGATCGCTGATACGTCGAGCCTCGGCTATAACGACATGACCGACGGCAGCCGCGGTACCTTCTCGTCCTCGATGGCCACCATCTCCGCCGCGCGAAACGCCATCAATATCCTGCGCGCCCGCGCGGCACTGATGTGGGATATTCCGGTCGAGGACGTGACCTGGGAAAAGGGCCACGCCGTCGCCGAGGGCGAGACGCACGGAAACCTTCCGAAACTGTCCTTGAAGGAGATTGCGGCCGCGTCCGGCACCACGGGCGGCCCGATTGCTGGTCATAGCGAGATCGTGGCCGATGGCGCCGGCGTGTCCTTCGCGACCCATATCTGCGATATCGAGGTCGATCCCGAGACCGGGGCTACCAAGGTCCTGCGCTACACCGTGGTACAGGACGCCGGCAAAGCCGTGCATCCGACCTATGTCGAGGGACAATACCAAGGGGGTGCCGCGCAAGGCATCGGCTGGGCACTTAACGAGGAATATATCTACGGCAAGGATGGCCGGCTGCAGAATGCAGGCTTTCTCGACTATCGCATCCCCGTCTGTTCGGATCTGCCCATGATCGACACGCAGATCCTGGAGATCCCCAACCCGAACCATCCCTATGGGGTGCGCGGCGTCGGGGAAACCTCCATCGTCCCGCCGCTTGCGGCAGTGGCAAATGCGGTGTCCAATGCGGTGGGCGTGCGGATGAGGCATATTCCCATGTCACCGCCGCGCATTCTGGCAGCGCTGGAGGCCTAAGGAGGTGCCATGGTTGAGGTGACGCTCTGGGGTGCGCTCGCCGCAGCGGCCGAGGGCAACAGCAAGGTCGAGATCGAGGCAAAAAACATCAGGGAACTGTTCAAGATGTTAAGCGAACGGTTCCCTGGGCTCACGCCACTGATGGACCGCGGGATTGCCGTTGCGATAGACGGGACGATCTATCGGGACACATGGTCGAAAGAGCTACCTAAGGGAGCGGAAATCTATCTTCTGCCGAGGCTGGCGGGCGGATAGCGCACGTCCTCAAATCTTTAAACTCAGCGTCCTCTCCAGCGAGCGCAAGGATTAAAAGACCGCCCTCGGGAAATGCGAGTCGCTGCAATCTATTTAGGCTCGCTTCATAGTGGTGACGTCGTTTCAAGCTGCGCGCTGCGAAGTTGAGGTTGGCTCGCGAAAAGTCTTCATTCCATAATTCGCCGTTCTCCAACAGGAGTGCCGGTGTGCCGCCCCCTTTGGAACAATACCTTTTGACGGTTGCGGCGGGTTTTGGTGCTGCTTGCCTGGTGTTGCCTACGCAAGGATTTCCGCACGTTCCGCGTCGACCGCATCGCCGATATCCGAATGACGGAGGGGAGTTTCCGTCCACGCCGTGTGCCCATGCTCAGAAATTTCGTCGCCTATTTGAACGCCGGCGCGCCCGCGGCGTCGAAGATGACCTTGAGTAGTGAGTAATCGGGAAGGCACAGGCGAACATGCCGCCGTTGCGGTAAGGCCACCGAGTGCCGGGGGTGTTGTCAATCTCACGTCCTCTTGCTTCAGGGCGAGTATGTCACGTGAGATTGCTGGCGCGACGGGATCGCCTCCCTGTCAAAGAAGGCTCTGGCCGCCATCGATGTGAAGGGTCTGGCCGGTGGTAAAATCGCATTCCATCGCGTGAATATAGGCAGGCGCGATATCGGCCGGCGTTGCAATGCGACCAACGGGCAAACGGGCGGCCATGCTGTCGAAGTACTGGGCCTTCGCTTCGCCAACCAATGCGTCGAACATGGGGGTGTCCACCCAGCCCGGCGACACGACGTTCACGCGTGTTGGCGCCAGTTCAAGCGATAGCGCATGAGCCAGATAACTGAACGAACCAGCAATCGCCGCGACGACCGCGCCGCCCGGGACGGGCGGCTTGTCCTTGTTGATGCCCGAAGTGAACGTCATGGACCCGCCGCGCATCAATCGGCGCGCCGCATGTTTTGCAAGAAGAACGGCGCCGATAAACTTGTTGTCGATGAAGTCGCGAACGACATCGATGTCCGTCTGATCGATCGGATCGCCCGGTGGAGGCGACCCGGCCGTCGAGACGAGATGATCAAACGCGCCCACGGCATCGAAAAGCCGGGCGATTTCGCGCTCCTGCGTCATGTCGGCAGCAAGGGCGGTAACACGATCCTCAGCGGCAAGTGTCTCTCGCGCCGCCTTCAGCCTCTCCATTGAGCGACCGACGATGACCACCTGTGCCCCGGCTTTCACCGCGGCGGAGGCGACGCCGAGACCGATACCCGAACTGCCGCCGACGATAACGACTTTCCTGCCCATAAGCGGTGCCATGATGGGGCTCTCCATGTTTTGCGTTGAATGTTGAGTTCCGCCGAAGCGGAAGGCATTAGCCGCGATAGGCGTGCTCGAGATCGGCGATGACGATCTTCTTCATCTTGTACATGGCCTGCATCACGCGCTTGGCCCTCTGCTGGTCGGGATCGGCGAGCATTCGTAAAAGCACGCTTGGCGTGACCTGCCAGTAAACCCCGAACCGGTCGGTCAACCATCCGCAGGGCTGCTCCTTGCCGCCATCGGCGATAAGGGCGTTCCAATAATAGTCCGTCTCCGCCTGATCTACGGTTTCGACGAGGAAGGAGAAGGCTTCGTTGTAGGGCGCCCGCGAGTTGGCGTTCAAAGCCGCAACCGGCAAACCGGCCAGCGTGAACCGCACGACGGACAGTTCAGGATCGGGCAATAGGATGCGTTCGATGACCGTGGACCCCTTGAAGACCGACAGGTAGAACGCCATGGCCTCCTCGGCCTGGCCCGGGAACCAGAGATGAGGATAGATCTTCATTTGCCTTCTCCTTGGCTGGCGGCCGCAGACCGGGGGCGGATTGTCCCGTCCCAGTCGCGTTCGAAGCCGATGTCATCCAGACGGCGGGCCGAAAGGCGCGCGATACGCCGGATGGCAAGGTGAAGGCGAACCGCATCCATTGGCCGGGCCGCCAGACGCACGAGGAACGCGAGCAATGATGTCAGCGCCTTTCGGGTATCGGGCGCGCGAACCGGGACAAGGCCGCGGCACGGCGCGTCATAAGTGTGAATGAAACTCACAGCGTTTTTCCTTTCTCAAATCGCAGCACCTGCGGAGCAGCCGTTGAATTCAAGTTCATGAGGAAAAACTGCGGCAAAAGCGTCTGGACGACAAACGACTAATCGTCGATGATTTGTGATCAATGCTCACAGGTGCTCGATGGCCCGCAAACTTCCTCCGCTGACGACGTTGCCAGCCTTAGATGCTGCTGCCCGGCATTTGAGCTTCACCCGGGCGGCTGCGGAATTGAACCTGACGCACGGGGCGATCAGCCGAGCCGTGCGCAATCTCGAGGAGATGCTGGGCGTCCGGCTCTTCGAGCGCGGCACGCGTTCGGTCAGGCTCACCCCGGAGGGGGCGGCCTACGCCGCCGAAATCGGCGCGGCACTTGACCGCGTGGGTATGGCGACCATCGCAGCGACAGCCTCAAGATCGGCCGGTGTGCTCAATGTCAGCACGTCGGACGGCTTTGCCGGTCGGTGGCTCGTACCCCGCCTTCACAGGTTTCACCGTATCCACCGTGAAATCGACGTGCGTCTTTCGACGTCCGGGACGCTCACCGATTTCATCCGCGATGGCATCGACATCGCAATCCGCTACGGCGAGGGCAATTATGACAAGGTCGTGTCGGAACTCCTGGCGGAAGAGGATGTCAGCCCCGTCTGCAGCCCGGAACTCCTGAAGGCAGACCGCCCGCTGCGCAGCCCGGAGGACCTCCGGCACCACAGGCTCATTCACGACAATTTCCGTATCGACTGGGCGACTTGGCTCCAGGCCGCCGGCCTGTATGGCATCGACCACACCGCCGGCATAAAATTCGAATCCGCCGCCTATGCCGTGGAGGCCGCGGTGCAGGGTGAAGGCGTGCTTCTCGGCAGGAGCGCGCTCGTATCGGCGGACCTTGCAGCGGGACGTCTGGTGCGGCCCTTCGACCTTGCTCTCAAATCGCGCTGGAGCTACTACGTCGTCTACCCGGAAAGCGCGCTGCGGCACCAGAAAATCAGGGCGTTCCGGGACTGGTTGTTCAGCGAGATGGCGGCAGGTCAGTAGCACCCATACGTTGTGCAACGCATCGGTGAGAGCCGGCCGGACAGGGTAATTGTCGAGGTGAACGAGGACTTCCTCTTGAAGGAGTATCGCTTCCCCTTGCGAGCGGCCAAAATGTGCCAGACGGTCGCGTGCTCTATCTGTCGTTGCGGAACACGGCTTTCCTTGGCCGCACGCCATCGCTGCGGGTTAGCGCCCTCGACATCCCCCAACACTTTGCGCTAGTCATCACACACTATGAAGTCCGCAGACCGAAGCAGCTCCATAGCGTTCCTGCCCGCCTGAAACGCGCGAAGGGAACGCCTTTCGAACCGGCCAAACGCGCCGGCGTTCTATGCTGCGCGCCCGCCGGTTTCCCCAAAAACCTGCAACTTTGTGCCCCTTGGGGCCGCACCTTCATGGAACCGTCATGTCCAACTATTTCGAAAGCCCATTCCTCGGTATCCCACTCGACCGCCAAGTCACCAATCCCAACATCCTCGTCGGCCGCTACAGCTATTATTCCGGCTACTATCATGGGCACAGTTTTGACGACTGCGCCCGCTACCTGATGACGATGCCAGGCATAGATCGCCTCATCATCGGCGCCTTCTGCTCCATCGACTCCGGTGCGGCCTTCATCATGGCGGGCAATCAGGGCCACCGAAACGACTGGATCAGCACATTCCCCTTCGCCTTCGTCCCCGAAGCTCAGGAATTTGCCGACGCCACCGACGCCTTCCAGCCCGCTGGCGACACCGTTATCGGAAACGATATCTGGATCGGCTCGGAAGCCATCATCATGCCGGGGATCACCGTCGGCCACGGCGCCGTCATCGGTACTCGTGCCCTCGTCACTAAGGACGTCGAACCCTACACGATTGTAGGCGGCAACCCGGCGAAACCCATCCGCAAGCGCTTTACCGATGAGGAGATCGCCCTTTTGCTCGATATTTCCTGGTGGGATTGGCCGGTAGAGAAACTGTCGGCCGCCATGCCGCTTCTCACCTCCGCCGACATCATGGGCCTCCACGCCTTCTGGCAAAAGGGCTGAAAGCGAAGCGCCCGGGTTTGCCCGGGCGCTTCACACCAATTCACGTAACAATTCTCCCAAAGGGCCAGCGCGCCCGCCATGGACATCTTTGTCGATGACATCGAGAGGCGCCACGCGGGGCCGTTATCCATAGCGGATTGGCTACGAAACCCGCTCTCGATTCTTCTCCTGCTCCGACCGAAGAGTCGCATCGTGGAAGAGACGTTCGCTCGCGCCGCCAGGCAAGTTGAAGCCGGGAAGGACGTTCTGGATACGATGCGGTGCCTGCTGTTGGAACGGTGGACGCTCAACTACGATGACGACGGGAGGTCTTCGGCTGCTGCGAGGAAGCTAGAGGTATCCCGCTCTTGAAAGGAATCGAACCGTCGCCCCGCCCGCGCGAACGCAGTCATCACCTAAGCGGCAGATCTTCTGGCCATTCCTGCGCGCCATGGAGTACGCGAAGTATTCGAACTGTCGTCTCCGTAATGGCGTAGGCGGCGACGTAAGGCGTGCCATTGATGACGAGTTCGCGTGTCCCGGCAATTCTACCCACGCGCCCACTGGCAGGAAAATCGAGCAGGCGGCGGGCGGCGGCTACGATCCGTTCATCGATCAGGACGGCTGCTGCGGGATTATCTGCCTCGATGTATGTGAAGATGGCGTCGCGATCCGACATCGCAAACGCAGACCAAGTAAGTTTCACGATTCTGGCACACCAGCTTTCAGGCGGGCCGCCGCTCGACGTTTGGCAAAGTACGCCTCCGCCTCGTCGTCCGATAAATCCGGTCGAGTATCGTTCAACGCTTCAAGCACCTTGGTCCGAAACCAGGCGTCATGTGCTTCGCTGCCAGAAAGAAGTTCAAGAGGCAGCGCCCCCTCGTTAGCAGTCCGGGTGAGCATGATACGAACCGCATCAGATACCGTGAGGCCCATGCTTTCAAGCACTGCGGAAGCACGGTCCCGGACTTCAGAATCAATACGTGTTTGTACGAGAGCGTTCGCGGCCATAGCTATCTCCATATTCAACGAGAATGTAATGCAATTGAATGACGTTTTCCATATAAAGTTTCACTTCGTCATTCCCCGCTCAAGGCTCTCTTAATCGCTCTTGGTGGGCGCCTAACCTCCATAGAAAATCGAAACGGGGAAAATCCAGGAAAATTCGGGAGTTGAATGTTCATCGCAGGAAAACTCGAAAACGGCCCAGAGAGAAGGCAAAAAAGGACGCACCGATAACGAGCATAGCGACAAGCTGAGGCCAAACCACATCCAGTCCGGCGCCCCGAAAAAGCACCGCCTGCGCCAGCATCACGAAATGCGTGTTGGGCGCCGCCAACATGATGAACTGGATGGCATCGGGCATGCTTTCGCGCGGGGTGACGCCGCCCGACAGCAGTTGCAGCGGCATCAGCACCATCATCAGCAGGAGCCCAAACTGCGGCATCGAGCCAGCCACGGTGGCAAGGAAAATGCCAAGGCACGTCATTGCGAAGATATCGAGCGCCGCGCCGACAAGGAACAGGGTGAGCGAGCCGTTGATGGGCACGGCGAGCAGGCCTTACACGACGAAGATGAGACTGAAGGCGGCGGCGGCCAGCACGACGATGCCCATCGACCAGATCTTGCTCACCATGATCTCGAAGGCCGTCACCGGCATCACCAAAAGGTGCTCGATCGTGCCATGCTCGCGCTCGCGGATGAGCGCGGCGCCGGTCAGCACAATCGACAGCATGGTGATCGACGTGATGACATCGCTGATCGCGCCGAACCATCCCTTGTCCAGCTCCGGGTTGAAGCGGGCGCGCAGGAGGCTCATTATGACGGCATCAAGGCCTTCTCCGAAACGGATCAGACCGAGGACCTGAAGGCGATCACTGTCCCGACACTCGTCCTCCATGGCGAAGACGACCAGAT
>Ga0247823_10000187_pt1 | contig 51857 bp, 44 predicted proteins | sample 13C_PalmiticAcid_2_FD_192426 | JGI IMG/M metagenome (GOLD analysis project Ga0247823, IMG submission 192426) | Soil microbial communities from agricultural site in Penn Yan, New York, United States - 13C_PalmiticAcid_Day30 | ecosystem: Environmental > Terrestrial > Soil > Agricultural land... | reverse complement strand
GAAATGGCGGGCAGCGTCAACAAGGTGATCCTGGTCGGCAATCTCGGGCGCGATCCCGAAAGCCGGTCCTTCTCGAACGGCGGCAAGGTGGTCGAACTGCGCATCGCCACCTCCGAGTCGTGGAAAGATCGCAATTCGGGCGAGAAGAAAGAGCGCACCGAGTGGCATACGGTGAAGCTCTTCTCAGAAGGCCTCGCCAATGTCGCCGAGCGCTATCTGCGCAAGGGCAGCAAGGTCTATCTCGAAGGTCAGCTCCAGACCCGCAAATGGCAGGACCAGTCGGGCGCCGACCGCTATTCGACCGAGATCGTGCTTCAGGGCTTCGACGCCAAGCTGGTGATGCTCGACGGTCCCGGCGGCGGTCAGGGCGGCGGCGGTTCGGGCGGTGGCTCGCGTGATGACTGGGGCGGCGGCGATGCCGAATTTGCCGGCCAGTCGAGCAGCCGCGGCGGCGGTGGCTTCGGCGGCGGTTCGTCGGGTGGCGGTTATGGCGGCGGCAGCCGTGGTGGCAGCAGCGGTGCGGGAGCGCCCGCAGGCGGCGGCTTCCCCGACGATCTCGACGACGACGTGCCGTTCTGAGGATTTGCCGCACCAGCCCGCTCCTCGTCTGAGGCGTGGGCTGGGGCAGCCTCGGCTACGCCGCGATCGGCGGCGCCTTGCAGTGGCGGTCGATAAAGGCCTCATGGGTCGGCATCGCCGCCGCGACCTCGGCGTTGACCTCCTCGATGTCGTGCATGAACTCGACGACGTCTTCCTCGGGGATCATGTCGACCACCGGGTCATAGGCCATCTCCAGCCCCTGGCCGAGCAGCACCTGAACCCAGCTTTCCTCGCGGAACAGCTCGGCCTTGCCGTGGACGAAGAAGCGGCCCGAGGCGCGGAATAGCTCCAGCCGTTCCTTGAGGCTGTCGGGCACGTCCATGTGGCGGACATGCGCCCAGAAGGGCGTGTCCTCGCGATTGGTGACCTTGTAGTGCGCGATGATGAAGTCGCGCACATCGTCGAACTCGAAATTGTGCTGGCGATTATACTCGGCGATATCGGCGGCGTTGAATCCCTGACCCGGAAACAGCGCGACCAACTTGAGGATGCCGGTCTGGATCAGGTGGATGCTGGTCGATTCGAGCGGCTCGAGGAACCCGCTGGCGAGGCCGATGGCGACGACATTCTTCTCCCATGCCTTATGGCGCTTGCCGGGTGCGAATCGCACCGGCCGCGGATCGGCCAGCGCCTTGCCGTCGAGATTGGCGAGCAGCGTCTCCGCCGCTTCGTCATCACCGATATGCGCGCTCGAATAGACATGGCCGTTGCCGATGCGGTGCTGAAGCGGGATCCGCCATTGCCAGCCCGACCCATGCGCTGTGGAGCGTGTATAGGGCGTCAGCGGCGACACGCTCTCGCACGGCACCGCCAGCGCCCGGTCGCACGGCAGCCAGTGGTTCCAGTCCTCATACCCGACACCTAAAGTCTGTCCGAGCAGCAGCGAGCGCATTCCAGAGCAATCGACGAATAGGTCGCCCGACACGGTTCGTCCGTCGGCCAGCACCACGCCCTCGACGAAGCCGTCCTCGCCGCGCTGCTTCACCTCGACAATGCGGCCCTCGATCCGCGTCACGCCCTGCGCTTCGGAGCGGGTGCGCAGGAAGCGGGCATAGAGCGATGCGTCGAAATGATAAGCATAGTCGAGATGGCCCATCGGCGATCCCGGATTGCGCGGATCGGGGAAGCAGAATTTGTTCTGCCGCGCGGCCAGCGTGTTGAGCGAATAGAGGTCGAAATGTTTGGCCCGCCCCATTGCGGCGAGCTTGAGCCACAACTGGTGCGGGTGGAGCCACATCAGGTCGGTACCGATCTTGCCGAAGCCGTGGATGTAGCGGAAACCCGGCTCGCGCCAGTTCACGAACTCGATACCCAGCTTGAACGTTGCCTGGGTCGCGCGGATCATCTCTGTCAGATCGATGCCGGCGAGGTGGTTGTAATCCTTGATGCCGGGAATGGTCGCCTCGCCGACGCCGATGATTCCGATCTCGTCTGATTCGACCAGGGTGATCTCGTAACCGCGGAACAGGAGTTTGGAGAGCAATGCCGCGGTCATCCAGCCTGCGGTGCCGCCGCCGACGATCACGATCCGGCGAATCGGCGGATTCTCATGCTCCATGCGCTCATCCCCTCATGCACCGGCTCTGCCGGCCGGGCGTCTTGTATAACGGGGTTGGTATAGAGGGGCACTGGCGGGCGGTAAACGGTTACACGCCACCCGCCAGCGCGACGGGCGGGGTTGCCCCCGGCCCGTATCTTCAAACGCTTTTCAAGAAATGGTGCGGTCGAGAAGACTCGAACTTCCACGGGCTTTCGCCCACAACGACCTCAACGTTGCGCGTCTACCAGTTCCGCCACGACCGCACTGATTTCGTCCACCGGATGAACCCGGTAGCTGGTAAGGCAGCGGCCCCTAGCAAAGCGTTGTGGGGCATGCAACCTCCCTTTCCGCGATCTTTCTTCTGAAATGCAGCCGGGCTAAGTCCGCCGGCCCATGCACCTGCCAGCCGACATCCGCGCCGAGACGCGCCGTATCCTCGCTTTGGCATGGCCGGTGGTACTGACGGCGCTCACCTGGACGATCATGCACGTTACCGATGTGGTGGTGGTCGGCCTTGTCAGCACGCATGAAGTCGCGGCGCTCGGCGCCAGCCGCACGCTGACTTTTATCGGCATCGTTGTCGCGCTGGGCTGGCTAACCGGTGTGCTGGTTTTCTCCTCGCGCGCCGACGGGGCGAAGGACCTGCCCGCAACCGGTGCGGTGCTGCGGCAGGGACTGGTGCTCGGGTTCCTGCTCGGGCTGATCAGCGGGGGCACGTTGTTCGCCTTCGCGCTGCCGATGCTTCTGGGTGTTGGGGTCGATCCCGCGATCGCGCCGGACGCAGCGCGCGTCGTGCGCATCATGGCGCTCGGCTATCCGTTCCAGTTGTTGCTGGTTGCCGCGACTTTCTTTCTTGAAGGGGTCAGCCGTCCGAAACGGGTAATGGTGGTCGACGTGGCGATCCTCCCGCTAAACGGCGTGCTCGCCTGGGTGCTGGCGACGGGCCAGTTCGGGTTGCCACCTATGGGTGCGACCGGTGCCGCCGCGGCGACCGTGACGGCGACCATGATCGGCGCGGTCGCGATGATCGTTGCGGCGCTCACGCTCCCGCGCGCTCGTGAGCGCAAAGTGCGCGACTGGAGCGATTTCGGCTCGCCCGCGATGTGGCGCGGGGTCTGGGCGCTGCTTGGCTTCGGTTTGGTCCCGGCGATCGCTTCGGGGCTGGAACTGGCCGGCTTCTCGATCCTGATCGCACTCTCGACTCAGCTAGGCGAGACAGCGACCCACGCGTTCCAGATCGTGTTCTCGGTCCACAATGTCACCTTTGCTTTCGCGCTCGGCCTTGGCTCGGCTGCGGGCGTGCGTGCGGGCAATGCGGTGGGTGAGGGCGATCCGGCACAGGCCGGACCGCGTACCGCGATCGCCGCGGGGCTCGCGGCGATGATTCTCGGGCTGCTCGCGCTGCCGCTGATCTTCGCGCCGATGCTGGTGGTCGGCGGCTTCCCGGCCAGCGCTGCGGTCGCGGCCGCAGCGGTCGTGATGTTGCCGCTATGGGGGCCGTTCATCCTGTTCGACGGAATTCAGGTGGTGTTCGTCTATGCGCTGCGCTCGCTCGGCGATCAGGTAGCGGCGGGGTTCAACGGCATTGCCGCCTTCTTCCTGCTTACCGGCGGGATCGGGCTATGGACGGTCCATGCCGGTTGGGGCGCGAAGGGGCTCGTCGCCGCGTCGGCGTCGGGAATGGTCGCCGCGGCGCTGCTCAACGGCGGACGCCTGTGGTGGATTACTCGGCGGCTTCGCCGGAAAAGCTGAGCTGGATCGTCTTGCCGGTCGCCGGCACGTCGAGCTTACCGCTGTTGAACTCCAGGCTCCCGCCCGGTGGCAGCGCACGCGGTTCGGGGGTGATCGTCCAGTTATAGACGACCGAATTATTGGCGTCGCGCAGCTCGGCGAGGATGTTGGGGACGCGTTGGCGTTCCTTGGTGGGGTTGATCACCTGTCCACTCACCACGAACAGCTCCCCCCCATTGAGCCGCGGTTTGCGATCGACCAGCTGGTTGGCGAACACTAGGGACGTCTTTGCCTCGCCGATCGGCAGCCCGAGCTGTGAGGCCAAGCCGGGTGCGCCGAGCCACAGGATCGCGCCCGCGCCCAGCGACAGGGTCAGACCGATGATCAGGGCCGCCGCGGTCCAGCGCCGTTCAGGATTCTTGCGCGGCTTGAACGGCGGCTCGTGCGCGAAGGGGTCGAAGTCGCGTTCGGCTTCGGCCGCTCTGACCGGAGCGGGCGGTGGTGGCGGTGGCGCCGAATAGGCATCGGCGCGGATAACGTCGGGCGCGGGTTTCGCCACCGGCGCGCTGGCGGGAAGCTGGTGCCAGCTATGCCGGCAGCTCGCGCAGCGCACAGTGCGTCCTTCGGCCCCGATCGCACTGTCGGGAACCAGATAGCGGGTACGGCACTCGGGGCATTCCAGGATCATCGCGGCACGTCTTGCTCAGGTACTGGGCGCGGAGATCGCCAATCCCGAATCTAAACACCCGTCGAGTCGGCTTGGCAAGGGGCGAGTGCCACCGCTTGAGCCAGCCCCGCGCCTGTGCGATGGCTGGCGCCTTCGGGGGCAGGGTTTAATTCAGGAGCGGCCGGGCGCCGGCATGGCCAATATCGTCCAGTTCGAGAATGTCGGCCTGCGCTACGGGACCGGGGCGGAGACGCTGAGCGATATCAGCTTCACGCTCAGCGCCGGCTCCTTCTATTTCGTCACCGGTGCATCGGGCGCGGGCAAGACCTCGCTGCTCAAGCTGCTTTATCTTGCCCAGCGGCCGACGCGCGGCATCGTGCGGCTGTTCGGTGAGGATGCGGGCGCCTTGCCACGGAAACGTCTTCCAGGGTTCCGTCGCCGCATCGGCGTGGTGTTCCAGGATTTCCGGTTGCTCCCGCACCTTTCGGCCTATGACAATGTCGCGCTGCCGCTGCGGGTTGCAGGGATTCCCGAAGCGGATGTCGACGGGCCGGTGCGCGAGATGCTCGCCTGGGTCGGCCTCAAGGATCGCGACAGCGCCAAGCCGCCCACCCTGTCGGGCGGCGAGCAGCAGCGCATCGCCATCGCACGCGCCGTCATCACCCGGCCCGAAATCCTGATCGCCGACGAGCCGACCGGCAACGTCGATCCCGATATGGCCGAACGCCTGCTGCACCTGTTCGATTCGCTCAACCGCCTCGGCACCACCGTGGTGGTTGCGACCCACGACTTTCAGCTGATCAGCCGCATTCCCGATGCACGGATGATGCGGATCGAAAAGGGCCGCCTCAACGATCCCACGGGATCGCTGCGCTATCCCCCTGGGATGGCGCCGACATGAGGCCGCTCATGCGCGACAAGCCCGAACGGCGCCTGCTCGACGAGAGCCGGCGCACTCGCGGGATGCTGTGGGTGATGGCGATCATGCTGTTCCTGACGGTGCTCGCCGCTGCGCTCGGCCTGGGGATGGCCAGTGCGAGCCGGACGCTCGACCGGCAGCTCGCCGGACGGCTCACCATCCAGCTGGTCGAGGGGGATGCTGGCCGGCGTGACGCCGCGGCGCGCGCCATCGCGCAGCGGGTCCGCGCGCTTCCCGGCGTCACCCGCGTCGCCGAGGTCGATCGCGCGCATCTGGCCCAACTGCTCGAGCCCTGGCTGGGCGAGGCGGGACTCGATGCCGATCTGCCGATGCCTGCGATGATCGACGTCGATCTCGCGTCGGGCGATACGGCGGCGATCGATCGCGTGCGCGCGGCGGCCCGCGCCGTCGTGCCCGCCGCGCAGATCGACAGGCACGCGCAATGGCTTTCGCCGGTCAGCGCGTTCCTCAGCACCATCACCTGGTTTGCTGTCGCGCTCGTCGTACTGATGGCCACAGCGACGGCGATCGTCGTGCTGCTTACCGCGCGCGGCGGGCTCGATTCGCATCGCGATACGATCGCGGTGCTCCATATCCTCGGTTCGACCGACATGCAGGTCGCGCGACTGTTCCAGCGGCGGATCGCGCTCGATACGCTGCTCGGCGGACTGCTCGGCACGGTCGCGGCGCTGGCAATGATCTGGCTGCTGGGTCAGCAAGCGGCGGGGTTGGGGTCGGAGCTGCTGGGCGGGGTCGCGCTCGCGCCGCTCGACTGGCTCTTGCTGTTGCTGTTGCCGGCTGCCTTTGCACTGATGGCGCTGTTCGCTGCGCGCGTCGCGGTACTCGGTACGTTGGGGAAGACGCTGTGATGCGCACGCTCTGGCGCATCTTCGCGGTACTCGCGCTTGCCTGGGCGCTGGGCTTTGCCCTGTTCATGCTTTCGCTGGGCAAGCCGCTCGATCCTGGGGTGAGGACCGATGCGGTCGTCGTGCCTACCGGTGGCGCCGGCCGCATTCCGCGCGGCATCGCACTGCTTCAGGCGGGGTCGGCCAAACGGATGCTGATCACCGGCACCGACCCCACCGTGCGCCCGATCGAGCTCGCGGTGGCGCATCGCGCGCCGCCGTCGCTGTTTCGTTGCTGCATCGATCTGGGGCATGAGGCAGTCGATACCCGCTCCAACGCCGATGAGACCGCGGCCTGGGTGCGCAAGCATGGATACAAGTCGGTCCGCCTCGTCACCGCCGACTGGCATGTGCCGCGTGCCAGGCTCGAACTCGGCAACGCGCTGGGCGGCGATGTCGAGATCGTCGGCGACGGCGTGCGCACCAATGCGCGTTTCACCATGTTACTGCGCGAGTATCATAAATATCTCGTCCGCCGGATCGCGCTGCTGTTCGGGATCGGCAATGGCTGACCGGCTGCGCAGCATCGCCTTCGCGATCTTTTTCTACGGTCTGTCGGTGCCGATCGTGCTGGCGACGCCCATCGCGGCGTTGTTCGGCACGCGGATATTGCGCGCCGTTTGCATGAGCTGGGCGCGGCTTGGCGTCTGGTCGGCGCGGCACATCCTGGGCATCCGCGTCGCGGTCGAGGGACAGCCAGCTAGGGGTCCGGCGCTCTACCCCGTCAAGCATCAGGCAATGTTCGAGACAATGGCTGTCGCGGCGTTGCTCGGCGCCCCCGCCATCGTGATGAAGCGCGAACTGGCGCAGATCCCCGTATGGGGCTGGGCAGCGCGGCGCTACGGTGTGATCGTGGTCGATCGCGCCGCCAACGCCAAGGCGCTGCGCCAGATGATGCGCGAAGCAAAGGCGGCGCTGGCCGAGGGCCGGTCGGTGCTGATCTTTCCCGAGGGGACGCGCGTCGCCCCGGGTGAAACGCCACCCATCCGTTCCGGTTTTGCGGGACTCTATCGCGCACTCGGTCTTCCGGTCGTGCCGGTCGCGCTCGACAGCGGGCGTTTCTGGCCGCGGCGTGGGCCGAAACGGCCGGGTGTGGTGACGTTCCGCTTCGGGGTGCCGATCGCGCCGGGGCTGGAGCGGGCCGAGGTCGAGGCGCAGGTACATCGGGGAATCAACGCGCTCGAGACCTGAAACAGACAGTCCAAGGGAGACGGATGATGATCGGTTTGCTCAAGCTTCCTGTCCTGATCGGCGCGATCGGCGCCTTCATCATCGGCGGAATCTTCTACGGCTTTTCCACCTTCATCATGCAGGCGCTCGGCCGGGTCCCGGTGCCCGAGGGAATCCGGGCGATGCAGACGATCAATATCGTCATCATCAACCCGCTTTTTCTGAGCATCTTCATCGGCACCGCGCTGCTGCTGCTCGGGCTGGCAATCGTCGCTGGCCTCAACCTTGGACAGCCAGGCGCAGTCCATGTTCTTGCCGGCGCGGCGCTCTATGTTCTGGGCTGTTTCGCGGTGACGATGGTGTGCAACGTCCCGCTCAACAATGCGCTTGCCGCTGTCGACCCGGCGAGTGCCGACGGTGCGGCGCTCTGGGCGCGTTATCTGCGCGGCTGGGTGTTCTGGAACCATGTCCGTACCGCCGCGTCGCTGGCAGGTGCGGTCGTGCTGGTCTTCGGCTGGAGCCAGTCGCGCTAGGGTTGTCTTTCAGCTTTGCTGAAACGGCACCGGCCCGTTCCCCCACCCGGCCACCCAACGGCATCGTATATTAGTGGGTGCCGGGTGGGGGAGCGGGTCGGTGCCGTAGCCAAATTCAATCAATTCAGTCCGCCGCGCTGCGATTTCCGGCCTTCAGGCTCTCCGCCAGCAGGCCATTGGCCTCGGCGATGAACTGGCGGGTGATTTCCTCGGCATAGGGGTTGAGGTTCTGGATCGCGAAGAACAGCTCCTTGCTGTCGTCGCGGATCAGCCCGCACAGCTCCAGCAGATGCTGGTAGCTGTTGGTCTTCAGTTCCTCGTCCGGGATGCGGATATTGACCAGCGCGCGCCCGATCAGGTGGGTCAGCGCCTGGACATAGGCCATCTCGCGGTCATGCTCTTCGGCGGTGGTGATAGACACCGCCAGGCCAAGGCTGCGTCCGAATTCAGCGACCTTGTGGTGCCGCTCGCCGCGCACCGCACACACCACCAGCGGTTGTCCCTCCAGCCCGTTGCGCGCGCTCTGCGGGCCGAACAGCGGATGGGTCGCGACAATGTCGACGCTCTCGGGCAGCGCTTCGAGCATCCAGCGCGCGGGCAGCATCTTGACCGATGCGACGTCGAGCACCAGCGCGCCCGGCTGCACCAGCGGGGCGATTGCAGCGATGGTCGCGGCCATCGCCTGCACCGGCACCGCCAGCATCACGACGTCGCAGCTTGCGGCATCCGCAAGACTGCCGGCCTCGACGCCGTTTGCGGCCGCCGTTTCACCAATGTCCGTCGCATCGGTCACGACGACCGAGAAATGATCGCGCAGATGCTTGGCGGCGAGCTGCCCGAACCGACCGAAGCCGATAATGCCGAAACGCTTCATCCCGCGGTCGCGGAACGCTGCGTTTCCGCCACCAGCTTGTTCAGGATCGCCGCGACCGCGCGCGTCTCGTCCTCGGTGCCGATGGTGATGCGCAGGCCGTGGGGCAGACCCTGGCCAGGCAGCCAACGGACGATATAGCCCTCGTCCATCAGTCCTTTGTACGCCGCCTCGGCGGTCAGCGCGCCTTCGAACAGCACCAGCACGAAATTGGCCTGGCTCGGCACCGCGCGCAGCCCGGCATTGCCGAGCTTGGCGATCTCGTCGGCGAACCAACGGCGCCACTGCGCATTGTGGCTGCGCGTATGCGCGACAAACTCGTCGTCGTGCAGCGCCGCGATCGCCGCCGCGGTGCCCGCGATGGTGATGCTGAAGGGCAGGCGGATGCGATGCATCGCCTCGATCACCTCGGCCGAGCCATAGCCCCAGCCGATGCGCTCGGCGGCAAGGCCATAGAGCTTGGAGAAGGTGCGCGTGACCAGCACATTGGGTTGGGTCTTGGCCAGATCCATCCCGCCATCGTCGATTTCGCCGTCGATATACTCGGCATAGGCGTGGTCGAGCACCAGCAGGATGTCGGGGCGCAGTCCCGCGTGCAGCCGCGCGATCTCCTCGCGGCTGGCATAGGTGCCGGTCGGGTTGTTGGGGTTGGCCACGAACACGATCCGCGTCTTGTCGGTCACACTGGCGAGGATCGCGTCGACATCGGTCGCGTAGTCGGCATCGGCGGCGACCACCGGGGTCGCGCCCACACGCTTGGTCGCGATCGGATACACGGTGAAGCCGTAATTGACGTAGATGATCTCATCGCCCGGTCCGGCGAAAGCGCCTGCGGCAAGGTGAAGCACCTCGTCCGATCCGTTCCCATAAATGATCCGCGCGGCATCGAGCCCGTGCAGCGTCGCCAGCGCCTCGCGCAGCTCGACCGCGCTCGCGTCGGGGTAGCGCTCGAGGCTGTTCGCGGCAGTCGCGAACGCTGCGCGCGCCTTGTCCGAGGTGCCGAGCGGATTCTCGTTGGACGAGAGCTTGATCGCCTTGCGGCCGTCGTCGGTCTTGGACTTGCCCGGCACATAGGGGGCAATGTCCATGATCCAGGGCTTGGGCTGCGGCTTGCTGACGGGTGCGTTCATGGCGCGCGCGATGGCCGAAGCGGGTAAGAATGGCAAGGTTTGCGAAATCGCTCTGTGCTAGGTCCGGCGCAGACAAGGGGACTGGGATGCGAGGAAGCGAAACGCTGTGGCGCGCGCTTGAGCTGGCGCGGCGCGAGGATCTGGCATTGCGGGGCAAAGCGCCGCCGCGTGCCGGGCATGGCGGAATCGGCCGTCGCGCGCTGCTTCAGGGTATGGCGGCAAGCGGCGTCGCGGCGGGGCTGCCCACGCCCGCGCTCGCACTTCCCGCATCGGGCCGCGTCGCGATCGTGGGTGGTGGAATCGCGGGACTTTCGGTGCTGCATCATCTGACCAAAGCTGGTGTGGACGCGCGGCTCTATGAGGCGCGCAACCGCCTCGGCGGTCGTATGTACACCCAGCGTGCGGGTGACGGGCAATTGTTCGAGGCCGGAGGGCAGCTCGTCAATTCGGATCATGCCGACATGCATGCACTGGCGAAGGAATTCGCGGTGCCGCTGGTCGACCGCAAATCCGGACCGCACCGCTCGGTGGTGCTGGCCGACGGTGCGGTTGCGTCGCAGGCCGAACTCGCCCGGTTGCTCGCCCCACTCGCTGCCCGGATCGCGCGCGACTCGGAGGCGGTCGATGCCGATCCCCGCATGGCCGCGGCGATCGACCGGCTCTCGGTCGCGCACTATCTGGATCGACACGCCGCGCTGATCCGCGACCCGCGCGTCCGCGCGCTGATCGACTCGAGCATCCGCACCGAATATGGCTCGGAGCCGGGCGATGCTTCGGCGCTTCAGCTCATCTTCAACCTGCCCACGGTCAAGGGCGAGCATGTCGAGATCCTGGCGGGCAGTGACGAACGCTATGTAATTGCCGGCGGATCGGGCCGGCTCGCCAATGCGATTGCCGATGCGCATCGCGACCGGATCGAGACCGGGCGGCGCCTGCAAGCGATCCGTGAGACGGGCAGCGGTGTCCGGCTCGAATTCGTCGATGGCACCCAGGCGATGGCCGATATGGTGATCGTTGCCGTCCCCGCGCCGATCCTGCGCCAGATCGATTTCGCCGTGCCGCTCTCGACGCGCTGGCGTGAGTTCGTGCGGGAGGCCGATCTCGGCCGGAACGAGAAAGTTCAGGTCACTGCGTCCGCGACTCCGTGGGCGGATGTCCTCGGCACCGGCGGCGAGCTGTGGGACACCGCATCCCACTATGCGCTTGGCTGGGACGGGACGCTTCAGGGCATCGCGGGCGGCAAGCCGGTGTGGAACTGGTTCCTCGGCGGCGATCAGGTCGCAGCTGCGAAGGATCCGCCCGAAGCGCTTGCCGCCGCCTTCGCCCGGAGCACCGAGCCCGCGGTGCCGGGCATCGCGCAGGCGGTCGCGGGCGGCGTCGTCCGCCGCACCAACTGGTGCAACGACGCGCTGACGCTCGGCGCCTATACCAACAGCGCGCCGGGCCAGCTCACCCGTTTCGGCCCGCTGTTCTGGATCGAATCCGACGATGCGACCGAACGGCAGCAGGCGGTGGCAGGACGGCTGATTTTCGCCGGAGAGCATGTCTCCGACGCATGGGTCGGCTTCATGAATGGCGGGGCGCAGACCGGCAGGCTCGCAGCGCAGGCGGTGATCGTTGCACGCTCACGCCGCCGAGCGGCTTGAACGCGGGCGTTCACGTCCCTAGTCAGACGCGCATGTCAGACGACCAGCGTTTCGGCCTTTCGCGTCACGTCAGCCTGCCCGGGCCGCTCCGGCTTGACGGCGGCGCGCTGCTGTCACCGGTCGAGATCGCTTACGAGACCTATGGAACGCTCGCCCCCGATGGCGGCAATGCGATCCTCATTTGCCATGCGCTGACCGGCGACCAGCATGTCGCCTCGCCGCATCCGGTGACAGGCAAACCCGGCTGGTGGACGCGCATGATCGGCCCGGGCAAGCCGGTCGATCCCGAACGCCACTTTATCGTCTGCGCCAATGTGCTGGGCAGCTGCATGGGCAGCTCGGGTCCCGCCACGATCAACCCGGCGACGGGCAGGCAGTGGGGGATGGATTTCCCGGTCATCACGATCCGCGACATGGTTCGCGCGCAGGCGATGCTGCTGGACCATCTCGGTGTCGGGCGGCTGAAGGCGGTTGTCGGCGGATCGATGGGCGGGATGCAGGCATTGAGCTGGCCTGCGACCTTCCCGGACCGGGTCGAGGCGGTGGTGGTGATCGCCTCCACCGCACGCCACTCGGCGCAGAATATCGCCTTCCATGAGGTCGGGCGGCAGGCGGTGATGGCCGATCCGCGTTGGAATGGCGGCGCCTATTATGACGGCGAACCGCCCGCCGCGGGCCTCGCCGTCGCGCGCATGGCGGCGCACATCACCTATCTCTCCGAAGCTGGCCTGACCGAGAAATTCGGACGGCGGTTGCAAGCGCGCGAGGCCAAGTCGTTCGGCTTCGACGCCGACTTCCAGATCGAAAGCTATCTGCGCCATCAGGGTCTGTCATTCGTCGACCGCTTCGACGCCAACGCCTATCTCTACATCACCCGGGCGATGGATTATTTCGATCTGGCCGAGGAACATGGCGGCTTGCTCGCCAATGCCTTCCGCGAGACCAAGGCCCGCTTCTGCCTCGTCAGCTTCGACACCGACTGGCTCTACCCGACACGCGATTCGCGCGTGATCGTCCATGCGCTCAACGCCGCAGGCGCGCCGGTCAGCTTCGTCGAGCTGTCGTCGCCCTATGGTCACGACGCATTTCTGCTCGAGGCGCCCGAACTCAACCGCGTGGTCGACGGCTTCCTGAAGGCCGGCCGATGATGCAGGGCTATGACATCAGCTTCGATCCGGCACGGCTCCAGCTCGACGTGATCCACGGCTTCATCGGTCAGACCTACTGGGCACGAGGCATTCCGCGCGAGACGATGACGCGCGCGATTGCCAACTCGATCTGCGTCGGCGCCTATCACGATGACGCGCAGGTCGGTTTTGCGCGCGTGGTGACCGACCGCGCGACCTTCGCTTATCTCGCCGATGTGTTCGTGCTGCCCGATCATGGCGGCCAGGGGCTGGCCAAGGCGATGGTACGGGCGCTCCACGACCATCCGGAGCTTCAGGGACTACGGCGCTGGATGCTCGCGACCAGCGATGCGCATGGGGTATATGCCGCGCTCGAATGGCAGCCGATCACTCAGCCGGAATTGTTCATGCAACGTCACGACCCCGACGTATACCGGCGGGGTGCGGCATGACCGCGCTTCGTCCGGATCTCGCGATTATCGCCGCCAATGTGCGTGCAAGCAGCCGTGTACTCGATGTCGGCTGCGGCGATGGTGCGCTGATGGCGGCGCTGCGCGACGATCGCCAGTGCGACGCGCGCGGGCTTGAGATCGACCCCGTCAATGTCGCGACCGCTGTGTCGCGGGGACTTTCGGTGATCCAGGGCGACGCTGACCGTGACCTCGCCGACTATCCCGACGCCAGCTTCGACTATGCGATCCTCAGCCAGACGCTGCAGACGACGATGCACCCCCACCACGTGCTCGATCATCTGCTTCGCATCGGTGAGCGGGCATTCGTCTCATTCCCCAATTTCGCACATTGGCGTGTGCGCGTGTCGCTGCTCTGGGGCGGGCGGATGCCGGTGACGCGGCTGCTGCCGGTCGCCTGGTACGAAACCCCCAACATCCATCACGTCACCGTGGACGATTTCCGCGCCTATGTCCGTGAACGCGGGATCACGGTGGAAGAGGCATGGTTCCTCTCGGGCGACCAGCGCACCAGCGCCGCTGCGGCCAATTTCCGCGCCGAGCATGCGGTGTTTCTCCTCCGCCGTTAGTTTTCGACCAAGCGCAGATGACGTGGGCGGTTTCGCCCGTTACCACTCCGGCCCAGAACAGGTTTCAGGGAGCTTTCGGATGCGTCATTCGGTCGCCGGCGTGCTCGCCGCGCTTTTCGTGCTGGGTCAGGCGCACGCACAGGACAAGCCCGTCGAAAAGCCCAAATGGGACGTCAATGCGCCGCAGGGCGCGACGCTCAAGCAGGCCAAGATCGATACCGATGAGGGGACCTGGATCGACGTCGATGTATCGCGCGACGGCAAGACGATCGCCTTCACGCTGCTCGGTGATATCTACACCATGCCGATTGCAGGTGGCACGCCCACCCGGATCGCCGAGGGGCTGGCGTGGGAAGTCCATCCGCGCTTCTCGCCGGACGGGCGCCGCATCGCCTTCACCTCGGACCGCGGCGGCGGCGACAATATCTGGATCATGAACGCCGATGGCAGCGACAAGCGTCAGCTGACCAAGGAGGATTTCCGCCTCCTCAACCAGCCGAGCTGGTCGCCCGACGGCCAGTATATCGTTGCCAAGAAGCACTTCACCACCGGCCGCTCGCTCGGCACTGGCGAGGTGTGGCTCTACCATGTCTCGGGCGGCAGTGGCGTCAAGCTGGTCAAGCGCGCCAATGAGCGGGTGCAGAAGGAGCTCGGCGAGCCGGTCTACGCCGCCGACGGGAAGTCGGTGTTCTTTACCCGCAACATCACACCGGGTCCGATTTTCGAATATGCGCAGGATTCGAACACCAACCTGTTCAACATCGAGCGTTACGACCTCGAAAGCGGTGAGACCACCACCGCCGTTTCCGGCCTTGGCGGGTCGGTGCGTCCCACACCCTCGCCCGACGGCAGGAAGATCGCTTTCGTCCGGCGGAAGGCGACCAGGTCGAAGCTCTATGTCCGCGATCTGGCCTCGGGCGAGGAGCGCAAGATCTACGACGCGCTCGATCAGGACGTGCAGGAGACCTGGGCGGTGACTGGCGTCTATCCCAACATGGACTGGACGCCCGACAGCAAGTCGATCGTCTTCTGGGCGGGCGGCAAGATCCGCCGCGTCGATGCCGACGGCGCGAATGCAGCGGTGATCCCGTTCCACGTCGCGGATACCCGTGCGGTCGCCACCGCCTCGCACCCGCAGATCGAGGTCGCGCCCGCCAGCTTCACGACGAAGATGACGCGCTTCGCCGCGGTCTCGCCCGATGGCGGCCGCGTGGTGTTCGAGAATATGGGCAAGCTCTGGATCAAGCCGGTGTCGGGCGGCGCGCCCAGGCGGCTCACCAGCCTTGCCGAGGGCGCCGGGTTCGAGCTCTATCCGTCCTGGTCGCGTGACGGCCGCTCGATCGTCTTTGTCGAGTGGAGCGATGCGAAGCTCGGCCGCATTCGCACCGTTGCCGCTGCAGGCGGCACGGCGAAGGATGTGACCACCCAGCCCGGCCTCTATGCCCGCCCGCAATTCTCGCCGGACGGGCGGACGATCGTGTTCGAGAAGGCGGCAGGCGGCGGCCTCACCGCACCCGGCTGGTCGAACGACCCCGGTGTCTATCGCGTCGCCGCCACGGGCGGTGCGCCCGAACTCGTCGTGCGCGGCATGGCGCGTCCGCAGTTCGGCGCATCGAGCGACCGGCTGTTCATGACCAGCCCGGGTGAGAACAAGCTCGAGCTGGTCTCGACCGATCTCACCGGCGGGGCGAAGCGCGTCCATGCCAGCGGCGAGCTCGCCAACGACTATGTCGTCGCCCCAGACGGCAAGAGCATCGCCTTCCGCCAGAACTACCAGGTGTTCGCGATGCCGCTGATGCCGGGCGGGCAGGAGGTCTCGGTCGGTCCCAAGGCCGATGCACTCCCGGTCATCCGCGTCAGCACCGACGGCGCCGACTATATCCACTGGTCGGGCGACGGCGCGCGGCTCCACTGGAGCATGGGGCCGACGCTCTATACCGCCGATCGCACCAGCTTCTTCGTCACCGCGCCCGGTGCCAAGCCGAATGTGACCCCGCGCACCACCTCGCTCGCGACGGAAGTCAGGGCCGCGAAGCCTGCGGGTCGTGTCGCGCTCACCGGCGCACGCGTCGTCACCATGGCGGGCGCCGATGGCGGGATCATCGACAATGCGACGATCCTGATCGAGGGCGACCGGATCGTTCAGGTCGCGCCGGCGGCCGCGATCCAGCTGCCCGCGGGCACGAAGACGATCGACGTCACCGGCAAGACGATCATCCCCGGTCTCGTCGACGCGCACGCGCATGGACCTTATGGCACCGACGATCTCGTGCCGCAGCAGAACTGGTCGCTGCTCCAGAATCTAGCGCTCGGCACAACGACGATCCACGATCCGTCGAGCCAGGCCAGCCTCGTCTTCACTGCACAGCAGATGCAGCGGGCGGGCATGATCGTCGGTCCGCGCATCTTCTCGACCGGCGAAATCGTCTACGGCGCGAAGAACGCCGATGTCTATGCGCAGATCGACAGCTACGAAGACGCGCTCGCGCATGTCCGCCGCCTCAAGGCGCAGGGCGGCCATTCGGTGAAGAACTACAATCAGCCGCGGCGCGAACAGCGCCAGATGGTTGTTGCGGCTGCCCGTGCCGAAGGGATGCAGGTGGTCGCCGAGGGCGGCTCGCTGTTCGGCATGGACATGAACCTGATCGCCGACGGGAATTCGACGCTCGAACACAATGTTCCGGCAGATATCTTCTACAAGGACGTGCTGCAGTTGTTCGGTCAGTCGGACACCAACTACACACCGACGCTCGTCGTCAGCTATGGCGGGCTCGCGGGGGATCCCTATTGGCGGCAGGCGACCGACGTGTGGAAGAACCCGCTGATGGTCCACACTCCGCCCGCGCGGCTGCGTGCAGACACGATGCGGATCACCAAGGCGCCCGAGGACAATTTCGTCGACGACGACAATGCCCGCGAGGCGAAGAAGGTCGCTGCGACCGGTCGGCTGGTCGCGATCGGCGCGCACGGGCAACAGGCCGGGATCGGCTCGCACTGGGAACTGTGGTCGTTCGTGCGCGGCGGGATGACCCCGGTCGAAGCGCTGCGTGCCGGCACGATCGATTCGGCGAAATCGCTTGGCTTCGCCAGGGACATCGGCTCGATCGAGGCGGGCAAGCTTGCCGATCTGGTCGTGCTCGATGCCGATCCCACTGCGGATATCCGCAATAGCGACAAGATCAGCCGGGTGATGCTCGGCGGACGGCTCTATGACGCGAAGTCGATGAACGAAGTCGAGACCGGAACGTCGAAGCGCCAGCCCTATTGGTGGGAGTAAAGCGACAAATAGTCCGGATGCCGCGCATTCGGACCACTTCGTCCAGTGCTGCAACGCTCTCTGCAAAATGCAATTGACAACGTAGTCATATACGCGTTTGTAATGACGGTGCTAGGAGATGTTAAAAGCTCCAATGGCGCTGTAACCGGTTACATTTGTCGATCAAGATGGATCGAGCCGGTGTTTAGGGGAGCAGATTGATGACGGATTTCCGTAGCAAACGTTCGATTCTCGTCCGTGGCGTTTCGGCCGGCGCTTTCGCCGCCGCGCTGATGGTCAGCACTTCCGCCTTTGCACAGACCACCGCGACCTTGCAGGGCCGCGTCGAGGGTGCGGGCGCCGGTAGCCCCGTGAGCGTCACCGACACCGTCACCGGTCGGACGGTAACGGCCACGACCCGTGCCGACGGGAGTTTCACGGTCGTCGGTCTGCGTCCCAGCACCTATCGCGTCGAGGCTCAGGGGCAGGAGGCGCAGCAGGTCTCGCTCCCGGTCGGCCAGATCGTCAATGTCGAGCTTGCCGCGGCAGCACCGGCCGAGGGTGAAGTCGTCGTCACCGGCATGCGCGGCCGTTCCGAGGTGCGCACCGCCACCATCGGCACCAGCGTCAGTCAGGCGCAGATCGAGAATCTGCCGCAGACCAGCCGCAACTTCCTGAACTTCGCCGCGCTTGCCCCGGGCGTTACGCTGCCGGCCGGCGAGAATGTGGGAATCCAGGCGGGCGGCGTCAGCTCGAACAACGTCAACGTCTTCATCGACGGCACCAGCCAGAAGAGCCAGGTTGGCTTCGGCGGCGTCGCCGGTCAGAACTTCTCGAAGGGCAACCCTTTCCCGCAATCGGCGATCCAGGAATTCCGCGTCGAGACGCAGAACTTCAAGGCTGAGTTCGAAAATGCCGGCTCCGCGATCATCACCGCGGTCACCAAGACCGGCGGCGAGGATTTCCACGGCAGTGTCTTCGGCAAATATGTGCCCAAATCCTGGTACGGTCGCCCGTTCTTCGACCGGCCGGGCGAAGCCAACAACCCGACCGGCGCCAATGCCAAGCCCGATTATAAGCGCTGGCAGTTCGGCGGCGATCTGGGCGGCCCGATCGTTCCCGGCGTGCTCCACTTCTTCGGAGCCTATGAAGGCACGCGCCAGACCAGCCCGGCGAAGATCGTCAACCCGTCCGGGCTGCTGCCCGGATCGATCCGCGACCGCTTCGGCGGCAACTTTGCCGCGGACTTCAAGCAGGATCTGTACTTCGCCAAGCTGACGCTGTTCGCGTCGGACCGCGATACGATCAGTGCCAGCTACTTCCTGCGCAAGGAAACCGACGTCAAGGACTATGGCGACAATCGCGCGTTCGAACAGGGGCGTGACGTCGGCACCGAAAGCAAGAATTACCAGCTCGAATGGGCGCATCGTGGCGAAGGCTTCCTGAACGAACTTACGTTCAGCTATTTCAACAACTTCACCGGTACGCCGACGGTCACGACGGGGCCGGAATATGTGCTGACCAACGGCGTCGGTGGCGGCGACCTGTTCTTCTTCGGTGCGAACTCGTTCCAGCAAGCGAACGAGCAGGAAAGCTTCACCTTCAAGAACAACTTCACCTACACCGGCTGGGAAAACCATGTGGTGAAGGCGGGCGTCAAAATCTCGATGAACACGCTGACGCGCGTCGAGGATGCCTTCGCCAATGGCTCCTACAAGTTCGCGTACCAGAACTTCACCAACGAAAGCAGCAGCATCCCCTATCGCGCGACGATCTCGCTGCTGCCGCCGACGCCGATGGAGGCGGACAATGTCCAGGTCGGATTGTTCCTGCAGGACGACTGGACGATCGACGATCACTGGACCGTCAACCTCGGCCTGCGCTGGGACTATGAATCCAATAATTTCAACAACAATTACCATACGCCTGAAAAGGTCGCGACGGCACTGCGCAATTATCAGCCGTGGAAGGCCGCGGGCATCAACCCCGAGGATTACATCACCGACGGGACCAAGCGTAAACCGTTCCTGGGCGCGTTCCAGCCGCGCATCGGCGTTTCCTACGACGTCAATGGCGACCGTGATCTGGTGCTCTTCGCCGGGGCCGGCCGCTATTATGACCGCAACATCTACTACCTCGCCTCGCTCGAGACGTTGTTCAACAACATCCGCAGCGATGCGTCGGTGAATTTCTGCGGCGCGTCCGGACTGCCGGCCTGCGGACCGGGACTACTGCAGTGGAGCGAGGCGTATCGCAATCCCAATGCACTGCGCGCCGCGGTCGCGCAGACCGGTCTGTCCGGCGACATCTGGGTCATCAACAACGACGCCAAGGTGCCCTATACCGACCAGTTCACGCTCGGCGTGCGCAAGCGGCTCGGCCCGGTCCAGCTTTCGGCGGCGGTCGCGCACAACCGCTCGCATAATGCCTTCATCTTCGTTCGCGGCAACCGTCAGACCAACGGCAACTACACCGATGGCGGCTTCGGCTGGGTGCGTGACAATTTCCCCGCGGGCAACGGCCTCGTCCCGGGCTATACCGGCCGCCTCAACATCGGGTCGAGCGAGGGCAAGGCCAAGTACACCGCGCTCTACCTGACCGCCGACAAGACCTATACCAAGGATTCGGGCTGGGGCGCGACCGCGTCGCTCACTATCTCGGACGCCAAGTCGAACCAGGCGATCTCGTTCGACGAAGGTCAGATGTTCAACGCGGGCAAGCAGGACGCGTTTGGCTGGCAGCCGACCCGCAACCTCGAACGCTGGCGTTTCGTCGCCACGGGCATGGGCGATCTGCCCTGGGGCTTCCAGCTTGCGGGTACGCTGACACTCGCCTCGGGTCCGCGCTTCGGCAATGTCGATTTCAGCCGGACGCCCCCGGCGAACTGCGGCGGCTGTTTCTACTATAACGATGCAGGCGTGTTCTCGCCCAAGCAGAGCATCGCCTACAAGAATCTCGATATCCGTGTCGCCAAGACGTTCAAGGTACCGGGAATTGGTGGCGAGCTCACCGCGGACTTCGAGGTTTTCAACGTCTTCGACTGGGTCAATCGCAACTATTCGACCTGGGGTGCCGGCAGCGGTCCCAATCCGACGCGCGAGGAGAATTCGACCGTCGGCTACGCCCGCACCTTCCAAGCGGGCCTCAAATACAAGTTCTGATCTTCGGATCGGGGTGTACAAGGGAGGGAGCCAAGGCTTCCTCCCCTTTTTCTTACTGGCCGGGAGAAATGGGGTGAGACCCGAGCTGCACCGCTTCGGCCACAGCCGGCAGCCGGTCGTTACCATCGACGGGATCACCGGCGACCCCGGCGCGGCGATCGCGATCGCGGCTGGCCTTGCGCCGTTTCCGGTCAGCCAGACCTATTATCCCGGCCTGCGGCGGATCGTGACGGAGGCTGACGGACAGGCCTTTGCCTATATGTGCGGTCTGCTCGAAGCCGCGGCCCCCTTTATCGGCGGCGGGTTCGACGCCGACAGCTTCGCGCTGGTCGAGGCAAGCTTTTCGATCGTCACTGCGGCGCCGGACGCGCTTTCCCCCGCGCAACGCGCGCCGCATTTCGACTCCGCCGACCCCAAGCTTCTCGCTGTGCTTCACTATCTCAGCAGCACGCCGGATAGCGGCACCGCCTTCTATCGCCAGCGCTCGACCGGGATCGAAATGGTTGGCGAAGCCAATCGCGACGCCTTTGTCGCCGCCGCCAAGGCCGAAAGCGTCGACCTTGCCGGCTATACCAACGCCAGCAATGCGCATTTCGATCAGATCGGCCGGATCGACGCGGTGCTCGACCGGCTCGCTGTCTATCGTGGCGCGATGCTCCACTCCGGAATCATCCCCGATGGCATGACCTTCAGTGCCGACCCGTGCCAGGGCCGGCTCACCGCCAATCTCTTCATCCGCATCCAATGAGGGCAATTCCGATGCTCAAGACCGCCGCCGCCCTGACGATCACGCTCACTGCGCTGATCGCCGCCCCCGCGGGCGCGCAGCCGGGCAAGCGCACTTACGCCAACCCGATCGACATCGATTACCGCTACAATTTCGAGCAGGTGAACGAGGGTATCTCGTACCGCACCGGCGCCGATCCGGTGATCGTGCGGCACAAGGGCGCATACTATCTCTTCCAGACGCTCGCAGACGGATATTGGCGCTCGACCAACCTGGTCGACTGGGCCTTCATCACCCCCAGCCGCTGGCAGCATAACAGCTTCGTCGCGCCCGCCGCATGGTCGGATGGCGAGCGGCTCTACCTCATGCCCTCGATGATGGAGCCGGGCGCGATCTACGTCTCCGACGCGCCCGAGACGGGCAAGCTCGACTATTTCGTCCGCCGCATGCCGCGTCTGCCGGGACAGGTGCGCCCGGGTGAGGAGGACAAGATGAAACCGGGAGAGATTCCGCCCGGCCCGTGGGATCCCGCGCTGTTCCTCGACGATGACGGCAAATGGTATCTCTATTGGAACTCGTCCAACGTCTACCCGCTCTACGGGCTCGAGATCGAGTTCAAGGACGGCAAGCTCATCTACAAGGGGCCGGCCAAGGAGATGTTCAGGCTCCACCCGGACCAGCATGGTTGGGAGCGGTTCGGGCAGGACCATTCGGGCGGCCTGCCCGACGGCACCCCGATCGCGCCGTTCATGGAGGGCGCCTGGATGACCAAGGTCGGCGGGACTTATTATCTCCAGTACGGCGCGCCGGGTACCGAATACAACGCCTATGCCAACGGCACCTACACCTCGAAATCGCCGCTCGGTCCGTGGACCTATGCGCCGTGGAACCCGGTGGCCTACAAGCCCGGCGGGTTCGTCGAAGGCGCGGGACACGGTTCGACCTTCGAAGACAATCACGGCAACTGGTGGAATACCGGTACCCCTTGGCTCGGCGCCAACTGGACCTTCGAACGCCGCATCAACCTGTTCCCGACGCGGTTCGAAGCCGACGGGCAGATGTGGTCCTCGTCGCGCTTCGGCGATTTTCCGCACTGGGCGCCCGAGGGGAAGGTCGATGACATCGAATCGCTGTTCACTGGCTGGATGCTCCTCTCCTACCGCAAGCCGCTGACCGCCTCTTCGACCTTGGGAGAGTATGAGGCGAGCCGGGCAGCGGACGAAAATCCGCGCAGCTTCTGGGTCGCCGGCAGCAAGAATCCGGGCGAGACGCTGACGATGGATCTGGGCGCGGCCAAGACGGTCCGTGCGATCCAGGTCAATTTCGCCGATTACAAGGCCGGCCGCTTCGCCGACGCGCCCGACATCTACACCCAATTCCGAATCGACGGGTCTGCGGATGGCAAGAGCTGGGCCAAGATCGCCGAGACCGAAGGTCCTCGCCGCGATCGCCCCAATGCCTATCTCGAGCTCGGGACGCCGGCCAGGGTCCGCTATGTCCGCTATGTCCACGGCCATATCGGCGGCGCGCATCTCGCGATCAACGACCTGCGCGTGTTCGGCAATGCCGACGGGGCCGCGCCCGCCATGCCTGGCGGCGTCACGGCGGTGCGCGATCAGGATCAGCGCAACGCCCGCATCGGCTGGCGCAAGGTGCCGGGAGCGGTCGGCTACAACGTCATGTGGGGCGTGCGGCCAGACCGGCTGACGCTCACCTATCAGGTGTTCGCCGACGAACTGGGCGGCGACCCTTCGGCCAGGCTCGATCTGCGCGCGCTCAATCTCGGCGTCGGCTATTACGCCGCGGTGGAGGCATTCAACGAGACCGGCGTGTCGAAGCGCAGCAAGCCGGTGCGGATCCGCTGATCCGCACCGGCTGAGCCGGTTCAGCCGGCCAGCCATCCGCCGGTGAACCCGGCCATCTCCAGCCCGCGGCGCACCACTTTCGATCCGCGCATCACCCGCCATACGAAATCGCTGCGATAGTTCGCCGCCTGCAGCAGGATCGGTCCCTGATCGATCCCGATATAGTCGGTGTCGATCCAGCCATGCTTGCCGTTGATCCGGCCATTGGCCAGGCGCTTGTCGGTCCAGGTGAAGCTCGGGTTGAACGAATCGAGGAAGCCGTACTGGCTATACAGACCCGGCCATTTGCGCAGTGCGTTGGCGGCGGGAATGACGATCTCGGGCGCGAATGGCAGCGATCCCAGCGCCGCGGTCGGCGCGAGTGTGCCGTCGTCATACTCGTCGGGCTGGCCCAGCGGTCCGCGCGCCGAATAGGCGCGGAAGTTCGCGGTGCGGCCCTTGAAAGGCAGATCGTATCCGCCCGGCCCATCGCACGCGGTCAGCCCCCAGATGTCCTTGGAATAGCCGGTCCAGCCCATCGGGTTGGCGATGGCATAGGAGCGCTGGGCATAGGTGGCGCGGCGGCTATTCTCGAAATAGTCGAGCCCCGCCTCGCGCATCTGCTTGTCGCGGATGCCGCGGAAATCGACCCAGACATGGCTATAGTGGTGTCCGAACATCGGCGCGAAGGCGAGGTGGCGGGTGTCGCCCTGTCCACGCCAGCAATGCGCGTATTTCGCGGTCCACACGTCCCAGCTGTTCGCCGGCACCGGATGCGTCGGCGATGCCAGCGCGAGGATGTAGACGCACATCCCCTCATTATAGCCCTGCCAGTTGGCCGGGATCAGGCCGGTCTCGGGATGCCAGCCCATCGAAACCGGCGCCCGTCCGTCGCTGCGGAAGAAATTCCAGTCGGCACGCGCATAGATGTCGTGCGCCAGCTTGCGGATCTCGGCTTCGACAGCGTTGTCGGAATCAAAATACTCGGCGGCGAACAGGACGCCCATGAACAGGAGTGTCGTATCGACGCTCGACAGTTCGACATCGCGGAACCGCTGGCCGGTCTCCATGTCGAGGAAGTGGTAGAAGAAGCCCTTGTGGCCCGCGGTGCCGCTCGGCTCGGGGCCCTGCGGTGCATTCCAGAAAAAGCGCAACGTGGTCCGCGTCAATTCGGCGGCCTCGGCGCGCGAGACCCAGCCGCGCTCGACTCCCGCCGGATAGGCGGTCAGTGCGAAGCCGACCGATGCGATCGAGCAGAAGGACTTGCTTGGCCAGCGGTCGGGCACCAGCCCGTTCTTGCGGTTCACCGTCTGCCAGAAGAAGTCGAAGGTGCGCTTCTCGAGATCGGCGTACCAGCCGGGCAGTGCGGGCTTCGCCGGCCCGGCCAGCAGCGGGCGGGCACAGGCCGGGGTGAGCGCGACGGCGCCCAGCGCGGGTGCGGCAAGCAGGGACCGGCGGGTGATCGGGATACGCATGGTACGATTCTCTCCTGACATGGCTTTGTTCAGTCCCGCGCCGCTGTCGTGCCGCGCACGACCAATTCGGCGCTGTGGCGTTCCGCGTGGCCATCGGCGGGGCCGCCCTCAAGCATGTCGATCAGCCGCTGCACTGCGCGCGCGCCCATCTCGGCGATCCGCACGCGCACCGTGGTGATGCCCAGGTAGCGGGCCAGCGGCACGTCATCGAAACCCGCCACCGCGACGTCGCCCGGTACGTCCACTCCGGCGTTGCGCAGCGCCTGCAGGCACCCGATCGCCATCATGTCGTTGGCCGCGAACACCGCGTCGCACGCGATCCGGTTCTCGCGAATCGCCCGCGCAGCTGCCTCGCCCGCTTCCTCTGAGAAGTCGCCGGCGAGGACGACCGGCTCGATCTCCGGTGCATGGCGGGCCATGGCCGCGCGAAAGCCGTCGACGCGCTCGCGTGCGTCGACATTGCCTTCGGGGCCGGCGATATGGACGATCCTGCGCCGTCCGCCGGCTGCCAGGTGCGCGACCATCGCCTCCATCGCTGCGACATTGTCGAGCCGCATCGTCGGGCGGTCGTCGATTTCCTCGGGGCCGTTGATGAACAGCGATGGAAGGGTCGGGGGCAACGCCGCGCGCAGCATCGCGGCGGACAAATGTGGCGCCATCACGATCAGCCCGTCGACGCGCCCGCGCATCGCGCGCAGCGCATTGGCGGCCTGCTCGCTCTCATCATGGATGTTGGACAGCAGCAGCACATATCCGCGGCGGCTCGCCTCGCGGTCCATGCCGCGCACGAACTCGCTGAAGAACTCGCCGTGCAGGTCGGGCAGCACCACGCCGACGGCGTGCGCGCGGGCCAGGCTCAGGCTGCGTGCGCCGGCATGCGGGACGTAACCCAGCTCGGCCGCCGCAGCCAGCACGCGTTCGCGCGTCTCCTGCCGGACATTGCCGAGACCGTTCAGCGCACGCGATACCGATGCGATCGATACCTGCGCCCGGCGTGCCACATCCCGGATCGTCGCCTCGGCCATCTACCCCACTCTCCCGCAATGATTACGTATTCGGGCGGATCATTCGCGATTGCAAATTGCAAGTTTCGACGGCATGTAACCGGTTACGGTTTGCCGCGACAACCCCAAAAGCGGGCTTCGGAAAGGGGGCGGCACTCACTCGCATTCCCCCGCGCCATGGTTTCGGCGCGATGCGTTCAGGAGAGGATTGAAGATGCTCGACACCCGGATTTCCCGCCGCGCGGCGCTGATGGGCGCAGGTGCGATCGCGGCGTGGCTCCACAGCCCGGCCCGCGCATTGATGAGCCAGGCGGCGAATGTCGAGGTTCCGCCCTTCATCGATGCGCTGATCGCCAGGATGACGGTGGCCGAAAAGGCCGGCCAGCTCAGCCTGATGGCTTCGGCCTGGGGCGGCAGCACGGTGGTCAATCCTGCCAGCGGCTCGAACGCCAATTTCGAACAGCAGGTCGACGAAGTCCGCAAGGGCATGCTCACCGGCGTGTTCAACGGCAGCGGCACGCACATGTGCCGGATCATGCAGAATGCGGCGATGAAGGAGTCGCGGCTCAAGATTCCGCTGATCTTCGCCGCCGACATCATCCACGGCCACCGCACCATCTTCCCGGTTCCGGTAGGCGAAGCCGCGAGCTTCGATCCGGCGCTGGCCGAGAAGACCGCCAAGGCCGCGTCCTATGAGGCGGCTGCCGCGGGCATCGACTGGACCTTCGCGCCGATGGTCGACATCTCGCGCGACCAGCGCTGGGGCCGCACCATGGAGGGCGCGGGCGAGGACGTGCATCTCGGCAACCTGTTTGCCGCCGCCCGCGTGCGCGGCTTCCAGGGCGCCAGCCTCAAGGCGGTCGACACGATGATGGCCTGCGCCAAGCATTTCGCTGCCTATGGCGCGGCGGAGGCGGGTCTCGACTACAACACCGTCGACGTGTCGGAGCGCACGCTGCGTGAAGTCTATTTCCCGCCGTTCGAGGCGGCATTCGACGCGGGCGCGCTGTCGGCGATGGCCTCGTTCAACGAGATTTCGGGCATCCCCTCCAACGGCAATGAATGGCTGATGCGCACCGTGCTGCGCGACGAGTGGAAATATCAGGGCTTTGTCGTCTCCGACTATACTGGCGACATGGAGATGATCGCGCACGGCTTTGCCGCCGACGCGCGGGAGGCGACCAAGATCGCGTTCCTTGCCGGCGTCGATATGAGCATGACCAGCGGCTTCTATCGCGATCATTTGCCCGATCTGGTCGAGAAGGGCGAAGTGCCGATGGCACTGCTCGACGATTCGGTGCGCAAGGTGCTGGCGATCAAGGCCAAGCTCGGCCTGTTCGAGGATCCGTTCCGCCGCATCGACGAGAAACGCGAAGCCGCGCGCAGCCGCAACAAGGCGACGCTGGCGCTCTCGCGTGAGATGGCGAAGAAGTCGATCGTCCTGCTGAAGAACGAAGGGGATATCCTCCCGCTGCGCAAGGGCGGGCAGAAGATCGCGATCATCGGCCCGTTCGCTGCGGGGCTGCATGATCTGAACGGCCCGTGGTGTGTCTACGGCGACAACAAGCTCGCCATCGATCTCGAGACCGGCGTGCGCAACGCGCTCGGCAAGAGCGCCGACATCACCGTGGTCAAGGGTTCCGAAGTCGAAGCGCCGCTCCCCGGCGGGATCGATGCTGCGGTAGCCGCGGCGCGCAACGCCGATGTCGTCCTGCTTGCGATCGGTGAGAGCGAGCGCATGTCGGGCGAAGCGCAGTCCCGTACCAGCATCACCGTTCCGGCGCCGCAGCAGGCACTGGCCGAAGCGGTCGCCGCGACCGGCAAGCCGGTGATCGTCGTGCTCAAGAACGGCCGCGCATTGGCGTTCGAGGGTGCGGTCAAGAACGCGCCCGCGATCCTCGTCACCTGGTTCCTGGGGTCGGAAAGCGGCAACGCGATCGCCGACGTGCTGTTCGGCGACTACAGCCCCTCGGGCCGCCTGCCGATGAGCTTCCCGCGCGAACCGGGCCAGCAGCCCTTCTACTATTCGCATAAGCCGACCGGCCGCCCGAACCCGAGCGATGACAAGCTCGAAGAGTATAAGACCCACTATCGCTCGATCCCGAACTCGGCGCTGTATCCGTTCGGCCACGGCCTCACCTACGGCAAGATCGAATATGCCAACCTGACCCCGGACAAGGGCAATCTGGCCTGGAACGGCGAGATCGTCTTCACCGCGACGGTCACCAACCGCGGTACCCGTGCGGCGGAGGAAGTAGTCCAGCTCTACATTCGCGATCGCGCGGCGAGCATCACCCGTCCGGTTCGTGAGCTGAAGGCGTTCCGCAAGGTCGCACTCGCCCCCGGTGCGTCGGAAACGGTGCGCTTCGTGCTCAAACGTTCGCAGCTCGAATTCATCGGCCGCGATTTGAAGCCCACAGTCGAGCCGGGCCTGTTCGACGTTTGGATTGCCCCGTCGGCGCAGGCGCAGGGGGTCCATTCGACCTTCACGCTCACCGCCTGACCGCAACGCCTTCCCGGCTTTTCGCCGGGGGTCCGGCACCGTTTCCCCCTCCCTCCCCGGAGCGGTGCCGGACCGCGTTGCGGCCCAGATCGGGAGCGGCTCTCTGGACCTGCTCCGCTTGACCTGCGCGGGTCGAAGGGCCGTTTCTTCCGCTGAGGCCGCAAGGACCGCGCTTCGGCAGGCCCGGCACGAACAGGAATCCCGAGTGAATCGCGTGCCTTAGCGCCGCAGCGTCTTCACAATCCGCGCATGCTCTCCACGCCCAAGCGGGTTCATCGCCATCAGCACGCACGACAGCGCCAGAAAGCCCAGCGGCACCAGCGCAATCGTCAGCCGCATTGCGGTCAGGGTCGCCGCACCCTGATCGACATTGGCGACGTAACCCGCGCTCTCGAACCCGAGCCCGATGATTGCCGTCGCGATCCCGATCGCCACGCGCTGCAGCAGCGCCGCCATCCCGAACACCGCGCCCTCGACGCGCAGCCCGGTGCGCTCCTCGCCATATTCGATCGTGTTGGGCAACATTGCCCAGAAGACGAAGTTGAGCCCGACGATCATCGCCTGCATTGTCATCAGATAGGCCTGCATCACTCCTGCGCGGTGAATGTCGAACACCGCGAACAATGTCAGGCCGGTCATCGCCCCCGCCGCGGCCAGGAACCACAGCGCGCGCGTCCCCAGATGCCGTTGCAGCAGCATCCACAGCGGCACCGACACCACGCTCACCACGCTCATCGACGCCAGTGCGAGTTGTCCGCCGCCTTCGTCGCCAAGGAAGTATTTGAAGTAATAGAGCACCGATTTGTTGAGGATCGTCACCGCGACGATCATCGCCACCATCGCCAGGTTGAGTGTCATGAACGCGCGGTTGGCGGCGATCGCTTTGAGCGCTGTCCATACCGGCACCGGCGCGCGCCGCTCGGGCACGTTGGCCTCGCGATAGGTGACGCCGACCCAGGCGAGGATCACCGCGCCCGCTACCGCGAACAGCAGCGCGGCACCCAGATAGGCGTCCGCCGCGCTCTTCGTCCCCAGCAGCATCGCCCCGATCGGCACCGTGCCCAGCGCCACCACCACCGCCGCCAGCGTGCCCGACAGCATCCGCATCCCCGCGACATAGGCGCGGTCGTTGCTGTCCGTGCTCACCCGTGCGCTCATCGCGAGATAGGGCAGGTTGATGAAGGCATAAGCGGTGCGGAACGCGATATGTCCCGCGAACACCCCGACCATTCCCCACCAACCGGGAACGACAGGTGGAAGGTAAGCGAGCACGAATCCCAGCCCCAGAGGCACGCCGCCGATGGCCACCAGCCGCCCGAGCCCGCCCTTGGGCTCGCGCCGGTCGGCGAGTAGCCCTGCGGCGAAGTTCGCCACCCCGTCCCACACCGACGCCGCCATGAAGATCGCTGCCGCTGCGCCCACCGGAAGGCCCAGCGCGTCGGTATAATAGAACAGCAGGAAGAGCATTGCGCTCTGCCAGTAGAGATTGAACGCAAAGTCCCCGAAAGCGAACAGGGTCAGGCGCGCGCGGGAGGGGCGGGCGGGGGTCACGGCCCGGCCACGGTGATGGTTGCCGCCTTGGCCGAATCCGGCAGGGTGAAGCGGACACGGTCAGCGCTTTCGTCCATTTCCGCCGCGATCTTGCGCCGCCCGAGGCGCACCGCGCCAAAATCCGAAACGGCGTGCACCGTCATGGCGATCTCGCTCCACCACGGCTTGAGCTTGCCCGAACGCGGGTCGAGATCGATCCGCACCCCGGTCGGCGTCGTCGAGCAGCGGAAGCTCTGGCGCAGATAGGCGCCGCGCTCGATCGCCCGTGCCTTGCCGTCGTCGAAATAGATCGTGCCGCGGCAGTCGTCGCCGGGATAGACCAGCAGCTCCAATACGCCCTTGGGCGTCTCGCTCAGGCTCTGGACGAGCGGCTGGCGCGGGATGATCGCACCGGCGCGCACGAACACCGGTAGCCGGTCGATCCGCGGTATCTCGGTTACGCTGTCGGCGGTCTTTCCCGCCACCGCTACGACGGAACGCCCCGTCCAGTAATCGTACCACCCGCCCTTGGGCAGACATACGTCATAGGGCTGCGGCGATTCGGGCTTGGGCGACGCGGCGACCATCAGGTCGCGGCCAAGGGTAAAGCTCATCGGCGAATCGCAGCCCGAACTGGTATAGTCGTAGAAGACCGGGCGCATGATCGGATCGCCCGACCGCGCCTGCCGCTCGGCCACGGCGTAGAGATAGGGGAACAGGCGATAGCGTTCCTCGATCGCCGTTCGCCGCAACGCCAGATGCTCGGGCCCGTCGACCCAGGGCTCGCTGCGCGGTGTATTCACCGCGGCATGGACGCGCATCACCGGGGTGAACGCACCGATCTGGATCCAGCGGGTCAGCAGCTCGGGGCTGGGTCCGCCGGTGAACCCGCCGATATCCGCGGCGCTGTACGAAAAGCCCGACAGGCCAAGGTTGACCAGCTGCTGCACCGACAGCTTGAGGTGATCCCAGGTCGCGTTGTTGTCCCCGGTCCAGGTCACCGCATAGCGCTGTCCCCCGGCATAGGTCGCGCGCGTCATCACGAACGGGCGCGCGGCGGGATCGAGTTTCTCCAGCCCCTCGAACGTCGCCCGGCTGTTCTGCATGCCATAGACGTTGTGGACTTCGGCATGCGTTGCGGTGCGCGTGGCGAAGCCGTCGCCTTCGATGCGGTGGATATTGTCGAGCGGCATGGTCTTGCTCGGCGTCTCGAAGATCGCCGGCTCGTTCATGTCGTTCCAGAAACCCGCGATTCCGGCGTTCACGAAGTCCTTGTACAGCCCGCCCCACCAGTCGCGCGACGCATCCCGCGTGAAATCGGGGAACACCGAATCGCCCGGCCATACCGGCGCGACATAGGTGCGGCCCTTGCCGGTGCGCAGGAAGTGGTTGCCGGCGGCGCCACTGTCGAACGGCGCATAGCCCTGACTTGGCGCGTGGGCGATGTGCAGGTCGGTGATCGCCACCAGCCCGATGCCATCGGCCTTCAGATCGCGCGCCAGCTTGGGCAGGTCGGGGAAGGTCTTGGGGTTGGTGGTGAAGGGCCGGTTGCGGTCCTGGAAATCGATGTCGAGCCAGATCACGTCGGTGGGAATGCGCTCCTTGCGCAGCCGTGCCGCCAGCTCGCGCACCTCGGCATCGGACATGTAGCTGTAACGCGATTGCTGATAGCCGAACCCCCAGGGGGCGATCAGCGGCGCCTTGCCGGTCAGGTCGTGGTAACGCTGAACCACTTCGGACAGCATCGGCCCGGCGATCACATAATAGTCCACCGGACCGCCCGGCGCCCCGATCCTCAGCTCGCCGTCGGTGCGGTGCCCGAAATCGAACCAGCTGCGCGTCGGGTTGTCGAGGAACAGGCCGTAGCTGCCGAATCCGCCGCCTGTGGTAACGTAGAAGGGGATCGACTTGTAGGTCGGATCGGTCTCGCGGCCATAGCCGAACGTGTCGGTGTTCCAGTGGACATAGCTCGCCCCGCGCCGGTCGAACGGCCCGGTCTTGTCGCCCAGCCCGAAATAGCGCTCGCCCACCGGCATCGCGATGGCCAGCTCGAAACTGCCGTCCGCGTGCACCACCGGATCGGCGGTGTCGGTCATGACCAGCCGTCCGCCGCGCTCATGCACCGTCAGGCGCAGGGTCGCCGGATCGACCTTCACCGTCAGCGCGTCCGTGTCGAAGCCGTCGGCATGGGCTCGGACCCGCGCCGATCGCCCCCGGATTTCGGCGGGCACCGCCCAGCTCGCATCCTCGGGCCATTGGCTGGCGCGCGCCATCCGCACGCGCAGCACCGATGCGGACAGCGCCGTTACCCGCACCGCCATCTCGCCGCGCGTCACCTCGACGCCATTGGGGAGTGCTCGCACCTGCGCCGCCGCCGGTGCCGCCAGCGCGATCGCTGACAAGGTTGTCAGAAGCAGTCTCATCAGATCCTCTCCGATACGCAGCACATTATCCGTTATTCGGCGGCGAGCAGCGACTCCGCCCCGCCCAGGTCGACCGATACCAGCCGGCTCACCCCGCGCTCGACCATGGTCACGCCGAACAGGCGGTGCATCCGGCTCATCGTTGCGGCATTGTGGGTGACGATCAGGTATCGGGTCGCGGTCTCGCGCGTCATCGCGTCGAGCAGGTCGCAGAAGCGCTCGATATTGGCGTCGTCCAGCGGCGCGTCGACTTCGTCGAGCACGCAGATCGGTGCCGGATTGGTCAGGAACAGGGCGAAGATCAGCGCCACCGCGGTCAGCGCCTGCTCGCCGCCCGACAGCAGGGTCAGCGATTGCAGCTTCTTGCCCGGCGGTTGCGCCATGATCTCCAGCCCTGCCTCAAGCGGGTCGTCCGAATCGACCAGTTCCAGATGCGCTTGCCCGCCGTTGAACAGCGTGGAGAACAGCCGCCGGAAATGCTGGTCGACCGCCTCGAATGCCGCGAGCAGCCGCTGGCGCCCCTCGCGGTTCAGCGTGCCGATGCTCCCGCGCAGCCGGTGCACTGCCTGGGTCAGTTCGTCGCGTTCCTTCGCGCTCGCCTCGGCGCTGGCGGTCAGTTCGGCGAGCTCGGTTTCGGCGACGAGGTTCACCGGCCCGATCCGTTCGCGCTCGGCGATCAGCCGGTCGTGTGCGGCGGATTCGTCCTGCGGCCCGCGTACCGTCTCTTCGGCAAAGGCGGCGCGTTCGGGCAGCAGCGGCGGGGGGCATTCGAAACGCTCGCCCGACAGCCGCCCCATCTCAATCCGGCGCATCTCCTGATTCTCGTGCCGCGCCACCGCGCCCGCACGTGCCTCGCGTGCCTCGGCCAGCGCTTCGCTCGCCGCGCGCACCGCGCCTTCGGTGTCGCGCAGCGCGCCCTCGGCTTCGCGCTCGGCCAGCTGCGCCGCCGCGCTCTCGATCCGCGCCTCATCGTTCGCCTTCTCGGCGCGCAGGATCGCTTCGTCGAGCTGTGCGGGCTTATCCTTCAGCGCCTCGGCGGCCTGCGCCAGCTCGACGGCGCGCGCGTCCATCTCGGCGATACGCTTCGCCGCTTCTCCGGCTCGTGCGCGCCAGCTCTTGCTCTCGGCCTGCGATGCGGCCGCGCGTTCACGTGCGCCGGCCATCTCGCGATCCAGATTGCCGCGTTCGGCGCGGGCATTGGCCGCGGCGTTGCGCCGCGCCTCGGCTTCGGCGGTCAGCGCTTCGACTTTCGCCCGCGTCGCGCTCCCGTCGGGCAGCGCCGCGCGTGCCGCTTCCGCACGCTTGAGCTCGCCGCCGGCCTCTTCCAGCTCGGCCGCGGTGCGCGCGCGCCGCACCTCAAGGTCTGCGCGCTGCCCGTCGAGCCGCTCCAGCGCCGCCGCCGCGCGATCCTCCGCCCGCGCCGCCTCGCGCGCTGCCGTCTCGCTATGGTCGAGCAGCCGTTTGCACTCCGCCGCCGCGCGCCGCGCTTCGGCGATGTCGCCGTCGATCCGCGCCAGCTCGGCGTCCGCTGCGTCGACCGCGCGCACGGCGGTCGGCCGCGCCTTCTCGATTGCGCGCAGCCGGTTGACCCGCTCCAGCCGCTCGGCCGCCGCCGCGCCGCCGCTCTTCGCGACATAGCCGTCCCAGCGCCGCAGCACGCCTGCGAGCGTCACCAGCCTTTGTCCGACCGCGAGCGGCTGGCCGTCGTCGGTCTCCGCGACCAGCACCTGCGCCAGCCGCCGCGCGAGCAACGCCGGCGCCTCGACATGCCGCGCCAGCGGCGTCGTGCCGGCCGCTGCGCCCGGATCGTCCTTCAGCGTGTCGGCGCCCGCCCAGTGGCGCTCGTCCGCCGGGTCGAGCCCAGCTTCCAGATCGTCGCCCAGCGCCGCGGCAAGTGCGCGTTCATAGCCGGGATCGACCTTGAGCTTGTCGAGCAGCCGGTCCTTGCCGCTCGGCCGCGTCGCCTTGGTCAGCGCCGCCGCCTCGCTGTCGAGCTGCGCCAGTTCGGCATGCGCTTCGGCCCGCGCCGATTGCGCCCGCGTCCGCGCGTCCACCGCGCTGCGCTCGGTCGCGTCGGCGCGGGCAAGACCGGTACGCGCCGTCTCGGCCTGGCGTTCGGCCTTGGCCTTGTCGTCCGCCGCCCGGGTCCGCGCTTCCTTCAACGGTGCGGGGTCGCCCAGCGCGTGGATCTCGGCGGCGACGCGGGAAGCCTCGCGGTCCGCGCGTTCCACTCTTCCCCGTGCGGACGTGAACGCGGCTTCGGCGACCCGCGCTTCGGCGGTTTCGCTCGCCTGAGCGGAAAGCGACTGCGCCAGGGCGATCTCGGCGTCGCGCGATTCGCCTTCCGCCCTCGCCAGCGCGGAATCGAGCGACGGCATCCGCCTTTCGGCATCCTTGATCCGTGTGTCGAGCGTCCGGGCCTCTTCCTCCAGCCGGGCGAGCGCGTCGGCGGCGTCGTGCGCCAGCGCACCCTCGCGGCCCTTGTCCGCCTCCAGCCGAGCGGCGCTCTCGGCCAGCTCGGCGATCCGCCGCTCGGCGCTGGCGCGTTCGCTGCGCAGCCCGGCCAGCACGTGCATCGCCTCGCTTGCCCGGTCGCGTACTGCCAGCGCCGCGCCGCGCGCCGTAGCCAGCCGGTCGGCCACCTCGCGCTGCGCCGCGAGCCCGGCTTCTTGCGCCTGAGTCCGTTCGGCGACCAGGGCTTCCGCCCCGGCCGCTTCCTTCTTCGCCGCGTCCGCCGCCGCCGCCGCCTCGCGCCAGCGCGCGAAGATCATCCGCCCCTCGGCGGTACGGATCTTGTCGGAAAGCTCGCGATAGCGCTCGGCCTGCCGCGCCTGCCGCTTGAGCGCGGCGGCGCGCGCCTCCTGGTCGCCGATCACCTCGTCCAGCCGGGTCAGGTTGGCTTCGGTCGCGCGCAATTTCTGCTCGGCGTCCTTGCGCCGGACGTGCAGGCCGGAGATGCCTGCGGCTTCCTCCAGCATCTGCCGCCGTTCGCCGGGCTTGGCCATGATGATTGCGCCGATGCGCCCCTGGCTCACCAGTGCGGGGGAGTGGGCGCCGGTCGCGGAATCGGCGAACAGCAGCGCCACGTCCTTTGCGCGGACGTCGCGGCCGTTGATGCGATAGGCCGAACCCGCGCCGCGCTCGATGCGCCGGACGACTTCCAGTTCGCCCCCAGAATCGTCGGCTCCGCCCGGCTGCTCGGCAAGGATCGATACTTCGGCGAAATCGCGTTGGGGCCGCGTCGCGGTGCCCGCGAAGATCACGTCCTCCATGCCCGCGCCGCGCATCGATTTGGCGCTGTTCTCGCCCATCGTCCAGCGCAGCGCTTCGAGCAAATTGGACTTGCCGCACCCGTTGGGGCCGACGATCCCCGTCAGCCCGGGTTCGATGCGCAGGTCGGCGGGGTCGACGAAGCTCTTGAAGCCGGTCAGGCGAAGCCGTTTGATCTGCATCGGCCTCGCCTCCCGGCTTACCCGATCAGGCGCCCGCGGCCTTCAGTGCCGCTTCGACCTGCGGCCAGGTGCCGGTATTCTCGAGCACCTTGCCGTTGAGGATGAAGGTCGGCGTGCCGGGGATGTTGTACTCCTTCTGCGCGGCCTCGTTGCCCTTCACCAATGCGTCGATCGCGCCCTGATCGGCAAGGCACTGGCGCGCCTGCGCTTCGGGTACGCCACGCTGCTGGACAAAGGCGAGATAGCCGAACTTCTCGGCCAGCGCGGTCGTGCGCTGCGCCGGGCTCATCGCCTCGACCTGCTTGAGGAAGGGGTCGCCCTCCTTCGGGCTGTTGGACAGCAGGGTGGCCTGCTGCTCGTACATCTGGTCCATAATCGCGAAGAACGGGGCCGGACCCGCGCACTGGCCGAGCAGCGCCGCGCCCAGATCGATCGGGTTGAGCAGGAAGTCGCGGAACTCGAAGCTCACCTTGCCCGCGCTGATATAGGCCTTGAGCGGCTCCATGCCGCTGGTGGCGAATGCCGCGCAATGGCCGCAGGTGCGCGAGCCATATTCGATCAGCTTGACCGGCGCATCGGGGTTGCCCATGCGGAAGCCGCCCTCGGCGGTCTTCTCGACCTTGTCGGTCCACTGGGTTCCCGCGGGTGCGGCCGTGCCCGCCACCGGCGCGGCCGGAGTCGTGGTGTTGCCGGTTTCGCTGCCGCCGCAGCCCGCCAGGATCAGCGCGGACGCCAGGCCAATCGCAATACGCATCAGTTTCTCTCTCCGTTCGAAATCAGCGCGCGCCGGCGGCGCGCAATTGAGGTTGCAGGGCGGCCCAGTCGCTGCCGGCGACGGGCTTGCCGTTGACGGCGAAGCTCGGCGTGCCCTGGATCGTTTCCCACGCGGTCTTGGCCATCGCGGTCAGCTTGTCGAGATCGCCCGTCGCCGCAAAGCAGCGATCGATCGTCGCGGCGGTCATGCCGCGCTTCTGCATCAGTGCCGACAGGCCCGAGCCGTTCGCCGCCGCCTTGAGCCGGGCGATCTCGGGCTGCGACTGGATCGATGCGGCATTGGCCTGCCACCAGCTCTTGCCCTGCTCGAACCAGGCCTCCTGCGCGGCGAAGATCGCCTGAGTGGTGTCGCCGAACCCCTTGGGTCCGGTGCAGCGTGCAAGCAGCGACGCGGCCATGTCGAGCGGGTCGCGCACGGCGTGGCGGAACTCGACGCGCACCTGGCCGCGGCGGACCAGATCGTCGTACAGCGGCGCCTTCGATTCCGCGGCGAAATGCGCGCAATGCGAGCAGGTATAGCTCAGATACTCGACCAGCTTGACCTTGGCGGCGGGGTTGCCGGTCAGAATCGCGCCCGATGTCGTCTGCACGACATGGGTGCGCCAGTCGCGCGCGGGCTGCGGTGCGGCCTTGGGCGCCGGCTTGGCCTGCTGTGCGGGCGCGGCCATCGTCAGCAGCGGGGCGGCGATCACGGCAAGGGACAAATGGAACAGGCGCATCAATCGATCTTTCCAAGCTTGAGCACGGGCATGGCGACACCGGCGGCGAGCCCTTCGAGCACCGCGCGCAGCTCAGGATCGGCGATGCCGCGCAGGCTCTCGCCCATCTCGGCGGGAATGGGTGCCGGTTCGGGCTTTGGCGCGGGCGCCGGCGGCCGCACGACCTCGCCCTGGCGGATCGTGACGCGCGCGACCGCAGGATAGCCGAAGAAGCGGTTGACCCGCTCCATGATCTCGGGCGCGATGTGCATCATCATCGGCGCATGCGCGCCCTGAACGACCAGGTTGAGCACGCCGTTGGCGCGCTCGCCGCGCGGGAAGCGGATCGATTCGGGCGCGGAGACGCCGGCATAGCGTTCGCCGACGATCTCGCTCCAGCGGCGCACCACCGCGCTTTGCACGAAGCCGAACTTGCGGAACGCGACGCGGCCGACATCGGGCACCAGATCCGCCACCTGGCGAATGCGGTTGCTGCGTTTCGGCTGATCCGGGGTCCGCGGCTTACTCATCGGGTAAGTCCATGCCATAGCCGGGGCGTGCCCGACAACGCTTCTCGCGACATCGCTGATCTGCTGCTCGACTGGTACGACGCCAACGCCCGCGTCCTGCCCTGGCGCGCGCCGCCGGGAAGCCCGTTGCCCGACCCCTATCGGGTCTGGTTGTCAGAGGTCATGCTGCAGCAGACTCAGGTCGTTTCGGTGATCCCCTATTTCGAGAAATTCACCGCACGCTGGCCCGATTTCGTCAGCCTTGCGGCGGTGGATGATGCCGATCTGATGGCTGCCTGGGCGGGGCTCGGCTATTATGCCCGCGCCCGCAACCTGCTCGCCGCCGCGCGCGCCGTCGCGGGCGAACATGGCGGGCAGCTGCCAGCGGATGAGGCGGCACTGCTGAAGCTCCCCGGCTTCGGCGCCTATACCGCCGCGGCGGTGGCTTCGATTGCCTTTGGCCGGCGCGCGGTGGTGGTCGACGGCAATGTCGAGCGCGTCGTCGCGCGGCTGTTTGCGGTGTCCGATCCGTTGCCCGGCGCAAAGCCGCACATCCGCGACCTCACCGATTCGATTACGCCGGATGCGCGCGCCGGGGATTTCGCGCAGGCGATGATGGATCTGGGGGCCACGATCTGCACGCCGCGCTCGCCCAAATGCCTGCTCTGTCCGCTTGTCGACCGGTGTGACGCACGCCGGGCAGGCACGCCCGACGCCTTTCCGGTCAAGGCGCCGAAAAAGGCACGCCCGCTGCGCTACGGCACCTTCTTCTGGCTCGAGCGGGCGGGGCAGGTGCTGCTGGTCCGCCGTCCGGCCAAAGGATTGCTCGGGGGCATGCGCGCTCTGCCGACCGGCCCGTGGACCGATTCGCCGACGGCGCTTGCCGATGCGCCGGTCGCGGCGGAATGGACGCTGCGCAACGCCAGTGTCCGGCATGTCTTCACCCATTTTGAGCTGGTTGCCGCGCTTGCGACTGCAACGATCGGCAGCCACATAGGCGTCGCGGATGAATGGGCGGAGGCCGAATGGTGGCCGATCGCCGATCTCGACGCGGCCGGGTTGCCCACCTTGTTCGCCAAGGCGGTGCAGGCGATTGGGAGGACCGAATGAAGCGATTCTGGTTGGCCGGCGGCGCTGCCGCACTTGTGATCACCCCGGTTTCGGGTGCCTTTGCGCAGGCTGTCATATCGGCGCCGGTGGCGGATGCCGTCCGCGCGGATGCGGTTCTTGCGCTTGCCCGCGCCTATGTCGCCGACAGGAAGGCGCCGGGTATTAGCATCGCCTATGCGAAGGGCGACCATCCGCCGATCCTGGCTTCGTCCGGTGCCATCGCTGACGATGCCGGCGCAGCGAAGGCGAGCGCCGATTCGCTGTGGCGCGTCTATTCGATGACCAAGCCCATCACCGGCATCGCCGCGATGATGCTGGTCGAAGACGGCAAGCTGAAGCTCGACCAGCCGGTCAGCGATTTCATCCCCGGCTTCAAGTCGATGAAGGTGCTGACCGATCCGGCGAACAGCCTCGCGTCGCGCCCGGCGGCGCGGCCGGTGACGGTGCGCCACCTGCTGACCCATACCGCCGGGCTCGGCTATACCATCGTCACCAAGGGGCCGTTGCTCAAGGAATATGAGCGGCTGGGAATCACGCCGGGCGCGATCAGCGCGGCGGTCGAGGTCGAGGCGCGCAAGACTCGCCCCGCCTCGCTTGAGGAATTCGCGAATCGCGTCGCAACGCTGCCGCTGATCGCCGATCCGGGGACGGTGTGGAGCTATTCGATCGGGCTCGACGTGCTGGCGCGCGTGGTCGAGGTCGCGGGCGGGATGCCGTTCGAACGCTTCGTCCAGACACGGATGTTCGATCCTCTGGGGATGAAGTCGAGCTATTGGAGCGTGCCCGACAGCGAGGTTGGCCGATTCGCGACCAACTATCTCTGGGCTGGCGACAATCGCATTCCGCTCGATCCCGCAAAGGGCTCGGCCTATGCGGCGGCGCCGTCCTTTCCCTATGGCGGTGCGGGCCTGGTCATGTCGTCGCGCGACTATGACCGGTTTCTCCACATGCTGCTGAACGAAGGCACGCTCGACGGCGCGCGGGTGATGAAGCCCGAAACGGTGCGCCTCGCCATGTCGAACCTCCTGCCCGCGGGTGTGGTGTTCGACCGCGCGCCGGGCGGCAGCGGCGGCGATACCGCGCCGAAAATGGGGTTCGGCGCGGGCGGTTCGGTCTATCTCGAAGGCGTGCCCGGCGGGCCGGGCAAGGGCACCTATGGCTGGGGCGGCGCGGCGGGGACGATCGCCTGGGTCGATCCGGAGAACAAGGTGCGGGCGACGGTGATGGTCAACTATTTCCCCAGCGACAAATGGCCGCTGCGCGCCGACGCGGTGAAGGCCGTCTATGCGGATCTGGCGCGCTGATGCGCTCTGACGTCGGGTTCACCGGGGCGGTGCTCGACCGCGCCGACCGCGAGCGCAACAATCCGGAGGCTTTGACTACCGCGCTCGGCGACTGGCGCGCGCGGCTGCTCAAGCTCGATGGGCTCGAGCCCGAGATCGATGGCGAGGGACAGCTCGTCTGGGCCAGCCTCGCCGACTTGCCCGAGGGGAGCGAGCCGCTGTTCCTCGGCTATATCGGCGGCAAGCCGCATTTCGTGCCGCTGGCGATGGGGGAGCGGCACGGTGTCGCGCGCTCGCCCGCCCTGTTCCATATGCTCGGGCTGATGCCCGCGGATCAGGCCGGTCTCTATGCCTGCGCGCGCAGCCTGGTCGACTGGCACCAGCGCCACGGCTTTTGCCCCGCCTGCGGCACCGCGACCGGACTGTTTCGCGCCGGCTGGGCGCGGCGCTGCCCGGCCTGCACCGCCGAGCATTTTCCGCGTACCGATCCGGTGGTGATCATGCTCGCCGAGCATGATGGGCGGGTGCTGCTCGGCCGTCAGGCGGCATGGCCTGCGGGCCGCTACTCGGCGCTCGCCGGATTCGTCGAGGTCGGCGAATCGATCGAGGAAGCGGTCGCGCGCGAGACGCTGGAGGAGGCCGGCGTCGCTGTGGACGATGTTCGCTATGTTGCCAGCCAGCCCTGGCCGTTCCCGTCTTCGCTGATGATCGCGTGCATCGCGCGGGCGCAGGACGATTCGCTGACCCTCGACACCGACGAGATCGAGGACGCGATCTGGGTAACCCGCGACGAGGTGCGTGCGGCGCTCGACGGGCGGCCGGACGCCCGATTCGGTGCGCCGCCGCCCTATGCGATCGCCCACACGCTGCTGCGCGCCTGGCTGGACGACTAGCCCGCCTGGATCAGCTCGATCGTCTCGGTTTCGCCGGCGCTCAGGAACGGGATGCTCGCGGCATAGAGCCCGAGCCCGGCGACGATCAAAAAGGTGACGATGATGCCGATGGCGCGGCCGGGCTTCCAGCCGTCCATGCCGAAGGGGTGAAGGATCCGCGCCACTACGAACAGGGCGGCGACGAGCCACAGCCATTCCACCGTGCCCACCGCCAGCTCGATCAGCGCAATCAGAATCAGGACGATCGGCGCGTACTCGGCGAAGTTGAGTTGCGCGCGCATCCGCGCGATCAGGCGCTCATTGCCGCCGTCGCCGATCGAGATCTTCTCCGACCGCCGCACCATGCCGACCCGCATCGCGAGCCAGAGGTTGAGGATTGCACATGCGGCAGTGGTGGCGAGCGCCACAGGCAGGATGATCGCGTCCATCGGTCTTGGTTTCCCCCATTTGACCGTTACTCGCTGCCACGCCGCGCGCTGCCTTGCAACTTGGACGGAAATCGGTATAGGCGCTCGCTCGCTTTGCGACAGGCCTGACCGGCGGTCCGGCGAGTGCCGGACCACGGCGCTTGCCCGTTCGCCGCCTCAGGCGTATCGCGATCCAGTTTTTGACGACACGAATCCAAGAAGGTTGCCGAAATGGCCGTCCCCAAGAGAAAAGTTTCGCCGAGCCGCCGTGGCATGCGCCGGTCGCATGACGCGCTGAAGGTCGAAGCGTTCCAGGAATGCTCGAACTGCGGTGAACTCAAGCGTCCGCACGTGCTGTGCGGTGCCTGCGGTCACTATAATGGCCGCGAGATCGTCTCGGTCGAGGGCTGAACTCGAAGAACGGGGGCCGTCAGCCATGACCTCAAGCGCGCGGATCGCTGTCGATGCGATGGGCGGCGACGAGGGGCTGGCGGTTATGCTCGCCGGAGTCGCGCGTGCGCGGCACCGGTTCGAGGGGATGCGCTTCCTTCTGGTGGGCGACGAGACCGCGATTCGCGAGGGTCTGAAGTCGCACCCCAATCTCACCGCCGCGTCGGAGATCGTCCACGCGCCGGAGGTCGTCACCGCTGACGAGAAGCCGAGCCAGGCGATTCGCCGGGCGAAGGTGACGTCGATGGGCGTCGCCATCGATCTGGTGAAGCGGGGCGAGGCTGCCGCCGCGGTGTCGTCGGGCAATACCGGCGCGCTGATGGCGATGTCGAAGCTCGCGCTGCGCACCATGCCGGGGATCGATCGCCCGGCGCTCGCCGCGCGCATGCCGACATTGGGCGCCAACGACGTGGTCATGCTCGACCTCGGCGCCAATACCGAAGTCGACAGCCGCAACCTCGTCCAGTTCGCGGTGATGGGCGCCGCCTATGCGCGTACCGTGCTGGACCTGAAAGCGCCGCGGGTCGCGCTGCTCAACATCGGCACCGAAGAGCTCAAGGGCACCGACATCATCCGCGATGCCGCGCAGCAACTGCGCGCCGCGACTCACCTGCCATTGAGCTTCACCGGCTTCATCGAGGGCAACGCCCTTTCGCGTGGCAATGTCGATGTGATCGTGTGCGACGGTTTTGCCGGCAATATCGCGCTCAAGACGGTCGAAGGGACGGCGCGCTTCGTTGCCGATCTGCTCCGCCGCGCCTTTTCCAGCTCGACCCGGTCCAAGATCGGTTTCCTGATCTCGCGCCCGGCCACCGAATTGCTGCGCCATCATCTCGATCCCAACAATCACAATGGCGCGGTCTTCCTCGGCCTCAACGGTATCGTCGTGAAGAGCCATGGCAGCGCCAACGAACTGGGCGTCGACACCGCGATCGGGGTTGCGGCGAAGATGGTGCGTGACGATCTCACACGGCGGATCGCCGAAGATCTGGGTAATTTCGAGGCGCAAGCTGCATGACTGAGTTGGTGCGTCGCGCCGTGATTACCGGAACCGGATCGGCCTTGCCGCCGCGCCGGGTGTCGAATGCTGAGCTTGCGGAACAGGTCGACACGAGCGACGAGTGGATCGTCGAGCGGACCGGAATCCGGTTCCGTCACATCGCCGCCGAAGGCGAGACCACGTCGACGCTTGCGACCGACGCGGCGAAGGCGGCGCTGGCCGCGGCCGGTGTCGATGCCGCGGCGATCGATCTGATCGTGCTGGCGACGGCGACGCCCGACCAGACCTTTCCCGCCAGCGCGACCAAGGTGCAGGCGGCGCTCGGCATCGACGATTGCGTGGCGTTCGACGTTGCGGCGGTGTGTTCGGGCTTCCTCTACGCGCTTCAGGTGGCGGAGAGCATGATCCGCGCAGGCAGCGCGAACAAGGCGCTGGTGATCGGCGCCGAGACCTTCAGCCGTATCCTCGACTGGGAGGATCGCGCGACCTGCGTGCTGTTCGGGGACGGCGCCGGCGCGATCGTGCTTGAGGCGCAGGATACCGGGATCGAGAATGGCCGCGGCGTGCTGGCCACCAAGCTGCACGCCGATGGGCGGCACAACCAGCTCCTCTACGTCGATGGTGGTCCTTCGACCACCGGTACGGTCGGTAAGCTGCGCATGAAGGGCAAGGAAGTGTTCCGCCATGCGGTGGTCAATCTTGCCAGCGTGATGGGCGAAAGCCTGGCCGCGGCGGGGCTGGAAGCGGCCGATGTCGACTGGGTGGTGCCGCACCAGGCCAATGCCCGCATCCTCGATGCGACCGCCAGGAAGCTCGGGCTTGCGCCCGAAAAGGTGATCGTCACGGTCGATCGGCATGCCAATACCTCGGCCGCCTCGGTGCCGCTTGCGCTGGACACCGCGGTGCGTGACGGGCGTATCAAGCAGGGCGATTTGCTGGTGCTGGAGGCGATGGGCGGTGGCTTTACCTGGGGCGCGTCTGTCGTCCGGTTCTGACACAGCGCCGGTTATGAGGCTCGTCACGATCGCGTAACGGCGGTTGCGCCGTGATATCCGTGTGTTACAGTGACGTTGCCGGAGTTGGAGAGTTTTCGATGACCACCGCTGCGACGCTGACTAGAGCCGATCTTGCCGATGCGCTGCATCGCGAAGTCGGACTGTCGCGCGCGGACGCTTCGCGGCTCGTCGAACAGATTCTCCGCCATATGTGCGAAGCGCTCGCCAATGGCGAAAATGTGAAGATTTCGGGCTTTGGCAGCTTCATTCTCCGCGACAAGGGCGAACGGATCGGCCGCAATCCCAAAACTGGCGTCGAGGTACCGATCGCTCCGCGCCGGGTACTGACCTTCCGCGCCAGCCAGATGCTGCGCGACCGGATCGTCAACGGGGGATGAAATGAGCATCGGTCCGGAGAAGGGGCCAAACGCCTTCCGGACGATCGGCGAGCTTGCACAGGAAATCGGGCGTCCTCAGCACATCCTGCGATATTGGGAGACGCGCTTCCCGCAGCTCCGTCCGCTCCAGCGCGCCGGCGGTCGCCGCTATTATCGGCCCGAGGATGTGACGCTGGTCCGCCGCATCGACGCGCTGCTGGGCAAGGAAGGCTATACCATCCGCGGCGTCCAGCGGCTGCTCGCGGAAGAGCGCGGCAGCGGGCGCAAGCCGTCGGCGGAGACATTGACCGACGTACGCGACGCCCTGTCGCGCGCGCTCAAGGACGACGAAAGCTAGCGGTCAGTCGCGGTCGGGGCCAAGCGCGGGGTCGAGGTCGCGCGGACGGGTGAACCGCACCAGCGTACCGCTGTCGGCGCTCACTGCGCCCCAGTCGGCGACATCGAAGGTCATCTCGGCGATCGCGGCGGTGGGGAATTTCGCCTCGACCGAGTCGCGCAGCGCGTCGCCGGCGCGGTCGGGGATCAGCGACAGGATCAGATCCTCGAGCCCCGGATTATGGCCGATAAGCAGCACGGTCCGGGCCTGCACCGGCAGCTCGTGCACGATATCGATCAGGCTGCTGGCGGAGGCGAGGTAGATGCGCCGGTCCCACACCGGGGCAAGCTCGCTGCCATAGCCCGTTTCGACATGCTCGACCGTCTCGACGATGCGTACCGCGGGGGAGGCGACGACATGATCGAACGTCATTCCCTCGCTGCGCAGATAGCGCCCGACCGCGAGCGCCGCGCGCTGCCCCTTGCCGTTGAGCGGCCGGTCGAAATCGCGCGCGACGGGGTCGTCCCAGCTCGATTTGGCGTGGCGCAGCAACGTCAGCGTCTTCATCAGGCCTCCCGGGGGACGATCGCGGGTGCCTTCTGCCCCAGCAACGCGGCAGATGAAAGCCGTTCGACGCGCGCTACCGCCTCATCGAGCGTGATCCGCGACACTGGCGTGCCCGGCGGAAAGGCGCCGAGCAGGCGCGAGGGCATCGCGGCGGAAAGCAGCACGAACGTGCCGGCATCGTCGGCACGGCGGATCAGCCGCCCGAACGCCTGCGCCAGCCGTGCGCGGACGATGCGATCGTCATAGGCGCTTCCGCCGCCCGCCAGCCGCCGCGCACCGTGGAGCACGCTCGGCTTGGGCCAGGGCACACCCTCCATCACCACCAGCCGCAGCGAATGGCCGGGCACATCGACTCCGTCGCGCAGCGCGTCCGTGCCGATCAGCGAGGCGCGCGGATCGTCGCGGAAGATATCGACCAGTGTCCCGGTATCGATCGGGTCGACATGCTGGGCGTAGAGCGGCAGCCCCTCGCGCGCGAGCCGGTCGGCAATCCGGGCATGCACCGCGCGCAACCGCCGGATCGCAGTGAACAGGCCAAGCGTTCCGCCCTGTGCTGCGACGATCAGCCGGCCATAGGCGCCGGCGAGCGCGGCGGTGTCGCCACGCTTGACGTCGGTGACGATCAGCACCTCGGAGCGATTGGCATAGTCGAAGGGCGAGGGCGCTTCGAACCGAGCCGCCGGGTGAAGCAGATGCTGCGCGCCGCTGCGCGCTTCCGCGACGTCCCAGTCTCCGCCCGCGCGCAGCGTGGCCGAGGTGACGAGCGCGCCATGGGCGGGCTTGAGCACGGTCTCGGCAAAGGGTTTGGACGGGTCGAGCCAGCGGCGGTGCAGTCCGATATCGATCTCGCGCCCCTCGATCCGCTCGACCGCGAGCCAGTCGACGAAATCCTCGGTGGCGGGGCCGCCGATGCGGGCGATCAGCGCGAGCCAGGCCGCGACCGTCTCGGCGCGCCAGCCCAGCGAGGCGATCGCCCCTTCGATTCGCGCGCGTGCCTGCCCGTCCATCCAGTCGGGCGCCTCGTCGAGTACGGCCTCCAGCCGCCGCCCGAGCGCCATCATCGGGCGGAGCAGCTGTTCCAGCGCGGCGGCGGCGGGGCCGGCCGCATCGATCAGCGTGGCATCGGGCTCGGCCAGTTCGGTCTCGATGCCATAGCCCGCTTCGCCCGCGGCGTTGGCATCGCGCGCATAGGTCAGGCCGCGCGCCGCGGCGAGGAGCTGCTCGATCGCGCCGAACGGCTGGCCTTCGGCAAGTCGCTGAAGCCACCCGTCCGATGGCAGCGCGCGCGCGGCATCGACTGCCGCGGCGATTGCCTGGGCGCCGGCATCGTCATAGCTCGCCACGTCCGACAGGCGCGCGGCAAGCCCGCGGCGGCGGCCGCGCGATCCCGATTCGGGGCCGGTGATCCAGCGCCGCAGCTCGATCGTCTCCTGTCCCGACAGCGCCACGCCGAACATCGCGTCGGCGGCGTCGAACAGGTGATGCCCCTCGTCGAAGACATAGCGCGTCGGCCGCGTCGCGGTTTCGCGCCCGCGCGCCGCATTGACCATCACCAGCGCATGATTGGCGATGACGATGTCGGCGTCGGCGCTCGCCCGGGCCGCACGTTCGATGAAGCATTTGCGATAATGCGGGCAGCCGGCATAGACGCACTCGCCGCGCCGGTCGGTCAGTGCGGTCGATCCGTTGCGGCGAAACAGCGCCGGGAGCCAGCCGGGCAGGTCGCCGCCGACCATGTCGCCATCGGCGGTATAGGCGGCCCAGCGCGCGGCCAGCTGTGCCAGGATCGCCGCGCGCCCGGTGAACCCGCCCTGCAGCGCGTCCTCCAGATTGAGCAGGCAGACATAATTCTCGCGCCCCTTGCGCGTGACGATGCGGCGCTTGCGCGTCTCGGGGTCGGCGAACAGCCGCTCGCCCTCATGGCCAAGCTGGCGCTGCAACGCCTTGGTGAAGGTCGAGACCCACACCGGCCCTTCGGCCTTTGCCGCCCATAGCGAGGCGGGGGCGAGATAGCCCAAAGTCTTGCCGATCCCGGTGCCCGCCTCGGCCAGCACCAGATTGGGCGAATCGCGCATCGTGCGTGGTGCGAAGGCGCTTGCCGCCGCTTCGGCATAGAGCCGCTGGCCCTCGCGTTCCTCGGCGCCGTTGCCGGTCAGTTCGGCCAGGCGCGCGCGGACTTCGCCGGGTTCCAGCGATATGGTGCGTGGCGGTGTGCGTGGCGGTTGCTCGGACCATTCGGGCAAGCGCGAGAACAGCCAGCGCTCGGGTTTCTCCGGGCGATGCAGCCGCTGTGCCAGCGGGGGTGCCCAGCTCCAGCGCAGTCGGGCGAGCGATTGCGCGGCGTGCCAGGCTCCTTCGCGCTCGGGCCAGTCGGTTTCCGCAATCGCCAGCATCGCCTGCGCGGCGTCGCGCAGAAACGCGGCGACGGCGGCATCGTCCTCCGGCTCGGGCAGGTTCAGCGTCCGCGCGACGCCGCGCGGGGTCGGCACCATGAAGCGTGCCGGGCGCAGGAACGCGAACAGTTCGAGCAGATCCAGCCCGGACAGTTCGGCATAGCCGAGGCGTTGCGCGGCGAGCGGCGCATTGAGCAGGATGACCGGGGTATCGGCGGCGATCCGCACCGCTTCGCCCCGCCCGACGCTGCGCGTACCCTCGGCGGTGGCGATCCAGATGCCGCCATGGCTGGCGTGAAGGGCGGGATAGGGGAGCGGGTTCACCGCGCGTGATAGCGCAGCCGGCCGACGAAGCGCGACATGCTGAAGCGGTGGTCCTTGCGCCCCGCAAGCTTCGCCTTGGCCTTTTCGAACTGCATGATGTTCTCGATCCGGCGGGCCAGGAAGGCGCGGGTCTCGGCCTGTCCTTCGCTCTCGTCGTTCAGGAACACGGCGATTGTCGCGGCATAGATTCCGCCGAGCATCGCGCGCTTGGTATAGTGGTTATAGTCGGTGGCGGTGTCACCGGCGAGCCGCCACATCGCATCGGCCGATCGCCAGCCGAGCCTGGCCGCGCGTGCGGCGTTCTGCGGCATCGCCAGGATCGCGACCGCGCGGCGCAGCGCCTCGCGGTCGGGGGCAAGCGCGTCGAGCCGCGCCTCGACCAGCGCGGTGATCTTCGCGCGGATCTTCATGGCCCCCAGCGTTTCGGGCGGCAGCGCCTGCGCCATCCGCCGGTCGATTCCGGCGAACCACATGTCGATCATCTCGACCGCGTTTCCCGGCACGGCGAGCCGCGCGACGTCATGATCGGCGCCGATCGCGTCGGCGGCGGCTTCCACCGCCTTCGCGGTCCAGCCGTCGAATGCGGCATTGGGGGCAAGGTGCGGCGCGAGCGCGATGCGCAACTCGTCCAGCGTCATGTCTGCGACAGCGACCATGCTCAAGACTTAGCCTCCTGCTCGCTCGTTGCAACCTGCCCCGGCGGGGCCGATCCGCGACGGACCAGCACCAGCGCGATCGCCACCAGGATCGCGCCGATGAAGTCGGGTACCCCCAGCCGCTCGCCATAGACGATCCAGCCGATCGTGCCCGCGACGATCGGCTGCGAGAGCAGCGCGATGCCGACGACGAGCGGAGAGAGATGGCCGAGGGCGTAGATCAGCAGCCCCTGTCCGAAGACCTGGCTGGCCAGCGCAAGCCCGACAAGCACGCCCCAATTGTTCGGCCAGACCTGTTCCCCCAGCGCAAGGGCGAACAGCAGCAGCGGCAACGCACCCACTGCGCTCGACAAGGCCAGCGCCGACAGCGGCGTCATCGCTTCGCGCGCCCGCGCCATCAGGATGAAATAGACGGTGTAGAGCGCTCCCGCGAGCAGGCAGAGCAGATCCCCGATCAGATTCTGGGGCGACAGACTGTAGGAGCGGCCGAGCAGCAACGTCGCGCCGACCGCGGCGAGCGCGAGCGCCAGCCCCTGCTGCCGCGTCGGCCATGCGCGCGCGATCAGGAAGCCCCAGATCGGGTACATCAGGGTCGCCGAATTGCCGAACAGGGTGGCATTGGCCAGCGTGGTGTGCAGGATGCCGACATGCCAGGAAGCGAGATCGGCGGCGAACGCGATCCCCGCGAAGAACAGGGTGATGCCCAGTCCCTTGGCATGGCGCAGCGGATTTCCTTCCACCGCGAACACGATCGCGAACAGGAACGGGACGCCCAGCGCCAGCCGCCAGAATCCGGCGGCGACCGGGCCGACATCGGCGGCGCGCACGAACCACGGCCCGAAGGCGAGCGCCATGTTGCCCAGCAACAGTGCAGCGAAGGGTAATGCAGTCCCGCTATGCTGCGGTGCAGCTTTTCTTGGGGTGGCGGAGTCGTGCATCGCGCTCTTAGCGCCCTAACTGTTGCATATTGCAACCCATCGGGAGGAAATTTCCCCATGCCGAGTTTGTTCGATCCCATCGCGTTCGGCGCGATCCACGCGCCCAACCGAATCCTCATGGCTCCGCTCACGCGCGGTCGTGCCGGGCGCGATGCGGTGCCGACGCCGGTGATGGCCGAATATTATGCCCAGCGCGCGGGCGCCGGGCTGATCGTCTCCGAAGCGACGGGGATCAGTCGTCAGGGGCTGGGCTGGCCGTTCGCGCCCGGCCTGTGGAACGACGCGCAGGTCGCGGGCTGGAGGCCGGTGACCGATGCGGTGCACGAGGCTGGCGGGCGGATCGTCGCGCAGCTCTGGCACATGGGGCGCCAGGTCCACAGCTCGGTGATCGGCGAACAGCCGGTCTCTTCTTCTCCGACGACCAGCCCCGGCAAGGTCCATACCTATGACGGTCGCCAGCCCTATGAACAGGCGCGCGCGCTGGCGCCGGAGGAACTGCCCGCTATCCTCGACGACTATGCCCGGGCGGCGGAGAATGCGCTCAAGGCCGGGTTCGACGGGGTGCAGATCCACGCCGCAAACGGCTATCTGATCGACCAGTTTCTGCGCGACAACGCCAATTTCCGCACCGACGCCTATGGCGGCAATGTCGAGAACCGCATCCGGCTGCTGAGCGAGGTCGCCGAGCGCGTCGTCGCCGTTGCGGGGGCGGATCGCACCGGGGTGCGCCTGTCGCCCAATGGCGCGTCGCAGGGCGTGGACGACAGCAATCCGCTGGCGGTGTTCGTGCCCGCGGCGCAGCGGCTTGCTGAAATCGGCGTCGCCTTCCTCGAACTGCGCGAGCCCGGGCCCGAAGGGACCTATGGCAATACCGACGTGCCGCGGCTCAGCCCGGCGATCCGCAAGGTGTTTGCCGGTCCCTTGGTGGTCAATTCCGACTATTTCACGCGGGAGGAGGCGCAGGCCGCGCTCGACAGCGGCGTGGCGGACGGGGTCAGCTTCGGGCGTGCCTGGCTCGCCAATCCGGATCTGGCCGAACGGCTGCGGCAGGGGGCGCCGCTCAATGAAGGCGACATCAAGAGCTGGTACGGCGGCGGCGCCGAGGGCTATGTCGACTATCCCGCGCTCAAGGATCAGGAAGCGGCCTGATCGGCCTCGTCGAGCCGCGCGGTCGCCCAGTTGCGGAAGGCCGCGCGGACCTTGGGCTGGAACAGCAGCACGACGGGCAGGAGCAGCAGCAGCGGGAAGAAGATCGACAGGATGGTGAAGACGATCGCCGCGATCGCCCAGCCGCCGATCGCCCGCGACAGGCGGTTGGACACGGCTTCGCCGATGACGATCCGGCGCGGTCCTTTAAGGTCGTAGAGGCGCGAGGTGGTCAGCACGGCGTTGCCGCTGCGGTCGTCGACCGGCGCACGCCGCGCCGCCGCCGGTCGGCCGGTCTGCGTATCGATCACCACCAGCCGCCGCCCGCGCTCGACTACCTTGTAGCGGCCGGGCGGGGCGTCGGTCATTGCGCGGCGCGCCTTGCCCGCCATTCCTCGGCGGTCTGGCCCCAGGCGTCGACGCGGTCGTTGAGATAGGGCTCGGGCAGCTGAACTGGCCCCATATTATACGAGCCCAGCCGCTCGGCGAGGCGGATCGAGTTGATGTTGTCGGGGTTGATGGTGTGGATGATCGTGGTCCAGCCGAGCACCTCGACGGCATAGTCCATCGCCGCGGTCGCACCTTCGGAGGCATAGCCCTTGCCGGCGAACTCGGGTGCGACACCCCAACCGACCTCGGTCCCCGGCCAGCCCTCCGGCCGCCACGGCCCCAGCCGCCCCACCCACTTCCCGGTGCTCTTCTCGATCACCGAAAACATCCCAAACCCAGCAATGTCCCATGAGCCGGCCATCGCTGCGAGCTGGCGCCAAGCTAGGCTGCGTGGCACCGGACCGCCGATGAAACGCGTGGTTTCCGGATCCGTCGCGAAAGCCGCCCAAGCATCAAAATCCGATGTTTGGGGGCGGCGGAGGATCAGACGATTCGTGAAGAGGACCGGGTAGCTCACCCGAGCTTCTCGCGCAGGGCGAGCATCGCCAGCGCCGCCTCCGCCGCGCCGCCGCCCTTGTTGAGATGCCTGGGGTCGGCGCGGGCGATCGCCTGCGCCTCATTCTCGGTCGTGAGGATGCCGTTGCCGATGGGCAAGCCGTCCAGCGTCAGCGCCATGATGCCGCGTGCGCTCTCGTTCGAGACGATCTCGAAATGATAGGTCTCGCCGCGGATCACCACGCCCAGCGCGACATAGGCGTCGTAGCGCCCGGTTTCCGCCGCCATCGCGATCGCGGCGGGGACTTCGAGCGCACCGGGGACGGTGATCGTCTCATGGCTGTGGCCCGCCGCCTCGACCGCGGCGCGGGCGCCGGCGAGGAGCATGTCGTTGAGGTGGTCGTAGAAACGCGCCTCGATCAGCAGCACCTTTGCCATCAGGCGTCACCCCCCAGATCGATCGGACGCTCGCCGACGATCGACAGGCCATAGCCGTCGAGCCCGACCAGGGTGTGATGCGTGTTGGTGAGCAGCACCATTTCCTCGACCCCCAATTCGGTGAGGATCATCGCGCCGACGCCATAGTCGCGCAATTCCTCCATATCGGCTTCGGTGCGGATGCCGGCCTTGCGCTCGACCGCCATGGTGAAGGCGTCGGCGCGCGGCTTGTTGATGACGATGATGACGCCGGCCCCCTCTTCCCCGATGATCTCCATCGAGCGCTCGAGCAACTTGCCGCGCGCGCCTTCCTCGCCGAACAGATCGCCGAAGGGCGAGAGCACGTGCATGCGGACGAGCGTGGGCTTCTCGGGATTCACGCGGCCCTTGAGCAGCGCAACCTGTTCGGTGCCGGCAGCCTTGT
>Ga0247823_10000186_pt1 | contig 51944 bp, 39 predicted proteins | sample 13C_PalmiticAcid_2_FD_192426 | JGI IMG/M metagenome (GOLD analysis project Ga0247823, IMG submission 192426) | Soil microbial communities from agricultural site in Penn Yan, New York, United States - 13C_PalmiticAcid_Day30 | ecosystem: Environmental > Terrestrial > Soil > Agricultural land... | reverse complement strand
GCCTATGTTGCGGGCACCGACATGGTGGGCAAGGTTGTGATCATGAGCGCGCTGTCGCTCTATCTCGACTTCATCAACATGTTCCAGTTCCTGCTCAGCATCATCGGCAGCTCGCGCGACTGATCGATCCGGACGGAACGAAGACAGGGTCCGGCCAGCAATGGCCGGGCCCTTTTCGTTGTGGCCGCGCGCAGGAACTCCCGTTTCCGCCCGCGCGTTCTTGATCCCGACACACAGGAGTTGGATCATGAACGACGATGCCGACCGAAAGCCCGTGAAACCCGGCGATGCCGGCACCGATGCCTCGATCGAGGAGCGGCTGGAGAAGAATCCGGAAAGCAAGCAGGCGCGGCTCGACCGCGCGCTCGACGAATCGATGGACGCGTCCGATCCGCCCGCGACGACGCAGCCGGTGCACTCGCACGAGCCGCCGCCCTCGTCGGGCTATGACGAAGAGAAGGAGCGCAAGCTGGCCGAGGAGCGCCGCCGGAAGGCGGAGGCCGAATAGGCTCTAGGGCTGGAGGAGGTCGAGTGCCGCGGCGGTCATCGCTTCCGCCGCGGTGCCGATCACCTTCTCCGCGTCCGGCGCCCATTTGGAGCTGTGGAGCGAAGGCAGGCCCTTGCCGCCCGACGCCTTCGCCGCATCCCATTTGTCCTGCGGCACCCCGCCGACCCAGTAGATCACGCTCTGAATCGACGGATCGGCGATATGGTAGCGGCCGAAATCCTCGCCCGCCATCGTCGGCGCAATGTCCGTCACGCGATCCTTGCCGAAGCGCGCAGTGAACAGCGTCTTGAGCTGACCCGCAAAGGGGTCGGTGCTGACCGTCGGCGGGGTGTAGGAATCGCGCACAGTGACGATCGGCATCCGGTCCTCGGGCACGCCTGCGGCGATCGCTTCGCCCTTGGTGATGCGCGCGATGCCGTCGAGCAGCTGCTTGCGCACCTCGGGGGTATAGGCGCGGACGGTGAGCAGCAGCAGCGCCTGCTCGGGAATGATGTTGTGCCGCGTGCCGCCTTGGAAGCTGCCGACGGTCACAACGGCGGAATCGAGCGGATCGACCTCACGGCTGACCAGCGTCTGCAGCGCGCCGACGATGCGGGCGCCCAGCACGATCGGGTCCTTGGTCGTCGCGGGATAGGCGCCATGGCCACCGATGCCCTTGACCACGATGTCCACCGAATCGACGCTGGCGAAGGTCGGGCCGGATCGGATGCCGATCGTGCCCGCGGGCAGTGCGGCGCTGTTGTGGAAGGCGATGGCGTGGCTCGGCTTGCCGAAGCGCGCGTAGAGCCCGTCGTTGAGCATCGCGATCGCGCCCGCGCTGTTTTCCTCAGCGGGCTGGGCGACCATGACGAGCGTGCCCTTCCACTTGTCCTTCATCGCGGCGAGGTTGCGCAGCGTGCCGACCCAAGCGGTCATGTGCGTGTCGTGCGCGCAGGCGTGCATGATGCCGGTGTCCACGCCCTCGGGCGTCTTGCCGCGCACCTTCGATGCGAAGGGCAGGCCGGTTTCCTCGGTCACCGGAAGCCCGTCCATGTCGGCGCGGATCAGGATCGTCGGCCCGTCGCCGTTCTTCAGCACCGCGACGACGCCGGTGCCGCCGACCTTCTCGGTCACGGTGAAGCCGGCCTTGCGCGCCTCGGCCGCCATCCTTGCAGCGGTCTTGACCTCATGCTGGCTGAGCTCGGGCGCGGCGTGCAGCTCCTTGTAGAGCGCCATCAGCGACGGCAGCTCCTTTACAGTGGCATCGCGGACGGGATCGGCAGCGGCGGGAAGGGCGAAGGCGAGGCTGCACGCCGCGGCAATGAGGAGATGCTTCATGGGATCCTAGCCTAAGGGGGCGCAACGGCGGCGCAATGTCCAATCGCGGGTAAGAGCGTCGTTCAGGCGGGGACCAGCTCGATCACGTCGATCTGCGATTCGAACGCCGGCCAGGGCAGCACCAGCCGCCAGCGCTCGGCGCCGACGCGCTCGACATAACCCGCCATGTCGCGCTTCCGGTCCTGACCATAAGTGAGCGGGATGGTCTCGTCGCCCAGCTCGAGCGCGCCGAGGAAGATCACGCGCGTATCGCTCTCGGCATAGATCGTGCCCATCGGGCGCTGTGTCCCGTCGAGCGTGGCAAAGCTCGGCAGGTCGCCCTGGCCGATGCGGCAGCTGAACCAGGGAAAGGCCGTGAAGCTGCGCATTTCCGGACGTTGGCCGCCAAGCTTGAAGGTGCGGCACTTATAGTCGCCTGCGGGCGGCATCGCACGTCCGAGCGCGCGGTCCGGGTCGAACAGCGGCCCCTGTTCGGCGATGGCCGCGGCGTCGGCCTTGCGGGCCTCGGGCAAGGCCGCGACCCATGCCTTGCGCCAGTTGCGCAGCCGTTCGCGGTCCTGATCGGTGGTGATCATCCGCCAGCGCGTCTCGGGCGCTTCCTTGACGAGCTGGAGGCTGCCGTCCTTCGTGCAGGCGGCCAGAAGAACGGCGGGGGTCAGGGCGATCAGGGCTGCGGCGGCGATACGCATCTCAGGCCGCCGTCCAGCCGCCGTCCATCGTGTAGTTCGCGCCGGTGATCGCGCTCGCCTCGTCGCGGCAGAGGAAGACCAGCAGCGCGGCGATCTGTTCGGGCTGGACGAACTTCTTGGTCGGCTGCGCGGCGAGGAGCACGTCGTTCATCACCTGCTCGCGCGTCATGTTGCGCGCCTTCATCGTGTCGGGGATCTGGTTCTCCACCAGCGGCGTCCAGACATAGCCGGGGGAGATGCAGTTCACCGTGATCCCATCGGTCGCGGTTTCCAGCGCGATCGTCTTGGTCAGGCCCGCAATGCCGTGCTTGGCGGCGACATAGGCCGATTTGTTGGGGCTCGCGACCAGGCTGTGCGCGGAGGCGGTGTTGATGATCCGGCCCCATTGCGCGGCCTTCATGTGCGGCACCGCGGCGCGCATCATGTGCCAGGCGCTGGACAGGTTGATCGCGATGATCGCGTCCCATTTCTCGGGCGGGAAATCCTCGATCGCCGCGACATGCTGGATGCCGGCATTGTTGACGATGATGTCCGGCCCGCCGATCTCGGCGTGGCAGCGCTCGACCATCGCATAGATCGCGTCGGGCTTGGACATGTCGGCGCCGTCATAGAGTGCCTTGGCGCCGCTCAGCGCCTCCAGCCCTGCACGCTCGGTCTCGATCGCTGCGGCGTCGCCGAAGCCGTTGATCACCACGCTCGCGCCCTCGGCGGCGAGCGCCTTGGCGATGGCGAGGCCGATGCCCGATGTCGAGCCGGTGACGATGGCGGACTTGCCGGAAAGGAACATGGGGTACTCCTAGCTTCGCTTGGGCGTGAGATCGAACGCGGCGGTGTGCCCGTCAATGATGTTGCTGGCGACGAGGCGGGCATTCGCCATCGTCTCCTTGACCGAGAGGCGGCCCGATTCCCAATGCTCGCGCATCGACCGTGCGGAGAATTCGAAATCGCGGCTGCCGCCTTCCCAGGCATTGGCGCGGTAGATGAGATGGACGAGGCTCACCGGCTTCTCGTCCGCCACCGCGCGCAACGCGGCGACATCGGGGTCGTTGTGCAGCTCGGGCGGGAGCTTCGCCAGCACCTTGCGGATCGCCTCGCGCTCCTGCCGCAGCCGCATCCGTTCGGCCGAGACCTGGCGCGTGCGGCTCGAGAAGCGAATCTCCTTTTCGCGGGCCATCACGTCGGTGATGGTGCGCGGCATCACCGCGACGGACGAGAAGAGATCGACCTGGAAGACCAGCATCGGGCAGGTCTGGTGATCGAGCACATGGGTCAGCGGCGTGTTGGAGACGAGGCCGCCGTCCCAGTAATATTTACCGTCGATCTCGACCGGGGGAAGTCCCGGCGGCAATGCACCCGACGCCATGATGTGCCGCGCGTCGATCCGCTCCTGGGTCGTGTCGAAATAGCGGAAATTGCCGCTCTCGATTTCGACCGCGCCAACCGACAGGCGCACCGCGCCGCTGTTGAGCAGGTCCCAGTCGATCAGCGAATCGAGCGTCGCCGCCAGCGGCCCGCTGTCATAGAAGCTCAGCGCGTCGCAGCTGCCCGGCGGCGAGAAGAGTGGCGGGATCCAATGCGGGCGGAAAAATCCGGGCACGCCCTGCGCCAGCACCATCGCCGCGGACCATTCGTGTACCGCCTCGCGAATCTCGTCCTGCGGAAAGATGGGAAAGCTCGGCAGTGCGCTCGTCACCTTCTCCCAGAAGGCGGCGAGCCGTTCGACCCGGCGCTCGGGCGGGTTGCCCGCGACGATTGCGGCGTTGACCGCGCCGATCGAGATGCCGGCGACCCAGTCGATCTCGATCTCGGCCTCGGCCAGTTCCTCGATCACGCCGGCCTGATAGCTGCCCAGCGCGCCGCCGCCCTGAAGTACCAGCGCGACGCAGTCCGGCAAGGGGAGCGGGCGCTCGCCCTTCGATCTGCGGCCCGATCTGCTTTGCTGCGGTTCGGCATCGGCCATGAACGGGTCATGCCGCGGTGCAGCGCGAAGGGCAATGCGCGAATGGATGCATAATGCGCAAATCGGCGTGCAACATGCGGCAAGCTGGGGCATTGTCGCGTGCAGGAAACAACAGGGGTGCCCGCCATGCGGCTCGACGATCTCGATCCCAGCGAAAATGTCCGCGACCTGGGACAGGGTGGCGGCGGTGGCGGCTTTGGCGGGGGCGGGGGCAATATCCTGCTCGGCCTGCTGCCGATGCTGCTCGGGAGCCGGCTCGGCTGTGGCACGATCGCGCTGATCGGTATCGGCGTGGCGCTGTTCATGGCGGTCGGTGGCGGAGGCGGGCTGCTCACCGGCGGTGGAGTCGCCCCGACCGGCCCCGGTCAGCAGCAACAGGCAGGCCAGAACAAGCCGTGCGATACGCCCGAGGAATTGCAGGCATGCCGCGTGATGCGCAGCACCGAACAGACCTGGGCCCCCCTCTTCGCGGCCGAGGGCGCGCGCTACCAGCCGCCGGTGCTGAGCTTCTACCAGCGCGGGGTGCAGTCGGGCTGCGGCAATGCCTCGTCCGCGGCGGGGCCTTTCTACTGCCCGGCGGATCAGGGCGTGTATCTCGACACCAGCTTCTTCCGCGAACTCGCGACCCGCTTCGGCGCAGCGGGCGATTTCGCCCAGAACTACGTGATCGCGCATGAGGTGGGGCACCATATCCAGAACATCACCGGGACGATGGAAAAGGTGCGTGCGGCGCAGGCGCGGATGAACCGTGCGCAGGGCAATGCCATGTCGGTGCGCGTCGAACTGCAGGCCGATTGCTATGCCGGTGTCTGGGCCGCGCGCAACAAGGACCGGCTGGAGGCAGGCGATATCGAAGAGGGGATGCGCGCCGCCAATGCGATCGGCGACGATACGCTCCAGCGCCAGGCGCAGGGCACGGTGGTGCCGGAAAGCTTCACCCACGGCACGTCGGCGCAGCGCATGGAGTGGCTGCGTCGCGGACTGGCGAGCACCGACACCAACTGGCTGCAGCAATGCGACACGTTCAGCGGCGCGACCTGATGCAGCGCCGATCGTCATGAGCGTCGCGTTCCGTCGCGAGAGCGACGAGGAGCATAAGGAGCCCCGCTTCGAACTGCCCATCCCCGCCGGCCCCAATCTGGTGACCGCGCGCGGCCTGGCGCTGATCGACGCGCGCGTCGCCGAGCTGGAGGTGGCAATCGCGGCTGAGGCCGAGGAAGAGGCACGCGAGACGCTGCGCCGCGACCTGCGCTACTGGCATACGCGCCAGACGACTGCCGAGCTGGCGCCGGTGCCAGGCATGGATGCCGTCGCGATCGGGTCGCGCGTGCGCTTCCGCCTCAACGGCCGCGAACGCCAGATCGATATCGTGGGTGCCGACGAGGCCGATCCGGCGGCCGATCGCATCGCCTTTCAGGCACCGCTTGCAGCCGCGATGCTGGGCGCGGAGCCGGGCGAGCATGTCGATTTCAACGGCCGGGCCGAGGCGATCGCGGTGATCGCGACACAGGCGATCCCGGGGAACGGCTAGGCATGTTCGGCTGGAAGCGGCAGCCCAAGCCGGTGGCGCTGGTTCCCTTTGCGGACGCCCCGCCACGCCTCTTCAACACGATCCTCTGCGATGGCGTGACCGCGCACAACCTTCCGTCGTTCGCCGAACTACGGGCGCTGCATGCCCGGCTGCAGGCCGATCGGCCCGGCCAGCGCGTGCTCGCCTCGCTCGATGATCTGGGGCAGGCCGCCTACACCTCCGGCCATGGCACGGAAGTGCATCGGCTCGACGATGTCGAGGCGGATGATCCTGCGGACGGCATCCCCCCGAATCCCGGCGATCTCAGCACGCCGGCCGATTTCCCCAATCGCCTCGCCAACCTGCTGCGCGGCGCGGTCGAGCTTGAGGCTGTCCGCGGCCTGCTCCTGTGGGAGACGTCCGGCGACGCCAATGACCCGATCACGATCAACCGTGATCCCGATGCGGTGCTGCGCATCGCGGAGGAACGGGAAGCGATCTTCCAGTTCGTCCCGGTCGCATCCGCCGCGGACGCGATCACGGCCTTTCCCAACGGCTATTTCCATGGCGACCTGAACCCCTTCCAGACTCACGCGCTGGCCCGGCATCTGGAGGTCGAACACGGCCTCGACCTGTTCGGGACCGGTTCGCGCTTCCTGGCGTTCCGTCGCAACCTGCCGCTGTCCGAAGGGGAAGCGCAGCGCCTCGCTGTGGCGCTTTGCGGCCTCTATGCAGACACGCCGGAAGCCGTGGTCGGGGAGTTTGCGGCGCTGCTGACGGGCCGCGACTGGTTGCTGTTGCGCTACACGGAAAGCTGAGCTGCACGAGGGTCGCGACGTGCGCCGCAAAAAGCGCACAAGGGCCGTTGCATCGGCGGGGGAGTGAAGCTAGAGCGACCGCCTTCCGGCATGCCGGGGTGGAGCGGGGCTGTAGCTCAGATGGGAGAGCGCTGCAATCGCACTGCAGAGGTCAGGGGTTCGATTCCCCTCAGCTCCACCAATTCTACATCCAGGGACGTCGATGATCGTCCGGATGTCCATCTAAATTACTTGAAACACTGACTTTTCAAGCCAGCTGCGTCCGTTGACCTTTGCCTGCAGCGCGCGCACGTTGTGGGAACGATTGGAGTCGGAAATGAAGTGGAATCAGCTGACAGCTGTGAAGCTCCGAACCAAGATTCCTGGCCGCTATACGGATGGCAGCGGTCTTGCTCTCCTCGTGAAGCCGTCTGGCGCCCGCAGTTGGGTCCTGCGAATCATGGCGAATCGCGTCCGGCGCGATATCGGCCTGGGAAGCGTCGATATCGACCGGCCACTTGGTCCAGTGTCGGACGCACTCGACGCGGTTCCGCTTGGCCGGCGTCGATTGCTCACGCTGGCCGAAGCCCGCCTTAAAGCTGCAGAGGGACGCCGGCTCATTCGAGCAGGGCTCGACCCGGTCGCTGTCTGGCAAAAGGATGCAATCGAAATTCCCACCTTCGAGGCGAAGGCGCGCGCCTATTGGAAGGTGAATGAGGCGAGCTGGCGCAATGAGAAGCACCGGCAGACCTGGCTTGCCTCGCTCGAAACCTATGCCTTTCCCTCTCTGGGCGAGAAGCGTGTCGATGAAATCGACGCGGGCGATATCTCCTCCATTCTTGGACCCATCTGGCTCGATAAGCCCGAGACAGCCGACCGCGTTCAGCAGCGCATCTGCACAGTCCTTACCGCCGCGAAAGTCGCGAAAGAACGCAACGAGGCCGCTCCCTCGGTCAAAGAAATCAAGGAAGGGCTGCCCCGGCGCTCGGAGACGAATTCTCGCCAGGAGCAGCACCTGGCCGCGATGCACTATCGCGACCTTCCGGCGCTTATTCGAAATGTGCGTACTTCGCCTATCACAGTCGCCCGCCTCGCGCTCTTGTTTACCTTTTACACGTGCGTGCGAAGCGGTGAGGTAAGGGGCGCGCGATGGCGAGAGATTGATGAAGACGCTGCTACCTGGACGATTCCGGGCTCCCGAATGAAGAATGGCCGCGAGCACGTAGTCTCGCTCTCAAAGGGCGCGCTGGACGTTCTGAGCCAGATTGGTGCCTTGATGGGCAAAAAGGCTGACAACCTCGTCTTTCCCGGCCCCAGCGGAAACGAAATGTCAGATGCGACGATGGCGAAGGCATTCAAGCTCGCAGGCGGAGTTGGGTTCACGGTTCATGGTTCTGTGCGATCGGGATTCCGCGACTGGTGCGCGGAAACACAGACCGCCGTGCCGGCTGCGGTTGCGGAAGCCGTGCTTGCTCACAAACTGCAGAATAAGACGGAACGCGCATATCACCGCACGGCGTATTTTGACTTACGCAAACCACTAATGGAAATCTGGGCGAGGCATATATGCGCTGCCAGCACCTCGAAACGAATATCGAAAGCTGGGGGGCGTAGATCGGAGGCCACAGATAAAGTGGGTTGAGCATAGGTTCGGCTCGGGTGGGTCGCAAAGTACCGGCGGACTTCTTCAGGCGCTTAGCATTTCCATTTACCTGATGGCAGCTTTGCGCCCTCCTAGCGGTCGTTCCGCTGGGCGGCGCTCGATCCCCAAAGCCGACATTCGTTCAGATAGCGTCTAAACGTCCGCTACTGGCCCAAGAACCAGTATTCATCCGTGCGGCTAGTGACTCGGTGCAACCTAGAGGCGAAGTGGAACCCTGACCGGGTCCTTTCTTCCAATCTCACAGCTGCAGCAGGTTCCAATCGCGCGAATAAGGCACCCGGCCGAAGCGATAGCCACGATTGCGGCCGGTCACGATCGTATCGCTCCAGTTGAAGCCGAAGCCGGTTTCGGGATCGTACAGCCCCGGTTCCTGCGACAGCGCGGAATTCAGCGGCAACCGCGTCTCGTCACCCAGTGCGATGAAGGGCGGATAATGGCCCTCCGACGCCAGGCCATGGGCTGGCCGGTGATAGATATAGCGGTGCAGATCCTGCTGGATCAGATCGTCGAACACCGCCTTGGCGATGACATTGGCAGGGGTTCCCGCCCTTTGCAGGTCGCGCTGGATGTCGCAGCTGTGCCGGGACGCTTCCCACAGCCGTTCGGCATGCGGATCGAACTTACCGTCCTTCTGCGCAGTCAGCAGCACGCGATAGAGTTCGCCGCCGCAGCCGTCGACTTTGACCACGCTGGTCAGTTGCGTGGTCTGGCTGGGGCCGAAATGCTGGTAATAGGGCTGGTTCGGCGCCGAGATGCTGGTGTTGCGGCCCGTGCGGATCTTGACCGTCGCCCGCGTGCCCGCGCCGCGATTGACCCGGCCGCCGCCCAGGTCGATCGACCGGTAGAGTTCGTCGCTGATCCAGAGCTGGGTCACCGTCTCCAGCTCCAGATCGGTCACATCGCTGCCATAGGTTAGCAGATAATCGCGGGCGAAGGCCTGGGCGCGGTCGTTGAACAGATAGGACCGGCTGTAGAGCGCCAGTTCCTCGGGCGTCTTGACGATACGCAGGTCGCGGATGACCGGGGCGATGTTCACCACCTCGACACCGGGGAGGATCGTCGCGACCTTCGCCAGCTCGGACGGATAGAATTCGCCGTCGATGCCGAGCTTGTTGCCCTGCACGCCCTTGGCCTTGATCCCTTCGAGCAGGAAGGCGAACAGATCGACCGCAGGTCCGATCCGCGCTTCGCCGCGATGGGGAAAACCGCCTTCGGCATGCGGGATGTCGAAATATTCGCGCCCGCCCTCGACCCAGGAATCGGCAAGGATCCCGGCATAATGGCGCGGGTGAAAGGCCCAGGGGGCGGGATCGTCGCGGTTCTTCAGTGCCGCCCAGGGACGCTCGCTGGCGAACACCTGGATCCCGGTGAAATAGGCGGTGTTGGGGATGTTACGCAGCAGCACCGACTGCACGCCGCGCGCGTCCAGCGCGTCGAACAGCGCCTGGAACCGTGCCTTGTGCCAGGCGAGGCTGAGCTGGTCCGCGGTGGTGGGCTTGGGCGGCTGATCCTCTCCGCCATAAGCGGCGGGCAGCAACAGGCTATGGCTGGCGCCGTTGCCCTGGCTCCGCAGCTTCGCGGAGAGGCTGTCGTCGCGTGATGGCTGCATCGCCGCGACCTTGTCAATGCGGCCGACGACGCCCGCGGAGAGCAGGCCGGCGGCGGCAAGGCGCATGAAATCGCGCTTGGTGGTCTGGTTGGAATTCACAGGAACCTCAGCGATAGATCGCGTCGAGCGCTGCGATCACGGCATCGGTTTCGGCTGGCATGCCGACGGTGATGCGGATCCAGGCGTCGAGCGATGGAAAGGCGCGGCCGACCCGCAGCCCGGCTTCGGCCAGGCGCGCGCGCACGATGTCGGCGGGACGCGGGCTTTCGAAGAACACGAAATTGGCGCGGCTGTCGGTATGGTTGAGCCCGAGCCGGTCGAGCGCGGCGTGGAGCCGGTCGCGCTCGCCGCGAACCCGCCGGACGTGCGCAGCGAGATGCGCCCGGTCGCTCAGCGCCGCAGCAGCCGCGACCAGCGCCAGCCGGTTCTGCGCATGCGCCCCGCCGACGCCCGCCGCGCGCAGGCTGCGGGCCAACGCCAGCGGAGCCAGCGCGTAGCCGATCGACAGGCCCGCAAGGCCATAGGCCTTGGCCAGCGTGCGGAAGGTCAGGACATTGGCGCCGGCCCGCGTGAAGCGCACCGCGGTACGCCCGGCAAAATCGTCATATTCCAGATAGGCCTCATCCACGACGACCAGGGTGCGTGTCGATGCTTGTCCAATGAAGCGATCGAATCCTGCCTTGTCCTCCAGCGTGCCGGAAGGGTTATGCGGATTGACCAGCGACATCGCGAGCGTGCGGTCGCCGATCGCCGCGGCAAGCGCGGGGAGGTCGTTCTCCAGTCGCGCGTTGAGCGGTATACCGACGCCCCTGCCCCCGACCGCGGCCGAGGCGTCGATCAGCGCTGTGTAGCCCGGCGTCGAATAGACGAACTCGCCCCCGCCGGGCTGCATACCGGCGAGGTGCAGGCCAAGCGGTTCGAGCACCTCGCCCAGCACCACCTGTTCGGGATCGACCCCTTCCAGCTTCGCGATCTGTCGCGACAGCGCGTCCACTTCCGCCTGATCGACATAGCGGTGCAGGCGGTCGAGGTTCGCCGTGATCGCCCGCTTCACCGTGGGAGAGGGCGGCCCGGCGCTTTCGTTGAGCGAGAGACGCCCGAAATCCGCCGGGCGGACGCGCTCCCTCGCGATTGCGCGGGGGGCGGCGATCAGCGCGGGTGCCGCCAGGCCCGCCGCAGCGAGCAACTGGCGGCGCTGGAAGCCGCTCATCAGAACCGGACCCCCAGCCGCGCATACCAATAGGCGCCGCTGAACCCGAAGGGCGAGAATTCGCTGTAGCGGAAGATGCCCGAACTGTCCGATCCGGTCAGCGCCGCAGTCGATTCGATGTTGGTGGTGGGATAGGTGTTGAACAGGTTGTTCACGCCCACCGTGATGTTCGTGTTCTTCTGCACCGCGTAGGTCGCGCTGAGATCGACCACCCATTTGGGCTGAAGCACCTGGATGATGTCGTAATTGCCGGTGACGCCCGCCTGGGTCGGCAGCACGCGGATCGGCGTATCGTCCAGCCCGGCCAGCGCGACATTGGCGGCGGTCTGGTTGGTCAACGCCACCTGCTCGACTTTGCCGTAACGCGTGCCGCGCAGGTCGATCGTCAGGCCCTGCACCTCCCAGCGGGCGCCGAGCGCGATCTTGTCGCGCGGCGTGCCGCGTTCGAGACGGGTTCGCTCGGTGACATCGAACAGCGGCGTGGTGATGCCCAACGCGGTCACCTGCGACGGAGTCGCCGCGATCCGCTTCGCCTCGGTCTCGTTGTAGTTGAACGCAGCGGAAAGATTGAGCTGGCCCCAGCCGCCCAGATCCGCGCGATAGGCTGCGGTCAGGTCGATGCCCTTGGTCGTGGTATCCACCGCATTGGTGAAATAGCGCACGCTGACCACGCCGGGCTGGCCGATCGAAGTGAGGTAGCGCCGCAGGCGGGTCGATCCCGCCCCGTCGATGAAGTTGGACGACAGCACGATCCGGTCGTCGATATCGATCTTGTAGAGATCGGCCGACGCGCTGAAGCCGCCGCTGGCGAAGGTGAGACCGGCCGAATAGTTGGTCGATTTCTCCGGCTTCAGTTCGGTCGCGCCAAGCGCGGCGGCGAGTGCCGATCCCGATGTCGCCAGCTTGACCAGCGCGAACTCGGTGCTGCCGTCCGTCAGGCTGACCACGCCGCGCGCGACCGACGACCCGTAATATTGCTGGGCAAGGCTCGGCGCATGGAAGCCGTTGGAGATCGCCCCGCGCACCGCGAAGCCAGCGCCTATGTCATAGCGGGTCGCGAACTGGGCGTTCCAGGTGTCGCCGAAGTCCGAATAATGCTCGTAGCGCGCCGCCCCCGAGATCAGCCAGCGATCGGTCAGCTTGGTCTCGGCCTCGACGAACAGGCCGAGGTTGTTCCGGGACACATCGACCTCATCGATCGGCTGGATACCGACGAAACCCTGCGATCCGATGGTCGGCTGGGCGCCGGCATTGGGTCCGTCGAGGATCTTGAACGGGCCGACCGCATAGGATCCTTCCTCGCCCGCCTCGATCTGGTAGGTGTCGCGCCGGAACGCGGCGCCGAACGCCACGCTCACTGCGTCGGCCAAGCCGATGTCGAACGCGTTGGAGAATTTGAGGTCGGTGGTCCATTGGCTGTTCTTGTAACGGCCATTGTAGAAGCTGGTGGGGCTTCCCGCGCCCAATGTCGCGTTCAGCGTATTATGGGTGCGGTATTCGATCGAATTGCCGCCATAGGTGCTGGTCAGATCCCAGGCCCATCCGCCCAGCTTGCCGTCCAGCCCCGCGCTTACCGTATAGTCGGTGCTGTCGGTATCGACGAAGGGCAGGAAGCCGTTGGGGTAGATGGCGCGGACATTCTCGTCCTGCCCCGGCCGGCGGCCGAACGCATTGGAGCTGCCCGTACTGTTGCGCCACGCAGCGAAGGCATGGAGGTTGATCGTTTCGCCCAGCGGCTTGGTGAAATTGGCGGTGAAGCTCACGTCCTCGCCATCCGCGCTGTCGGCGAAGCGGAACAAATGGCGGTTGGCGGTGGCTTCGCGTGGGTCGAGCACGGTGCCGGCGACGCCGCCCGGCGGGTTCACGCCGGTGCCCGATCCCCAGCGCGCCGACAGCGGTTGCGGCGTGCCGGTGGGCGAGATGCCGAAATATTGCTGGCGCGTATCCGCCTGCGCGCGGTTGGCCGCGACGTGATTGCGGTAATAGCCGGTGACGTGCAGCAGCCCGTCGTCGAGCAGGCGGATGCCGCCGCCCAGCGACACGTCCCAGGTATCGCCGCCGCCGTCCTGGGTGGTCCCCCAGGTCGCGGTGCCGTGCAGGCCCAGATCCTGGCGCAGGATGATGTTGATGACCCCTGCGATCGCATCCGCGCCATATTGGGCCGATGCGCCGTCGCGCAGGATCTCGACCCGGCCGATCGCCGCGGCGGGGATCTGGTTCAGGTCGGTCGGCGCCGAGCCCTTGCCGATCGTGCCCGAGGTGTTGACCCAGGCCGAGCTGTGGACGCGGCGGCCGTTGACCAGCACCAGCGTCGAATCGGGCGAAAGGCCGCGCAGGCTGGCCGATCGGATGTGCGTGTTGCCGTCGGGCGTAGTCGGGTTCGCGAACGAGAAGGACGGCGCGATCTGACGCAGGATTTCCGCGGTTTCCTGATAGCCGGAGGATCGCACGGTCTCGCCCGCGAAAACGTCGATCGGAACGGGAGAGGTGGTCACCGTGCGGTTGCTGAGATGGGTGCCGGTGACCACCACTTCTTCGCCGGACTGCTCCCCGGCGGCATCATCTTCCGGCGCGGGTGCAGCCTTTCCGGCCGACGCTGCGGATGCAGCCAATGCCGTCGGGATGCCCGCAAAAAGGACAAACGCAATCGCCGCCCCGGACACGCCGGCGCGCACATTTTTCCGCAGCAACATTAAGCTCGGTTCCCCCAGATATGCTTTTTGGATGACGATTCACCGACCGCTTCCCAATTCATATCGATTAAATATGAATTAGCCGGAAACTTAATCTGTAGAGGGGAAAATCGGGTCTTTAGGCGTCCGTGCTGGTGTAAATCTGTAGGGTGGGGCACCAGCATCGCCATGCAAATCTGCCCTTTGTGATGACGCTCGTCCCGCTCCGTCATGGCTAGGTCCAGCGGCTAGACGGCCTCATGATGCTCATGCAGCCGCCAACCGCCGCTACTCAAACCGCCGTTCATCAGGCCCCTAGAACGGCTACCGGTCGATGCGCTGAAAGTGTTCCGAGGTGCGGAGGGATCGCACTGAAGAACACAGCTCAACCGGCTGAAGCGGTCGGATGCTCGAGGCGGATCGTGTCGAGCAGGCGTTCGATCGCCGCGTTCTCGCGCGGCGTGCCGCTCGGCGTCACCTCCCAGTTGCAATGTACATAGCTGAGTGGGTCGCGCAGCTTGATCGGGCCAAGCGCGATCCGCCAGCGTCGCTGTGTGCCGCCGGCCTGTTTGACCAAAGTGGAGACAATCAGATCCTGAAGCTGGCTGGTGTGCATTGCTGTCCTGTGACGCCACACCGGCGGGTGCGCAAGCACAGTAGCTTCGCAGATGCGGCGGCTTTGCGCCCTGTAAACCGCCATTAAGGTGCGACGCAGATGATCCCGAAAGCTGCCACCGATTAGACTTTCGAGGCCGTCATCACGGGAGATGCGATCACTGCGATCGAGTCGGTCGTCATGTAGCGGTATCCAGCCGTATGGCTGGACATCGACGTCTTACGTGTCGGTCGCTACAGCATGGCGACCTCGACCTCGACCTCGACCTCGACCTCACCGGCGCGGGCGCAGACGCTTCGCCCCTCGCGTCGGTCCTCAGCGCAGGCTGCAGGATCACCTACGGGCATCCATCGCGCGAGGCGGTCGAGAGGCCGCTTCCTTTCGCCGAGCCGGTGCCTGCACACGCGTTCCAGGATCGGCGCGCGAGCGAGGCCTCCGGTCCGCGCTACGTCGTGCACGACGACCCCACGATGACGAGGGCGGCCTACGCCACGACCGCCGGCAGGGTTATCGTCGTGAAGTCGATGGGTAAGGGGTTCTCCACGATATTCGGTAACTAGGAACCGCCTTCGTCATCCGTCGCGAGCATCAGGCCCTCAACGGCATCATCGAACGCCGGATGGCGGACCTCGCGAGCGATGTCGGCAAGAGTGGCGTTCCACCTACCGAGTGAACGATCGAAGAACATCCGGACCTTCACGATCTCGTGCACGACACGCTCGACCCCGAGGCGCTCGATGCCAGCCTTTATGATGTCGACCAGGACGCCGCCGGCCTCACCACGGGCGCGAGCCGCCCGGAGCAGACGCAATGAGAGGATGCGCTCGACGAGCTCAAGATCCGGGCACTCGCGCGCGAAGGCGCGGGCGAGCAGATCGGCGTGCGCAAGTCGCCCACCGACGAGGGCAGCGTTCTGATCGCCCGCGAAGTAGACGATGAGCTCGGACCCCGAACCGGCCCTGATCGCCTCCAAAGCCAGATCGACCACGCCGACACGCTCCGCCTGCTCCGGCGAGAACTCGTAGAGCAGACCCTCGATGACACCGCCCAGACGCTTCGAGAAGCCCTGCGCCGAGATCACATCGGTGAGGATGCCCGTCCGTAGGGCAGCAACCTCGTCGCTGACGGCGCCGGTCGGGAACATCGGCGAACTCGCGAGGTCAAGCATGATGGATCCGTCCTGGGTTTCGAACGCCTCCGGTCGCGACGAGGCCAGGTCCATGACCTCCGCGGGCTTGTACGTCAGGAAGGCCCGCAGCGCGGTCGTCTCCGCGCGACCGGCATCCACGAGTGCGAGAAGCCGGCGCCAGGCCTCCTCGCGCAGGTCGGTCGCCGAAGCACACCAGGCGACGATCTGGTTCGCGAAATCGTGGTCCCCAAGTTCCGCGACGCGTTTCAGCCCGAGTTCCATTGAGGCACGCACATACCGATGCCGCAGATCCTCCCCTACCTCGTCGGCCATATTCCGAAGGGCGAAGAGCGCTGCGCGGAACCGACGCTCCGGCAGGGCGGTGGTCTCCGCAAGCTGGTTGGCCAGGCGGAGGAGGCACTCCGGATCGGCAAGGGCCAGGCCGTGGAAGACCGAGCCCGCGTGCGCGGGGGACGGTGCCGTCAGCAGCTCCTCTTCGGTGAACGATGCATGGCAGAAGACGAAGCAGCAGCTCGTCCACGACCAGACCGTGCTCTCGCGCGAGCTGTCACCCCAGATCTCGCCGAGCCGCGTGCCGTCGGTGTGCCAGGCGCCAAGCGCGTCGAGCAGGAGCAGGCGGTCGCTCGCCAGCAGCGACTCCACGAAGGCCTTGAAGCCCTGGAACTCGAACTGCCCCTCGCTCCTCGCGAAGCGCATGGGGATCGACAGGTCGTTCTCCCTGAAGTCGTAGCCGGACGCGGCCCTGACGGCGATCCGGAGCACCTTGATCGAGAACTCCCCGCGCCACTCGGCATCGACCACGGATGGCGACAGCGAGAAGCCCCAGAGACCATGCGATCCGGCGCGCTCGAACATCGCCAGGACACGCTCCTCGCCATCCTTGGGGACGGGAAGCGCGCAGACGCAGTCCAGCAGGTTGGAGGCGGTCCGGTCCTCGGCCTTGTCGAGGAGTTCCCACATCGCGGCGATCCCGACCGTGTCGTCCTCTGCGGCGATCCGCTCGCATGTCACGACGATGATAGGCCAGGCGATGTCGCGTCCCTCGTGGCGCCAGCGCCTGCCCTCCACCTCGAGCCGAGAGACGTCGATCGACCGCGCGACGAGATGCTCGAACAGCGAGTCGTAGCGGAAGCCGATGCGAGGGCCCTCGCTAACGAGCAGGTGCTCGCGGACCAGTTCGCTGAAGCCCGGCTCGCGCGTCATCGGATCGGACCGCGCGACCGATCGAACGCTTTGGCGAAGGCATGTGGCCGCGACGCGCTCGAGCGTTCCCTCGACAACCTCCGCGGCTTCACCCGCCCGGGAGGCCGCACGCCCGCAGTCGCGACGGATCCACTCCTCGAAGAGCCGCCAGCGCGAGAGCCTGGCGCCGTCGAGTTCCTCGCGGAGTTCGGCCGCGATCCCCAGCAGCAGGGGGTTTCGCACGTGCTCCGCCCCGCCCGGCCGCCGGGAGAACCGTAGATCGACGAAGGCCTGCCGCTCGTCGTCGCTGAACTCCCCGATCTGGAATCCGACGGAGCTGTCGCCTTCATCGCCCTGCCCGTGGAAGGCACCCTTCGGTACACGCGAGCGCAGGTCCGTCCACGCCTCGGGACGGCAGGTGATGACCAGCTTGCATCCCTCCGCGTCGCGCAGCGCGTTGGGGAGCCACACATCCCGCATCGCCGTGGGCGAGAGCTGGGACTCGTTCAGCCCGTCGATGATGACCAGCGGGGCGGGACCGCTCCGAGCCATGGCCGCGAGATCGGGAATGCCATCGGCGAAAGCGACCCGGACCTCCCGGAGCTTGGATGCGACCAGATCGTTCAGGTTCCCCGTCGCTGCATCGATCTCCATCGCCCTGATGAACAGCGTCGGCCTGTCGGCGATCTCGGCCGCCATGGTCGCGAGCGCCGTCGACTTGCCAAGGCCGGACCGGTCCACGACGGCCCAGACCGCCGCGTCGCCCTCGAGGAAACGAACCAGCTCCTCCTGCAGCCGCGGCCGGCCCACCGTCCGCTGCGGATCGAGGAGCCGCTCCCGCGACATGCGATCCACCTCCGCCCGCGGCGCGCGGCACGACGACATAGGTGAAGGACGCGCCGGGTCCGCCATCGCTGCCCTTGCCGTGCGCATAGGACATGTCGAAGCGGACGCGCGCGCGGTCCTTCTCCCACTTCACCGATCCGCCAAGCAGGGTGGATTTGAGATCGGTCGGCTCGTCATAGATCAGCGGCCGCACCGTTACGCCCTGAAAGGTGCCGGCGACCACGGTGCCCTGGTCGTTGACCACGGCCGCGGTGTCGTTGTTGTTGAACAGCACCTGATAGTTGACGCTGTTGCGCTGGCGCTTGAGGTGGTTGAACGTGGCGTCGAGAATGATCTCGAGCGTGTCGGTCGGCCGCCATTGCGCGGTGCCGTTGACGGTCAGGCGCTGCTCGGCGCGGTCGAAGATCCGCGCCATGAAGCGATTGGGCCGGAACAGCCCGGGATCGTCGATCCCATCGCCATTGCCGTCGATCGCATTGGTCCGCGTCCAGCCACCCGCGTCGAACGAATAGCCGCGCGTCTTCGTGTCCGAATAGGCGACGCTGGCGAGCAGGCCGAACCGGTCGCCGATGCGCGTCGAGACCATTGCCGATCCGCGATAGCCGATATGATCCGCCTGATCGGCATGGGCGCCCTGAATGCGGCCGGCGACGACCAGATCCGCAAGGTCCAGCGGGCGTTTGGTCTTGAGGTTGACGGTCGCGCCGAGCGCGCCTTCGGGCATGTCGGCGGTTGGCGACTTGGCCACCACGATCGAGGAGAGGATCTCGGGACTGACCGATTCCAGCGCGGCATTTCCGCCATTGCCCGGCCCGATATAGTTGCGGCCGTTGATCTCAAGCCGGTTCTGCGAGATGCCGCGGATCGTGAAGTTGGAGCCGTCACCCTCGCGCCGGCTGATCTGGACACCGGTCACACGGCTCATCGCTTCGGCGACATTCTGGTCGGGCAGCTTGCCGATATCCTGCGCGCTGATCACGTCTACGATCGAATCCGCCGCGCGCTTGGCCGCGATCGATTCCTGCAGCGAGGCGCGAATGCCGGTGACGACGACCTCTTGCGCCGCGTCCGGCGCCGGCTCCGCGCTGTCCTGCGCCGGATCGGGGGACTGGGCGTAGCTTTCGGGCGCCGCTGCCGCGGTGGTGCGGACGGCCGGCGCGGACGATCGCCGCTTCAGCGCGATCGCGCGCCCGACCCTGACGGGGACAAGGTCGGTGCCCGCCAGCAGCATCTGCAACGCGGCGGATACCTCCATCGACCCTTGAACGCGGTTGACCCGGATCCCGTCCGTGACCGTTCCGGAGGCCAGGATCTGGACCCCGGCCTGGTGCGCGAAGAGCGGGATGCCGGTACGCGCATCCTGAGGCTGGATGTCGAAGCGCCGAACCTGTGCGGCGGCCTCGGCGGGTATCGCGAGCCCGCAGGCAAGCGCTGCGGATGCCAGCAAACACGAACGCAGGTCTCTCATTCGATCCTCCCCATATCGGGCGTCCGTTTTCCGGTACGCTCTCGACTGACAAGAGTCGGGGGCGGTCCCTTTCCGTCAGGGTGAGGCGATCTTTTTTCGGCTCAGCCGGATGTCCGAGGGCGTCACGGTGACACTGACCTGGTGCGAGACGGCCAGCGTCTCGGCAAAGGCCACCGGGTTGTCGAGACGGAACAGGCCGACCAGCCGCTCGCTGGCGAGATCCGGATCGGCGAGAATCAACTGCTCGCGATTGTAGCGGTTGAACTGGGCCACGGCGTTGCCCAGCGTGTTGTTCTCCAGCGCGATCTCGCCGCTGCGCCAGGCCAGTGAGCGCTCGATCGCAGCAGGGGCGGTGCCGGTCACCGGCGCGGGCTGGCCTTGCCGGAACGTGGCGAATTGCCCGGCCTGAAGGACGGTCATCGCGCCGCTGTCATTGCCCGCCCAGACACCGACGATGCCCTCGGTCACCGCCACCTGCACGCCGTCTTCCGTGCGCCGTACGGAGAAGGCGGTGCCGAGCGCGCGCGCCTGGGCGATCCCGGCGTCGACGATGAAGGGGCGCTTGCGATCCTTGGCGACCTGAAAATAGGCCTGGCCCTTGTCGAGCGCGATGCGGCGCCGGTCGTCGCCCAGCACCACCCGCAGCGCACTGCTCGTGTCGATCGTCGCAATCGAGCCATCGGCCAGCGGCAGGCGCCGGATTTCGCCGCGCTCGGTGGTGACTCGCGCGCCGGCGAGCTGCGACCAGCCGACGAAGCCGGCGACCGAGGCCGCAACCGCGCCGCCCGCACTCATCAGCATCCACCGGCGCGTGGGGCGCGGCGCCGGGCGTTCGTGCGCAGCTTCGGCGGGATCGGGTGCCAATGCGCGATCGATTGCGCTCAGCGCAGCCTGTGCCCGGAGCAACGCGCCGGCGCGGCGAGGATCCTGCGCCAGCCATGCATCGAGCTCGACCTGCCCGGCCGGGTCGAGCGGATGGCGCAGGGCCCAACGGGCGGCGGCATCTTCAACGGGATCGTGCATGGCTGACACCTCCCGTGCTCACGTCATTCTCTGTCTCGGCATGGGTCAGCAGCCGCAGGACCGCGCGCACGCTGCGACTCGCTTCGTTCTCGACCACCGTTTCGCTTACGCCAAGGGCCTGCGCGATTTCCTTCTGCGAAAGGCCCTCGACCTTGCGCATGATGAAGATCCGCCGCGCGCGATCCGAAAGCGTGGCGAGCGCCGCCTGCACGCGTCCCAGCTCCTGCCGGGCGCTGGCGAACCGGTCCGGGGACAGGGGGTCGCTTTCCAGTTGCGCCTCCACGGCATCCGTCAGGGATTCGATCCGCACCACGCGGGCGCGCTTGCGCTGCTGCTCGGCGAGATTGCGGGCGACGGTGAAGAGATAGGCGCGCGGCACCGTGATATGGGAAACGTCGGAAAGTTGCGCGAGCCGACAATAACACTCCTGCACCACGTCCTCCACATCGGCCGCAGCCACGAGCCGCCGCCGGAGCCAAATCCGCAGCTCGCTTTCGTGGGGCAAGATCTCCCGTCCCACCCATTCGGCAAGCGCCTCCCGTTCCGTCGTTCCTCTCCTCTCTCGTGCGTATAGAGCTTGGCGCGCGACGTTTCCGTCAATGAAGACACGATTTCCGCAAAACCCGGAAGCTCCCCTGCCGTACCATGGCGGGAGTCATTGTTCAGGAAACCAACGAACCGGCCCCAGGCGCCAGGGCGAGGCATCTCCTTGTCGGGGTCAGGGCAGCCGCAGATAGGCGGCATTCCGGCCTGGCTTAACCTGCGCTATTCACCGCCGGGGTTCGCGCCATGGGCTTTACGCCCCGGCGAACGCCTTTTCGGCATCCTCGCCATGGAGGTTCATGAGCGAACCCATCAGATCGCTTTCCGCGCTCGAGCAGACGCCGAGCACCACCGCCTCGTCGCAGCCTTCGCCGGTGATGTAGGCGTGGCCCATGTTCGAATCGATATAGATCGACTGGCCCTCTTCCAGGGCGACCGGGTCGTAGAATTCGGTGTGCACGACGATCCGGCCCGACACGACGAAGACGAACTCCTCGCCGGGATGGCGCACCAGCTCGCCGAATTCCTCGGGGGTCTTGGCGCGGATGCGGGTCATGATCGGCAGCATCCGCTTCCGCCGCAACTCGGTGCATAGATAGAAATAGTCGTAGTTGGACGTCTTGACCCGGACAGCACGATCCAGGTCGCCGATGCTGCGCCGGGCGGTGACCTGCGTATCGCTCCCTTCATTTTCCGCAAACAGCTCGGACATGCGGATGTTCAGGCGCCGGCTGAGCTGGAGGAGCTTGTCGTAGGTCAGGGTGAGGCGGTCATGCTCGATCTTGGAGAGCGTCGAAACCGGAATGCCGGTCTGCTCGCTCATCTCCTTGAGGGTCCAGCGATTACGATCGCGAAGACCGCGCAACAGTTTTCCGAGCGTGGGCTGGCCGTCCTTCATGCGATGTCGCGCTTTAGTGAATGTCGGTTGAGCGCGTTTCGGGGCAGGATCATCTTGTCTCAATCGAGAATAGAACTCGATCACGACTATACCGGTCCAAGCGCCCAGCGCAATGCGAGGCCCTCGAACCTTTGCGCGCCGGAGGCCAGGACGGTGAGGGCGCCGGGTTTACTTCCGAACGGGGGCGAAAGGGCGGCATCCGGTGCGGAGACCTAAATCGGCCATTGACAAACCTGCTGCAGATGGATTGTCTCAAAATGAAAAAAATTTCATTTGAGAAATCGCCCGGGGCTTCGAGATGGAAGCTACGCGGCGTCGGGAGGGCAGGATGCGGTTCGGCAGATCAATCAAGGTGGCGGGGGCGCTCATGCTCGCGGTGCTGGCGGGCACGGCCGCGTCGAACCCGCCGCCGTCCGCGACGCATGCCGAAAGCGTCACCACGCGGCTCCCGGAGCGTGAACTGACCAAGGCGGACGTCGATACTTGGCTGGACGGCTATATGCCCTACGCGCTCGAACGCGGTGACGCGGCGGGCGCCGTGGTCGTTGTGGTCAAGGACGGGAAGGTACTGACCCAGAGGGGCTTCGGCTTTGCGGATGTCGCGAAGCGGCAGCCGGTGGATCCTGAAACGACGCTGTTCAAGCAGGCGTCGGTGTCGAAGACCATCACCTGGACCGCCGTCATGCAGATGGTCGAGGCGGGCCGGATCGACCTCGACAAGGACATCAATACCTATCTCGATTTCAGGATTCCGCCCTATGACGGCAAGCCCGTCACGATGCGCAACCTGATGACGCACACTGCGGGCTTCGACGAAGTCCAGCGCGGCCTGAACAGCTACGATATCAAGGATATCCCGACCCTCGCCGTGGCGATGAAGCGGCAGGTGCCGCAGCGTATCTATGCGCCCGGCAGCACGCCCGCCTATTCCAACTATGGCACCGCGCTTTCCGCCTATATCGTCGAACGCGTCTCAGGCCTGCCCTTCGACACCTATGTCGAGCAGCGGATCTTCGCGCCCGCCGGCATGGCGCATTCGACCATGCGCGCGAAACTGCCGGCGCGGCTAGAGCCGCTGCTCGCCAAGGGCTATACGCTGGGTTCGGGCAAGCCCGGGCGGCCTGAGCTCAACAGCTTCGCGCCGGCCGGCGGCCTGGCCGCGTCGGGCGCCGATCTCGGCCGCTTCATGATTGCGCATCTCGACAATGGCGGACCGCTGCTCAAGCCCGAAACCGCGCATCTGATGCACGACAGCATCACGCGGATGATCCCACCGCTCAACGGCATGGCGCTCGGCTTCTACGAGCAGAATATCAACGGGCGGAAGGTGATCTCGCACGCCGGCGATTCGATCGAGTTCCACAGCCAGCAGTGGCTGTTCCCGGCCGAGAAGGTCGGCATCTACATGTCGATGAATGCCGCGGGTTCGAACAAGGTGTCGGGCGCGATCCGCAGCCAGTTGTTCGAAGGGTTCGCCGATCGCTATTTCCCCGCGTCCCAGCGCGACGGCCGCGTCGACGCCGCGACGGCGCGCGAACACGCACGGATGATGGTCGGGACCTACAACAAGACCCGGCGGATCGAAGCGAGCTTCCTGAAGGCGCTGGAGCTGGCGGGCCAGTTCAAGGTCACACTCGACGCCGAGGGCGGCCTTGTCTTCAGCGCGGCGCAGGAGATCGGCGGCGCGCCGCGCAAATGGGTCGAGATCGCCCCCTTTGTCTGGCGCGAAGCGGGCGGAAAGATGCGGCTGGCGGCCAAGGTGGAGAATGGCCGGGTCGTCCGCTTCGGGATCGATTCCTCGTCGCCCTTCATGCTGTTCGAACCGGTTCCTTGGTACAGCTCAAGCGCCTGGCTTTTCCCCGCGCTGTTCGCGAGCCTCGGCGTGCTGACGCTGACTGTGCTGTTCTGGCCGGTCACCGCGCTGGTCCGGCGGCATTATGGCGCGCGCCCGACGCGCAGCATTGCGGAATGGCGGGCCTATCGCCTCACCCGCGCGCTTGCCGGAATTGCAGTGGCGATGATGGTCACCTGGCTGGTCTTCGCGACGTCCCTCCTGTCGGACTTCTCGTCGATGAACGGTGAGCTTGACGGAATGCTGATTGCCTTGCGGATCGCGACGCCGCTCATCCTCATCGCACTGCTTGGCGCCGCGGCTTGGCATCTCTGGCTGGTCTGGAAGGGCGCGTCAGGCAAGTTCAGCCGCATCTGGAGCGTGGTCCTGGTGGCGAGCGCAATCGTGCTGCTGTGGATCGCCGTGGTCTTCCATCTCATCGGCTGGGGCACCGCATTCTGAAAGGCGGCGAATTGTGTTGTATTTTCCAAATGGAGAATTAATATCCGATCAGGACATCGAGGCGTGCGGCGTGCAATCGCCTCGAATGTCCGGCTTCTGATTTTAGCAGGGTGAGTACGTGAACATCCAAACCTCTCTCGATGTGAGCGCCGGGTCGTTGGTCCTGCCGCAGCCCTATCTGCTCTTTCTCGGTGACACGACCGAGCGCGGCTATGCGAAGACGGCGTTCGGGCTGCGCGACTGGGCGCCCGAGAAATGCGTCGGCGAATATGCGCTTGCGGGTGCGACGGTCAGTGCCGGGCTTGAGCAACTCACCCCGGCGCAGGCGCATGCGCGGGGTGCGCGGTCGATGCTGATCGGCGTCGCGAACAGCGGCGGCGTCATCGCCGCGAGCTGGCTTCCGGCGCTGGTCGAAGCGCTCGATGCCGGGCTCGATATCGTCAGCGGCATGCATATGCGCCTGGCCGACATCCCCGGACTTGCTGAGCGGGCGCAGCGTCTCGGCCGGCAGCTGATCGATGTGCGCCACCCACCCGCCGGCTTGCCGGTCGGTACCGGGCGCAAGCGGACGGGCAAGCGTCTGCTCACCGTCGGAACGGACTGTGCGCTGGGCAAGAAGTACACGGCTCTCGCGATCGCTCGAGCCTTCACCGCACGGGGTGTCGATGCCGACTTCCGGGCAACCGGCCAGACCGGCATCATGATCGCGGGCGGCGGTATTCCGATGGACGCCGTGGTTTCCGATTTCGAAGCGGGTGCCGCCGAGGCGGTGAGCCCTGACGCCGCGCCGGATCACTGGGACGTGATCGAGGGCCAGGGCTCGCTCTTCCACCCCGCCTATGCGGCGGTATCGCTCGGGCTGCTCCATGGCAGCCAGCCCGACACGATTATCGTCTGCCACGAACCCGGCCGTACCGAGGTGCTGGGCCTGCCCGGCTACAAGCTGCCGAGCATCGAGGACACGATCGACCTCAATCTGCGCCTCGGTGCGCGGACCAATCCGGCGATCCGTTGCGCGGGCGTGTCGTTCAACACCGCGCATATGGATGCGGATGCGGCGGCAACGCTCATGGAAGCCGAAAGCGAGCGGCTCGGGCTTCCGGTCGCCGATCCCATCCGTGGCGGCGCGGCATTCGACCGTCTCGTGAACGCCTGCCTCGCATGAACCTGGCTTCAGCCATCGAAAGGAACGCATGATGTCCGAAGCCGCGATCAAGAAGCCGGGCGGATGGCGGCGCGCCCTGCGATGGCTGAAGCGCATCCTGCTCGGCCTGCTGGCCCTCGCCATGATCGTCGTGATCATCGGCGCGATCTATGAGGCGCTGGGCCGCCGCAATGCCCAGGCGAACTATCCGCCCCCCGGCAAGCTGGTCGATGTGGGCGGGCGCAAGATGCACATCGACTGCCGCGGCACGGGATCGCCGACGGTCATCCTCGAATCCGGCTTGGGAACGGGCGGGACGACCGACTGGACGCTCGTGCACGATCAGATCGCCGGTTTCACCCGCACCTGCGCCTATGACCGCGCCGGGATCATGTGGAGCGACGCCAAGGATACGCCGCAACGTGCCTCGGCCGTCGCCGACGACCTTCATGCGCTGCTGAAGGGGGCGGGGATCAACGATCCGCTGGTGCTCGTCGGCCATTCGATCGGCGGGCCGTACACGCGGACCTATGTCGGAAAATATGGCGAGCAGGTCGCGGGACTGGTGATGGTCGATCCGTCGCACCCCGATCAGGTCGCACGGCTTGGCAAGGTGTCGGGTATCGATGCCCATCCCAATCGGGCGTCGACGATCGTGCACGGGGCAAAAGCCCTCGCCTGGACCGGAATCGTGCGCTTCCTGATCAAGCGCAGCGAAACCCCGCAGCTTCGGACGGAAGCCGAAACCAAAAAGCTCGCCGGCGCGCTCGCGATAGCGGGCGCCTATGGCAGCACCTCGATCCGGGGGTCGGCGTCCGAACTCGACGGGTTCGATCAGACGATGGCTGACGCGCGCGCCGTTCACAGTTTCGGGAACCGGCCGCTGATCGTGCTGACCGCCATGGCGCCTATGAAGCCCGAGCAACTGAAAGGGCTGGGGATGAAGCCGGAGCAGGGCGAGCGGTTCAAGCAGGAGTGGAAGACGCTCCATGCCGAACAGGCGGCATTCTCGACCCGCGGGCGCCAGCAGCTCGTGCCCGACGCCACCCACTATATCCAGGTCGATCGCCCCGAAGTCGTGATCGCCGCGGTGCGTGAGGTCGTCGATACGGTGCGCGCCGATGCCCAGGCAGCCGCAAGGAAATGACAGCAAGAGTCGTCAGCCCGCAAGCTGTCGGCAGGGAGATGGAATGATGAAGCGTAAGATCCTGTTCGGTGCCCTGTCGCTGCTGCTGGTCGCCAACGCGCCCGCGCCCGAATACGACATCGTGATCCGGGGCGGCCGCGTGCTCGACGGTGCGGGCAGCCCGTGGGTCCGCGCCGACGTCGCCGTGAAGGACGGTCGCGTGGTCCGCATCGGCCAGGTTTCGGGCCGCGGGACGAAGGAAATCGATGCGCGCGACCGCTATGTCTCGCCCGGCTTCATCGACATGATGGACCAGTCGGGCGGCGTCCTGCTCAAGAATGGTGCGGCCGAGAACAAGCTGCGCATGGGCGTGACCACGGTGATCGCGGGCGAGGGCGGCACTCCGGTGCCCGCCGCCGAGATCCCGGCCTATTTCGGCAAGCTCGAGCAGCAGGGCATCTCGGTCAATTTCGGCACTTACTACTCCGCCACTCAAGCGCGGATGAAGGTGATGGGTGACGGCGCCGGATCGCCGACCGCCGCGCAGCTCGAGGAAATGGGCCGCGAGGTGAAGCTCGCGATGCAGAACGGCGCGTTCGGCATCACCAGCGCGCTGATCTACCCGCCGAGCAGCTTCCAGACCACGTCGGACCTCGTCACGCTGGCAAAGGTCGCGGCGCAATGCGACGGCTTCTACGCCACGCATATGCGCGACGAGAGCGAGGGCCTCGTCAAGGCGGTCGAGGAAGCGATCGAGATCGGCGAGAAGGGCGGGGTCAAGGTCGAGATCTTCCACCTCAAGGGTGCCTATGCCCCCGGCTGGGGCAAGCTGATGCCGCAGGCGCTGGCGGCGATCAACGCGGCGCGGGCACGCGGCGTCGATGTCGCGGCGGACCTCTATCCCTATACTGCGGGCGGCACCGGGCTCGAGATCATCGCGCCGAGCTGGGTCTGGGCCGATGGCGTCCAGAAGGGGATCGAGCGGCTTCGCGATCCCAAGGTGCGCGAGCGGATGAAGAAGGAGGTCGCCGCGGGATCGATGCCCGGCTGGTCGAACCTCGTCCATGCTTCGGGCGGTTTCCAGAACGTCCGGCTGGCCAACGGCTTCAGCGACAAATACCGGCCTTATCACGGCAAGAGCCTGGCCGAGATCGGCGCTGCGCTGAAGCGTGATCCCGCCGATGTCGCATGGGATATCCTGCTCGAAGGTCTGCCCAACCGTTCGGTCGCGCTCTATTTCATGATGAGCGAGAAGGACATCGAGACCGCGCTCAAGCAGCCCTGGGTCAGCATCGGCAGCGACGCCGCGGCGTCCGAGAAATTCGGCGAGATGGATGCGCTCGGCCTGCCGCACCCGCGCGCCTACGGCACCTTCCCGCGCATCATCGCCGAATATGTGAAGCGCCGTCCGGTGCTGTCGCTCGAGGATGCGGTGCGCAAGATGACCGGCTGGCCGGCGCAGCGCATGGGGCTCACCGATCGCGGGCTGATCCGCGACGGGATGCGCGCCGACATCGTCGTCTTCGATCTCGACACGCTCGACGACGGCGCGAGCTGGGACAAGCCGACCGCCTCGCCCACGGGGATCGAGACCGTGATCGTCAACGGCGTCGTCACCTTCGCCGACGGCAAGCATAGCGGCGCCAAGGCGGGCAAGGTGCTTCGCCACGGTTGCGGGGTCTAAGGCGATGGCCCGGCATCTTTCCCGCCTCTGCCTCGGCGGACTTGCGCTCGCCGTTTCGGCGCCTGCCCTGGCTGTGGGACCGAAGATTTCGACCCCTGAGGATCTCGGTATCGCCGTTTCCGCGCAGATCGCCTGTGCCGGTATCTTCGTCGCGGAGCGCGGCGAGGCCGATGTGCTGGGTCAGGATATCCACCCCTTCGCCCCGTTCATGAAGGCGGTGACGATCGCGGTCGACCGCAAGGCGCGGACCGTCACGGCTTCGGCGCCGGGCGTTGCGTCGCGGATTGCGCTGTACCGTCCGGTCGCCGGGTGCACCTTGCTGACCGGTGACGTCTCGACCGCAACGCTCGACGCGCAGGCGGCGCGCCTCAAGCCGATGCGCGGGAAAGCCGCGAAGCCGTGGCCGATCGGCGATGCCCCGGTGGCCAGGCTTCAGGCGGCCGCCGAAGCCAGGCTCGACCGCGCCGCGCTCGACAAGGCGGTGCGTGCCGCCTTCGACGAACAGAACAAGGGCGGCTATCCCGACACGCGGGCGATCGTCGTGGTGCAGGGCGGCGCGATCGTCGCCGAACATTATGCGCTGGGGTTCGACCGGAACACCGAGATGCTCGGCTGGTCGGCAAGCAAGAGCATCATGGGAACGCTGGTCGGCCTGCTCGTCGATGACGGCGTGCTGAAGCTCGACGAACCCGCGCCGGTTCCCGAGTGGAAAAGCGAAGGCGATCCGCGAGGAAAGATCACGCTGCGCCAGCTGCTGACGATGTCGAGCGGCCTCACCTTCAGCGAAAGCTATGTGCCCGGCAACGACTCGATCAAGATGCTGTTCGAGGCGGGCGACATGGGCGCGATGGCGGCGGCCAAGCCGCTCAAGGATGCGCCCGGCACGAGCTGGAGCTATTCGTCGGGGACGACCAACATCCTGTCGCGCATCGTGTTTCAGGCGACCGGCGGGACGCTGGAGGGCATGACGCGCTTCGCGCAGAAGCGGTTGTTCGAGCCCACCGGCATGACCAGCGCGCTGATCGAACCCGACGAGGCGGGGGTGCAGGTCGGCAGTTCCTATGCCTATGCCACCGCGCGCGATTGGGCGCGCTATGGGCTGCTTCACCTCAACAAGGGCAAGGTCGGGAGCAAGCAATTGCTCTCCAGGGAATGGCTCGACTTCGCGGTGACGCCGACCAAGGCCTCCCCGCGGCCCGTCTATGGCGCGCAGCTCTGGTTGAACCACGCCGAAAGCGAAGGCGAGCGCCGCAAGCTCTACCCAGACCTGCCCGAAGATACCGTGATGGCGCGGGGGCACAGCTTCCAGATCGTCGCGGCGATTCCGTCGCAGGATGCGGTGATCGTCCGGCTCGGCTGGACCCCCGAGGGGCATAGCTTCGACTGGAACAAATATCTGTCGCGGATCGCGGCGGCGCTCGCACCCGCCAAGACAACGCCTTGAATCGAACGAAGGACGAATTTCGATGACGAGTACCCAGCTCTCGCTCGATGTGGCGATCGAATCGCTTCCGCTCGCGAAGCCGTTCCGCATCTCCGGCCATGTCTTCACCGAGGCGCCGGTCGTGATCGTCACGGTTTCGGACGGTATCCATATCGGACGCGGCGAGGCGGCCGGTGTCTATTATCTCGGCGACGATGTTCCGGCGATGACCGCGGCGATCGAGGGAGCGCGGGCAGCGGTCGAGGCCGGAATCACGCGCGACGGACTGCAGAACCTGCTGCCCGCCGGCGGCGCGCGCAACGCGATCGATTGCGCGCTGTGGGAACTTGGCGCGCGGCGCAGTGACACGCCGGTGCATGAGCTGGCGGACCTGCCCGCACCGCGCCCGCTGCGCACCACCTTCACGCTCGGTGCCGACGACCCCGAGGTGATGGCGGCGGGCGCACGCGAATTCGCGCAGGCGCGCGCGCTCAAGCTCAAGCTGACCGGCGACCTCGATCTCGACATTGCGCGGGTCGATGCGGTGCGCGCGGCGCGGCCCGATTGCTGGATCGGCGTCGACGCCAATCAGGGGTTCGTCATCGGCGAGCTCGACCGGCTGATCGCTGCGTTGGTCGCGGCGGACGTAAAGCTGCTCGAACAGCCGCTGGCGCGGGGGCGTGAGGCGGATCTCGACGGCTATAGCAGCCCGATCCCGCTGGCCGCCGACGAAAGCGTGCTGACGCTCGCCGATATCGACGGGCTGGTCGGCCGCTTCGACGTCGTCAACATCAAGCTCGACAAGTGCGGCGGCCTGACCGAGGGCCTTGCCATGGCGCGCCGTGCCCGCGAGCTCGGCCTCGGTGTGATGGTCGGCAACATGGTCAGCTCCAGCCTGGCGATGGCGCCCGCCTTCATCGTCGGCCAGCTCTGCGACATCGTCGATCTCGACGGTCCGATCTTCCTTGCCGCCGACCGCACGCCGTCGATCGAATATCGCGACGGCGATGCCTGGTGCAGCGAAGCAATCTGGGGACGCGGATGACCGCGCCCGAAATCGACAGGAGAAGGAACAGGGGCATGAAGAAGGTCATTGTCGCGGCGCTGGCGTGCGCCGCATTCGTGCAGCCCGCCATCGCGCAGGAAGCGCCGGCACGGACCTATGTCCATGCCGGCCGTTTGCTTGCCGATCCGGCGAGCGGCCGGGTCGAGACGGAGAAGACGATCGTCGTCGAGCGCGGCAAGGTCGTCGAGATCCGCGACGGCTATGTCGGCGAAGGCAAGGTGGTCGACCTGCGCGACGCGTTCGTCATGCCCGGCTTCATCGACAGCCATGTCCATCTGACCTTTGAATCGAGCCCGAGCAGCCGGCTCGACGCAGTGACCAAGTCGACCACCGACCAGGCATTCGACGGGCTCGTCTATGCCGGGCGCACGGTGCGCGCGGGCTTCACCACGGTCGTCGATCTCGGCGCGTCCATGGAAGCGATCAAGGCGCTGCGCGATGCGACCGCCAGCGGCAAGATCGTCGGTCCGCGCATCATCGCCGCGGGCGGGGTCGCCGCACATGGCGGGCATGGCGACGTCCACGGATACCGGCAGGAGATCATCGACCTGTTCCGCTCGCCCACGCTCTGCTCGGGCGCCGATGACTGCGCGCGCGCGGTGCGGCAGGCGGTGCAGGCGGGCGCCGAGATCATCAAGACCGCCTCGACCGGCGGGGTGATGTCGAACACCGCGGCGGGCCTCGGCCAGCAGATGAGCGACGCCGAGCTGGTTTCGATCGTCGAGACCGCGCACCGGCTCGGCCGGAAGGTCGCCGCCCATGCGCATGGCACCGACGGCGTCAACGCCGCGCTGCGCGCGGGCGTGGATTCGGTCGAGCACGGCACGTTCATGGACCCGGAATCGATCCGGCTGTTCAAGGCGAAGGGAAGCTATCTCGTCCCGACCCTGCTCGCCGGGGACACGGTGACCCAGCAGGCGGCGACCGCCGACTGGATGCCCGAGCCCGTCCGCGTCAAGGCGCGCACGGTGGGTCCGCTGATGGTCGATGCGCTGCGGCGCGCGCATCAGGGTGGCGTCAAGATCGCCTTCGGCACCGACTCCGCCGTGTCAAAACATGGTGAGAATGCCCGCGAGTTCGCGCTGATGGTGAAGGCGGGGATGACCCCGCTCGACACGATCCGTGCCGCGACCGTCTGGGGCGCGACGCATATCGGGCTGGAGAATGAGATCGGCTCGATTTCGGCCGGCAAGGCGGCGGACATCGTCGCGGTGCGCGGCGATCCGCTCAAGGACGTCAGGCAACTCGAGACGATGCACTTCGTGATGAAGGGCGGCGCCGTCGTCCGTCCGGCCGGGGAGTGATCCGGCCTCGTCGTTCCACACAAGAATGAGCGGCCTCGCACTGCGGGGCACGCCGGGAGAGTGAGAGATGCGATCGACCGTGCAAAAAGCTTTGTTGCCGTTCGCCCTGCTGTTGGGCGTCGGCGCATCGGGGCAGGCGCAAACGCCTGTCCCGGCCGCCCCGAAGGCGGCGCAGCCGGCTCCGGCCGCTGCCCCGGCAGCGGTGCCCCTGGCGCCGGGCGCCAAGCCGCTGACCAAGGAGGACCTTGACGGCTGGCTCGACGGCCTGATGCCGTACGCCCTCGCCCGCGGCGACCTGGCGGGTGCCGTCATCGTCGTGGTCAAGGACGGTCAGGTGCTGACCCAGCGCGGCTTCGGCTATGCCGATGTCGGCAAGCGCACGCCGGTCGACCCGGACAAGACGCTGTTCCGTCCCGGATCGGTGTCGAAGCTCTTCACCTGGACTGCGGTGATGCAGGAGGTCGAGGCCGGCCGGATCAACCTAGACAAGGACGTCAACGCCTATCTCGATTTCGAGATTCCAGCCTATCAGGGCAAGCCGGTGACGATGCGTCAGCTGATGACGCACACCGCCGGGTTCGAGGAACATGGCAAGCGCACCATCTTCGAGGACCTCAAGTTCAACATCTCGCTCGGCGACTATGTGAAGATCCAGCCCAAGCGGATCTACGCTGCGGGGACGACGCCGTCCTATTCCAACTATGGCACCGCGCTGGCGGGCTATATCGTCGAGCGCACCTCGAAGATGTCGTTCGACGACTATATCGAGCAGCGGATCTTCCGCCCGCTCGGCATGGCCCGCTCGACGTTCCGCCAGCCGCTTCCCAAGGGCTTCGAGCCGCTGATGGCGGCGGGATATCGCAAGGGTTCGGACGCCGCGTCGAAGTTCGAGATCGTCGGGCCGGCGCCCGCCGGGTCGCTCTCCTCGACCGGCGCGGACATGGCGAAGTTCATGATCGCGCACCTCAACCAGGGGGCAGGGCTGATGAAGCCCGAAACCGCGAAGACGATGCACGACACGCCGCTCACGCTGCTGCCGCCGCTCAACCGGATGGAGCTCGGCTTCTTCGAGACCAACATCAACGGCCGCCAGGTGATCGCGCATCTGGGCGACACCCAGCTGTTCCACACCGCGCTGCATCTGTTCATGAGCGAGAAGATCGGCCTCTATCTGTCGGTCAACGCGACCGGGGCAGAGGGGGCGGCGGGGCCCGTCCGCAAGGCGCTGTTCGAGAAATTCGCCGACCGCTATCTGCCCGGCAACGAGATGCCCACCACGCGGGTCGATGCGAAGACGTCGGCCGAGCATGCGCGGATGATGGCAGGCAACTGGCTCAACAGCCGACGCGGGGAATCGAACTTCTACGCGCTCGCCTCGCTTGTCGGCCAGTTCACGGTCAGCGTCGGCCCGAACGGCGAGCTGCTCGTTCCGGCTCTGCGTGACATCAACAACGCGCCCACGAAATGGGTCGAGACCGCGCCCTTCGTCTGGCACAATGCCAATGGCCATGGGCGGCTCGCCGCGCAGGTCGTCGACGGCAAGGTCGTGCGCTGGAGCATGGACGGCCTTTCGCCCTTCATGGTGTTCGATCGTGCGCCGGTGTCCAAGTCCGCGGCGTGGATCAAGCCGGCCTTCTTCGTCGGGTTCGCCGTGCTGCTGCTCACCTTCCTGCAATGGCCGGTCTCGGCGCTGATCCGCCGCAATTACAAGGCGCCGCTGACGCTTTCGCGCCGTTCGTTGCTTGCCTATCGCGGGGTGCGCGTCGCCTCCGGGCTGGTACTCGCGCTCACCACCGCGTGGTTGGTCAGCCTGTCGACGCTCAAGGCGATTCCGTCCTTCGATCCCTGGCTGTGGGTCTTGCAGATCTCGGGGTTGATCGTCTTCGTCGGCGGCGTGCTGATCGCGTTGTGGAACCTGCGCATCGTCCGCCAGGAGAAGCGCGGCTGGTTCCGCACGATCTGGGCCGTGCTGGTGCTGCTGGCGATGCTGCTGGCGCTTCACATCGCCTGGACCTTCGGCCTGATCGCGATGACGGTGAACTACTGATCCCCACCACCGACTGAAACCGCGGCTCGCCCTTGAGCCGCGGTTTCCACAGTGCCGCCGCGCCCGACGATGCTCCCTTCGTCAGGCGCGGCGAAGCTGTTTCTGGAGCATATGTTCGCGGTATTCGATCCGGCGCGTGCGGACATGGGGCCGGCTTGTTCCGTCGATCTGACGGGGGAGCGATCGCCCGCGCGCTGCGAACGGGCCGGTTCTCGAGGCGCCCTCTGATGCCACCCCACCAGCGAGCAAGAGCCTCGACGCCGCCAGGCTCGCCCATCTGCTTAGACAGCCGGTGGCAGAGACGGGCGGAGCGCTACACCGCCGCCGCGTGCGCCCGGCGGGCGAATTGCCGCCAGGGTCAGAGGCTGCCCGCCGAGCTGGAACAAACAAAAAGAGGCGGCGGGTAATCCCGCCGCCTCCAGTGATCCGGGGCTGAAGCTCGAGGGTCAGAAGTTGAGCTTCACACCACCAGAAACATAGCGGCCGATCACGTCGTAGTTGGGCGTGATGTACTGGGTGAGCGGCGGATCGCGGTCGAACAGGTTGTTGACGTTGCCGAACAGCGTGAACGAACCGACCTTGGCCTGCAGCCCGATGTCGACATAGGTGCGGCTGCCGAAGCGGCCGTCGACGATCTTCTGGGCGTTGTACGTGCCGCCACCGACATAGCGGACGCGCAGGTTGGCGCCGAAGTTCGCGTTGTCGAACGCCACCGTCGTGCTCCCGCGCCATTTCGGGGTCGAGAAGGCGGTCTCGCCGCCAACGATGCCCGACACCTCGACGCCATCGACCTTCAGGTGGAGGACGTGGTTGGCCAGCGCACGGACGGTCAGCTGTCCGTTGCCCACCGCCGTGCGGTACGATGCCTCGATATCGAGGCCCTGCGTGTTGTAGTTGGCGAGGTTGAGATAGGGGTTCGTCAGCGTGTCGATTTCACCGTTCGCCTTGCGGACGACGACGCCGCCGCAGGTCGGATCGGACGGTGCCTTGGCAAAACACTGGGTGAGCAGCGTCTGCGTCGGGATCACCGTGATGACGTTGTCGATGTTGATGTCGTAATAATCGACCGACAGACGGAAGCCCGGGATGAAGCCCGGCGAATACGACCCGCCGAGCGTCAGTGTGTGCGAGATCTCCGGCGTGAGATTCTTGTTGCCGCCGCCATAGACGGTGACGTTGCTCTGCACCGCGCCGCCCCGATAGGGATCCTGGACGACGCCGATATTCACCGAACGGCTCAGATAATATTCCGTGATGCTGGGCGAACGGATATCGCGCGAATAGACGGCCCGCAGCAGCAGGTCGTTGACCAGGCGCAGCGTGCCGCCGGTCTTCCACGACCAGATGCCGCCGCTGGTGCTATAGTCCGAATAACGCGCGGCACCGTTGATCTCGAGCTTGGCCACACCTTCGGCATTGAGCAGCGGCAGGTTCGCTTCGACAAAGGCTTCCTTGACGTTGAAGCTGCCGTTGGTGGCCGACGAGTTGAGCACGCTCAGCGCGTTGGCCAGCGACAGCGGGTCGACATAGTTGGTGACCTGCTTTTCCCAGCGAACGTCGGTGCCGAGGGCGATGTCGACCGGCCCGGCCCAGGTGGAAAAGGGCTGGCCCGACAGGCTGGCGCCCGCCGCGTCGAGCTTGATCGTGGCGATCAGGTGCGAGCCGCCAAAGGCCCATTTCGCCGCCGCGTCGGAGATGTTGCCGTTGCCCAGGATGTTGATCGGCACGCAATTGGGATCGTCATTGGCGGTCGACGCATCGGCGTTGATCCGGCAGGTGGGCGTGGTGCCGACCAGCACCGAATCGACGCCATTGGCGAAGCGCGCCTTGATCCGCTGGTTGTTGATCCCCTGATCGATCCGGATCTCTCCGTGATCATAATAGGCGTCGTACTTCCATCCATTGCCGAAGCTGCCCTCCAGGCCGATCGCGCCTTCCAGATTGCGGCGGCTGTACTTCAGCGTCAGCATTTCCCGCTTGGAGCCGATATCGTCGAGGAAACGGCCGAGCAGGAAGGGGCCGGTGACGCCCGCGGCGGCCAGGCGGGTGCGGTTCGCCGCGGTCAAAAAGGCGTTGTCGGGCCGGATCAGCGTGCTCGCATCCGCCGCGGTGTCGGGGAAGAGGCCGTAATTGCCGGTCATGCGGTGAAAGCTGAACTGCGCCCAGACCTTCAGCGAATCGGTCACGTCGTAGCTGGCGCGCGCGAACGCGTTGACGCGCTCATAGGGCGCGCTGACCGAGACATAGTCATAGGTATTCTGGCCGCCGCCGCCGACCGTCGTCGCGCCGCTGGTCACGCTGCCGAACGGGAAGGAGCCGATGCTGCCGTCGGGGTTGAAGACCAGGCCATAGGGAGCGGCACTGGTGCTGAGGATCGAGCCGCCATTGTAGACCTGCGTCGAATTCGGGTCCCGGACGAACTTCAGCCCTTCGGTGGGATGCACGAACAGGCCGGCCTCGAGGTTGGGGCGTCCCTTGCGGGTGAGGATGCCGTTTTCCTTCATATAGTCGCCCGCGACCATGAAGTGCCCGCGTCCGCCCGCGAAGTCGGTGCCCCAGGCGATGTCGGCGCCGTAGCGTCCGCCGTCGCCGCGCGACGACACGCCCGCCTGGGCGCCGAGCTTCCAGCCGGTGAAGTCATCGTCGAGGATGATGTTGACCACGCCCGCGACGGCGCCCGAACCCCAGGCCGCCGAAGCGCCGCCGGTGACGACGTCGATGCGCTTGACCAGGCTTTGCGGAATCGTGTTGAGGTCCTGCGAGCCCGTGAAGCGGTGGCCGTTGAGCAGGGTAAGCGTGCGCACGCCGCCAAGGCCGCGCATGTCGGCGGTCGAGACGCCGCTGTTGGTGTTGCCGGCGGTCGTCGTCGGGGTCGAGCTCGCACGGAACTGCGGTACGTCGTTCAGCACCTGTGCAACGCTCGGGCGGTTGCCCAGCGCGAGTTCGGCCTCACCGATCACGGTGGTCGGGGTCGGCGCGTCGAAGCCCGAGCGCTGGATGCGCGATCCCGTTACCACGACGTCGTCCTCGCCGGCGGTGCTTTCCGCGGCGGTGTCCGGAGCCGCCTGCGCGTTGGCCGGGCTCTGAACGGCGATGATTGTGAGCGCAGTGCTGGCGAGCCAGCCTAGATGAACAGTTTTCATAGAAATCCCCTTCTCCTCCTCGCGGCATGCCCAGGCCGTTTTCTTGCGATCGGTCCTGAATGAGATGGCGGCTTGCCGATTTCTATACGGGCAGACAAAATGGAGAAATTCAAGCTAAAAGAGAAAAATTTTCAGAATCGGAAAATTCGGAGACGTCGGAGGGGCAGAGCGATAAGGGTGAGCTGAGGCCATGCAGGCTCGGACGCCTGCCTCATGATCTGCTGCGTCGCGTGTTCAGAACGAAGGTCCTGAGCCGCGATCCCGCAAGCGCCCGCGCGTAGCGTGCGGGCTGCTCATTCGGTCGCGCCGTCCTTCAGGAGCCGGCGTGCGCCGGGGATGACCCCGGTGCTTTCAGGTCGATATTCGGGTTTCGGATCCGGATGCCCGGGCCGCGCAGTGCGCAGTACCGGGCTTCAACCGTGCGGCGTCAGCCGGCCATTTCCTTGAGCGGGGTTGCGGCGTCGGCCAGTCTGGCGGGTTCGATCGACAGCCGGTCGACCACCAGCTTGCGGCCCTGGACATAATCCTTGGTCGCGTTGACGCAGTCGAGCGCGATGACCTGGCCGTCCTTGAGATAGATGACCGAGAAGCTCCGGCTCGCGGGATCGCCGCGCAGCACGGCGATGTCATGCCCGGTCGAAAGGCCCACGGTCTGGAGCTTCAGGTCATACTGGTTCGACCAGAACCAGGGCACCGCATCATAATGCGCCTCGACCCCCGCGATCGTCTTTGCCGCGACGGTCGCCTGGTCGTTGGCGTTCTGCACCGATTCGAGCCGCACCGGCATGCCGTCGGCAAAGGCGTTGGCGTGGAGCGCGCAGTCGCCGATCGCGAACACGTCGGGCAGCGAGGTCCGGCAATGGCCGTCCACCGCGACGCCGTTGCCGCCCTCCGCACCGGCATCGATCAACGGCTGCACCGCCGGCACGATCCCGATGCCGACGATCACCATCTCCGCGGAAATCACCTCGCCGTCCTTGAGCCGCACGCCCGACGCCTTGCCGTCCGCGGTCTCGATGCAATCGACCATGACGCCGAGCCGGACATCGACGCCATGCGCGCGATGCTCCCCCTCGAAGAAGCGTGACAGCGGCTCGCCCGCGACCCGCGCCAGCACCCGGTCGAGCGCTTCGAGCAGCACCACCTGCTTGCCCGCCTTGGCCAGCACTGCCGCGGCCTCGAGCCCAATATAGCCGCCGCCGATCACCACCGCGCGGGTGACATCGGGAAGTTCGGCCATCATCCGGTCCGCATCGGCGCGGGTGCGCACGGTGTGGACGCCGGTCGCATCGTTGCCCGAGCAGCCCAGCCGGCGCGGCGCGCCGCCGGTCGCCCAGATCAGATGGCCATAGCCGATCGTCGCGCCATCCGCGGTGGTGACCAGATGCGCCGGCGCATCGACGCTGACGACACGGCGGCTCAGCAGCATCTCGACCTTGCGCTCTTCCCAGAACGCCGCAGGGCGGATCATGATTCGCTCGAACGCCTTCTCGCCGGAGAAATATTCCTTCGAGAGCGGCGGCCGCTCATAGGGCAGCTCGGGCTCGTCGCCGATGATCGCGATGCTGCCTTCGAACTTGGCCTGGCGCAGCGCGATCGCCGCCTGTGCGCCGCCGTGCCCAGCTCCCACGATCACCACGTCATAGCGCATGCGAATCTTCCTCCCGTCGCGGACGAATGCCGCTTATTCTTCAGCCGCCAATTGCCTGAGCATCGTTTCGAGCGCCTGCGCCTGTTCGGCGCCGAGGCTCTTGCGCAGTGCGCGGTCGAACGCAACGGCCTGTTCGGCAAGCCCGTCGAACAAGGCGCGGCCCGATCCGGTCAGGCGCAGCAGCTCGGCACGGCGGTCGTCGGCGGCGATGCGTTCGAGCCACCCGCCTTCCTCAAGCGCGGCGACGGCGCGGCTGACCTTGGTCTTCTCGGTATTCGAGCGGCGCGAGACGGTCGCGGCGGTGAGCTCGCCATAGCTGCCGAGATGCGCGAGAATGCGCCATTGCGTGCGGCTGAAGCCATGGGTCTCGCGATAAGCCGGCTCGAACCTCTTGCCCGTCCGTTCCCCCGCCTGATTGAGCAGATAGGGGAGGAACCGGTCGAGATCGAAGGGCCTTCCGGGATGCGGTTTCGCGCTCATGCACGCTTGCTTATCGTTGCATTCGCATCTATTGCAAGCTTTAATTGTTGCATATGCAACTAATCACGGAGAGTGGCATGGCGTCGCACAACATGCAGGCGGTGGGCTATATGCCCGGCTTCGGCAACGACTTCGAAACCGAAGCGCTGCCCGGCGCACTGCCGCAGGGGCAGAATTCGCCACAGAAATGCCCCTATGGTCTCTATGCCGAGCAGCTTTCGGGCACCGCCTTCACGGCACCGCGCGGGCAGAATGAACGCAGCTGGTGCTACCGTATCCGCCCGAGCGTGCGGCATGTCGGGCGTTTCGCGCCGATCGAGCTGCCGCACTGGAAGTCGGCGCCCAACATTGTCCCGGGCGTCGCCAGCCTTGGCCAGTATCGCTGGAATCCGGTGCCGCATTCGCAGGAAGCGCTGACCTGGCTGACCGGGATGCGCACCGTCACCACCGCGGGCGACGTCAACACCCAGACCGGCATGGCCAGCCATGTCTATCTGGTCACCGCGTCGATGGTGGATGCCTATTTCTACTCGGCAGATGGCGAGCTGCTGGTGGTGCCGCAGGAAGGGCGGCTGCGCTTCTGCACCGAGCTGGGGGTGATCGAGATCGCACCGGGTGAGATCGCGGTGCTGCCGCGCGGGCTGGTCTATCGCGTCGAGGTGATCGACGGGCCGTGCCGCGGCTTCGTCTGCGAGAATTACGGCCAGCCCTTCGCGCTGCCCGACCGCGGCCCGATCGGCGCCAACTGCATGGCCAACCCGCGCGATTTCAAGACGCCGGTGGCGGCGTTCGAGGACCGCGAGGCGCCCTCGACGCTGACGATCAAATGGTGCGGCCAGTTCCACCAGAGCGCGATTCCGTACAGCCCGCTCGACGTGGTGGCGTGGCACGGCAACTACGCGCCGTACAAATATGACCTGTCGACCTACAGTCCTGTGGGCGCGATCCTGTTCGACCATCCCGATCCGTCGATCTTCACCGTGCTGACGGCGCGGTCCGAAATCCCGGGGACGGCAAACATCGATTTCGTGCTGTTCCGCGAGCGCTGGCTGGTCGCCGAGCACAGCTTCCGCCCGCCCTGGTATCACAAGAATGTGATGAGCGAGCTGATGGGCAACATCTATGGCGAATATGACGCCAAGCCCGACGGCTTCGCGCCGGGGGGCATGAGCCTGCACAATTGCATGCTGCCGCACGGGCCCGATCGCAATGCGTTCGAAAAGGCGAGCAACGCCGCACTCAAGCCCGAGAAGCTCGACAAGACGATGAGCTTCATGTTCGAGACGCGCTTCCCCCAGCACCTGACCGACTGGGCGGCGCGCGAGGCGCCGATGCAGTCCGACTATGCCGATTGCTGGGACGGGCTCGACAAGAAATTCGACGGATCGATCGACCCCGCCTGAAGCCGTTTCACTGACTGCCGGAGATACCATGAACCTGCTGCGATCCTGGGTCGCGGCCGCCAATGCGGCCGACATCGATTTTCCGCTCAACAACCTGCCCTATGGCGTGTTCAGCGACGCGAAGGGCGGCCCGCGCTGCGGCGTCGCGATCGGTGACCGGATCCTCGACGTCACGGCGCTGGAGGCGGCAGGGGTGTTGCGGCTCGATGGTGAGCCGTTGTTCGCCGAACCCGCCTGGAACACGCTCATGGCGAAGGGGCCGGACCTGTGGGGGGCGTTGCGGACGCGGCTGATGGCGCTGCTTGCCGAAGGTGCGGCGGAGCGGGGGGCGGTCGAGCCGCATCTGGTGCCGATGGCCGGGGCGCAGCTGCATCTGCCGTTCCGCGTTGCAGGCTACACCGATTTCTATGCCAGCCGTCAGCACGCCTTCAACGTGGGCACGATGTTCCGCGGGGCGGAGAATGCGCTGCCGCCCAACTGGCTGCACATCCCGATCGGCTATAATGGCCGCGCTTCGTCGGTCGTCGTGTCGGGCACCGATGTGCGGCGGCCCTGGGGGCAGGTGAAGGGGCCGGACGATGCCGCGCCGCGCTTCGCCCCGTCGGCGCGGTTCGACATCGAGCTGGAGCTGGGCGCGATCGTCGGGACCGGGTCGTCGGATCCGCTGACCGTGGCCGAGGCGGATGCGATGATCTTCGGCTATGTACTGCTCAACGACTGGTCGGCGCGCGACATCCAGGCGTGGGAATATCAGCCGCTCGGCCCCTTCCAGGGCAAGGCGACGGCGACGACGATCAGCCCGTGGATCGTGACCGCCGCGGCGCTGGAACCGTTCCGGACGCACGGACCGGCGCGCGAGAAGCCGTTGCTTCCCTATCTCGATGAGCCGGGGCCCATGCTCTACGCCATCGACCTTGAAGTCGGCCTGACCCCGGCAGCGGGCGAGGAGACGGTGATCAGCCGGACCAGCTATCGCGAGATGTATTATTCCGCGGCCCAGCAACTTGCGCATCACAGCACGGCCGGATGCCGGATGGATGTCGGCGACCTGCTTGGCACCGGCACGATCTCGGGGCCGGCCAAGGGCAGTTTCGGCAGCCTGCTCGAACTGAGTTGGGGCGGTAGGGAGCCGGTCGCGCTCGCCGATGGCTCGCGGCGCAGCTTTATCGAGGATGGCGATACGCTGATTCTGCGCGGCCAGTGCCGCGGCGATGGCTATCGCATTGGTTTCGGCGACTGCAGCGGTCGAGTGATCCCGGCGCTCGCCGATCCGTATCGCCGGGGCTGATTCCGGAAAAATCCTGAAATTGAACGAATCTAAGCGTGGCTGTGCCGGCCGCGCCGCATTCGTGCGCGCGCTTTCGATGTTGTCACGTATTACGAAACAGTGTTTCGCGTATTGACACTGTTTGAGTTCGGCGTAAGTTTCCCCAAAACACGTTCACAACATAAAAGAGGGGAGGCCCAATGCGGTTCAACGACGGACAAGGAGCGGGAAGCAGGCTGAAGCTGCGTGTTGCGCTGCTCGCAACAGCGATCTGCGCTGTGCCTGTAGCGGCGCAGGCGCAGGATACCGCCGCTGAGCCCGAAGCGGCGCAGGAACAGGCCGGCGAAATCGTCGTCACCGGCAGCCGCATCTCCCGCCGCGACGTCGAGGCGCCGACCCCGACCAAGGTACTGAGCGCCGAGGTGCTCGAAGCGCGCGGGTCGAGCAGCATCGGCGATTTCCTCGGCGAAGTCCCCTCGTTCCGCAACACGCAGGGCCCGCAGACCAACACCGCGGCGACACTGGGCACCGGGCAGTTCTCGGCCGATCTGCGCGCGCTGGGCGTGATCCGCACGCTGACGCTGGTGGACAGCCGCCGCTTCGTGCCGTCGGCTGCGACCGGCCAGGTCGATCTCAACCTGATCCCGCAGATCCTGGTCGACCGTATCGACGTCGTCACCGGCGGCGCATCGGCGGCCTATGGTTCGGACGCGGTGTCGGGCGTGGTCAACGTGCTGCTCAACAAGCGGCTCGAGGGCATCAAGGGCGAAGCGTCGATGGGGATCAGCGATCGCGGCGACGCGCGCGAGACCCGCGCAGCGCTGGCGTTCGGCGCCCCCTTTGCCGACGGGCGCGGGCATATCGTGATCGGCGGCGAATATGTGAAATCCAAGGGCGTCACCGACCCCTTCGCGCGCGAATCCTTTGCGGAGCAGCCGGGCCTGATCTCTTATGTCGGACCGCGACCGGCGGGGGTGCCTTCACGCGTCTATGAGCGTGGCGTCACTTTCATCAACATGGCCTATGGCGGCCTGATCACCGGATCCAGTGTGCTGCGTGGCATCCAGTTCGGCCCCGGCGGCGTGCCGATGCCGTTCAACTACGGCAATTTCGCCAATTACGGTACCGGCAGCACGCTGGCGAGCAACTTCACGGGCGGCAATGTCGGCCTTTATCCGCAGGACGGGTGGACGCTGATCGTGCCGACCACGCGCCGCGTCGCGTTCGGCCATGTCGACTATGAGGTGACCGACAATCTCAATGTTTTCGTCGAGGCGAGCTATGGCCGCAGCGGCGGTTACGGCAACTCGCCGCCGGTACGCGATCAGGGCGGGGCGGCGACGATCCTGCGCGACAATGCCTATCTCCACTCGTCGATCCGCGACATCATGGTCGCGAACAACATCACCTCCTTCACGCTGGGCCGGCCCTATAATGACTTCGGCCCGATCAAGCGCGCCAACGAGAATACGACCGAGCGATTTGTCGGCGGGTTCGACTATGATTTCGGCGGCGGCTGGAAGCTCGACGGCTATTATCAATATGGCCGCAACGTCCTCACCGCGAACGTCTCGGGCCTGCGGATCGAGAACAACTTCCGCTTCGCCGTCGATGCGGTGCGCGTCGGTGGCCAGGTCGTCTGCGCGGCGACCCAGGCGAACGGCACGGTCACCGCGACCGGCGAAGTGCTCAACCGCTTCAATTCCTCGGCATCGGGCTGCGTGCCGATCAACCTGTTCGGTCAGGGATCGCCTGGCGCCCCTGCGATCGACTATGTTACCGGAGACATCTTCAACCAGATCACGACCAAGCAGCAGGTCGCGGCGCTGACGATGCAGGGCGAGCTGTTCAAGCTGCCCGGCGGTGCGCTCGCGGTGGCGTTCGGCGGCGAATGGCGCAAGGAAGAGGCGACCGCCATTTCCGACGTGATCTCGCAGGCGAACGGCTTCAACTACAGCAACCCCAAGCCGTATTCGGGCGGCTATGACGTGAAGGAAGTCTTCGCCGAGGTCGTCGCGCCGCTGCTGCGCGACGTGTCCTTCGCGCACCATCTCGAGCTGAACGGTGCGATCCGCTACACCGATTACTCGACGTCGGGCGGGGTGACGACGTGGAAGCTGGGTGCGATCTATGCGCCGTTCCCGGATCTGCGCTTCCGTGCGACGCGGTCGCGCGACATCCGCGCGCCCAACAATTCGGATCTCTACGCGACGACCGCGAGCCTTGCGCAGCTGCGCAATCCGTGGAGCGGGGTGACGACGCAGATCTCGACGGTCAACCAGCCGAGCCCGACGCTCAAGCCCGAGGAAGCGGATACCTGGACCGTGGGTGCGGTGTTCACGCCGACCTTCATTCCCGGACTGACGCTGTCCGCAGACTATTACGACATCGACATCGGCGGTGCGATCGCGAGCTACTCGGCGCAGTCGATCCTCGACAACTGCTTTGCGGAAACGGGCACGCCCTTCTTCTGCAACTTCGTCAACCGGACGGGGACGGGCGGCGCGACGCAGGTGAATTCGGTGGCGGTTCAGCTGCTCAATATCGCCGGCATCCGTACCCGCGGCCTCGATCTTGCCGCGACCTATCGGATGCGCATCGGCGAGGGCGAGCTGACGCTTCGCGGCATGGCATCCTACGTCAAGGATCTGATCTTCGATGATGGCACGGGCGCTGCGCCGCGCTTCAACTCGGCAGGGGTGATCCAGTCGCTGGGCGGGCGGATCGACCGCGCCGGATCGGTCGGCGGCACCGCCTTCACCGCCGGGCAGCAGCTCAGCGCGACCAACACGCCGAGCTGGACCGCGACCGGATCGGTGACCTGGGCGCAGGATCCGGTGACGATCAACCTGCAGGGTCGCTATATCGGCGGCGGCAAGTTCGACGCGACGCTGGTCGGGCCGGGGGACAAATATTACGACCCCGCCTCGCCGATCTCGATCGGCAACAACCGGGTGGAGAGCCGCTTCTACCTCGACCTGTCGACGCAGTTCGACGTGATCAAGGACGGCAAGCGCAAGCTGCAATTCTACTTCAACGTCAACAACCTGCTGGACAAGGAGCCGCCGTTCCCGGTGGTCGCCATCGCCGGCATGTACGATCGGATCGGCCGCTACTATCGTGCTGGCTTCCGTTTCTCCTACTGACCTGCGTCTGTCCGCGCTCAGCGAAACGCTGGGCGCGGACCTGTTTGTTCAGGATGCCGACGCACGCGCGGCATGCCTGAGCGACATGACGGGGCAATGGCCAAGCGGCGCACAGGCGGTCGCCCGGCCGCGGTCGACCGCAGAGGTTGCGCAGCTGGTCCAGGCTGCCGCGGCGGATGGCATCGCGATCGTCCCGCAAGGCGGCAATACCGGGCTGGTCGGCGGTTGCGCCGTTCCGACGGAAATCCCCGCGCTGCTTCTGTCCACGCGCCGTTTGCGGACGATCCGTGCGATCGATCCCCATGCGCCGGCGGTCATCGCCGAAGCCGGATGCATCCTGGCCGAGGTGCAGGAAGCGGTGGCCGCGCACGGCTTCACCATCCCGCTCGGCCTCGGCTCCGAGGGCAGCGCAACGATCGGTGGCCTCATCTCGACCAATGCAGGGGGTATCCGCGCGCTGCGCCATGGCGTGATGCGCAATCAGGTGCTGGGGCTGGAGGTCGTCCTGCCCGATGGCCGGGTGTGGAACGGGCTGAGGACGCTCGCCAAGAACAATATGGGCTATGATCTCAAGCAGCTGTTCATCGGCGGCGAGGGGACGCTGGGCGTGGTCACCGCTGCTGCATTGCGGCTCGTTCCCGTTTCACGCCAGATCGAGACCGTTTGGCTCGCGGTCGAGGATCCGGCTGCGGCGCTCGCATTGCTCGGCGCCTTGCGCGCGGCGCTGGGCGATCTCGTCACCAGTTTCGAGCTGATCCAGCGGCGGGGCGTCGAATGGGGCACGGCCGCGGTGCCGGGTCTGCGCGTGCCCGATCCCGGCGCGCATGGCTGGTTCGTGCTGGTCGAGATCGCCACCGCCGCGGCCGGGCTGCCGCTGCGCGCCGCGGTGGAAGCCGCGCTTGCGGACCTGTTCGAGCAGGGGCTGGCGCAGGACGGTATGCTTGCCGAAAGCGAGGCGCAGCGGCGCGAGCTGTGGCGTATCCGCGAGGCGGTGGTGGTGGGCAAGGCCGCGGGCAAGCCGTCGATCAGCGTCGATGTCGCAGTGCCGCTGGGGCAGGTTCCGGCCTTTCTCGCCGAGGTGGAGGTCGCGGCGGCGGCCTTGTTGCCCGGATGCGAGACGCTTGGCTTCGGGCATCTCGGCGACGGCAATATCCATTTCTCGGTTCATCGCGGCACGAACGAGGCTGAGCGTTTCCGCACGGCTGCCGGGCGGATCGTGGCGGAGGTGGAGGCGATCGCGCTGCGGCTGGGCGGGACGATCTGCGCCGAACATGGCGTCGGACGGCGGATGCGTGGCGCGGTCGCGGATGCGCTCGATCCGGCCGAACTCGATCTGCTGCGTGCGGTCAAGAACGCGCTGGACCCGCACAACCGGATGAACCCCGGCGCGGTGATCGCGCTCTAGTCGCGCAGCACGAAGCGCGCATTGATCTCGACCGGGACGCCGAAGGGCAAAGCGGTCACGCCGATCGAGGTGCGGCAATGCTGCCCGCGTTCGCCGAGCACCGCGACGATCAGGTGGCTCGCGCCGCTGATGACCTGGCTTTGTTCGGTGAAGTCGGGTGTGCAGGCGACGAAGCCGTTGAGCTCGAGGCAGCAATCGACGCGGTCCGCATCATCGCCCGTCGCCTGTGCCAGCCATGCAAGGATGTTGAGCGCACTCAGCTCCGCTGCCTTGGCGCCATCCGCGGTGGTGAGTTCGGCGCCGAGCCGTCCGAGATAGAGCCGCTCCCCTTCGAACTGCGCGATCATCCCCGAGACGTGGAGGATGTTTCCCGTGCGGCGGTGAAGGAGGAAGGGCGTGTCCTTCTGGACCACCCGGGGCAGGCGGAATCCGGCGCCGATGACGGCTTGCGAGATTGAAAGCGATGCGTCCAACATGTGTCCACCCGTGATTGACCTTGTCTCGGATTGCTATATTGTGTCACGTAATTCGTGACAATAGATCGTATATCGAGACAATCGGGCGTCGTAGCGCGCAGAGGAGGGGCAGGGTGGAGCAGGAACCGTTCACCATCGGCATGATCGCGTTCGAGCGGATGACGAACCTCGATTTCGTCGGGCCGTTCGACATATTCTCCCGTGTGCGCGGGGCGCGGACGATCCTGTTCGGCAGGTCGCTCGATCCGATCACCACCGATTCCGGCTATCGCCTGCTGCCCGAGATGCGGCTGGCCGATGCGCCGGATCTGGACATGATCTTCCTGCCCGGTGGCCCCGGCTCGACCGCGATGATGGAAGACGCTGAACTGCTCGCCTTTCTGCGCGAGCGGGGGCCGCGCGCGCAGTGGATTACTTCGGTCTGCACCGGCGCGCTGGTGCTCGGCGCGGCGGGGCTGCTCCGGGGCTATCGCGCGGCGACCCATTGGAGCGTGATGGACATCCTACCCGTGCTCGGCGCGATCCCGGTCCGGGAGCGCGTGGTGATCGACCGCAACCGCGTGACGGGCGGCGGCGTGACCGCGGGGATCGATTTCGCGCTGACCTTGATCGCGCACATCTGGAGCGAGGATCAGGCAAAGCTCATCCAGCTCGGCAACGAATATGATCCGGCGCCGCCGTTCGATGCGGGGCACCCCGATCGCGCGCCCGATGTAGCGGCGCGCTATCGCGAACTGACCCGGGACATGACTGCGGCACGGCTGGCGGCGGCGGAGCGCGCCGCGGCGGCATTCTGACGGGTGGGGCTGCGCATCAGAAATTGAACTTGTAGCGTATACCGCTACTACGTATCGTATAGCGAAACAGAAAATGGAGATTGTGATGTTCGCCGACCTTGCCGAGCCGCCGCTCGACCCGATCCTTGGCCTCGCGCAGCTGCTCGCGCAGGATCAGAGCCCGGACAAGGTCGATCTGGGCATCGGCATCTATCACAACGAGCGTGGCGAGGCGCCGGTGCTCGATTGCGTCAAGGCGGCCGAGCGCTGGCTGGCGGAGACCCAGCCGAGCAAGCGCTACCTCTCCTCGGCGGGCAATGCCGACTACAACACGCACACGCGCGGACTGCTGTTCGATGAGGGCAGCGACGGCTTCGCGCGCAGCCGCACGATCCAGGCACCGGGCGGCACCGGCGCGCTGCGGCTGGCGTCCGACCTGCTGCGCAAGCTGCGGCCGGAGGGGCGCGTGTTCATCCCCGGTCCGACCTGGCCGAACCATCCCGGCATCCTCAAGGCGAGCGGGCATGAGGTGGTGGTCTATCCCTATTACGACATGGCCGCGGGTGCGCTGCGCTTCGACGAGATGATGGCGGCGCTCGCCGATCTCGGCCCGCGCGACACGCTGCTGCTGCATGGCTGTTGCCACAATCCGACCGGTGCGGATCTCGATCTCGATCAGTGGCGCGCGGTTGCCGGACTGGTCGCGAAGAGCGGCGCGGCGGTGCTGGTCGACCTCGCCTATCTTGGCCTGGGTGACGGGCTGAACGAGGATGCGGCCGGCATCCGGCTGCTGGCGGAGCAGCTGCCCGAGTTTATCGTCGCCAGCTCCTACTCGAAGAATTTCGCGCTGTACCGCGAGCGGGTGGGCGCGCTGACGTTGGTCGGCGGGACCGAGAAGGATGCGGTGCTTGCGCATGCCCATGCGCTGCCGGTTGCGCGCACGCTCTGGTCGATGCCGCCCGACCACGGCGCGGCGATCGTCGCGAAGGTGCTGGGCGATGCTGAACTGCGCCGTGTGTGGGAAGGCGAGCTGACGCTGATGCGCGGGCGGATCAACGCGATGCGCGAACGGCTGGCGACGCGGCTCGCGGCGCAGGGGACGCGCGACTACGGCTTCATCGCGAAGCAGCGTGGCATGTTCACGATGCTGGGCATCGCGCCCGACGCGGTCGAGACACTGCGCCGCGATCATCATGTCCATCTGACCAGCTCGGGACGGATCAATGTCGCCGGACTCAACACCAACAATGTCGACCGGGTCGCCGACGCGATCGCGACGGTCAGCACGAAATAAGGGGAAGAAACACCATGGCCAAGCCGTTCGCATCGTCGACAGACCTTGCCGAGAAGACCGAGACGCTGGAGGTGCTGGGCGACGGCATCTATGCGCTGACTGCCGAGGGTGACCCCAATGTCGGCGCGTTCGAGGGTGAGGATTTCGTCGTCGCTGTCGAGGCGCGGGCGACGCCGGCTGCGGCGCGGGACTGGCTGAGCAAGCTGCGCGAGCATACCGACAAGCCGGTCCGCTACCTGATCCTGACGCATTATCACGCGGTGCGCGTGCTGGGCGCGAGCGCGTTCGACGCGCAGGACATCATCATGAGCAACGCCACCGCAGCGCTGGTCGAGGAACGCGGCGAACAGGACTGGGCGAGCGAGTTCGGGCGGATGCCGCGGCTGTTCAAGCAGCCCGACGAGATCCCCGGCCTGACGCGGCCATCGATCACCTTCACCAACAGCTACTCGATCGACCTGGGCGGCGACCGCGGCAAGCTCGACCTGCAATTCTGCGGACGCGGCCATACCGAGGGCGACATCGTCGTGTGGCACGAGAAGAGCGGGACGCTGTTCGCCGGCGACCTGGTCGAGGCGCAGGCGGCGCTCTACACCGGCGACGCGTTCCACTTCGACTGGGCAGCGGGCACGCTCGACAAGGTCAAGGCCTATGGCGCGCAGCAGCTGATCGGCGGACGCGGCGCGGTGGCGCGCGGACGTGCGGAAGTGGATGCGGCGATCGAGCAGACGCGCGAATTCCTCAACGGGATGATCGAGCATGTCGGGGCGGCGCACAGGAATGGCGGCACGCTCAAGGACGCGTTCGAGGCGACGCACACCGCGCTTGGCCCCAAATTCGGTCACTGGCCGATCTTCGAACATTGCCTGCCGTTCAACGTCCAGCGGCTGTGGGACGAGTTTGACGGGATCGAGCGCCCGCGCATCTGGACGATGGAGCGCGACCGCGAAGTCTGGGCGCAGCTTCAGGGCTGAGCGATGGCGAACGTGTCGAACATCCCGGTCTGGCGCGAGATCGGCGCCACGCCGCCGCCTGTCGCACAGCGTGAGACCGCGCCGGTCGTGATCGTCGGCGCGGGGCCGGTCGGCCTTGCCATGGCGCTCGACCTCGGCCGGCGCGGGCACCGCGTGGTGGTGCTGTCGCAGCTCGATTTCGTCGCGGCGGGATCGAAGGCGATCTGCTTCGCCAAGCGCTCGCTCGACATCTTCGACCGGCTCGGCGTCGGCGATGCGATCGTCGACAAGGGCGTGATCTGGAATGTCGGCAAGGTCTTCTGGGGCGACCGCGAGGAGCCGGTGTTCCAGTTCGACATGCTGCCGGTGAAGAACCAGAAGCGCCCGGGCTTCATCAACATCCAGCAATATCATGTCGAGGACCGGCTGATCGCAGCGCTGGAGACGCTGCCGAATGTCGAGCTGCGCTGGGGGCACCGCATGAGCGGACTCGAGCAGTTGCCGGAGGGCGCGCGCGCGGAAGTGGAGACGGCGGCGGGCGGCTATTCGATCGACGCCGATTGGGTGATCGCCTGCGACGGCAGCCGCTCGGCAGCGCGCGACGCGCTCGGCCTCGATTTCGAGGGGCGGGTGTTCGAGGACAATTTCCTGATCGCCGACGTGAAGATGATGGGCGAGCGGCCGTCGGAGCGCTGGTTCTGGTTCGATCCGCCGTTCAATCCCGGCCAGTCGGCGCTGATGCACAAGCAGCCGGACAATGTCTGGCGGCTCGACTTCCAGCTCGGCTGGAACATCGATCGCGCCGCCGCGGTGAAGCCCGAGAATGTCGATCCGCTGGTGCGCGCGATGCTGGGCGACGACGTCGCCTATGAGCAGGAATGGTACAGCGTCTACACCTTCCAGTGCCGCCGCATGGAGCGCTTCGTCCATGACCGGGTGATCTTCGCTGGAGACAGCGCGCATCTCGTCTCGCCCTTCGGCGCGCGCGGCTGCAATGGCGGGATGGCCGATGTCGACAATCTCGGCTGGAAGCTCGACCTCATCCTGCGCGGCGAAGCGGGCGCAGACCTGCTTGAAAGCTATGACGCCGAGGCGATCACGATCGCCGACGAGAATATCCTGAACTCGAGCCGCTCGACCGACTTCATGACGCCCAAATCCGCCGCCAGCCGCATCTATCGCGACGCGGTGCTCGAGCTGGCGAGCGAAGTGCCGTTCGCCCGGCCCTTCGTCAATTCGGGGCGGCTGTCGACCGCGGTCGCGCTGCCGGAGAGCCCGCTCAATACGCCCGATGCCGATGACTGGACGGGCGGCGGCGTGGCGCCGGGCTGGCCCGCGCTCGACGCGCCGATCGGCGATGCCTGGCTGCTCGAACGGCTGGGCCGCGGCTTCGTGCTGCTCGCGGATCGGGATCCGGGGATTGCCGGGATCGAGACGATCGTCGCCGGCGCGGACGATGACTTGCTGCGCGCACGCTACGCGCTGGCGCCGGGCGCGGCCTATTTGATCCGGCCCGACAGCTATGTCTGCGCGCGCTGGCATGCGCCGGACGAAGCCGCGATCCGCGCGGCGCTCATTCGCGCGAAGGGGAATTGAGATGACCCGGCTGATCACCGATCCCAATCTGGCCGCCGCCGACGATATCTATGAGCGGCTGATCGCGATGCATGACGGGCGCTCGGTCGAGGAGAGCCTGAAGCTGTCCGCACGGCTCAACCTGATCCTGCTCAACCATATCGGCGACCGTGCCGTCGCAGAGGAGGCGATCGCGCTGGCGGCTCAGTCGCGCGGATAGCTGTGGCGCGAGCCGAGCAGGCGCGAGCAGCGCTGCGCGCAACCGAGCAGCAATTCGACCAGATAGGGCGCGGGCGGCCCCGGCGCCTCGTCGGTCGGCAGCATCAGCGTGACCGCTGCGACGATCGTATCGCCGTCGAACAAGGGCGCGGCGAGCGCATTGTGGCCGATGCCGAACTTGTTGACGCCCCAGCTGTAATGGCGCGCCTGGACCATCGCGACCTCACGCTCGAACGCGTCGCGGTCGGCGATCCTGAAATTCTCGCCGCGCATCTCCGCCTGATCGAGCAGCTCGCGCCGCCGCTCGCGCGGCTGGAAGGCGAAGCAGACGCGCGCGGTCGGTGACTCGGGCAGGTTGAGCATCAGCCCGGGCTGAACGTCGATCCGCATCGCCGCGCGCGTCTGCTT
>Ga0247823_10000185_pt1 | contig 52131 bp, 45 predicted proteins | sample 13C_PalmiticAcid_2_FD_192426 | JGI IMG/M metagenome (GOLD analysis project Ga0247823, IMG submission 192426) | Soil microbial communities from agricultural site in Penn Yan, New York, United States - 13C_PalmiticAcid_Day30 | ecosystem: Environmental > Terrestrial > Soil > Agricultural land... | reverse complement strand
TAGAACAGGGTTTGCCAGCCGGTCATGCTGCGACCTCCGCGGGCGAGCTGGCGCGCGGTTGCGCACCAGTGAGGTCCAGGAACACGTCTTCCAGATCGGCCTTGCGGATCTCGATGTCCTCGGGCGACACGCCCACCTCGCGCAGGCGCGCCAGAATGCGCTCGACCGCCAAAGCGTCATTGGCTGGCAGTTGCACCACGCGGCCGGTGATGCGCGCCTGCACGGCCAGATCCATCGGCAGAGCCGCGTCGGTCTTGAAACGCAGCACATTGGAGGCCGCGCGCGCCAGTAGCGCGGAAGTGGATTCAAGCGCCACCACCCTGCCCTGCTTGAGCATGGCGATACGGCCACACAGGGCCTCGGCCTCTTCCAGGTAGTGCGTGGTCAGCAACACGGTGCTGCCCAGGCGCTTGTTGAGGTCCGAGACGAACTGCCAGAGGGTCTGGCGCAGCTCCACGTCCACGCCGGCGGTGGGCTCATCGAGCACGATCACCGGCGGCTTGTGCACCAGCGCTTGCGCAATCAACACACGGCGTTTCATGCCGCCCGAGAGCTGGCGCATGTTGGCAGAGGCCTTGTCGGCCAGGCCGAGACCTTCGAGCAATTCGTCGATCCAGGCGTCGTTGCGGCGGATACCGAAGTAGCCGGACTGGATGCGCAAGGCCTCGCGCACGTTGAAAAAGGGGTCGAACACCAGTTCCTGCGGTACCACGCCGAGCTGGCGGCGTGCACTGGCGTAGTCGGTCTGCACGTCGGCCCCGTGCACCAGCACGCGACCCGAGGTGGCACGTGCCAGCCCCGCGAGCACACTGATGAGGGTGGTCTTGCCCGCACCATTGGGGCCTAGCAGGCCGAAGAACTCGCCGGGTTCGATGTCGAAGGACACCGATTGCAGCGCGTGCAGGTCACCGCGCGGGGTCGAGTAGGTCTTGGAAACGTGCTGGAAGGAAACGGCTGGCATGCGCGGGCGGGACCCATGGGTCACCGGCCACGGGGCAGGACATCTGGCGCCCGCCGGTGAACCGGGTATTTTATGCGCGCCCCTCCCGCCGCGCTGGCGCGGGGTCGCTTGGCCGCGCCTCAGGCCGCGAGCAGTTCGTGCACGCCGTAGAGCGAGGCGAGGTCTTCCAGCCGCCGGGGCCAGCCGCTGACCTGCAAGGCCTTGCCCTGGGTCAACAAGCGGCGGCGCAACTCCAGCAGCACCGACAGCGCCGAGGAGTCGAACACCTGCAACGGGCGGGCGTTGACCACCACCGTGGCCTCCGACTGGCCGGCCAGCTCACCGCCGAGGCGCGCCAGGGTCTGGTCCGCCTCGGCCAAAGTCAGCCGCTCGGGCAATTCAAGCGTGGTAGGCATGGCGTCAGCTGGCCTTGGGGGCCGCACCGCTCTTGTTGCGCTGCGCCAGCGACGCGATCAGGCCGTCGATCCCCTTGCTGCTGATTTCCTGGGCGAACTGGGTGCGGTAGGTTTCGACCAGCCAGACGCCGAGCACGTTCAGGTCATAGATCTTCCAGCCGCTAGGCGTCTTTTCCATGCGGTAGTCGAGCTGGATCGGATCGCCCTTGCCCCGCACCTCGGAGCGCACCACCACCTCGGTGTCCTCGGGCTTGAAGCGCATCGGGCGGAAGCTCAGGGTCTGGTCCCGGACCTCGCCCAACGCACCCGAATAGGTGCGCACCAGCAGGGTCTTGAACTCGTCCTGCAGCTGCTTCTGCTGCTCGGGCGTGGCCTGGCGCCAGTAGCGGCCCACCGCGGAGGCGGTCATGCGCGAGAAATTCACGTTGGGCATGATCTTGCTGTCCACCAGCGCAATGATGCGGTTCACATCACCCGCCTGGATGGCCGGATCGGCCTTGATGGTGGCCAGCACCTCGGCGGACAGGCGCTTGACCATGGCGTCCGGCGCCTCGTCCTGTGCGAGCGCGGGAAGCGAGGTAACACCCGCCGCGGCAGACATCAACAGGGCGGCGAGCCAGGAGCGGCGTTTCATCATGTGGTTCCTTTCGAGGCCAGGCGGCCTTGCTGCAGACACCGCAGCGTAGTTCATCCGAGGGCCCGGATTGTGAAGCGGTTCCCCCTCAATCGTTGCGATTCGTATCCGTGTGGCCGTCCTCACTGCTCACCGTCGCCCAGCCCGACGCCCTTGTCGATCAGGTCTTCGATCTGGTTTTGCCGGCGGTTGAGGTAGAAATCGCGCATGAAGCTGTATTTGTCCAGTGCGGCGTCGTCCAGCAGGGTGCCGGCGCGCAGCAGCCCGGCGCGGGTGTCGACCACGCGCAGCGCCATGAGGGAGTTGCGCGTGGGCACATGGTCCACACCCGTCACGGGGTCGCCGACCACGTCCACGATCAAGCCCGTGCCGTCGCGCACCGACGAGGGCCCCAGGAGCGGCAGCACCAGATAAGGGCCCGACGGCGCGCCCCAGCGACCCATCGTCTGGCCAAAATCCAGGCGCGTGCGGGGGATGCCCATTTCACTGGCGATGTCGAGCAAGCCGGCCAGGCCGAACACCGTGTTCACGCTGAAACGCATGAGGTTTTCGGTCGCCTCGCGCGGGCGCAGTTGCAGGCCGGCATTCACCGAGGACCAGAGGTCGCCCAGGTTGCCGAAGAAGTTGCCCACGCCGGTGCGCACCGGGCTGGGCGTGACCTTCTGGTAGGCGGTGGCGACGGGCTTGAGAACCGCCGTGTCCACGGCATCGTTGAACTGGTAGACGCCACGGTTGAACGGTTCGAGCGGATCGCGCGGGTTGGCGTCCGGGCCCGTGGCGCAGCCGGCCATCAATGAAAACGTCAGCGCCAGCGTAGCGCCTTTGCTGACCGCCCCGATGGGGCTGTGAAGGTGTGTCATGTTGTGGGTTCCCCTGGGTTGTGCACCCGGCTGTTGTTTTTGCGAACAGCCTGCATTTTCGGCGCCCCTGGAATGCCTTCGTGAGGGGCGTTGCAAAGCCCCCACAGCGCTATTTCGACGTTTCGGCTTCCTTGTTGTTGCTGCCATCGGCGGCGCGGCTGAAGAGAAACTGGCTGATCAGGTTCTCCAGGACGATGGCCGATTGCGTCTGGGTGACCACGTCGCCGTCGGCGAAGTTGCGCTCGTCGCCACCCGGCTCGATGCCGATGTACTGCTCGCCGAGCAGGCCACTGGTGAGGATCTTGAGCGAGCTGTCCTTGGGGAAGGCGTAGCGCGATTGCAGCTCCAGCCGGATGTTGGCCTGGAAGGTCTTGTCGTCGAAGGTGATGGATTCGACACGACCGACCAGCACGCCGGCGCTGCGCACGGCGGCCTTGGGCTTGAGGCCACCGATGTTGTCGAAGCGGCCGACCACGTGGTAGGTCTTCTCGAAATTCAGGCTGAGCAGGTTGGCCGACTGCAGCGCGAGAAACAGGATGGCGGCCGCGCCGATCAGCACGAACAGCCCCACCCAGACGTCATTTTTGGAAGTTTGCATGTCCGTCCACTCCAATCAGATGCTGAACATCATGGCGGTGAGGACAAAGTCCAGCGCCAGCACGCTCAGCGAAGCCACCACCACCGTGCGGGTGGTGGCGCGAGAAACCCCTTCGGGCGTGGGATGCGCATCGAAGCCCTGCAGCAGGGCCACGAAGGTGACGGCGAAGCCGAACACCACGCTCTTGATGATGCCGTTGCCCACATCGGCCCAGACGTCCACCCCGCCTTGCATCTGGCTCCAGAAGGCGCCGCCGTCCAGGCCGATGAGCAGCACGCCCACCACCCAGCCGCCCACGATGCCCACGGCGCTGAACACCGCGGCGAGCAAGGGCATGGTGATGACGCCAGCCACGAAACGCGGCGCCAGCACGCGGCGCACCGGGTCCACGGCCATCATTTCCATGGCGCTGAGCTGCTCGCCGGCCTTCATGAGGCCGATCTCGGCCGTGAGCGAGGTGCCGGCACGGCCCGCGAACAGCAGGGCCGTGACCACCGGACCGAGCTCGCGCATGAGCGAGAGCGCCACCAGCAGGCCCAGCGCCTCGGTGGCGCCGTAGCGCTGCAGCGTGTAGTAACCCTGCAGGCTGAGCACGAAGCCGACGAACAGGCCGGAGACGCTGATGATGGCCAGAGAGTGGTTGCCCAGGAAATGGATCTGATCGCGCACCAGCGAGGGCCGGCGCAGCGCGGCGCCCATCAGCCACACCAAGCGCCCGAACAGGCGGGTGCCATGGCCGATGCCGGCGAGTTGCAGGCGCACCGCACGGCCCACGCGGGCGGGATGCAGGGCATTCATGGGCGTGCTCCCCGGCGGGTGGGGCCGAAATCTTCCAGGAGTTCCGGGCCCGGGTGGTGGAAACGCACCGGCCCGTCGGGCAGGGCGTTGACGAACTGGTGCACCAGCGGGTCCTGGCTGTGCCGCACTTCCTCGGGCGTGCCCTGGGCGGCGATCTTGCCGTTGGCCAGCACGATCACCTGGTCGGCGATGTGGAAGGTTTCGTCCAGGTCGTGCGAGACCACGATGCTGGTCAGCCCCATGGCATCGTTGAGCTGGCGAATCAGGCGCGCGGCGGTGCCGAGCGAAATCGGGTCCAGGCCGGCGAAGGGCTCGTCGTACATCACGAGTTCGGGGTCCAGCGCGATCGCGCGCGCCAGCGCCACGCGCCGGGCCATGCCGCCGGAGAGCTCGCTGGGCATGAGGTCGCGTGCACCGCGCAGGCCGACCGCGTTGAGCTTCATCAACACGATGTCGCGCACCATGGCTTCGGGCAACTGCGTGTGCTCGCGCAACGGGAAGGCCACGTTGTCGAACACGCTCATGTCGGTGAACAAGGCGCCGAACTGGAACAGCATGCCCATGCGCCGACGCGCTTCGTACAGCGCCTTCGGGCCCATGGTGGTGACGTCCTGCCCGTCGAACAGGGTCTGGCCGGACTGGCCGCGGATCTGACCACCGATCAACTTCAGCACCGTGGTCTTGCCGCCGCCGGACGCACCCATGAGCGCCGTGACCTTGCCACGCGGCACGGTCAGCGAGATGTTGTCGAGGATGGCGCGCTCGCCGTAACCGAAGGTCAGGTTGCGCAGTTCGACCAGAGGGGGGGTGGAGTCGGTGGGCATCAAACAAAAACCGGGCAGTTCAGCGCCCGGTTTTTGGATGATACGGGATTCAGGGGTAAACCCTCGACGCCGTTTTGTTTCGATAAATGTCAGCGAGGCAGGTCGGAGAAGCCCATCAGGAATTCGTCCACCGCGCGCGCGGCCTGGCGGCCTTCGCGGATCGCCCACACCACCAGACTCTGGCCACGGCGCATGTCGCCAGCGGCGAACACCTTGGGCACGTTGGTCGCGTAGCCACCCGTGAAGTCGGTGCTGGCCTTGGCGTTGCCGCGCGCGTCCTTCTCGACACCGAATCCGTCCAGGATGGTGGCGACCGGATTCACGAAGCCCATGGCGAGCAGCACCATGTCGGCCTTGTAGGTCTTTTCCGTGCCGGGGACCTCGACCAGTTTGCCGTCCTTCATCTCGACGTGCACGGTCGTGAGGCCGGTGACCTTGCCTTTTTCGCCGATGAATTCCTTGGTGGAGATGGCGAACTCGCGCACGCAGCCTTCCTCGTGGCTGGAGCTGGTGCGCAGCTTGAGCGGCCAGTAGGGCCACACCAGGGGCTTGTTCTCTTCTTCCGGCGGCTGCGGCATCACCTCGAACTGCGTGACGCTGACCGCGCCGTGGCGGTTGCTGGTGCCCACGCAGTCGCTGCCGGTGTCGCCGCCACCGATCACGATGACGTGCTTGCCGTCGGCGCGCAACTGGCCCTTGAGCTTGTCGCCGGCGTTGACCTTGTTCTGCTGCGGCAGGAACTCCATCGCGAAATGGATGCCGTCGAGGTCGCGGCCGGGCACGGGCAGGTCGCGGCTCTGCTCGGAGCCGCCGGTCAGCAGCACGGCATCGAAGTCCTTCTGCAGCTGCTCGGGCGTGACGGTTTCCTTGGCCCAGTTCGTGACCTTGCTGCCCTTGGGCAGGGTGCCGACCATGACGCCGGTGCGGAACACCACGCCTTCGGCTTCCATCTGCTTGACACGCAGGTCGATGTGGCTCTTCTCCATCTTGAAGTCGGGAATGCCGTAGCGCAGCAGGCCACCGACGCGGTCGTTCTTCTCGAACAGGGTCACGTCGTGACCGGCGCGCGCGAGCTGCTGTGCCGCGGCCATGCCGGCCGGGCCCGAACCCACCACGGCGATCTTCTTGCCGGTCTTGTGGCGCGGCGGCTGCGGCTGCACCCAGCCTTCGGCCCAGGCGCGGTCGATGATGGCGTGCTCGATCGACTTGATGCCCACGGCGTCGTCGTTCACGTTCAGCGTGCAGGCGGCCTCGCAGGGCGCGGGGCAGATGCGGCCGGTGAACTCGGGGAAGTTGTTGGTGCTGTGCAGCACGGTGATGGCGTTCTGCCAATCGCCCTGGTACACGAGGTCGTTGAAGTCCGGAATGATGTTGTTGACCGGGCAGCCGCTGTTGCAGAACGGCGTGCCGCAGTCCATGCAACGCGCGGCCTGAACCTTGGATTGCGGCTCATTGAGGCCGACGACAAATTCCTTGTAGTGCTTCAGGCGCTCGGGCACGGGCTTGTAGCCCTCTTCCAGACGCTCGTATTCCATGAAACCGGTGACTTTTCCCATGATGCGATTCCTTCGTGTTCGTGCGTGCGGCGGGCTTACTTGGCGGGCGCCGTGGCTGTTTTCGCCGTGGTCTGGGCCTTGGTGGTGACGACGGCGGCGGCCTTGCGGGCGTGGATCTCGCCCAGGGCGCGCTTGTATTCGTTCGGGAACACCTTCACGAACTTGCCGCGCGACTGCGCCCAGGTGTCGAGCAGTTCGCGCGCGCGCTTGCTGCCGGTCCAGCGGTTGTGCTCCTCCAGCAGCTTCTTGAGCTGCGCTTCGTCGCTCAGGTCGCGGTGCCAGATGGCGCGGTCCAGCGTGGCTTCCTGCTCGGTGGCGGACAGCACCTTTTCCAGGCTGACCATGGCCGTGTTGCAGCGCTTGGCGAAGTCGCCGTCCTCGTCGTACACGTAGGCAATGCCGCCGCTCATGCCGGCGGCGAAGTTGCGGCCGGTCTTGCCCAGCACCACCACGGTGCCGCCGGTCATGTATTCACAACCGTGGTCGCCCGTGCCTTCCACCACCGCGGTGGCGCCCGACAGGCGCACCGCGAACCGCTCGCCGGCCACGCCGCTGAAGAAGGCTTCACCGGTGGTGGCGCCGTACATCACGGTGTTGCCCACGATGATGTTGCGCGTGGCTTCGCCGCGGAAGTCGATGCTGGGACGCACCACCACGCGGCCGCCGGAGAGCCCCTTGCCGGTGTAGTCGTTGGCGTCGCCGATCAGGTACAGCGTGATGCCGCGCGTGAGGAAGGCGCCGAAAGACTGGCCGCCCGTGCCTTCGAGCTGGATGCGGATGGTGTCGTCCGGCAGGCCTTCGGGGTGCACCTTCGTCACGGCGCCCGAGAGCATCGCACCCACCGAGCGGTTGACGTTGCGCGCCACCTCGATGAACTGCACGCGCTCGCCCTTGTCGATCGCCGCGCGCGACTTCTGGATCAGGATGTTGTCGAGCGACTTCTCCAGCCCGTGCTCCTGCTGCTGGGTGTGGAAACGCGGCACGTCGGCCGGCACGATCGGCTGCGCCAGCAGGCGGCCGAAGTCCAGGCCGCGCGCCTTCCAGTGTTCGATGCCCTGCTTCATGTCCAGCAGGTCGGCGCGGCCGATCAGGTCGTCGAACTTGCGGATGCCCAATTGCGCCATGATCTGGCGCGCCTCTTCCGCGATGAAGAAGAAGTAGTTCACCACGTGCTCGGGCTTGCCGCTGAACTTCTTGCGCAACACCGGGTCCTGCGTGGCCACGCCCACCGGGCAGGTGTTGAGGTGGCACTTGCGCATCATGATGCAGCCCTCGACCACCAGCGGCGCGGTGGCGAAGCCGAATTCGTCGGCGCCGAGCAGGGCACCGATCACCACGTCGCGGCCGGTTTTCATCTGGCCGTCGGCCTGCACGCGGATGCGGCTGCGCAGGCGGTTGAGCACCAGCGTCTGCTGCGTTTCGGCCAGGCCGATTTCCCAGGGGCTGCCAGCGTGCTTGATGGACGACCAGGGCGAGGCGCCCGTGCCGCCGTCGTGGCCCGCGATCACCACGTGGTCGGCCTTGCACTTGGCCACGCCCGCGGCGATGGTGCCCACGCCGATCTCGGACACCAGCTTGACGCTGATGCTGGAGTGCGGCGCGACGTTCTTCAGGTCGTGGATCAGCTGCGCCAGATCCTCGATGGAATAGATGTCGTGGTGCGGCGGCGGCGAGATCAGGCCCACGCCCGGCACGCTGTGGCGCAGCTTGCCGATGTAGTCGCTCACCTTGCCACCGGGCAGCTGGCCGCCCTCGCCGGGCTTGGCGCCCTGCGCCATCTTGATCTGGATCTGATCGGCGCTGTTGAGGTACTCGGCCGTGACCCCAAAGCGGCCCGAGGCCACCTGCTTGATCTTGGAGCGCATGGAGTCGCCCGCCTGCAGCTCGTAGTCCACCTCGAAGGTGTCCTTGCCCAGCAGGTCCGACATGGTCTGGCCCTGCTTGATCGGGATGCCCTTGAGCTCGTTGCGGTAACGCAGGGCGTCCTCGCCACCTTCACCGGTGTTGCTCTTGCCGCCGATGCGGTTCATGGCCACGGCCAGCGTCGCGTGGGCCTCGGTCGAGATGGAGCCCAGCGACATGGCGCCGGTGGCGAAGCGCTTGACGATCTCCGCCGCCGGCTCGACCTCGTCGATCGAGATCGCGGTGCTGGGGTTGATCTTGAACTCGAACAGGCCGCGCAGCGTCATGTGGCGGCGGCTCTGGTCGTTGATGAGCTGCGCGTACTCCTTGTACGTGTTCCAGTTGTTCGCTCGCGTGCTGTGCTGCAGCTTGGCGATGGCGTCGGGCGTCCACATGTGCTCTTCGCCCCGGGCGCGCCAGGCGTATTCGCCGCCGGTTTCCAGCATCGTGGCCAGCACCGGGTCGTCGCCGAAGGCGGCCTTGTGCATGCGAATGCCTTCTTCGGCGATCTCGAACACGCCGATGCCGCCCACGCGGCTGGCGGTGCCGGTGAAGTACTTGTCCACGGTCTCGCTGTTGAGGCCGATCGCCTCGAACAGCTGCGCGCCGCAGTAGGACATGTAGGTCGACACGCCCATCTTGGACATGATCTTGGACAGGCCCTTGCCGATCGCCTTGACGTAGTTGTAGATCGCCTTGTCCGCGCTCAGGTCGCCCGGCAGGCCCTGGCTGATCGCGGCCAGGGTTTCCATGGCCAGGTAGGGGTGCACGGCCTCGGCGCCGTAGCCGGCGAGCACGGCGAAGTGGTGCACTTCGCGCGCCGTGCCGGTTTCGACCACCAGGCCGGCGGTGGTGCGCAGGCCTTCACGCACCAGGTGCTGGTGGATCGCGGACAGCGCCAGCAGCGCGGGAATGGCGATCTGCGTGGCGCTGACGGCGCGGTCGCTGATGATCAGGATGTTCTTGCCACCCTTGATCGCGTCCACCGCGCTCGCGCACAGCGAGGCCAGCTTGGCTTCCACGCCTTCGCGGCCCCAGGCCGCGGGGTAGGTGATGTCCAGCGTGTGGCTGCGGAACTTGCCCTGCGTCACGGCATCGATGTCGCGCAGCTTGGCCATGTCGGCGAAGTCGAGCACCGGCTGGCTCACCTCGAGGCGCATCGGCGGGTTGACCTGGTTGATGTCCAGCAGATTGGGCTTGGGGCCGATGAAGGACACCAGCGACATCACGATCGCTTCGCGGATCGGGTCGATCGGCGGGTTGGTCACCTGCGCGAACAGCTGCTTGAAGTAGTTGTAGAGCGGCTTGTTCTTGTCGGAGAGCACGGCCAGCGGGCTGTCGTTGCCCATGGAGCCGATGCCCTCTTCGCCGTTGGCGGCCATCGGGCTCATCAGGAACTTGATGTCTTCCTGCGTGTAGCCGAAGGCCTGCTGGCGGTCCAGCAGCTCGGGCGCCACGCGCTCGACACCCGCGGACTGCGGCTCGGTGGCGGTGATGCGCTGCTCTTGCGCGGACTCGCCGGCCACCGGCGTTTCCACGTCATCGAGGCGGATGCGCAGGTTGTCGATCCACTGCTTGTAGGGCTTGCTGTTGGCGAGGTTGGCCTTGAGCTCCTCGTCATCGATCATGCGGCCCTGTTCCAGGTCAATCAGGAACATCTTGCCGGGCTGCAGGCGCCACTTGCGCACGATCTTGTTTTCCGGCACGGGCAGCACGCCCGACTCGGAGCCCATGATCACGAAGTCGTCGTCGGTGATGCAGTAACGCGACGGGCGCAGGCCGTTGCGGTCCAGCGTGGCGCCGATCTGGCGGCCGTCGGTGAACACGATGGAGGCCGGGCCGTCCCAGGGTTCCATCATCGCGGCGTGGTACTCGTAGAAGGCCTTGCGGCGGCCGTCCATGGTGGTGTGCTGCTCCCAGGGCTCGGGAATCATCATCATCACGGCCTGGGCCAGCGGGTAACCCGCCATGGTGAGCAGCTCGAGGCAGTTGTCGAAGGTGGCGGTGTCGGACTGGCTGGCGAAGCTGATCGGGTACAGCTTCTGCAGGTCGGCCCCCAGCACCGGCGAAGACATCACACCCTCGCGCGCCTTCATCCAGTTGTAGTTGCCCTTGACGGTGTTGATCTCGCCGTTGTGCGCGACATACCGGTACGGGTGGGCGAGCGGCCACTCGGGAAAGGTGTTGGTCGAGAAACGCTGGTGCACCAGACCCAGGGCCGAAACGCAGCGCTCGTCTTCCAGATCGCGGAAGTAGGTGCCCACCTGATCGGCCAGCAGCAGACCCTTGTAGACCACCGTGCGGCTGCTCATGCTGACCACGTAATACTCTTTGCTGTGGGTCAGCTTGAGGCGCTGGATGTTGGCGCTGGCCATCTTGCGGATCACGTACAGCTTGCGCTCCAACGCGTCCTGCACGATCACGTCGTTGCCGCGGCCGATGAAGACCTGGCGGATGATCGGCTCCTTCTCGCGCACCGTGGGCGACATGGGCATGTCGCGGTTGACCGGCACTTCGCGCCAGCCCAGCAGCACCTGGCCTTCGGCGGCGATCGCACGCTCCATCTCCTGCTCGCAGGCCAGGCGGCTGGCATGCTCCTTGGGCATGAAGATCATGCCCACACCGTACTCCCCCGCCGGAGGCAGCACCACGCCCTGGGCCGCCATCTCCTCGCGGTACAGCGCGTCGGGCAGCTGAATCAACAGCCCTGCCCCGTCGCCCATGAGCTTGTCGGCGCCGACCGCACCCCGGTGATCCAGGTTCTCCAGGATCTTCAGACCCTGCTTCACGATGGCGTGGCTCTTCTCGCCCTTGATGTGGGCCACGAAACCCACGCCACAAGCGTCGTGCTCGTGGGAAGGGTCGTACAGACCGTGTTGCTGGAGGTGCTGTTGTTCGGCTGCCGTGGTCATGGCGCTTCCTTCTCGGTTCGTGGGCGTGAATGCAAAAACGGGATTGCGAGCTTATTGCATTGCAACAACAATGCCAAGCAGATTAAATAGGGTCAGATTCCATTTAAATCCCGACAAATTTGATCGACGTTTTATTGGGGACAGATTAAAAACGCTTTGATGACGCCGTTCAGGCCTACGGAGCATTGCGTCAGGTTTCCTTGGAGGAGGTGGACGCGGGACGGCCCGGGCGGCCGCGCGCAATCCGGCGCGGGGTGCGTTTTTGCAACTCCGCGGCAAAGTCCGCATCTCCGAGCGCCCAGCCGTGCAGCGTGGCGTCGGTGATGGCGCCCTGCTGCGCCACCGATTGCCCCGCATGCACCAACTCGGTGTACGCCGCTTCGCGGGCGAACGGGGTGTTGCCCAGCCCCCAATACACGGCGGGCGGTGCGATCCGCCGGTCCGGCGTCTGCCCGATGTAGTGGCGATGGCTTGACCAGGGATGGTTTTTCGGGTCCCCCACCAGGCCAGCGCGCACGGGGTTCAAGTCCAGATAGACCATGCAAGCCAGCAGGTAGCGTTCGGTCTGAACCAGCGTTGATTTGTAACGCCCTTCCCACAACGTGCCAGTGCGGTGGTGCAGGTCGTTGAAGTAACGCACGTAGCGCCGCCCCACCGCCTGCATCATGAGCGGTACACCCTCCGCCGTTTCGGGCGTGAGCAGCAGATGGAAATGGTTGTCCATCAGCACATAGGCGTTGAGTGCCACCTGGTGCTTGCGCGCGTTGTCGCCCAACAGCTCCAGCAGGAACTCGCGGTCGGCGTCGCTGCGCACGATGTCCTGGCGGTTGTTGCCGCGCTGGATCACATGGTGCGGGTAACCGGCGACGGTCAGGCGGGGAAGACGGGCCATGGTGCGGTCAGTTGGGCGTCGCCGCGAAGCGGCTCCAAAGGGAATCCGACCCCGATTATGGTCGAGCGCGCCAGGCGGCCTGCAGCCGCCCCGCCAGCAGCACACCGAGCAAGGAGGAAACGCCTGTCACGGTCCAGGTCCATTGCCAGCCGCCGACCAGGGTGGCCACCCAGGCCACCAGCGGCGGCCCGAGAAATTGACCCATGGCAGAGAACTGCTGCATCCAGCCCACCGTGGTGGACACCGTCTCGTTGTCGGGAGCGAGTTTGACTGCCAGGCCAAACAGCGTCCCGGGAATCAGCCCACCCACCCCGGAGAAGACCAATACCGCGGGGTACTGCGCCACCGGGTGGCCCTCGGCGCCGAAGGCCACCCAGGCCCCCACACCCATCGCGACATAGGCCAGCGCCAGCACCACACCAGGGCGCGCCCCCCTGGCGAGCCACCAGCCCCCGCCAATGTTGCCGACCATGTTGATGCCCGCGGCCAGGGCGCTGAGCACGGCCACCGTGGCGCCGGTGTACCCGGCCTGGTGGTAGATCGTCGGCAGGAAACCGACCACGGCCAGCCATTGGCCCGAATACAGGAAGAATGCCAGCGCCATCAGCCAGGGGCCGGGCGCCCGCAGGGTTCGTCGAAGCCGTGGGCCCAGGGCCGTGGCGCTGGATGCGGACTGCGCTTGTGCGTCCGGGGTCACCCATTTCGCCAGTCCGACCGCCGCCAACAGGGAAAGCAACGCCAACAACAACCAGGCCCAACGCCAACCGACGGCGGAGAGCAAGGGCACACCGAGCAGCAGGGCCAGCGAAGTGCCCAGGGGCATGTACGCGCCCCACCAACCGAGCGAGCGGGACAGCGTGGGCGCATGGTGCACGCGCTGCCGCAGCAGGCCTGGCGCCGGCAACACAGCCGAGAGGAAGCCCATGCCCTCGATCACCCGCGTGGCCAGCAACACGTGAACGTTGGGGGCCAGCGCACCCAGCGCACTCCCCGTGGCCAGCAACAGCAAGCCGGCCAGCATGACGCGGCGAGGACCCAACCGATCCGCCATCAGCCCCACCACCAAGCCCAGCGTCATGCCCGCCAGCTGCACCAGCGACAACAGGAATCCGGCTTGCACCAAACTCAATCCCAGGCTCTCGCGCAGCACCGGAATGGCCACCGGCAGTTTGCCCACGTGCAAGGCGCAAGTGACGCCCACGGCGACCACCAGGGCCGCCAGCGGCCGGGAAGCGAGGCCGGGAGACGCCGTCATGGGAACAGCACGGCGCCATAAAGGCGCTCGTGCTCACGGATGGCAAATCGGTCTGTCATGCCAGCGATGTAGTCGGCCACCGCCCTGGCCAGGTGTTGTTTGCGCCCATGCGCCTCGGGCAATTCGCCAGGCGCGTTCATGTAGCGATCGAACAAGTCACTGACCACGCGGCGAGCGCGATCGGTGGTCTCCATCACCTGCGGATGGCGGTAGAGATTGCGAAACAGGAAACTTTTCAACACTTGCGAGCGTTCCCTCATGCCGTCGGAGAAAGCCACCAGCGGCGGACCCGCGCGCACCGCGTCCACGCTGTGAACCTGCGCTGTCGAGAGCCGCGCGCGCGTGGTGTCGATCACGTCATAGACCTGGTCGCTGAGCATGAGACGGATGGACTCGAACAACAGGCGGCGCCCCTGCAGCTGCGGATGCGCCTTCAAGGCCGTGCGGCGGTAGTGCTCGAACAGCTCCACATCGGCCATCTGGTCCAGGGTCAACAAGCCCGAGCGCACACCGTCGTCGATGTCGTGCGCGTTGTAGGCGATCTCGTCGGCCAGGTTGCACAACTGCGCCTCCAGCGAGGGCGATCCCCCCTGCAGGAACCGCGATGCCACGCCGCCCGGCTCCTGTTGCTCCAGCCGCTGGGCATTGGCCCGGGAGCAGTGTTTGAGAATGCCTTCGCGGGTCTCGAAGCAAAGGTTCAAACCGTCGAAGGCGGGGTAGCGCTCTTCCAGTTCATCGACCACGCGCAGACTCTGGAGGTTGTGTTCGAACCCCCAGCTGTCGGTATCGCCGGGCAGCGCTTGCGCGGACGCGGCCTTGAGGCACGCGTTGAGGGCATCCTGCCCGGCATGGCCAAAGGGCGTGTGGCCCAGATCGTGGGCCAGGGCAATGGCCTCGACAAGGTCTTCGTTGAGGCGCAGCGAGCGCGCGATGCTCCGACCCAGCTGAGCGACCTCCAGCGAATGGGTCAGGCGCGTGCGGAACAGGTCGCCTTCGTGATTCAGGAACACCTGGGTCTTGTAGACCAGCCGTCTGAACGCGGTCGAATGGATCACACGGTCCCGGTCACGCTGGAACGCGGTGCGGGTCGGCGCTTCGGGCTCAGGATGGCGACGTCCCCGACTGAGCGCCGGATCGCTGGCGAAATCCGCCAGCCCGGTGGGCAGGGGGGTGGTCGGCACGGCCATCAGGCCCGGCAACTGGCTTCGATCACCTGGGCCACCACCGCGTCGGGGGCGCTGCGCAAGCTGGCGTGGCCCGGGGCATCGATCACCACGAACTTGATGGCCCCACCCTCGGACTTCTTGTCCACCCGCATCAGCTCCAGATAACGGCCCACATTGTCCTGGGCGTCCAGCACCGGCGCCACCGTGGGCAAGCCCGCGCGCCGCACCAATGCGGTCAGGCGTTCGACAAAAGCGGCGTCCACCAGACCCAGGGCCGCCGACAGGCGCACGGCCATGACCATGCCGCAACCCACCGCTTCGCCATGCAACCAAGCCCCATAACCCATGCCCGCTTCGATGGCGTGCCCGAAGGTGTGGCCAAAATTCAGAATCGCGCGCATGCCCGACTCGCGTTCGTCCTGGCCCACCACCCAGGCCTTGATCTCGCAGCTGCGGCGCACGGCGAAAGCAAGCGCGTCGGCGTCGCGCGCCATGAGTGCGTCCATGTTGCTTTCGATCCAATCCTGGAAAGCCATGTCGGCGATCGGACCGTACTTGATGACCTCGGCCAACCCCGCACTGAGCTCCCGCTCGGGCAAGGTCTTGAGCACGTCGAGGTCGCACAGCACACGCTGAGGCTGGTAAAAGGCCCCGATCATGTTTTTGCCCAAGGGGTGGTTGATAGCCGTCTTGCCCCCCACGGACGAATCCACCTGCGCGAGCAAGGTGGTTGGCACCTGCACGAAAGGGACGCCACGCATGTAGCTCGCGGCTGCGAATCCCGTCATGTCGCCGACCACACCCCCCCCCAACGCAAAGAGCACGGTCTTGCGGTCGCAACCGTTGGACAACAAGGCGTCAAAAATGAGGTTGAGCGATTCCCAGGTCTTGTATGCCTCGCCATCGGGCAGCACCACGGTGTGAATCGCCTTGTAGCGCGGCGCCAGAGAGTCGACCAGGCGGTCCCGGTACAAAGGCCCCACCGTCTGGTTTGTGACGATCATGGCGCTGGCGGCACTGGGAAGATCGGCATAGCTCTCGGGCGCATCCAGCAGGCCGGCACCAATGACGATGCCATAGCTGCGATCGCCGAGATCGATGTCCACCCGTTGGGTGCGCGAGGCCGTGTGCGATGAAGTCATGGACACCGAGTTTATTCGGTGTCCGTCCCGAAGGTCTGGAAAGCGCTAAGGCGCGCCGGGGACTGGTGGGGGCGTGGAAGCGGGCGCCACCGACCCATCGAGCTCCAGCTGCATCACGATCATGTTGACCAGCGTGGCCACCGAAGGGCGACCGGTCTCGATGACGAAATGCGCGGTCTGACGGTAGAGGGGATCGCGCACGTCGAACAGGTCGCGAATGCGCTGCAACGGGTCTTCCACCTGCAGCAAGGGCCGGTTGCGGTCGTACCGCAGTCGGCGGTACACCTCTTCAGGCGTGGATTTCAGGTAGAAGACCTTGCCACGCCCGTGCAGGTGCTCGCGGTTTTCGGGCCGCAAGACCGACCCGCCGCCGGTCGACACGACAGCGACCGGTCCTTGCGTCAACTCATCGATGACAGAGGCTTCGAGGTCGCGAAAACGCGCTTCGCCCTCCCGCTCGAAAAACTCCCGGATCGAACAACCCAGGCGCTGCTCGATCACGTGGTCGGAATCGAAGAAGGGGAGAGCGAGGCGTCGGGCCAGTTGCCGCCCGACCGTCGACTTGCCGGATCCCGGCAAGCCGATCAGATAGCTCGATGAAACGCTCAATTGATTGCCGCGCGCCCCAATACACGTGGTGTGATGAAGATCAGGAGTTCGGACTTGTTCGCGACGCGGTTGCGCGACTTGAACAGGTTGCCCACGGCGGGCAAGTCGCCCAGCAGGGGCACCTTGTTGACTTCATCGCGTTCGGTCTGCTCGAAGATGCCACCGATCACCACCGTTCCGCCGTTCTCCACCAGCACCTGCGTCTGCACGTGTTTGGTGTTGATCGCGATACCGTCCGGCGTCGACTCACCACGGCTGTCCTTGTTGATGTCGAGATCGAGAATGATGTTGCCCTCGGGCGTGATCTGCGGCGTCACTTCCAGCTTCAAGTTGGCTTTGCGGAACGCAATCGCCGTGGCACCGCTGGAGGTTGCCGTCTGGTAGGGGAATTCCGTGCCCTGTTCGATCAAGGCCTTGACCTGATCGGCGGTGACCACACGCGGGCTCGACACGATACGACCCTTACCATCCGATTCGAGCGCCGAAATTTCAAGGCTCAGGAAGCGGGACGCACTCGGGTTGAACAGCGACAGCGCAAAAGAGGCCGCCTGTGCGTTGCTGGGATTGGCGGGCAGGTTGACGAAGGGCGCCGACGTCAGCGTAGGGCCCCCGAGCGACGATGCGGCGCCGTAGTTCGAACCGAAGTTGCCCTGAATCGGGCTGCCGTTGGCCGAGCCCACACCAAAGCCGCGAACACCGCCACCCAGCCGCACGCCCAGGGATTTGCCAAAAGTGTCATCGGCTTCCACGATGCGCGCCTCGATCATCACCTGACGGATCGGGATGTCGAGCTTGCGGATCAGTTCCTGCACCTGCTCAAGGCGCGACGCGATGTCGGTCACGAAGAGCTGGTTGGTTCGGGGCTCGGAAATCACACTGCCACGCTCGGACAGGATGCGCGCGCCGGCCGCCGCGCCCCCGGAGGAAGCGCTGCTGCCACCCGCCGTGAGTTGCGCGGCGATGTCGGCCGCCTTGGCGTAGTTCATCTGGAAGCCCTGCGTTCTCAGGGTCTCCAGGCTTTCGATCGACACCTTGGATTCCAGCTCCTGCTTCTCGCGGGCCGCGATCTCATCCTTGGGTGCGATCCACAGCACATTGCCGGACTTGCGCATGCCCAGGCCTTTGGCCTGCAGGATGATGTCCAGCGCCTGGTCCCAAGGCACGTCCTTGAGTCGCAGCGTGACCGCACCGGTGACCGAGTCGGAGGTCACGATGTTGAAGTTGGTGAAGTCCGCGATGACTTGCAGCAGCGAACGGACCTCGATGTTCTGGAAATTGAGCGACAGCTTCTCGCCGTTGTAACCCGGGCCCTGCGTCAGCTTGGAAGAATCGATCTTCTGTTCACGCACTTCCAGCACGAACTGGTTGTCGCTCTGGTACGCCGAATGCTCCCAGTTGCCCGTCGGGGTCACCACCATGCGCACGCGGTCACCCGCCTGCGAGGTGGTCACGCTTTGAATCGGTGTGCCGAAATCGCTGACATCCAGGCGGCGGCGCAAGCCTTCGGGCAGCGAGGTCTTGAGAAATTCGACGACCAGGTTCTGCCCCTGCTGACGAATGTCCACACCAACCTGGTTGTTGGCCAGTTCGACCACCACACGGCCCGCATTGCCCACACCACGGCGGAAGTCGATGTCCCGCAACGCGGCCACGTCGCGGTTGCGGTTCTCGGCAAAGGCCGAAGGTGGCGCCGTCGCGGCAGTCACCGGTTGCGCACGCTCCAACACCACCAGCAGGGTCTTGCCTTCAATCCTGGCCTCATAGGCGGCCGACTGCTTCAGGTTGATGACCACGCGGGTGCGATCACCCGCCTGCACCACGTTGGCCGAGCGAAGGTTGCCTTCATTGATGTCCACTGCATTGCGCCCGATGGCGTTGGCCACGCCGGGGAAATCCAGAGCGATGCGCGCGGGCGCCTGAATGGTGAACCCCGTGGGCAAGGCCGCCAAAGGCTGGGTGGTGTTGATGCGGATGACCTCCACGCCCCCTTGGATGCCCCCTGTGATTGATTGGATCGCGTTTTGAGCCTGCGCCCACACGGTGGTCAACGTCATGCAGGCGAGCACGGCCCCCTTGAGCACTCCTCGCCCCAATGCTGCGAATCCCGTTGCCCTGTTTGGCTTGTTCATTTAGAAGCACCCTCTTGTAATTGCAGCGCCGCAGCGCGCTCGATCCATTCCCCCGCCGAATCCTGCACGATCTCGCGCATCACCACCTCGGTCTCGGTGATGCGCGTGACGCGTCCGAAGTTCTGCCCCAGGTAGTTGCCAGGTCTGACCTGGTACAGCAGGCTGTCCACCTTCACCAGCGCCACCAGTTTTCCGTCGCGGTTGAGGCTGCCCACCATGGCCATCGCGTCCAGCGGATGGGCTTCGAGGGGTTGTTTGCGGCGGTTCAGTTCGGGCTCGAGAAGCGCCGCGTTGACCACGGGCGCTGATTGACTGCCGCGCAGCACGCTCGCCAGCTTCTCTTCGCTGAACGGCTGCATCTGGCGTTCACCCAGGTAGGCCTGCGGAACGAACTTGGTGGGCTCCGGGATGGGCTGAACAGAGGGCTTGATCGAGTTGCGCTCGGTCTGCATCCAGACCTGCAGTTCATCCTGCCCGGACGAAGTACATGCGGCCAGTGTCGACGCGAGCAACACAGCAGCGACCGTTGGGATCCATCGGCAGTGCGTCACGGCTTGGCTCCCTTTGGTGCGACAGCCTTTTGCTGCGCTGCGATCTCTTGCTGGTCGAGGTAACGGAAAGTCTTGGCCGTGCAATCCAGCGTCAGGATACCCTCACGATCTTTGATGGGCGTCAGGGTCAAGTTGTTGAGGGTGACGATGCGCGAGAGGTTCGCGATGTCGGCCGCGAACAGCCCGATGTCGTGGTAGGTCCCGGTGACGCGCACCGCGATCGGCAACTCCGCGTAGTACTCCTTCACGCTCACCTGGCCCGGGCGAAAAAGTTCGAACTGCAGACTTCGGCCCAGACCGGCCTGGTTGATGTCCGACAGCAGCGCGTCCATCTCGGCCTTGCTGGGCAGCTGCTTTTCAAGCTGCGTCACGTACTGCTGCACTTGTTCAAGCTGTTTGCGCAGGGCATCCAGATTGACGGCTTGCACGAGCTTCTTGCGATAGTCTTCGCGCAATTGCACTTCGCGCGCCTTTTCGGCAATCAACTCTTCATCCGAGTTCTTGAGCCAGGCAAACCACAGCGCGGCGACCACCGCCGCGCACACCGCCACAAACAACAGGTTGCGAGGCAGACCCGGCCATTGCGAGGGGTCGTTGGGGTCCAGTCCGGTGAACTGGGCTTTGAGCTTGTCCTGGATTCCCTTGAAATCCACAGCGATCTTGGGCGTTCTGGCCATGTTGCGCGGACCCTTGTTCAGACTTTGCGCTGCGCAGCTGGCGCGGCGGGGGCCGGAGGCGCGGAAGGACGCTTCAGCGAAACACGGATGGTGAAATTCGAGACGCGGCGCTGATCTCGGCCTCCGGCCGCGGGTCTAGCTGCTACGATTTCCACCAGATCCGGTCGCACCAACCAGGGGCTGTTGTTCGATAGATTGCGCAGCAGATCGGAGACGCGCTCTTGCGACTGGGCCACGCCCACCAGCAGCACGCTCTGGTTTTCCTGCTTCATGCTGGTGAGGTAGACCCCATCGGGCAGTTGCGCGACCAGCTCATCCAGCAAGTGCACAGGCAGATTGCGATCACCCTGCAGGTTCTCCACCGCCGTCTGGCGGGCGCGCAAGGAGGCGATTTCGCGCTGCAGATTGGCGATGTCCTTGATCTCGGTATCCAGCTTCGTGATTTCACCCTGGAGAAAGGCATTTCGATCCTGTTGCGCCGAAATCTGCCCCTGGTACCAGGTGAAAACCGCACCGCATATCACCCCACCCAACAGCGCAGACAAGCCCAACTGCGTGAAGAACTGGTCCTTTTGCCGCTTGCGGGTCGCCTCACGGTGAGGCAACAGGTTGATGAGGATCATTGGTAGAACCTCCGCAGCGCCAAGCCGGTGGAGGTCAGGTACGACGGCGCCTCGCGGGACATCTTGCGCGCCTGAACGGAAGCCGCCATTTCCATGGCGTCAAAAGGATTGATCACCATGCAGGCGAACGATGTCTGGTGGGTCACGGCCTCGGTCAGACCCGGCAACGCCGCGCTGCCGCCAGCGAGGAGAATGTGGTCCACCTTGTTGTACGGCGTGCTGGTGAAAAAGAACTGGAGGGCACGGCCGACTTCCTGCGCCATGCTTTCGATGAAGGGATCGAGCACCGCAGAACGGTAGTCGTCGGGCAAGTCGCCCGAGCGCTTCTTGGCCTCGGCTTCGTCCGACGAAAAGCCGTACTGGCGCACGATCAGTTGCGTCAGCTGAGCGCCGCCAAAGGCCTGATCGCGTTCGTACAGCACGTCATCGTTGCGCATCACCTGCATGCTGGTGGTCAATGCGCCCACCTCGAACAGAGCCACCAGCGAGTCCACACCCTGGTTGGGCAGGGTTTCAATCACGCGGCCTGCGGCCATCCGGGAAGCGTAGGACTCCACGTCCATCACGACCGGCTTGAGCCCGGCCGCCTCGGCCAGACCCTGCCGGTCCGAGACCTTCTCCTTGCGCGACGCGGCAATCAGCACCTCCACATCGCCCACGGAATTGGCGCTCGGGCCGATGACGCAGAAGTCGAGGCTGACCTCGTCAAGCGAAAAGGGAATGTATTGATTGGCTTCCGATTCGACCTGGGCTTCAAGTTCCTTGTCGGAAAGGCCGCCTGGCAGAATGATCTTCTTGGTGATCACGGCCGACGCTGGCAAGGCAAGCGCCACATTCTTGGTCTTGCTGCCGCTCTTGCGGACGACACGACGCACCGCTTCGGCCACCTCATCGAATTTCTCGATGTTGCCGTCGGTGATCCAGCCTCGCTCCAGGGGCTCCATGGCGCAACGCTCCAGCACCAGGTCGCCCGAACGGTTGCGGCTCAGCTCCACCAATTTGACGCTGGATGAGCTGACATCGATGCCCAACAAGGGCGCCGGTTCCCGGCTGAATAACGACCCCAATGAGATCAAGGTGGCCCCCAAAAATGATGGCGACAGGCGTCGCCAAACTTAATAATTCACTTGAATGCTAGCAGTAAGCCCCTTGTCCAGCAAAGATTTTTTGCCTTTGAGACAAACTGAAACGTTGTCAAAAGCATACGCATCCTGGACCCGGTGTTTACCGCTTCATCGGCCGTTTGGCCGGGAAATACACAACAACTCACAATATGCTTGCCGAGCCCATCTGAGCTCGCCATCCCGATTTTTATAATCACGGGCTCCGGCTCTGAACGACTGCATGCCCAAGAACGACACTTCTTCGCCTCGCCCCTCTGACGCATCAGTATTGACTGGGCGAACCGCACTCATCTGGGCCGGTCGCTTGGTGGTGGGTCTGGCCGGACTGGCGGTGGCGGGTGTTGCGTGCGTGTTGATGGCCGTGGGCATCGCGCTCGCGGTGGCCTATCCCAATCTGCCCGAGGTGGCCGGCTTGGCCGACTACCGACCCAAGCTGCCTTTGCGGGTGATCTCGTCCGATGGCTCGTTGATCGGCGAGTTTGGTGAAGAGCGGCGCAACCTGCTCACCATCAACGAAATCCCTGCCGTGATGAAGAACGCGGTGCTGGCCATCGAGGATGCTCGCTTCTTTGAACACAATGGCGTCGACTACCGCGGCATGCTGCGCGCGGCGCTTGCCAATCTGCGGCAGGCCAAGAGCCAGGGCGCATCCACCATCACCATGCAGGTGGCCCGCAACGTGTACCTGTCCGCCGAAAAGAGCTACACCCGCAAGATCTACGAGGTGCTCCTGACCTTCAAGCTGGAGCACATGCTGACCAAGGAGCAGATCCTCGAGATCTACATGAATCAGATTTTCCTGGGGCAGCGGGCCTACGGTTTTTCCGCCGCATCGCAGATTTACTTCGGCAAGTCCCTGAAGGATGTGACCATTGCGGAAGCGGCCATGCTCGCCGGTCTGCCCCAGGCGCCTTCCGCCTACAACCCCGTCAAGAACCCGCGCCGCGCGCGCGCGCGCCAGTTGCACATCATCGACCGGATGGTGGAAAACGGCTTCATCACCCCCGAAGAAGCCGAAGTGGCGAAGGCCGAGCAGCTCAAGCTGCGGGCATTGAACCCCTCGAACCGACCTCACGCCGAGTTCGTGGCCGAGATGGTGCGCCAGTCCATCGTCTCTCAATATGGAGAGGAAGCCTATACGCGAGGCCTGGTCGTGACGACCACCATCAAGGCGAACGAACAACTCGCGGCCTACCGTGCCGTGCGTCAGGGGGTGCTGGACTACGAGCGGCGCCAGTTCTACCGGGGGCCGGAGTTGTTCATCGACTTGCCGGAAGACAAGGCGGCGCGCGACGACGCCATCGACGAAGCGCTGACGGATCGCCCGGACAACGATGACTTGCTGTCGGCGGTCGTGCTGGAGGCCAATGCCAAGCGCGTGGTGGCCGTGCGCCAGGATGGCGAGCCGTTCGAAATCACCGGTGAAGGCCTCAAGCCCGTGCAGTCGGGCCTGTCCGACAAAGCGGGCCCCAACGTCAAGATTCGGCCGGGCGCGGTGATCCGCGTCGTGCAGACAGCCCCCAAGGTCTGGCGCATCACACAGCTGCCGGAGGTCGAGTCGGCCTTCGTGGCGCTGGACCCGCGTTCCGGCAAGGTGATTGCCCTGGTCGGCGGGTTCGACTTCCAGAAGAGCAAGTTCAACCACGTCACGCAGGCCTGGCGCCAGCCCGGTTCGAGCTTCAAGCCGTTCATCTACTCCGCAGCACTGGAAAAAGGCGTGACGCCGATGACGGTGGTCAACGACGCGCCGCTCTTCTACTCTGCGGGAGAAACCGGCGGCAAGCCCTGGGAACCGAAGAACTACGACGGTCAGTTTGAAGGCCCCATGTCGGTGCGGCGCGCGCTGGCCAAGTCAAAGAACATGGTGTCCATTCGCGTGCTGCAGCTGGTCGGCACGCAGAGTGCGCAGCAGTGGGTGTCGCGTTTCGGCTTCGATGCCGACAAACACCCCCCCTACCTCACGATGGCGCTGGGCGCGGGCTCGGTCACCCCGATGCAGATGGCCACCGGCTACGCCGTGTTTGCCAATGGCGGCTACCGCATTGCACCCACCCTCATCCTGCGGGTGAGCGACCACAAGGGCAAGCTGCTGTACGAAGCGCCGGAAGTGAGCCCGACCGAAGAGCAACGCGCGATCGAACCTCGCAATGCCTTCATCATGAACAGCCTGCTGCAGGAGATCACCCGGTCCGGCACGGCCGCGCGGGCGCAGGCCACCCTGAAGCGGACCGACCTGTACGGCAAGACCGGCACGACCAACGATTCGGTGGATGCCTGGTTCGTCGGTTACCAGCCCACGCTGGTGGCCGCGGCCTGGGTGGGCTACGACTCCCCGCGCAACCTCGGCAGCCGCGAAACCGGCGGAGGCCTGAGCCTGCCGATCTGGATTTCCTTCATGACGGAAGCCCTCAAGGGCGTTCCCGTCGCCTCCTACACAGCGCCCTCCGGCGTGATCAACGTCGGCGGCGAGTGGTACTACGAGGAGTTCGGCCCAGGACGTGGTGTACACAGCCTGGGGTTGCAAGATCCCCTGCCGGGAGCCACCGGGGCGCCACCCGAGCTGGATGCCAACGGTGTCCCTATCAGCAAGCCCCCTGCAGGCCCCACCGAAGAGCGCCGCAGCATCCTGGACCTCTTCAGGAACTGAAGCCCAGGGACTGCCCGGCCTGCTCCGAGGCGCAACGCGAGAGGTGGGCAAAGAACTCGCCCTGCCCCTTGGTGTCCATCCAGGCTCGGCCATCGTGCTTGTAGTGGAATCCACCGGCACGCGCAGCCATCCACACTTCGTGCAGCGGCTTCTGCAGGTTGATGATGATCTGGCTGCCGTTGGCGAAGGTCAGGGTGATCATGCCGCCCACCCGCTGGTTGTCGACGTCGGCATCGGTCTCGTCGTTGATGCGGTCGCAGGCCAGTTCAATCGCCCGAAGCAGCGCTTCTGCGCGGTCCTGGTACTCGGTGTCGGTCATTACAATGCGTCGATGTTTGGTTTGAAACGCATTCTAGGTCGGGCCGTCGGCCCCTCGCGTGGCATGGCCATCGCCGTGAGCGCCTTGGTGCTCGCGGCGTGTGGCCAAAAGGGCCCCCTGTACCTGCCCGATCCCAACGCGCCCGCGCCCAAGAAGTCATCCTCCCCCGCTCCAACGGCTCCTGCCGAGACGCCCGCCACCCCCGCGCAGCGTTGATTCGCCACCCTTTTCGCTTCGCATCGCTCGCATGACCACACTCGCCGGCCTGCCCGCCACCCCGTTGCCGCCCTTCATCACCTACCAGGACCAGCAACTCATGGTCGAAGGCGTGTCTCTGGCCGCGCTGGCCCGCGAGCATGGCACGCCGCTGTTCGTGTACAGCCGCGCCGCCATGCTGCAGGCGCTGGCCGCGTACCAGCGTGGTCTGGCCGGGCGTCGGCACCTGATCTGCTACGCCATGAAAGCCAATTCATCGCTGGCGATCCTGCAAACCCTGGCGGCCGCGGGCTGCGGGCTGGACATCGTCTCGGGCGGCGAGCTCGAACGTGCCCTGGCGGTGGGTATCGATCCGGCCAAGGTCATCTTTTCCGGTGTGGGCAAGACGCGCGCCGAGATGCGCCAGGCGCTCTCCGTGGGCATCGGTTGTTTCAACGTGGAAAGCCGCGCCGAGCTCGACGTGCTCGATGAGGTGGCCCGCGGCATGGGCCTGCGCGCACCGGTGAGCATCCGTGTCAATCCCAACGTGGACGCACAGACTCACCCTTACATTTCCACCGGCCTCAAGGGCAACAAGTTCGGCATCGCGCACGAGGACGTGTTGTCAACCTACCAGCACGCCGCCGCGTGCGATGGCCTGCGCGTGGTCGGCATCGACTGCCACATTGGCTCCCAGATCACGCAGACCGGCCCCTACCTCGACGCCATGGACCGGGTGCTCGACCTCGTGGAACAGATCGAAACGGCCGGCGTGCCGATCGAACACATCGACTTCGGCGGTGGCCTGGGCATCGACTACCAGGGTGACAACCCACCGGAAGCCGATGTGCTCTGGCGCGCCCTGCTGCAACGCCTGGACGCGCGGGGTTTCGGCGACCGCCAGATCTGCATCGAGCCCGGCCGCTCGCTGGTGGGCAATGCCGGCGTGTGCCTCACCGAGGTGCTGTACCTCAAGCCCGGCGAGCAGAAGAACTTCCTGATCGTGGACGCGGCCATGAACGATCTGCCGCGACCGGCGATGTACCAGGCGTTTCACCGTATCGTGCCGGTCGCACCGCGCGCGTCGGACGGCGCACCGACCTGGGACGTGGTGGGCCCCGTGTGCGAGAGCGGCGACTGGATCGGCCGCGACCGCGCGCTCGCGGTGCAGTCGGGTGACTTGCTGGCCGTGCTGTCGGCGGGCGCGTACTGCATGAGCATGGCCAGCAACTACAACACGCGGGGCCGCGCGGCGGAAGTGCTGGTGGATGGTGCACACGCGCACCTGATCCGCGCGCGCGAATCCCTGGCCGACCAGACACGGCTCGAGCGCCTGCTCTGACCTCTCGCGCCGTCTCGAGCGCGACACCCTTGCATGAATGCACGCGGCGCCAAGCCGCGTGCCCGCTCATGGTGCAGCGGGCCGCCATACCCCCCTCGGTGTTTGCACCTATAGGCCGTGCAGATCGAGTCCTCCAGAATCCGTCGACATTGTGCACAGCAACATGGCCCGACGGCCTTCTGGAAGCGCCCCCAACCCATGCACGACAAGACCAGCGACACCATTCTGGAAACGCGCCAGCTCACCAAGTCCTTCAAGGGTTTCACCGCGGTCAACGACGTCAATCTGCGCGTCCAGCGCGGGGCGATTCATGCATTGATCGGACCCAATGGCGCCGGCAAAACCACGTGCTTCAACCTGCTGACCAAGTTCCTGGAGCCGACGCAAGGCCAGATCCTGTTCAACGGCCAGGACATCACGCGTGAGCAACCGGCGCAGATCGCGCGCCGCGGCATCATCCGTTCCTTCCAGATCTCGGCGGTGTTTCCTCACCTGAGCGTGCTCGAGAACGTGCGCGTCGGCCTGCAGCGCCAGCTGGGCACGGCCTATCACTTCTGGAAGAGCGAACGTTCTCTCAACCAGCTCAACGAGCGGGCCCTTCATCTGCTGACCGAAGTGGGCCTGCAGGATTTCACGCGCGAGACCACGGTCAACCTGCCCTACGGCCGCAAACGCGCGCTCGAGATCGCCACCACGCTGGCCATGGAGCCCGAGTTGATGCTGCTGGACGAACCCACCCAGGGCATGGGTCACGAAGACGTGGACCGCGTGACCCAGCTCATCAAGAAGGTGGCGACCGGCCGCACCATCCTGATGGTGGAGCACAACATGGGCGTGGTCTCGAACATCGCCGACACGATCACGGTGCTGCAGCGCGGGGCCGTGCTGGCCGAGGGCTCGTACGCCCAGGTCTCGGGCAATCCTGCCGTGATGGAGGCCTACATGGGCACCACCGACGGTCAGCTCCAGGGAGCGCACTGATGACCGCACCGGCGCTCGAGATCAAGAACCTGCAGGCCTGGTACGGCGAATCGCATGTGCTGCATGGCGTGGACATGGTCGTGCAACCGGGCGAGGTCGTCACCCTGCTGGGGCGCAACGGCGCGGGGCGCACCTCCACGCTGCGCGCCATCCTGGGCCTCACCGGCTCGCGCAAGGGCTCCATCCAGAGCAACGGGCAGGAACTCATCCACCTGCCCACCCACCGCATCGCGCGCCACGGCATCGGTTACTGCCCCGAGGAACGCGGCATCTTCGCCAGCCTCTCGTGCGAGGAAAACCTCCTGCTGCCCCCCACGCTCAAAGGCTCGGGCAAGGGCATGTCGGTGGACGACATCTACGAGATGTTTCCCAACCTGGCCGAGCGCCGCCACAGCCAGGGCACGCGCCTGTCCGGCGGAGAGCAGCAGATGCTGGCCGTGGCCCGCATCCTGCGCACCGGCGCCCACCTGCTGTTGCTCGACGAGATCTCCGAAGGCCTCGCTCCCGTGATCGTTCAAGCCCTGGCCCGCATGATCAAGATGCTCAAGAGCAAGGGCTACACCGTGGTCATGGTGGAGCAGAACTTCCGCTTCGCCGCCCCGCTGGCCGACCGCTTCTATGTGATGGAGCACGGCCGCATGGTCGAGCACTTCAACGCCTCCCAGCTGACCGAAAAGATGCCCGTTCTTCACGAGCTGCTGGGCGTCTGAGCGCCCTCCCCCCGTTCACCGATCACCGTTTTCCCCCAACCGCCACCTCAACGGAGACTGACAGCATGAAACACACCGTCAAACTGCTCACCCTGGCACTGGGTGCCGCGGGGCTGTTCACCGCCGCCCACGCACAGGACAAAGTGCGCATCGGCTTCACCACCGACATGTCGAGCCTGTACTCCGACGTGGACGGCAAGAACGGCGCCATGGCGATCCAGATGGCCATCGACGACTTCGGTGGCAAGGTGCTGGGCAAGCCCATCGAGCTGCTGAGCGCCGATCACCAGAACAAGGCCGACATCGCGGCCTCCAAGGCCCGCGAATGGATCGACACGCAGGGCCTGGACGTCATGATCGGCGGCACCAACTCCGGCACCGCCCTGGCCACGGCCAAGGTGGCCGAAGAGAAGAAGAAGCTGTACATCGTCAACGGCGCGGGCTCGTCCGCGCTCACCAACGACGCCTGCTCTCCCTACACCGTGCACTACGCCTACGACACCGTGGCCCTGGCCAAGGGCACCGGCAGTGCGATCGTCAAGCAGGGCGGCAAGGACTGGTTCTTCCTGACGGCCGACTACGCCTTCGGCCACGCGCTGGAAACCGACACCGGCAACGTCGTGAAGGCGGCCGGCGGTGCCGTGAAGGGTGCGGTGCGCGCGCCGCTCAACACCTCGGACTTCTCCTCCTTCCTGCTGCAGGCCCAGAGCTCGGGCGCCAAGATCCTCGGCCTGGCCAACGCGGGCGGCGACACCATCGCCTCGATCAAGGCCGCGAGCGAATTCGGCATCACCAAGACAATGAAGCTGGCGGGCCTGCTGATGTTCATCACCGACGTGCACAGCCTGGGCCTGAAAGACACGCAGGGCATGTACCTGACCGACAGCTGGTACTGGGACAAGGACGATGCGAGCCGTGCGTTCGCCAAGAAGTTCTTCGACAAGGCCAAGCGCATGCCGACCAGCATCCAGGCCGCCAACTACTCGGCCACCACCACCTACCTGAAAGCGGTTACAGCGGCCAAGACCACCGACAGCGACAAGGTGATGGAACAGCTCAAGAAGATGCCGATCAACGACTTCTTCGGCAAGGGCAACATCCGCCCCGATGGCCGCTACGTGCACGACATGTACCTGCTGGAGGTGAAGAAGCCCGCCGAGTCCACCAAGCCGTGGGACTACATGAAGGTGGCCGCCACGCTGCCGGGCGATTCGGTCTTCACGACCAAGGCCGACTCCAAGTGCAAGCTCTGGAAGTGATCTGAGCGGGACACCCGCGGGCCGCGGCCCGCGGGTGTCCCTGTCCACACGGCCTGACCTCACCCACCCCCAACCCACGCCCTGCCGATGGACTTCTTCGGAATACCCTTGTCCGCCCTGCTGGGCCAGTTGTTGCTGGGCCTGGTCAACGGCTCGTTCTACGCCATCCTGAGCCTGGGGCTGGCGGTCATCTTCGGCCTGCTCAACGTCATCAACTTCGCGCACGGCGCGCTGTTCATGCTGGGCGCGGTGCTGACCTGGATGGGCATGAACTACCTGGAGCTGAACTTCTGGGTGATGATCGTGCTCGCCCCGCTGGCCGTGGGCGTGGTGGGCATCGTCATCGAACGGCTTTTCCTGCGCTGGATCTACCGCCTGGACCACCTCTACGGCCTGCTGCTCACGCTGGGCCTCACGCTGATGCTGGAAGGCGTGCTTCGCTCGGCCTATGGGGTCTCGGGCCTGCCTTACAGCGCTCCCATCTCGGGCGCCACCAACCTGGGCTTCATGGTGATGCCGAACTACCGCGGCTTCGTGGTGCTGGCCTCGCTCGTGGTGTGTTTCGCCACCTGGTACGTGATCGAAAAGACCAAGCTCGGCGCCTACCTGCGCGCGGGCACCGAGAACCCCCGGCTGGTGGAAGCCTTCGGCATCAACGTGCCGCTGATGGTCACGCTGACCTACGGCTTTGGCGTGGCGCTGGCGGGCCTGGCCGGCGTGCTGGCCGCGCCCATCATGCAGGTGTCCCCGCTCATGGGGCAGAACCTCATCATCATCGTCTTTGCCGTGGTGGTGATCGGAGGCATGGGCTCCATTCTCGGCACCATCCTCACCGGCCTGGGCCTGGGCGTCATCGAAGGACTGACCAAGGTCTTCTACCCCGAGGCCTCGTCCACCGTGGTCTTCGTCATCATGGCCATCGTGCTGCTGATCCGGCCGGCCGGCCTGTTCGGCAAGGAAAAGTGAAGCCAGCCGCATGAACACGACCTCCAAGAACATCCTCTACGGCTTGCTGCTGCTGGTGCTGTTGGCCGTTCCCTTCATCGGCATCTACCCGGTGCTGGTGATGAAGCTACTGTGCTTCGCGCTTTTTGCCTCTGCCTTCAACCTGCTGCTGGGCTACACGGGCCTCCTGTCGTTCGGCCACGCCGCCTTTCTGGGCGGCTCGGCCTACGTCACCGGCCACGCGCTGAAGGTCTGGGGCGTGCCGCCCGAGCTGGGTCTGGTGATCGGCACCCTGGCGGGCGCGGTGCTGGGCTGGCTGGTGGGGTCGCTCGCGATCCGCCGCCAGGGCATCTACTTCACCATGATCACCCTGGCGCTGGCGCAGATGCTGTTCTTCTTCTGCCTGCAGATGCCCTTCACGGGGGGCGAGGATGGTCTGCAAGGTGTGCCGCGCGGCCGGCTGCTGGGCTTCATCGAGCTCGGCAACGACATGACCATGTACTACTTCACCTTGCTGATCACGGTGGCGGCGTTCCTGCTCATCATGCGCATCGTGCACTCCCCTTTCGGCCAGATCCTCAAGGCGATCAAGGAAAACGAGCCGCGCGCCATCTCGCTGGGCTACGACACGCAGCGTTTCAAGCTGCTGGTGTTCGTGTTGTCGGCCGCGCTGTCCGGCCTGGCAGGTTCGCTCAAGACCCTGGCCATGGGCTTTGCCACACTCACCGACGTGCACTGGACCATGTCCGGCTCGGTGGTGCTGATGACGCTGGTGGGCGGCCTGGGCACCCTCTCCGGCCCGCTGGTGGGCGCCACCGTGGTGATTGCGCTGGAGAACAAGCTCGGCGAGATCGGCCATTTTCTGGCGGGTGTGACCGGCATCGACTGGTTCAACGGCCTGGGCGAGTCGGTCACCATGGTGATCGGCTTCATCTTCGTGGTGTGCGTGCTGGCCTTCCGCCGCGGCATCATGGGCGAGGTCATCGCGCTGGTGGAGCGCTGGCGCGGCAAGCAGGCCTGAACAGGCTCAGCTTTTGAGCCGGCGCCACAGGCGCCAGGCCAGCAGGCTGCCCAGGATCGCGGCGTACACGGCCACCTCCGCAAAGTCGTTCTTGCCGGCGCGCATCCAGAAAAAATGCAGCACCGCCAGGCCCGCGATCACATACACCGCGCGGTGCAGCAGTTGCCAGCGCCGCGCCCCCAGCGTGCGGATGGCGCGGTTGAACGAAGTGGCCGCCAGCGGCAGCAGCAACAGCCAGGAGAGGAAGCCCACCAGGATGAACGGGCGCTTGGCCACGTCGGCCGCGATGCCCACCACATCAAATTCCATGTCGAACCAGGCATAGGCCAGCAGGTGCATGCAGGCGTAGAAGAACACGAACAGCCCCACCATGCGCCGCAGGCGCAGCAACGCGGACCAGCCCAGGCTCACGCGCAGGGGCGTGATCGCCAGCACCAGCACCAGGAAACGCAGGGTCCAATCGCCCAGCGAGCGGATCAGGGCTTCGGCCGGGTTGGCCCCCAGCCGATCGGCAAAGGCCGCGAACACCAGCCAGACAAAGGGCAAGCTGGCCAGCACGAACGCCACCGGCTTGGCAGCGCCGTGGCTGATCACGCGGTTGACCGGCCCTCCGGCGGGCGGGCGGCGCTGCATGCCGATCAATACAGCTTGCGAAGATCCATGCCGGCGTAGAGCTGGCCGACCTGGGACGCGTAACCGTTGAACATCTGCGTCTGGCGGCGCTTGGCAAACAGGCCACCTCCCTCGCCGATGCGGCGCTCCGTGGCCTGGCTCCAGCGCGGGTGCGAGACTTCGGGGTTGACGTTCGAGTAGAAGCCGTACTCCTGCGGCGCGGCCACGTTCCACGCCGTGCGCGGTTCCTTGTCGGTGAAACGGATCTTCACCAGCGACTTCCCGCTCTTGAAGCCGTACTTCCAGGGCACCACCAGGCGCAGCGGCGCACCGTTCTGGTTGGGCAGCACCTCGCCGTACATGCCGAAGGCCAGCAGCGTCAGCGGGTGCATGGCCTCGTCCAGCCGCAAGCCCTCCACATAAGGCCAGCCCAGCACGTTGGAGCGCAGGCCGGGCATCTGTTTGGGGTCGGCCAGCGTCACGAATTCGACGTACTTGGCGCTGCCCTGAGGCTGCACCTGCTTGATGAGTTCGCTCAGCGAGTAACCCACCCAGGGAATCACCATGGACCAGCCCTCGACGCAGCGCAGCCGGTAGATGCGCTCCTCCATCGGGCTGAGCTTGAGCAGGGCGTCCAGGTCGAAGGTGCCGGGCTTGTTCACCAGACCTTCAACGGCCACCGTCCAGGGCCGGGGCTTGAGGGTTTTGGCCTGGGCCACGGGGTCGGACTTGTCGGTGCCGAACTCGTAGAAGTTGTTGTAGGAGCTGACGTCGTCGTAGGACGTGAGTGCCTCCATCGTCATCGCACCGTCCACGGCGGAGCGCTTGCCGGGCAAGGCAGCGAGCTTGCCGGGTTTGGGCGTGACCGAAGCGGCCTGCGCCCAGGCATCGCGCGCAGCCCAGGAAGCCATGCCGCCCATCGCCGCCGCGGTCAGCAGCCATTGGCGCCGGTTCTGGTAGGCCGCCGGCGGCGTGATCTCGCTGGAGAGGGGGTGCTCGAAACCGTTGTCGCGCGTGCGAATAAGCATGGAACCATCCTTGCTGAAGACACCCGACGGCGGAAGATGCCGCGTCGCGGGTTCGTCGATCTTAGGACCGAACCGGTTCTCACAAAGTTCCAGCGCACCGCGCGCACCGGAACCTGGCTCACCCGCGTCAGAGTTCGCCGTAGCTGTGCAGGCCGGAGAGGAACATGTTCACGCCGATGAAGGCGAAGGTCGTGATCGCCAGGCCCACCAGCGCCCACCAGGCCGAGACCGTGCCACGCAGGCCCTTGATGAGCCGCATGTGCAGCCAGGCGGCGTAGTTCAACCAGACGATCAGCGCCCAGGTTTCCTTCGGGTCCCAGCTCCAGTAGCCACCCCAGGCCTCGGCCGCCCACAGGGCGCCCAGCACGGTGGCGATGGTGAAGAACGCAAAGCCCACCGCGATGGCCTTGTACATCACGTCGTCGAGCACCTCGAAGCTGGGCAGGCGCTCGGCAATGCGACGGCGGCCGAACAGGATGGTGCCCACGATCAGCGCCGAAACGCCGAAGTACACGAACCAGTAGCTGCTGCCGTTTTCCGCCGCCGACTGGCGGAACACGATGGGCTCGAAACACAGCACCACGCCCAGCAGCCACAGCGGCGCGAGCTTGTACCAGCGGCTTTCGGTGGCGCTCTGCTTGATCAGGTAGGCAAAGGCCAGCATCGCGGCAATGGCGAAGGTGCCGTAGCCGATGAAGTTGGCCGGCACATGCAGCTTCATCCACCAGCTCTTGAGAGCGGGCACCAGCGGCTGGATGGCATGCGCCTCGCGCACCAGGGTGTACCAGAGCAGGAAGCCCACCGCGGCGCTGACCACCAGCATCGCGAACGCGCCCATGCGACGCGTCTTGTACTGGTCTTCGTAATAAAGATAGAAAGCCGTCGTCATCCAGCAGAACAGCACGAACACTTCGTACAGGTTGCTCACCGGGATGTGCCCGATGTCGGGGCCAATCTGATGGCTCTCGTACCAGCGCACCATGGTGCCGATCAGGGCCAGCGTCACCGCCACCCAGGCCATGCGCGAACCGAGCAGTTCAAAGGTGTCGCCCGCGCGCTTGAACATGCCGACCCAGTAGAACGCGGTGCTCATGAAGAACAGCACGCTCATCCACAGGATGGCGGATTGGCTGGAGATGAAGTACTTCAGCAGGAAGACTTGGTCGGCCAGCGCGAGGTCGGCCGTGCCGGTGGGCGTCTGGTACAGCCAGATCGCGAGCAGCGCCGTGGCCGCCACCACGACGGTGAGCGCGCGCAGCGGGCGCCAGAACCAGCCCAGCCAGATCATGCAAGGCACGGTGCCCACGAGGATGGCCTTCTCGTAGCCGTCCATGGCCGCGTTGTAGCGCATGAAGGCCCAGGTGGCTCCCGCGATCACGAAGACCGCGAACAGCCAGTCCCAGACATTGCGGCGCGCGAAGTAACCGGGCTCCAGGCCCTGCCCGTGGTGACCCTTCTTCAGTTCGATGGTCTGCGTGGCGGCGACGGTATTCATGGATGCACCTTCAACAATTGGGTCTTCAACAGCTCGAATTCACGGTCGGCGTCCATCGTCTTGCGGTTCGACGACAGCGCCATGCGGGCCTGCGAGGATTGTTCACCCGAGGGCGAGAGCCAGACCCAGAGGCGGCGCTCGCGGACGTAGAGCATGGCAAAAACGCCCAGAATGAGCAACAGGCAGCCCAGGTAGACGATGTTCTGGCCCGGTGCGCGCGCGACCTGGAACACGCTGGCCTGCACGTGCGTGAAGTCCTTGAGCTGGAAGGTCATGGGCGCGGGGTAGAAGAAGGTGTCGCTCAGGCTGATCACCGACTGCGACATGAACTGCTGCGTGGCCTCGCTGCGCTCCAGCGGCGGCAGGCCGGCGCGCTCGCGGCTGATCTGCATCAGCTCGAACAGCGTGCCGTTGAGGATGCGCACCAGCACATCGCTCGCTCGCTCGCGTTCGGCGGCCGGCACGTTGTTTTCAAGGAAGGCCGAGACGGCCTGCAGGCCTCCGCGAATGGGCTTGTCGGTGGTGCCGTTGGCCACCACCGGTTGCACGCCGGGCGCGTTCACCGACTCGGCGCCGGCAAACAGGCCCAGGGCACGCGTGGCCGAGGCGGCCAAGGCTTCGGCCAGCTCGGGGCGGCCGTCTTCCACCGCCGAGGCCGCGTAACGGCGCACCGCCAGATCGCGCAACTGCGGGTCGCCCAAGGCGGCGCGCAGGCGCACGAAACCGTCGAGGCTATCCTTGTCGTCCACGGGAATGCGCAGGTAGCGGAACGGTTCGGCCGGCGTCTCGCGCAGGCCCAGCAGGTACACACGCGCGCCGTCGATCTCCACTGGCAGCATGTAGTTGTGGTACTCCACCGCCTGACCCGCCGCATCGCGCAGCTTGTAAGACACGCTCGGCCCCACGTTGCGCAGCGTCTTCTCGGTCGCGGTCTTGTGGCCCGAGCCCAGGCGGCTCTCGATCGAGCCCCGCAGATCCACCTTGCGCACATCGACGCCGTCGGCGGCGTTGCTGGTGGCGAAGTTCTCCACGTTGATCACGCGCAGGCCGGTGTACTCCAGCGTGAGCTTGTCGTCGCCATTGCTCAGCGCGGTCGAGCTGCCGATGGTGCCCTCGACCTCGAAGGGCCGCGTGGGCCCGTTCAGTGGCACGGCCTGCAGCTTCACGCGCGAACCGCCGTCGTCGAAGCTGGACTGGTAGATGTTGATGCCGCGGTGGCTGGCGGGGTGGTTCACCTCCACCCGCGCTTCCTTGCTTTCGCCGGTCTCGTTGTCGTGGATCACGATCTCGCTGGCGAACAGCTTGGGCATGCCGGTGTCGTAGTACTCGACGATGAACTTCTTGAGTTCGACCGAGAACGGCAGATCCTGCAGCAGCACACCCTGGGGCTGCGCGAGAATGGCCGTGCCCGCCGTCGTGCCCTCGGTCACCAGCAGGTTGCCGCGGAAGGTGGGGTTGCTGGCCGAGAGCCGGTGCTGAGCCGGCACATCGGCGATCAAGCCGCCACCCAGGAAGGGCGTCTTGCCGTTGAACCAGGTCTGTGCGCGCACCATCAGATCGCCATCGAGCAGACCGCCAATGCACACCAGCACGATGGCGCTGTGCGCGGCGAGGTAGCCAATCTTGTTGGCCGCGCCAGCCTTGGCCGCCACCATCCAGCCGGTGCCTGCCTCGGTGGTGCGCGACTGCAGCTTGACCTTCCAGCCCGAGCCCAGCAAGGCCTGGCCGATGCGGTTCGCCGCGGCCTCGGGCGTCTCGCCCAGCTCACCCTCGGCGCGGTGCGGAAAAGCCTTGAGGCTCTGCTCTCGGATGTTTTCCTTGTAGGCCTTGAGGTCGGCAAAGATCTTGGGCGTGTTGCGGGCGATGCACAGACTGGTGCTGACGACCAGGAACGCCAGGATCAACAGGAACCACCACGCGCTGTAGACCGAGTACAGGTTCGCGCTGGCAAACACGTCGGCCCAAAAAGGCCCGAACTGGTTGACGTAGTTGATGAAGGGTTCGTGCTGTTTGACCACCGTGCCGATCACCGACGCGATGCAGATCACGGTGAGCAACGAAATGGCAAACCGCATCGACGACAGCAACTCCACCAGCTCGCTGACGATGCGCGAGCCGGTGCGAATTTGCAGGCCTTGGGTGGAGACGGTCATGGAGGAATGGGGGCAGAACGGTGCAGCAAAAAAGGGCGCCCCCGGAAGTCCCGGAACGCGCCCTGATGTGATGTGTTTTTTGGCTGGCGGTTCAACGCCCGGCGGGGTTTATGGCATTGTGCCGGCAAATATTATTGTTGGCTTATATCCCGGCCAGGCACGAGGGGCTTGCGCCCCTCGAAAGTCGATCAGCGCAGGCCGGCGATGTAGTCCGACACCGCCTGGATTTCGCGGTCGTTCATCTTGGCGGCCACACCGGCCATCTGCGCGTTGTTCTTGCGGGTGCCGTCGCGGAAGTGCTTGAGCTGCGTGGCGGTGTACTCCGCCTGCTGGCCCGACAGGCGCGGGTACTGCGCGGGAATGCCGGCACCGTTGGGGCTGTGGCAGCCGGCGCAGGCGGCGATCTGGCGGTCGGCGATGCCGCCGCGGTAGATGCGTTCACCCAGGCGCACCAGGTCCTTGTCGGTGGCGGCGCCGCCCTTGGCCTTCTGGTCGGCCAGCCAGTAGGCGATGTTGCGCATGTCGGCGTCGGACAGGGCCGAAGCGAAGCCCTTCATGATGGCGTTGTCGCGCTTGCCCGATTTGTATTCCTGCAACTGCTTGACGAGGTACTCGGGGTGCTGTTGCGCCAGCTTCGGGTTGGCCGGCGTGGTCGAGTTGCCGTCCGCCGCGTGGCAGGCCACGCAGACCTGACCGTACATGGCGCTGCCCTTGGCCAGATCGGGCTTGGCCGATTGCGCCTGGGCGCTGAACGACAGGGCTGCGGCAGCAGCGGCGCAAAGGAAGGAAACAGGCAATTTCATGACGGGGCGGGCGTCGGTTGCGACGGGTTCGGTTTGTGGGAATTCTCGGTTTGTCTGGACAAAGCCAATCGATTTTACAATGTCCCACCGGGAAAACCCCCAAATGACCCACCGCCCCACTCCAGCCCCCCAGACCGCTTCGCCGTCGCACGACGCCCCGGGCCTCAAAGCCCCGATACCCCGAGCTGGAAAAACCATCGATCCCCTCAAGCCCGATCCCAAGATCGCGCACGGCTGGCTGCACACCGCCCGATTCCTCACCACCGCGCCTCAACTCGAACACCTGCCGCCGCTGGACGTGCCCGAGATCGCCTTCGTCGGGCGCTCCAACGCGGGCAAGTCCACCTGCATCAACACGCTGACGCAGCAAAAGCGCCTGGCCTTCGCGTCCAAGACGCCGGGCCGCACGCAAAGCATCAACCTGTTCTCGCTGGGCAAACAAGGTGTGACCGATGCGGTGCTGGCGGATCTGCCAGGCTATGGCTATGCCGCCGTGCCGCGCGAGGCCAAACTGCGCTGGCAGCGCGTGATGGGCAACTACCTGCTCACACGCGAAAACCTCAAGGGCGTGGTGCTTTTGATCGACCCGCGCCTGGGCCTGACCGAACTCGACGAGATCCTGCTGGAAGTGATCCGGCCCCGGGTCGAGGAAGGCCTGAAGTTCCTGGTGCTGCTCACCAAGGCCGACAAGCTCAACCACGCCGAGGCGCAAAAGGCACTGTCGATTGCGCGACTGCAGTCGGGCGGCGGGGAGGCGAGACTCTTCTCGGCCCTGAAGAAAAAAGGCCTGGACGAGGTGGCGCTGCTGCTCTGGCAATGGACCCATGGCGCCAACGCGCCAGCCCAAGCGGCCGACCCCGTTCCCGACGACGAGCCGCCCGCGCTGGACTGAACCGTGCGGGCTCGAGGAGAGCCCGCATGATCCAGACCTTCCAACAAGCCCTGCCCCATGGCATCACGCTGAGTTGCCGCGCCGCCGGCGAGCCCGGCCGTCCGGTCCTGCTGTTCCTTCACGGCTTCCCGGAAGCGGCGTTCGTGTGGGACGAGTTGCTGCTGCACTTCGCCCAGCCCGAACACGGCAGCTACCGCTGCGTGGCGCCCAACCTGCGCGGTTTCGAACAGTCGAGCGCCCCCACCGACACATCGGCTTACCGCGCCAAGCCCCTGCTGCAAGACCTGGGCGCACTGGCCACGGCCATCACCGCCGACAGCCCCACGCCAGGTCAACTGGCCGGCCTGATCGCGCACGACTGGGGCGGCGCGCTGGCCTGGGGCCTCGCCGCGCAGCGGCCTGGCTTGCTTCGGCAACTGGTCATCGTCAACGCGCCGCACCCCGCCACCTTCCAGCGCGAACTGGCCCAGTCGCCCGCGCAACAGGCGGCCAGCGCCTACATGAATTTCCTGATCCGGCCCGACGCGCCCGCGCTGCTGGCCGAGAACGACTTCGCCCGCCTCTGGCCCTTCTTCACCCACATGGCGGCCGACAGCGGGCCGATGGGCTGGCTCGACCAACCTACGCGCGATCGCTACCGCGCGGTGTGGCGCCAGGGGCTGACGGGCCCTTGCGCGTACTACGCAGCGTCGCCTCTGCGCCCACCGACGCCCGACGATCCTGGGGCAACGGCCGTGCAGGTGCCGCGCGAAAAGGCCATGGTGACGCGGCCGACCCTGGTGATCTGGGGGCTGAACGACACCGCCCTGCCCGAAACCCTGCTGGAAGGGCTGGACGGGTATGTGCCAGACCTGCGCATCGAGCGCGTCCCCGGCGCCACGCACTGGATCGTGCATGAGCAGCCGGCGCGCGTGGCCGCCTTGATCGGCGGCTTTCTGAACACCTGAACCGGTTCAGAGATCGGCATAGAAAGAACGCTCATTGCCTGGGCGGGTCTTGAAGCGCTTGTGCACCCAGTAGTACTGCGCCGGCGCCTGGCGGATGTAACCCTCCAGGTAGCGGTTCATGACCGCCGTGTCGGCTTCGGGATCTGCTGTCGGGTAGTCGGGCCAGGGTGACATCACCTTCACCTCATAACCTTCGCGCGTGAGGCGGCTCACCACCGGCACCACGCAGGCACGCCCCAGGCGGGCCAACCGGGACAGCGACATGAGCGTGGCCGTCTGCACGCCGAAGAAGGGCACGAACGCCGCGTCGCGCATGCCGTGGTCCATGTCGGGCAACAGGTACAGCGGCAAGCCCTGGCGCATCGCCGCGACCAGGGGCTTGATGCCTTGGCGCTTGCCCACGACATGGGGGTTGCCGAAACGCTGGCGACCCTGTGCCATCCAGCGGTCCACATCGGCGTTGAGCTGCTCGGCGTACAGCCCGCAGAAACGCCGCTCCAGATGGGCCGTGAGCCCGATCCAGCCCGCGTCCATGCCCACGAAATGCGGGGCGAAGATCACGGTGGGCTCGTTCCCGGCCAGGGCCTGCAGATCGCCCGTGAGTGTCAGGCGCCGACGCACCGTGGCCAGGGGCGCCTCCCACAGCCAGCTGCGGTCCAGCCAGGCTTGTGCAAAGTACACGAAATGCTGGCGCACCGCGCGGTCGCGCTCGGCCTCGCTGCTCTCCGGAAAGCACAGAGCCCAATTGATGCGCGCGATGCGACGGCGCCGCACCGCCGCCAGGTGCAGCACCTGCCCCAGCACCCAGCCCATGCCACGCACCCAGGAGAGCGGCAATGCGGCCAGCACGCGCATGAAGGCCACCCCCAGGCGGTTGCCAAGGTTGCCGGGGGGCAGCGGAGCGTCGGGGGTGGGTGGCAAGGAAGACATCAGGGCGACGGCGGTGTCGACCGGGTCGGCGACTTGTAGCGGTTGTAGGACCAGAGGTACTGGGCCGGGCATTCTCGCACCAGCGCCTCCATGGCGCGGTTGATCTGTGCCGCGGCCTCCAGCGGGTCGTCCGAGAGCGGGCCACCGTTGAGCGGCTCGAACGGGCGCACGTGCACGCGGTAGCCTCTGCCCCAACTCAGACGCTCGCCCCAGCTCAACAGGATCTGCACGCGGCCGGCCTGGGCCAGGCGGCCCGACAGCGTCATGGTGTAGGCGTCACGACCGAAGAACGGCGCCCACACACCCTGCCCCTCAGGCGGCACCTGGTCCGGCAGCAGGCCCACCGCCTGCCCCGCCTTGAGCGCCTTGATGAGCTGCTTCACGCCCGCCAGGGTGGTGGGGGCGGCGAACAGGCCGGGGCGCTGGCGCGCACCGGCCACGAGATCGCGCAGCCAGGGCTGGCGCGCCGGGCGGAACAGCACCGTCATGGGATGCACCGCGCCGAAGCGCTGTGCGTACGCCTGGGCCGTGATCTCGAAACAGCCCAGGTGGGGCGTCAGGAACAGCACCCCGGTGCCCTGTTGATGCGTGGATTCGATGTGCTCGGCGCCCGCCCAGGCCACGGGCACGGGCCGGCCGAACCACAGGCGCGGCAACTCGGCCACCAGCTTGCCCGACTCACCGACCGTGGCCAGCGCCACCTGGCGGGGGTAGCCCGCCTGGGCAGCATGCGCAAACAGGCGACGTCGATACCGGCCAGAGAGCACAAAACTCAGCCAGCCCAGCAGCCAGCCCATCGCATGCAGCACGGACAGCGGCATCCAGCTCAGGAGGCGAAAAAGGCCATGGATCAGCAGGGTCACAGGAGAGGGGAAGGACAGGGTGGCTGCACGGACTTGATCTAGAATGCCGCCATCGCCGAGTTATGGAACTAATTGCGGGGCGATTCACAAATTCCGCTAAAGCGTTCGCCGAACTCTGACAGACCGGCAACGCCGGTCAACCAATGTGGAGTTTATACATGGCGAACGATTTCCTTTTCACCTCCGAATCCGTCTCCGAAGGCCACCCCGACAAGGTCGCCGACCAGATTTCCGACGCGATCCTCGACGCGATCTTCGCCCAGGATCCGCGCAGCCGCGTGGCCGCCGAGACCCTGTGCAACACCGGTCTGGTGGTGCTGGCCGGTGAAATCACCACCAACGCCCACGTCGACTACATCCAGGTCGCACGCGACACCCTCAAGCGCATCGGCTACGACAACACCGAGTACGGCATCGACTACAAGGGCTGCGCGGTCATGGTCTGCTACGACAAGCAGTCCAACGACATCGCCCAGGGCGTGGACCACGCCTCCGACGACCACCTGAACACCGGCGCCGGCGACCAGGGCCTGATGTTCGGCTACGCCTGCGACGAGACGCCCGAGCTGATGCCCGCGCCGATCTACTACGCCCACCGCCTCGTGGAGCGCCAGGCCCAGCTGCGCAAGGACGGCCGCCTGCCTTTCCTGCGCCCCGACGCCAAGAGCCAGGTGACGATGCGCTACGTGGACGGCAAGCCGCACAGCATCGACACCGTGGTGCTCTCGACCCAGCACTCGCCCGACCAGAGCGAGACGCCGCACAAGATGAAGGCCTCGTTCAACGAAGCCATCATCGAAGAGATCATCAAGCCCGTGCTGCCCAAGGAATGGCTCAAGGACACCAAGTACCTGATCAACCCGACCGGCCGCTTCGTCATCGGCGGCCCGCAGGGTGACTGCGGCCTGACCGGTCGCAAGATCATCGTCGACACCTACGGCGGCGCCTGCCCGCACGGCGGTGGCGCGTTCTCGGGCAAGGACCCGTCCAAGGTGGACCGCTCGGCCGCCTATGCCGCCCGCTACGTGGCCAAGAACATCGTGGCCGCCGGCCTGGCCAAGCAGTGCCAGATCCAGGTGGCCTACGCCATCGGCGTGGCCCGCCCGATGAACGTCACCGTCTACACCGAAGGCACGGGCGTGATCCCGGACGAGAAGATCGCCGCGCTGGTGCAAGAGCACTTCGACCTGCGCCCCAAGGGCATCATCCAGATGCTCGACCTGCTGCGCCCGATCTACACCAAGACCGCCGCCTACGGCCACTTCGGCCGCGAAGAACCCGAGTTCGCCTGGGAGCGCACCGACAAGGCCGCCGCGCTGCGCAAGGCCGCCGGGCTGTAAATAGTCACCGGATCGTCCCTCTAAAGCCCTGTAGCGTGAGCTTCAGGGCTTTTTTTGTACTTTTTTCGGACAACAGGGGGAAACCACCGGTCGTAACAATTTGAATTTTCTGCGGCGGTGTCCGATATGGGAGTACAAGCCACCTTTCTGGCTTGCACTGCAACGACCCGGGAGCCTCGAACCATGGACAACTCTATCTGCGCAGATGGGATGGAAACGCCAGAGCAACAGCTCGAACGGCTGGTGGCCTTGCGCACGCAAGACCTCCAGTCCGCCCTGGACAGCGCCCGTTCCCTCGTTGACCAGGCGCCCTGCGGCCTGCTCACTTTTGACGACGCACAGCGTTGCGTCCATCTCAATCAAGCCCTGCTGGGTTGGCTGGGCCATGGCGCACCGGGCATGCCCCTGAACGAGCTGGTCGCCCCGCGCTCGCGCGACGCACTGACCGCCCACGTGGAAGCCCTGCGCCAGAGCGGGCAGAGCGAACCGGTCGATCTGGACTGGTTGCGCGTCGACGGCAGCCTGTTTCGCGCCCGCCTCGCCTCCACACCGGTGTTTGATGCCGAGGGCCATTTCCTGCACGGCAGCGCAGTGGTCACGCCTCTCGACGCGGCCCAGGCCGCCTCGGCGCAGGACAGCCTTCTGCGCAGCATCACCGACCGCATTCCCGCTCGATTGGCCTATTACGACAAGAACCTGATCTGCCGCTTCGCCAACCAGGCCCATGCCGCGCGCTACGGCAAACGGCCGGCCGACATGGTGGGCTCGCCCCTGAGCCAGGTGGTGCGCCCCGACATCCTGCCCGACATCCTCCCGCGCGTGGCGCAGGCCCTTTCCGGCCAGACGCAGACCTTCGAAGCCGAGCGCGTGGCCGCCGACGGCTCGCGCAACTACTTTGAGATCCACTACATCCCGGACTTCCAGAATGGCTCGGTCGAGGGCTTCTTCATCGAGTTGCACGACATCACGGAGCGCCGCCGCACCGAGGAGTTCGTGCTGCACGCAAACCAGGACCTGGAGGAGCGCGTGCGCTCGCGCTCTGCCGAACTGTTCGCCAGCGAGCAGCGCTACCGCCTGATGGTGGATGCGATCCAGGACTACTGCATCTATTTCGTCGACGAAAACGGTGGCATCACCGAATGGACCGAGAGCGCCCAGCGCCTGCACGGCCACACCCGTTCGCAGATCATGGGGCGCTCCTATGAAGTGCTGCTGTCCTCCGACAACGCCGGCGAAGACGAAGTCGACCCGGGCCAGGTGTTGCGCCTGGCCAAGGCCCACGGCCAATGGGAAACCCGCGGCTGGCGCCTGCGCGAGGACGGCTCACGCTTCTGGGCGCACACCGTGCTGACCGCGCTGCGCAACGAGGCAGGGGAGTTGCAGGGGCTCTCGAGCATCACGCGCGACATGACCGCCGCCAAGAGCCTGGAGGACGTGATGAACGACCTCAACCGCGAGCTGGAAAAGCGCGTCGCCGAGCGCACGCAACAGCTCGTGGCTGCCAACAAGGACCTGGACGTGTTCTCACACATGGTCTCGCACGACCTGCGCGCCCCGCTTCGCCACATCGCCAGCTTCGTGAGCCTGCTGCAGGAACAGATGGGCGACTCCGCCGACACACTCGCATTGCAGTACCAGAATTCGATCGCCAAGGCGTCCAAGCGCATGAGCCTGATGATCGAAGGCCTGCTCGAGTACGCCCGCCTGGGCCGTGTGGCCATCGACACCCAGCCGGTGCCCATCGCCCAGCTCGTGGAAGGCGTGATCGCGCACCTGAAGCAGGAAAACCCGGACCGGCGCATCGAGTGGGTGATCGAGAACGACCTGCCCGTCGTGCGGGGCGATGCCATGCTGCTGGCCCAGGCCCTGGGCAACCTGCTGGGCAACTCCGTGAAATACACTCGACCCCGCGACCTGGCCCGCATCGAGGTGGGCTGGAAGGTCAGTCCGGTCGGGGGACGCACCTTCTACATCGCCGACAACGGCGTGGGCTTTGACCTGGAGAAGGCGCACAACCTGTTCGTGATGTTCCAGCGCCAGCACCATTCGATGGACTTCGAAGGAACTGGCACGGGCCTGGCGCTGTCGCAGCGCATCATCGAGCGCCATGGTGGACGCATCTGGTCCGAAACCGCGCCCGGCGAAGGCTGCACTTTCTACTTCACCTTGCCGTTTGACGGCATGGAGCCGGAGATGGCTTTTCCCGAGTCGTCCCTGGCCGAGCTGCCGGCCTGAGGCCGAAGGCCGGCCGATAATCGCGCGGTGAGCCCCACCACCGCACCGATTCCCTCTTCCCTGTTCTCCCTGTCACGCCGCGTTGCCCTGGTCACGGGCGCGACCCGTGGCCTGGGCTTGTGCATGGCCCAGGCGCTGGCCGCCCACGGCGCCACCGTCTGGCTCAACGGCCGCGATGCCACCAGCCTGCGTGAAGCGGTGGACCGGGTGCGCGAAGGCGGCCAAGCCGCTGGTGGCACCGCGCACGCGCTGCCCTTCGATGTGTGCGACGAGGCCGCTGCCACGGCGGCCGTGGCCCACCTGCTGGCCGAGAGTGGCCGGATCGACATCCTGATCAACAACGTGGGCCAACGCCGGCGCCAGCCCCTGGACGAATTGCCCGCCCAGGCCCTGCGGGAACTGCTGGAAGCCAACCTCGTCTCGGCCTGGCACCTCTGCCGCGAGGTGGCGCAGCCCATGCGCGCCCAGGGCGCTGGCCGCATCATCAACGTCACCTCCATCGCCGGGCCGATCGCCCGCGCCGGCGACGCGGCCTACACCACCAGCAAGGGCGCTCTCGAAGCCCTCACGCGCGCGCTCGCGGCCGAACTCGGCCCGCAAGGCATCAACGTCAACGCGATCGCCCCGGGCTATTTCGCCACCGACGCCAACACCGCCATGGTGGAGGACGCCTCCGTGGCGGCCTGGCTTGATCGGCGCAGTTCGCTGGGCCGCTGGGGCCGGCCCGAGGAGATCGGTGGCGCGGCGGTGTTCCTGGCCTCACCCGCCGCCAGCTATGTCACGGGCCAGGTGCTGGTCGTGGACGGCGGTTACCTGGCCCACTTCTGAGCCGCGCGGGCGTCAGCCCGCGTGCCGGCGAACCCAGGCTTCGTAGGTGGATACCCATTTCTGAAGGAATTCGCGGCTGTCGGCGCCGATGCCCCCGTCCTTGTCGAACAGGCCTTCCTTGGACTGGATGAACGCCTCGGGCTGGCCCAGCGTGGGCACGTCGAGGTAGGCGAGGATGTTGCGCAGGTGCTGCTGTGCGAGCGCCGTGCCGATCGCGCCGACCGACACGCCGATCACCCCGGCGGGTTTGCCGGCCCAGGCGCTCTGGCCGTAGGGGCGCGAGGCATGGTCGATGGCGTTTTTCAACACCCCGGGCAGGGAGCGGTTGTACTCGGGGGTCACGAACAGCAGGCCTTGCGAAGCCGCGATCTCGGCCTTGAGCCGTTTCACCGGGGCGGCCTGGTTCGCGTCGTCGTCCTGGTTGTACAGCGGCAGGTCACCGATCTCGAGTTGCTTGAACGTGAACTCCTTGGAGGCAAGCTGGGCGAGGGCCGTCGCCAGCCGGCGGTTGAAGGAGTCGCGGCGCAGGCTGCCGACGATCACGCCGATCTGAAATCCACTCATGGCAAATCCTCTCCTGGAACGGGGTTGGGGAAACAACAAAGGTGAACGCGAGAGACTACAGGCTCAAGACAAACACTCAGGACGGTGTGGGTACCGGTGAGCCCGCCGGCAGGTGCAGCACCACCTTGCGCGGATCGTCGGCCATCTGGTCCAGCACGGCGCGGAGCCGATCGAGCAGGCTCGCGTCGTCCGCATCCTTCGCTTCGCCAGGCAGCGACAGGGAGGCCAGGCGAAAGCGCAGCGACAGGCCCGCCGGCAAGGACGGTACCTGCTCGAGCCCCTTGGCCACGATGTGTTGTGCCAGCAGCATCAGGTCGTCGGGCTGCAGCGGACCTTCGACCAGCACCGCAAAACGCGCATTGGCCACACGGCAGACCGTGTCCACGTCGCGCGCCACGTGCGACAGCCGCGATGCCGCCACCACCAGTGCGCGCTCGGCCACCTCCCGGCCATGGCGGGAGACGATGTCCGCATGGTTGAGCAGCTCCACCATCAGGAGGCCACTCTGATGCCCATAACGCCTGGAGCGGCGCATGGCGTCGCGCAAACGCAGATGAAGCACGGGCTCGATGGTCAAACCGGTCAAGGGGTCCGTGCTCTCGATCGCGCGCAGGCGAGCATGGTTCTCGTTGAACTCCTTGGCTCGCCGATGCAGGATGTAGAGCAGGAGCGGGATCTCGATGGCCGAGCCGATGAGCACGGCGTATTGCGTGACCCAGCTGTCCGGCAACACGCCGGCCGCGCGCAGTGCGGGAAACGGGTAACTCAGATGCACCGGCAGGAACCCCAGCGCCAGCCAGCCCCCGTACTTTTCACCCAGGCGCCAGGCCCAGGTGCACAGTGCGAAGCTCAACACCACCGACAACAGGCCGTACAGGTTGAGCACGACAAAGGCAAAGCGGTTCTGCAGCAACAGGTAGACCACGGGAAACAGCAGCCCGAACCACGACCAGGCCTTCACGAAAAGGTCCACCTGCCGGTGGTGGCGCGACACCGCACAGGCCTCGCGCACGAACCAGATGCCCGCCGCGGTGAGCCACAGCATGAACACCGCCGGCGCGGCGTCGTTCCACCACGCCCAGTCGCGCCAGAAAAACACCCCGCCCACGCCGGTGAAGGCCGCCTGAAAGCCCAACATGCTCGCGACATAACAGCAGTAGGCGATGAAGGCGCGGTCGCCATACAGGCGCGCGTGCACCCAGCCCCAGAACAACACCAGCAGGCCGAAACCGAGGTAGCCCCCGATCATCAGGAAAGTCCAGTAGCGCGTTTCCTGCAGCGTGTCTTCCTCCAGCAGCAGCAGGCGCGGGCTCAGCGGTGCCGGCCGGTTTTCCAGGCGCAGCCAGACCGGGCCCGTTGACCCGGCCGGCAAGGCAAACACCGGTGTCTGGTCGGGATGGCTCCATTGCGACACCGGCAAATGATCGCCCGCTTGTTGCACCGTCCACTCTCCCTGGGGTCCGGTGGCATGGAGCGTCGCCCGGTTGGTGAAGGCCGCCGCACTCAGGGCGAGGTACCAACGCCGGCTGGCGTCCAGGGGCGGCAAGTCCAGGCGCAACCACAAGGCGGCAGCCGCCAGGTCAAAGGACCGGTAGTGGCCCATGGGCTGGAAGTCCCCCACCGGTCGGCGCATGGCGTCGTCGAGGGAGGCCTGACCCGAGGCATCGACCCAGAAGTGCGCCTGAAGGGTGACGTCGGACGCAGAAGGAGCCGCCTGGGCAGAAGCCGGGTGAGACCAAAGACCCAGGAGGGTGACCAGCGCCGTCAGAAAACGAAGAAGGAGACGCCGGGCCGGCCCGTGGAAGGAGAAGATGCAGTCCATGCCGGCATCGTAAGTGTTTGTGTCTGACCAGCACCCGGCGATCCGGTGGCCAGACCATCGCACCAGAAATAAACCCCTTCGATCTTGAAATGGGGTTCCGGCGCCCTTATGATTAGCACTCGCTGGCGTTGAGTGCTAACACCCGACGCCATGTCGATCAGCGGTATCCGCTGGCCCGTCCGGGCTGGCACCGCCGTTCTGAACAAACCCCATCTGTTCCATACCCAGGAGATGCAATGAACCTTCGTCCTCTCGCCGATCGCGTGATCGTCAAGCGCATTGACAGCGAAACCAAGACCGCCTCCGGCATCGTCATCCCCGACGCCGCCGCCGAAAAACCCGATCAGGGCGAAGTCCTGGCGGTCGGTCCCGGCAAGAAAAACGACAAAGGCGAACTGTCCGCCATGAACGTCAAGGTCGGTGACCGCGTTCTGTTCGGCAAGTACAGCGGCCAGACCGTCAAGGTCGCTGGCGACGAACTGCTGGTCATGAAGGAAGACGACCTGTTCGCGGTCGTCGAGTCCAAGTAACTGAACACCTCAATTTTTCCGGAGAAACAACATGGCAGCAAAAGACGTCATTTTCGGCGGCGAAGCCCGCGCACGCATGGTTGAAGGCGTGAACATCCTGGCCAACGCAGTCAAGGTCACCCTGGGCCCCAAGGGCCGCAACGTGGTGCTCGAGCGCTCCTTCGGCGCCCCCACCGTGACCAAGGACGGTGTGTCCGTGGCCAAGGAAATCGAACTCAAGGACAAGCTCCAGAACATGGGCGCCCAGATGGTCAAGGAAGTCGCTTCCAAGACCTCCGACAACGCCGGTGACGGCACCACCACCGCCACCGTGCTGGCCCAGGCCATCGTGCGCGAAGGCATGAAGTACGTGGCCGCCGGCATGAACCCGATGGACCTCAAGCGCGGCATCGACAAGGCCGTGGAAGCCCTGATCGCCGAGCTGAAGAAGGCCTCCAAGGCCACCACCACCAGCAAGGAAATCGCCCAGGTCGGTTCCATCTCCGCCAACAGCGACACCAGCATCGGCGAGATCATCGCCAATGCCATGGACAAGGTCGGCAAAGAAGGCGTGATCACCGTGGAAGACGGCAAGTCGCTGCAGAACGAACTCGACGTCGTCGAAGGCATGCAGTTCGACCGCGGCTACCTGTCGCCCTACTTCATCAACAACCCCGAGAAGCAATCGGCGCTGTTGGACAACCCCTTCGTGCTGCTGTACGACAAGAAGGTTTCCAACATCCGTGACCTGCTGCCCACGCTGGAGCAAGTCGCCAAGGCTGGCCGTCCGCTGCTGATCATTGCCGAAGACGTCGAAGGCGAGGCCCTGGCGACGCTGGTGGTCAACACCATCCGCGGCATCCTGAAGGTCGTGGCTGTGAAGGCCCCTGGCTTCGGCGACCGCCGCAAGGCCATGCTGGAAGACATCGCCATCCTGACCGGCGGCAAGGTGATCGCTGAAGAAGTGGGCCTGACGCTCGAGAAGGTGACCCTGGCCGACCTCGGCCAAGCCAAGCGCGTGGAAATCGGCAAGGAAAACACCACCATCATCGATGGCGCCGGCGCTGCCGCTGACATCGAAGCCCGCGTCAAGCAAGTGCGCGTGCAGATCGAAGAAGCCACCAGCGACTACGACCGCGAGAAGCTGCAAGAGCGCGTGGCCAAGCTGGCCGGCGGCGTGGCCGTCATCAAGGTCGGTGCCGCCACCGAAGTCGAGATGAAGGAAAAGAAAGCCCGCGTGGAAGACGCCCTGCACGCTACCCGCGCTGCCGTGGAAGAAGGCATCGTGGCCGGTGGTGGCGTGGCCCTGCTGCGCGCCCGCCAAGCCGCTGGCGCCATCAAGGGTGACAACGCTGACCAGGACGCCGGCATCAAGCTGGTGCTCAAGGCCATCGAAGCGCCCCTGCGCGAAATCGTGGCCAACGCCGGTGGCGAACCGTCGGTGGTGGTCAACGCCATCCTGGCAGGCAAGGGCAACTACGGCTTCAACGCCGCCAACGACACCTACGGCGACATGATCGAGATGGGCATTCTGGACCCGACGAAGGTCACCCGCACCGCGCTGCAGAACGCCGCATCGGTGTCCAGCCTGATGCTGACGACCGAAGCCATGGTCGCCGAGTCCCCGAAGGACGACGCACCTGCGATGCCGGGTGGCGGCATGGGTGGCATGGGCGACATGGGCGGCATGGGCATGTAAGCTCTCCTTGCCTGAGACGCCATGCCGGCGTTGCAAGGGCTTGCCGTGGCGCTGCCACTGTCTACGCCCTGGCGCCTCAGGCTGCGTCGGAATGCATCACTGCACACTGACGAAAGCCCAAAACAAAAGCCCCGCGAGTGATCGCGGGGCTTTTTGTTTTTGCGCTCGGCTCGAGCTACTTCATCAAGGCTTCGAGCTTGATCGTGTCCGCCACGAACGCCCGGATGCCTTCGGCCAGCTTCTCGGTCGCCATCGCATCCTCGTTCAGGGCGAAGCGGAAGCTGGCTTCGTCGTGGGTCGCGAAGGGGATGTCCAACGACTGGGCGGCGCTGGCGTCCAGTGCCCGGCTCAAGGGCGCATCGCTGGCGGCCAGCTGGGCCAGCAGCTCGGGGCTGATGGTGAGCAGGTCGCAACCCGCCAGCGCCGTGATCTGACCCACGTTGCGGAAGCTCGCGCCCATCACCTCGGTGGCGATGCCATGCTTCTTGTAGAACTCGTAGATGCTGCGCACCGAGCGCACGCCCGGGTCGTTGGCACCGGCCATCGCGGCCTCGTCCCAGCCGGCGCCCGCGCTCTTCTTGTACCAGTCGTAGATGCGGCCCACGAAGGGCGAGATCAGCTGCACCTTGGCCTGGCCACAGGCCACCGCCTGGGCGAACGAGAACAGCAGCGTCAGGTTGGTGCGGATGCCTTCGCGCTCCAGCCGCGCAGCGGCCTGAATGCCTTCCCAGGTGGAAGCGATCTTGATCAGCACACGGTCCACATGCACGCCGTCACCCTGGTAGAGCTCGATGATGCGGCGCGCGCGGGTCACGGTGGCCTCGGTGTCGAAGCTCAGCCGGGCATCCACCTCGGTCGAGACCCGGCCCGGGATCAGGCGCAGGATCTCGCCACCAAAGGCCACCAGCAAGCGGTTCATCACCTCATCCAGCCCCTGGGCGCCGTGCTTCGCGACAGCGTCCTTGAGCAGATGGGCGTACTCGGGCTTCTGGACCGCCTTCAGGATGAGCGACGGATTCGTCGTAGCGTCCTGCGGGGCGTAGGCTGCAATCTGGTTGAAGTCGCCCGTGTCGGCCACGACCGTGGTGAGTTGCTTGAGAGCGTCAAGTTGGTTCATGAGCGGATTATCGGCCAGGCGATGTAATAAAATTTCACCGCATCACCCCTCAATGTAACCAACCCCAACATGCTCGACCGGATCAAAGCCTCCCTGCCCTCGCTGGCGCCTGCCGAGCAACGTGTGGCCAAGCTCGTGCTGCTGGACCCGCGCACCTTCGCCAGCCTACCCGTGACCGAACTCGCCGAGCGCGCTCACGTGAGCAAACCCACGGTGGTGCGGTTCTGCCGCAGCATGGGTTACGACGGCCTGTCGGACTTTAAGCTCAAGCTCGCCGGCACGGTGAGCGAAGGTGTGCCGTTCATCCACCGCAGCGTGGACGTGGACGACAAGACGAGCGACGTGCTGGTCAAGGTGATCGACAACACGGTGGCGGCCTTCCTGAAGTACCGCAACGACGCCTCCAGCCACGCGATCGAAAAGGCGGTGGACGCCCTGGTGGCCACCTACAAGAACCGCGGCCGCATCGAGTTCTATGGCGCGGGCAACTCGGGCATCGTCGCGCAGGACGCGCAACACAAGTTCTTCCGCCTGGGCATCAATGCCATCGCCTACAGCGACGGCCACATGCAAGTGATGAGTGCGTCCCTGCTCGGGCCGGGCGACTGCGTGGTGATCATCTCCAACTCCGGCCGCACGCGCGACCTGATGGACGCGGCCGACATCGCGCGCAAGCACGGCGCCACCGTGATCGTGATCACCACCAGCGGCTCGCCGCTGGCGCAGAGTGGCCACATCCACCTCTCGGCCGACCACCCGGAAGGCTACGACCGCTACAGCCCGATGACCTCGCGTCTGATGCACCTGATGGTGATCGACATCGTGGCCACCTGCCTGGCGCTGCGCATCGGCGGCACCAAGCTCCAGCCCCTGCTCAAGGAAATGAAGAACAACCTCCGAAGCAAGAGGTACACGTGACCGTGCGCGCCAGAAACGTACCAGGACGGCGGGTGCTTCCCGCAGCGAGGTAAAGGGGGAGGCCCGGCGAAGCCGGGCCGCGGACATTCGCGGAGGGGAGCACCCACCGTCCGCGCCAACGCCCACCCGGTGGCGTGAAACTAGATCCGCCCCTCTTCCACCGCATGGCAGGCGATGCGAATGCCCCCAAGGTCCAGCAGATTCGGACGCTCGCTGCGACAGCGGTCGTTGGCATGCGGACAACGCGGATTGAAAGCACACCCGCTGGGCGGGTTCAGCGGGTTGGGCACCTCACCCGAGACCGGTGTGCGCGCCTTGCCGGTGTCGTGCATCTTCGGAATCGCATCGA
>Ga0247823_10000184_pt1 | contig 52208 bp, 45 predicted proteins | sample 13C_PalmiticAcid_2_FD_192426 | JGI IMG/M metagenome (GOLD analysis project Ga0247823, IMG submission 192426) | Soil microbial communities from agricultural site in Penn Yan, New York, United States - 13C_PalmiticAcid_Day30 | ecosystem: Environmental > Terrestrial > Soil > Agricultural land... | reverse complement strand
GCCCAGGCCCTGGCCCTGGGCGATCTTCTCCAGCAGTTCCTTGGCGTCGTAGGGCTTGGTGAGGTAGGTGAAGACGCCGCGCGCCGTGGCCTCCACCGCGTCGGGGATGGTGCCGTGCGCGGTCAGCAGGATCACCGGCAGCGAAGGGTGGCGCGCGCGGATCTCGTCGAACAGGGCCAGGCCGTCGCGCCCGGGCAGGCGCACGTCGGAGAGCACCAGTTGGGGCCGCTCGATGTCGAGCTGGCTGAGCGCGGCCTCGGCCGAACCGACGGACGTGACCTGGTACCCCGCCGCGCCCAGCCGCATGGCCAGCAGGCGCAGCATGTCGGCGTCGTCGTCGACGACGAGCAGCCGCGCGCGCGGTGCCGAGGGCCGCTCGGGGTTCGCGTTCATGGCGTGGCGGGGCGCGCGCCGTTGGGCGCGGCGGCCGGTGGGCGCGTGGTGAGGCTGCGCTCGATCGCGCGCATGGCCTCCAGGCGTTCGTTGAGCTGGTCGATGCGGCGCTGGCTGTCGCGCAGCTGCTGGGCCTGGCGGTCCGTGGTTTCCTCCAGCTTGCGCTGGTCCAGCAGGCGGTTGGCGAGCAGCCGGGCCAGCGGCTTGAGCGGCAGGCTCTCGGGGCCGGTGTGGGCGATCACGCGCTGGAACAGCCCGAGCGCGCGCGCGGTTTCGGCGGGTTGGCGCAGGTGGGTCAGCGCCAGCGCCAATTGCATCTGGCGCAAGGGCACGTTGCCGGGGTCGCCCTGCACCACGATCTCGGCGGCGAGGTCGGCGGGGCTGAGGGCGTGCAGCCGGTCGGCGTAGCTCAGCAGGGCCGTGACCACGTCGGGCACCGGAGCGGCGTCGCCGCTGAGCACCACGGGGGGCTGAGTGGGCGGGGCCGTCACCGGTGTCACCAGGGGGGGCGCCGTGGCCACGGTGACCGTGGGGTTGTTCATCTGGATGGTCACCGTGCCGTTGCCGACGGCTTCGGGTGCCGTCGGCGCCGTGCCGCAGGCGGCCTGCGACAGGGCCAGCGCGGCGATCAGGCCGGCCAGGCGCCCTGCGTGGGGATGGGAGGATGGGCTAGTGGGCATGGGGCAATTCGATGCGGAAGTGGGCACCCTGGCGCTGGGGCAGCAGGGTGATGCGGCCCCCGTGGGCCAGAATGTACTCGTGCACGATGGACAGGCCGATGCCGGTGCCGCGCACGGCCCCGGTGGGTTGCCGTTCGCCACGGTAGAAGGGTTCGAAGATGCGGTCGCGGTCGGCCTCGGCCACGCCCGGGCCCTGGTCCACGATGTCGATGCAGGCGCGGCCCGGCAGGTCCAGCAGCACGAGGCGGATGTGGCCGCCGTGCGGCGAGAAGCGGATCGCGTTGGACAGCAGGTTGCCCACCGCAGAAGCGATCTTCTCGCGGTCCAGTGGCATGGTGGTTGGCACGCCCTCGACGCGCACGTTCAGCGACTGGGCCTGCCATTGCAGGCGCTGGGTGTCCACCTGGTCCTCGAGCAGCGCGAGCAGGTCGGTGCGCTCGCGCCGGAGCTGGCGCGCCTCGAACGCGGCCGCGTTGAAGCGCAGCAGCGCCTCGATCTGGTGCTGCAGCAGCTGCGTGTTGTGCTGCAGGATGTTCACCACCTCGGCCTGGCTCGGGTTGAGCGCGCCGGCCACGCCGTCGCCCAGCACCGCCACACCTTCGTGCAGCGAGGCCAGCGGCGTCTTGAGTTCGTGCGAGATGTGGCGCAGGAAGCGCGCCTTGTCGGCATCGAGCTCGGTCAGCCGCAGCCGCAGCCATTCGAGCTGCTGGCTCACGCGGCGCACGTCCGACGGGCCGGGGATGTCGATCGGCACGTCGAGCCGGTTCTCGCCCAGGCCCTGGATGGCCTTCTCCAGCCGCTTGAACGGGCGCGCGAGCCAGATGCCGAAGCCCAGCGCCAGGATGGCCGCGATGCCGATCGAGCCCACCACCTGTTGCGTGAGCTCCTGCCGGCTGGTTTCGAAGCGGGCCTGCAGCGCCTCGTTGCGGCCGGTGATGATGGACTGCACCTTCTGCGCGATCGAGGCGCTGTGGCCGTCGATCTCGCGAAACGCCTGGGCCACTTCGCGCTCGCGGTCCAGCGCGGTCTCGGGCGGGCCGTCCAGCAGCACGGTGATGGCATCGAGCCGGTCGCGCCAGTTGATGGCGTAGTCCGGTGGCAGTTCGTTGTCTTCGAGCTTGCGCAGGATGTCGCGCGCGTTGCCGGCGGCTTCGTCGAAGCGCTGGCGCAGCTGGCGGTCGCGCAGCACCAGCGACTGGCGCGCCGCGCGCTCCATGGTCAGGCTGCGCTCGGAGAGCGACTGCGCGGCGGTCGACAGCGCGATGGCCTGGGCCGCGCTCTCGCGGCTCTGCGCCATCAGGGTTTCGAGCGAGAACAGCGCGCGCACCGCCGCCACGCCCAGCAGCGCCCCGATCAGCAGGAAGGCGACCAGCAGCAGTTGCTGGAAGGAGAAGCGCAGCGGTTTCACGCGGTCTTACGCTTCCTGGCGCACCAGCACCTCGGCGCGCAGGGAATGCGGGCGGGCCTCGGTGATGCGCACATCGAGCATCTGGCCGATCAGGCGCTCGGCCTGCGGGCCGCCGTCGAAGTTGACGATGCGGTTGCACTCGGTGCGGCCCATCAGCTCGATCTCGCCGTGCTTGCCCGGGCGGCGCGAGCGGCCTTCGACCAGGATGCGCTGCACCGTGCCCTCGCGGCTGGCGCTGATGCGCCTCACGTTCTCTTCGACGACGGCCTGCAGGTGCTGCAGGCGCTGCAGCTTGACCTCGTGCGGCGTGTCGTCGGGCAGGTTGGCCGCCGGCGTGCCGGGGCGCGGGCTGAAGATGAAGCTGAAGCTGGCGTCGAAGCCCACGTCGGTGATGAGCTTCATCATCTTCTGGAAGTCGTCCTCGGTCTCGCCGGGGAAGCCGACGATGAAGTCGCTGCTCATGGACAGCTCGGGCCGGATCGCGCGCAGCTTGCGCACGGTGCTCTTGTATTCCATGGCGGTGTAGCCGCGCTTCATCGCCATCAGGATGCGGTCGCTGCCGTGCTGCACCGGCAGGTGCAGGTGGTTCACCAGCTGCGGGATCTTGCCGTAGGCCTCGATCAGGCGCGGTGTGAACTCGTTGGGGTGGCTGGTGGTGTAGCGGATGCGCTCGATGCCCGGGATCTCGGCCACGTATTCCAGCAGCAGGGCGAAGTCGGCGATCTCGCTGGTCTCGCCCATCGCGCCCCGGTAGGCGTTCACGTTCTGCCCCAGCAGCGTCACCTCCTTCACGCCCTGGTCGGCCAGGCCGGCGACTTCCACCAGCACGTCGTCGAACGGGCGGCTCACCTCTTCGCCGCGCGTGTAGGGCACGACGCAGTAGCTGCAGTACTTCGAGCAGCCTTCCATGATAGACACGAAGGCCGAGGCGCCCTCGACCTTGGCCGGCGGCAGGTGGTCGAACTTCTCGATCTCGGGAAAGCTGATGTCCACCTGCGGCAGGGCCTGGCGCGCGCGCTGGTTCAGCAGCTCGGGCAGGCGGTGCAGGGTCTGCGGGCCGAACACCACGTCCACGTAGGGCGCGCGCTTGATGATCTCGGCGCCTTCCTGGCTGGCCACGCAGCCGCCCACGCCGATCAGCACGCCCTTTTCCTTGAGGTGCCGCACGCGGCCCAGGTCGCTGAACACCTTCTCCTGGGCTTTCTCGCGCACCGAGCAGGTGTTGAAGAGGATGAGGTCGGCCTCTTCCACGTCCTGCGTGGGCTCGTAGCCTTGCGCGGCGCCCAGCACGTCGGCCATCTTGTCCGAGTCGTACTCGTTCATCTGGCAGCCGAAGGTTTTGATGAAGACTTTTTTGCTCATGGGGAATTCCGTTCGGGAAAGGGGCGCCGCACAGCGGGCGAACGCCATGGGCGCGGCCGCGGCCGTGGCGGCCGCCGCAGGCGCCGGGAGATTCAGTTCGTGGTGCGCGTGGTCGAGGTCTGCTGCGACTCGAACACGTAGTTGCGCTGCGTGCCGAAGCCCGCGCGTTTTTCCTTGGCTTCGGCCTCGGTCAGCAGCCACACCTGGTGGATCTGGCCGCGCTGGTCGAGCGTGTAGTTCACCACCCGCTCCTGGTTGACCAGGGTGGCGGACATGACCAGCTTGTTGGACGCGTCCAGGATGCGGGCGCCCGGTGCGAAGCGCGTGGCGCGGTCGTCCATGGCCACCAGGGGCGGCTGGGCCACCACCATGGTGCCGCGCAGCGCCTTGGCCGGGAATTCGCGTTGGACCGCCTGCGCGTGGGCGGCGGCGGCGGAGAAGAGGAGGGCGGCCACGAGGGCCAGGCGGCAGCGGTTCATGGTATGTGTCCAGAGGCTGTGGGGAAGGGGCGCGGCGCTCCCGCGCGCGAGGGGCGATTGTCTCATGGGGGCCCGCGGCGGCCCCCGCGGGCCGTCAGCCGGCGGCGGCGGCGCGCCAGACGCCGATCTGTTGCTCCAGCCCGCCGATGAACACCGCCAGGTAGGTCTCGAAGCCGCTGTCCAGCGGCTGGGCATGGCCGCTCTGCCAGCGCAGGATGAAGGCGCGGTTGACCAGCGCGGGCAGGTGGCGCGCGACCGTGGGGTGGCGCAGCGCCGAAATCTCGTGCGCGCGCGCCTGCATGGCGGCCTGCCAGGCCTCGGTGTCTTCGGTGGGCACCGGCGCCAGCTCCATGGTGGGGAAGCCGCACATCGCGGCCACGATGGCGTTGTAGGCCGACACGATGTGCGCGTCGGGGCAGCCCGCGTCTTCCAGCGCCTGCAGGATGCGCTCGATCAGGTCGGTGTTGCGCTGCTCCGAGTTGGACAGCAGGCGCGCCCCCACCAGCTGCGCCATGTGCGGGTGGCGCCGCATGGTCTTGCGGTACTGCCGGAACAGGGCGCGCAGCCAGTCCTGCCAGCCCAGACGGCCGCGCGGCGGGATCGCCTGCGCCATGGTCAGGGTGCAGACCTCGCCCAGCAGCGCGTTCTTGTTCGGGAAGTACCAGTAGAGCGCGGTCGGGTAGACGCCGAGCGAGCGCGCCACGTCGCGAAGGCTGAAACCGTCCAGGCCTTTCTCGGCGATCAGCGCGAGGGCCACCGCCGCGATCTTCTCGTGGGTGAGGCCGTCGGGTGCGGGTTCGGTGCGGCGGCGGCGCGGGGTTTTTTCGGTGCTCACGCGGGGTCGAGCAGCGGGCGGTAGCGCTGCACGAAGGCCTCGAAAGCCTGCACGTAGCGGTCGATGTGCGCGGCGCGGATCGGCAGCGAAAGCACGGTGAAGCCGCGCCGCGCGACGTAGAGGCCGGCCTCCAGCATGTGGAAGAAGAACAGGTCCTTGAGGCGCGGGTCGCCGCCGTCCGTGTCGCCGATGTGCGCGATCGGCCGGGCCGTGGCCTGCAGGTTCATGAGCGAGCCCAGGCCGGTGAATTGCAGGTCCACGCCCTGGGCGCGGCAGACCGCGTTCAGGCGCTCGCGCATCGCGTCGCCCATGGCGTTGAGCGCGAGCGCCGCCTCGGGCGTGTAGAGGTCGCGCAGCCCGGCGATGCCGGCCGACATGGTGAGCACGTTGTTGTTGAAGGTGCCGGCGTGCGCCAGAGCGCCCGCGCGGCGCGGGTCGAACAGCGCCATCACGTCGGCCCGGCCACCGAAGGCACCGAAGGACATGCCGCCGCCGATGTACTTGCCCAGGGTGGTGAGGTCGGGCGTGAGGCCGAGCTGGCCCTGGCGCCCGTTGGGGCCGAGGCGCGAGGTCATCACCTCGTCGAAGACCAGCAGCGCGCCGGCCTCGGTGGCGGCCTGGCGCAGCGCCTGCAGAAAGGCAGGTGTGGCGGGAATGCAGCCGCCCGCGCCCTGCATGGGCTCGACCAGCACGGCGGCGAGGTCGCCCGCGTGCTGCCGGATCAGCGCCAGCGCATCGGCCGTGTCGTTGTAGCGGCCGATCAGGAAGTCGTGTGGCACGTTCACCGGCGAGGGGCCGCCCGCGAAGGTCAGCACACCGCCGTGGTACGCGCCCTTGAACACCAGCACCTTGCCGCGCTGCGTGAAGGCCTTGGCCACCGCGATCGCCATCAGGTTGGCCTCGGTGCCCGAGTTGGTGAAGCGCAGTTGCGCGATCGAGGGGAACCGGTCGCAGACCAGCCGCGCGAGCTCGCTCTCCAACAGGTTGTGGCCGGTCAGGTTGATGCCGTTCTCCAGCGCGGACTGCACGGCGGCGCGGATGACCGGGTTCGAGTGGCCGTACAGACCGGCGGTGAACTCGGCCAGGAAGTCGGTGTACTCGTGGCCGTCGGCGTCCCACAGCCGGCAATCCTCGCCTCGGCGCATGGCCAGCGGGAACGGCGCATAGAACAGCACGCTGCGCGTGTTGCCGCCCGGCATCACCTCCAGGGCCCGCCCGTGCTGCGCCTGGCTGGCCGGGTGGCGCCGGGCGTAGTCGGCGCTGGCTTGTTCGACGGCGGCGCGGATCGCCTCGTCGCGGGACAGGGTGGCTGAGGTCATGGAAACGGCTCCTGCAAGGCGTGGAGCTGTTCACTGTACCGGAATCGTTGTACGGTGTACAGGAGAACTGAGGCTCAGATTTTCTGCATCAGGGCGACGTTGGCGCAGGGCACTTCGCAGCGCCAGCCGTGGTGCCGCGCCAGCCAGCGCAGCGTGGCCTCGCGGTAGAACACCACGTGGGTCGGGTCGCGCCGGTAGTGCCACTGGGCGAAGCGCGCGTCGTCGGTCTGGAAGCCGGTCATCAGCGCGAGCCAGCCGCCCGGGCGCAGCAGCCCGTCCAGGCGGCGGAACTCGGCGGCGGGGTCGTGGAAGTGCTCGGCCACCTCGGTGCAGGTGATGAAGTCGTGGGTGGTGGCGAGGGCGCCCGTGTCGGGGTGGAAGAACGGGTCGTACAAGGCCACCGTGTGGCCGGCCTCGCGCAGCATGTCGGCCAGCACCGGGCCGGGGCCGCAGCCGAAATCCAGGCCGCTGCTGGCGGGCGCCAGGCGCTGCAGCAGCGGCGTGGCCAGGCGGCTCAGGAAGGCGCGGTAGCCGGCGTTGTCCCCGGTGTTCTGGTGCAGCGCGTACTCGGCGCGCTCGGCCTCGCGCGAAGGCCGTTGCTCAGGAAAGAGGAAGGTGGCCTCACAGCGATCGCAGCGGCCGTAGGCGCGCTCGCCGACGACCTGGAACGCCCGGCCCTCAAGGCCTTCGCAGACGGGGCAGCGCATGGCGCGAAGGCCCGGGGCTCACTTCCAGCGGATCGGCTCGATCAGCACGCTGCCGCGCTCGCTGGACAGCGTGAGCGCGCCTTCCTGCACCGTGGCCTGCAGCTGCATGCTGCGCTCGGCGAGTTCGGCCAGCGCGGGCGCCACCTCGGTCGGCAGGCGCCAGACCTGCAGGCGGTCCAGCCGCGTGAGCTTGGTTTCGATGCCGCGCCACCACACGTCGGCCGCGCTGCTGAAGGCATAGACCACCACCGCGTCGGCCTTGCTGCAGGCCTTGGCCAGCGGCTTGTCTTCCGGCTGGCCGACCTCGATCCACAGGCGCTTGCGGCCGGTGAAATCGGTCAAGGAGACGTCCGGGTCGTCCGGGTCGGACAGGCCGGCGCCGAAAGCCAGCGTGCCGTCGCCCCGGCAGGTGTCCTGCAGTTCGTGGGCGAGCAGGGCCATCGCCACCAGCCGGACCATCATGCGCTCGTCGGTCTCGCTGGGGTGGCGGGCCAGGGTGAGCGCGTGGTCGGCGTAGTAGCCGTGGTCGATGTCGGCGATCTGCAGGTGCGCCTTGAAGATGGTGGACTTGATGGCCATTTGAGAAACACCCCCCGCGTCGCCTTCGGCGCCACCCCCTCGAGGGGGGCGACACCTTGGGCCGGCGGAGCCGGACCCTCGGTGCCTCTGGTGGGCGTCGCCTCGAGCAGGGCGGAATATGGATTGAACGAAAAAAAGCGGGCTCCGTTGCCGGAGCCCGCTTTTTGAGATGCTGGTGGCGATAGGTGGACTTGAACCACCGACATCAGCATTATGAATGCTGCGCTCTAACCAACTGAGCTATATCGCCAGCGAAGCGCGCATTATAGCCCGATTTTTGGGCCGTTTCAGCGGTGCTGGAACGCCGGCTTGCGCTTGTTCACGAAGGCGTCCATGCCTTCCTTCTGGTCTTCGGTGGCGAACATCGCGTGGAACAGGCGGCGCTCGAACATCACGCCGTCCGACAGCGTGCCTTCGAAGGAACGGTTCACCGCCTCCTTGGCCGCCATCACGCTGGGCAGCGAGAGGCCGCAGATCACCAGGGCGGCGCCCAGGGCCTCGTCCATCAGCTTGTCCAGCGGCACCACGCGGCTGACCAGCCCGGCGCGCTCGGCTTCGACGGCGTCCATCATGCGGCTGGTGAGCACCATGTCCATGGTCTTGGCCTTGCCCACCGCGCGCGGCAGGCGCTGCGTGCCGCCGGCGCCGGGGATGATGCCCAGCTTGATCTCGGGCTGGCCGAACTTGGCGTTGTCGGCCGCGATGATGAAGTCGCACATCATCGCCAGCTCGCAGCCACCGCCCAGCGCGAAGCCGCTCACGGCCGCGATCACCGGCTTGCGGATGGTGCGGATGGTCTCCCAGTTGCGGGTGATGTAGTCGCCGTTGTAGACGTCGGCGAAGGTGTAGGTGGCCATGGCGCCGATGTCCGCGCCGGCCGCGAAGGCCTTTTCGCTGCCGGTGACGATCATGCAGCCGATGCCTTCGTCCGCGTCGAAGGCCTTGAGCGCCGCGCCCAGCTCGTCCATCAGCTGGTTGTTGAGTGCGTTGAGCTGCTTGGGCCGGTTGAGCGTGACGATGCCCACGCGGCCTTCGGTGCGCACGGTGATGCATTCGGGTGGGGTGGCGGCGGTCATGGTGTCTCCTGAAGCAATGGCGTCGGGTTGAAAGCCCACCACTATATCGGGCCCAACCCCCGGGAAAACATTAACCGACCGATTGGTTGGCTAATGGTAAATTGCGGTCCATCGCCCAACGACCCCAACAGGAGACAAGCCGACCATGAGCAACGCCACCGTTGTGTACGAAGAGCGCGGGGCCGTGGCCCTGGTCACGCTCAACCGACCCGAGGCCCTGAACAGCTTCACCCGCCAGATGCACCGCGACCTGTGGGCCGTGCTGGACCGGGCGGAGGCCAACCCGGCGGTGCGCGCGCTGGTGATCACCGGCGCCGGGCGCGGTTTCTGCGCCGGGGCCGACCTGGCCGAATTCGACTTCGAGCCCGGCCCCGATCTCATCAAGCGGGCCGACCCCGGTCCGGTGATCGAGCAGGCCTTCAACCCCACGGCGCGCCGCCTGCAGGGGCTGCGCATGCCCACCATCGCGGCCGTCAACGGCGTGGCGGCCGGTGCAGGTGCTTCGCTGGCCATGACCTGCGACATCACGATCGCCGCCACGGGGGCAAGCTTCATCCAGGCCTTCAGCAAGATCGGCCTGGTGCCCGACGCCGGCGGCAGCTGGTTCCTGGTCGAGCGCCTGGGCCTGGCGCGCGCCATGGCCCTGGCCATGACCGGCGACAAACTGCCGGCCGCGCAAGCCAAGGAGTGGGGCCTGGTCTGGGACGTGTCCGACGACTGCGTGGGCGCGGCGCTGGCCCTGGCCGCGCGCCTGGCCGCCATGCCCACCAAGGCCCTGGTGGCCACGCGCGGCCTGCTGCGCGATGCCGGCACGCGCACGCTCGACCAGCAGCTCAATGTGGAGTGCGACACCCAGTCGGCCCTGGGCCGCACGCACGACTACATCGAAGGCGTGATGGCGTTCCGCGAGAAGCGCCCGGCCCAGTTCAAGGGCGAGTGAGGATGAGCCCCGACGACAAGGCCCGCAAGGTGGGCGAGACCATGTTCGCGGTGGACACCGCGAGCAAGGACACCATGGGCATGGAGCTGCTGGCCTGCGAGCCCGGCCGCGCCGTGATGCGCATGGCCGTGCGCCCGCTGCACCTCAACGGCCACCAGATCTGCCACGGCGGCTTCATCTTCACGCTGGCCGACTCCACCTTTGCCTTTGCCTGCAACAGCCACAACAAGAATGCGGTGGCCGCCGGCTGCGGCATCGAGTTCCTGCGGCCCGCGCACGCGGGCGACGTGCTCACCTGCGAAGGTGTGGAGCAGACCCTGTCGGGCCGCCACGGCATCTACGACATGCGCGTGAGCAACCAGCGCGGCGAGGTGGTGGCCCTGTTCCGCGGCAAGAGCGCCGTGATCGCCGGCAACGTGTTTCCCGAGGACGAGCAGCCATGAAGACCTTTCCCCTCGAACCGATCGAAAAAGCCGGCATCGACGAACTGCGCGCGTTGCAGCTCAAGCGCCTGCAGGCCACGCTGCGCCACGCGTACCAGAACTCGCTGGTGTACCGCTCGAAGTTCGATGCGGCCGGCGTGCACCCGGACGATTGCCGCAGCCTGGCCGACCTGGCGAAGTTTCCGTTCACCACCAAGAAGGACCTGCGCGACAGCTACCCCTTCGGCATGTTCGCGGTGCCGCGCGAACAGTGCGCGCGCATCCACGCCAGCAGCGGCACCACCGGCAAGCCGACGGTGGTGGGCTACACACTCAAAGACATCGACACCTGGGCCACGGTGATGGCGCGCAGCATCCGGGCCAGTGGCGCGCGACCGGGCGACCTGGTGCACGTGAGCTACGGCTACGGCCTGTTCACCGGCGGCCTGGGCGCGCACTACGGTGCCGAGAAGCTGGGCCTCACGGTGGTGCCCTTCGGCGGCGGCCAGACCGAGCGGCAGGTGCAGCTGATCCAGGATTTCCAGCCCGACATCATCATGGTCACGCCGAGCTACATGCTGGCGATCGCCGACGAGTTCGAGCGCCAGGGGGTGGACCCGCGCGAGAGCAGCCTGCGCCTGGGCATCTTCGGCGCCGAGCCCTGGACCAACGACATGCGGCTGGCGATCGAGCAGCGCATGGGCATCGACGCGGTGGACATCTACGGCCTGTCCGAGGTGATGGGGCCCGGCGTGGCCAACGAGTGCGTGGAAACCAAGGACGGCCCGACGATCTGGGAAGACCATTTCTACCCCGAGATCATCGTCCCCGACACCGGCGAGCCGGTGCCCGACGGCGAGATGGGCGAGCTGGTGTTCACCAGCCTGACCAAGGAGGCGCTGCCCATCATCCGCTACCGCACGCGCGACCTCACGCGCCTGCTGCCGGGCACGGCGCGCCCCATGCGCCGCATGGAAAAGATCACCGGCCGCAGCGACGACATGATGATCGTGCGTGGCGTCAACGTGTTTCCCACGCAGATCGAGGAGCTCATCCTCAAGCGCGCCGAACTCAGTGCGCACTACCAGTGCGTGCTCACGCGCCAGGGGCCGATGGACGACCTCACGGTGGTGGTGGAGACGCGCTCGGGCCTGTCACCCGAGAGCGAGGAAGCGCAAGGGGCGGCGCGCCTGCTGCAGCACGACATCAAGGTGTTCGTGGGCAGCAGCGTGATGGTGCAGCTCAAACCCGAAGGCGGCGTGGAGCGCAGCCAGGGCAAGGCCAAGCGCGTCCTGGATCAGCGAGGGCGCTAGTTCAGCCAGCTGCCGAGCTTGGCCGCGTCGTCCACCGCCAGCCGCACGGTGAAGGACTCGGTCGGCCAGTCCAGCGGCAGGCGCAGCAGGCGCTTGTCGCGCGAGACCAGCGCGGTCAGCTGGGCGCGCCGCGCGCGCAAGGGCGGCAGTTCGTCGAGCTTGTGCAGGCGCCAGGCCTCGGCCTCGCCGCCGGGCTGCGCGGGCGCGAACTCCACGCCCAGCCATTCGTCGTTCGCGGCCATGCCGGCGGCCTCGGCCGCACCGCCGCGCAGCACGGTCTTGAGCACCACGCCGCCGCCGGCCTCGCTCACGCGCAGGCCCAGCTGTTGCGCCAGCAGTGCCTTGTCGTGCGCCACCTTCACCCCGTGGTCCTGCAGCAGCGAGGGCAGGGGCAGCTCGTCGGTGCTGTGCACCCAGGCCGCGATCTCGCCTTCGTAGCTGCGCCGGCCCAGGCGCTTGAGCGCGCGCAACACGTCGGCCTCGCGCATCGGGCCGCCTTCGCAGCGCTGCCAGAGTTCGCGCATCACCGCATCGAGCGAGCTGTGGCCTTCGGCGCGCAGCGTGAGGTCCAGGCACAGCGCCACCAGCGAGCCCTTGGTGTAGTAGCTCACCGTCGCGTTGGGCGTGTTCTCGTTCATCCGGTAGTACTTCACCCAGGCGTCGAAGCTGGCCTCGGCGACGGTCTGCACCAGCCGGCCCGGCGTCTGCTGCACCTGGTTGAGGGTCTTGGCCACCAGCTGGAGGTAGGTCGCGTCGTCGATCAGGCCGGCGCGGCGCAGCATCAGGTCGTCGTAATAGCTGGTGAAGCCTTCGAAGAACCACAGCAACTCGGTGTGGTTCTCGGTGTCGTAGTCGTAGCGCGCGAACTCGGCCGGGCGCAGGCGCTTGACGTTCCAGGTGTGGAAGTACTCGTGGCTGATCAGGCCCAGCAGTGTGGTGTAGCCGTCGATCGCCTTGAGGGCGGCGGGCTTGTCGCCCGAGGCGGGTGCGCGCGGCAGGTCGGCGCGCTGGCAGATCAGCGCGGTGGAGTTGCGGTGCTCCAGGCCGCCGTAGCCGTCGGCGCTCGCATACAGCATGAAGACGTAGCGCGAGAAGGGTGGGGGCTGCTGGCCGTGCCAGAAAGCGATCTGCGTTTCGCAGATCTTGCGGGTGTCTTCGATCAGGCGCTGGCCGTCCATCCACTCGCCCGCGCCGGCCACCACGAAGCGGTGCTCCACCCCGCCGGCGGTGAAGCTGGCGCTCCAGAAGCGGCCCATCTCCACCGGGCAGTCGGCCAGTTCGTCGTAGCCTTCGGCGAGGTAGTGGCCGAAGCCCTGGTCGTCCACGGCCTGCGGCGTGAGGCCGGTCGCCACCTGCCAGCCCGGCGTGGCCTCACCCGGCACCAGCTCCAGTGCGTGTGGCAGGTCTTCCTGGCCGAGCACCCGCAGGCACAGGCTGGTGGCGTTGAAGAAGCCGCGCGCGGCGTCGAGGAAGGCGGTGCGCACCGAGGCGTCGAAGGCGTAGACCTCGTAGCGCAGCTCCAGCGGCTGGCCGGCCTCGGCCTGGGCCTGCCAGCGGTGCTTGTCGAGCTGCTTGAGGGCGATGGCTTGCCCGTTCTGCCAGGCGCGCAGCTGTTGCAGGTTCTGCGAGAACTCGCGCACCAGGTAGCTGCCCGGGATCCACACCGGCAGGGCCACGCGCTGGTTCTTCGCGGGTTGTTCGATCCGCAGCGTGACGGCGAACAGGTGGGCGTGCGCGCTGAGCACCGAGACGGTGTAGCGCACGGCGGCGGCAGGGGCCGTGCGCGCGGCCCTGGCCGCCTTCGCCCGGGTGCTCAAGGTTTGGCTTCCGCGAGCTGTTTCTCGATCTGGTCGGCGCCGATGGCGCCCGGCACGCGCGTGCCGTTGGCGAAGATGATGGTCGGCGTGCCGGTGATGCGGGCCTTCTTGCCGTACTCGAAGTTGCGCGCCACGGCCGCGGTGTCGCAGGTGGCCGAGGGCGGGGTCACGTCGCGCACCATCCAGTCCACGAAGGTCTTGCCCTTGTCCTTGGCGCACCAGATGTTGCGCGACTTCTCGCCCGAATCGGCGCTGAGGATGGGGTACAGGAAGACGTGCACCGTCACGTTGTCGATCTTCATCAGGTCGCGCTCGAAGCGCTTGCAGTAGCCGCAGTTGGGGTCTTCGAAGACCGCCATCTTGCGCTTGCCGTTGCCGCGCACGATGGTGAAGGCGTCTTTCAGGGGCAGGTCCTTGAAGGTGATGGCGGTGAGCTTGTCCAGGCGCTGCTCGGTCAGGTCCACGCGGGCCTTGGTGTCGATCATCGAGCCCTGGATCAGGTAGTTGCCCTCGGCATCGGTGTAGAACAGCTCGCTCTGGTTGACGCGCACTTCGTAGATGCCGGGCATGGGCGTCTTGCTGACCTCGTCGATGGTCGGCAGGTTGGGCAGGCGCTCGGCCAGGTTCTTGCGAATGGTGGCTTCCTGGGCGGTGGCCGCGAGCGACAGGGCCGCGAGCGCCGCGACCAGGAGGGATTTGAGGATGTTCATCGTGAGCAGTCTTGAAAAAAGAGAGGTCAAAGGCTGGGCTGGCCCATGGCCTGGCGGGCGATCCAGCGCTTGAGCGGGCCGCTGCGGTCGAAGCCGGTGAGGCCCCAGTTGCGCAGCGCCTGCACGCGCGAGTCGCCATGGGCGAAGAGGCCGAACAGGCCGTCGGTGACCCAGCCCATCGCACCCACCTCGGCGGCGCGCGCGCGCTCGTAGCGGCGCAGCAGCTTGAGGTCGCCCAGCTCGCGCCAGTATTCGCGCTGCTGCAGCACGCTGGCCAGCTCGGCGGCGTCGGCCAGGCCGACGTTCAGGCCCTGGCCCGCCAGCGGGTGCATGGCGTGCGCCGCGTCGCCGGCCAGCGCCACGCCGCCCTGGGCGGTGCGGGCGATCCAGCGTTGGGCGCGGGAGAGTTCGAGAGGCCAGGCCTGGGCAGGGCTTTCCATGTGCATGTGGCCCAGGGCCTGGGCGCAGCGCGCCTGCACGGCCTGGGTGAAGGTGGTCGGGTCGGCTTGCAGCCAGGCATCGGCCTGCTGTGCAGGGACAGACCACACCAGCGCCACGGAGTTCCCGAAGGCGCCGCCCAGGGGCAGCAGGGCCATCACCTCGCCGTTGGAAAACCACTGCCGGGCGATGCCGCCGTGCGGCTGGTCGCAGTGCAGCCGCGCGGCCACCGCCTTGTGCGGGTAGGGCCGCACATCGAATTCCAGGCCGAGTTCCGCGCGCGTCTGGCTGCGCTTGCCCTCGCACACCACCGTCAGGGCGGCGTTGGGGGCTTCGCTCACCCGTTCGATTCCGCCCTGGAAGCCGATGGCGTCGGACAGGCGCTGTTCCAGCGCGGGCACGTCCACGATCCAGGTCAGCGCGTCGGCGCCCTGGTCGTCGGCCGAGAACTGCAGCTCGCCGCCGTCGTCGCCCCAGACCTGCATGGCGCTCACCGGGGTGATGGGGGGGACGCGGGCGTCCTGAGGATCGGCCTCGGGCCAGGCGCGCACCGAGCGCAGCAGGTCGCGCGAGGCGGCGTTGATCGCGTAGGCGCGCACGTCCGGCGCGTCTTGCGGGCCGCGTGGCGCGCCGACCAGGGCCACGCGCAGGCGGTCGCGGGCCAGCAGCAGGGCCAGGGTCTGGCCCACCACGCCGGCGCCCCGGATGGCGACGTCGAAACGCCGGGTGGAGCCGGTGCGGGGAGCAGGGGAGTTCATGAGGGGGATTCTAGGAGCAGGGCACAATCCGGGCCTTCCCCGGGCGATACCCGGTACCCCTATCCTGACCATCTCCATGAGCGCAGACCAACCCGCCGCCGACGTGCAAGCCACCATCGCCCAGCTCTGGGTCTACCCGGTCAAGTCCTGCGCCGGCATCTCGCTGACCGAAGCCGAGCTGACCGACACCGGCCTGCTCTACGACCGCGCCTGGATGGTGGTGGACGCCGACGGCGAGTTCGTGACCCAGCGCGAGCTGCCGCGCATGGCCCTGATCCAGACCGCCTTCAAGATGGGCCAGCTGGTGCTGCGCGCGCCCGGCATGCTGGCGCTGCACCTGGCGCTGGACGCGGCCGAGGGCCCGCTCAAGGTGCGCGTGTGGGACGACGAGGTGCAGGCTTACGACATGGGCGACCTGGCCGCGCAATGGTTCAGCGACTTCCTCGGGCGGCCCCTGCGCCTGGCGCGTTTCGACCCCGAGGTGCGGCGCGTGTGCAGCCTGAAATGGACCGGCGGGCGCGAAGCCGTGACGCAGTTCGCCGACGGCTTCAGCCTGCTGGTGACCAGCACCGGCTCGCTGGACGAACTCAACACCCGCCTGGGCGCGGCCGGCCACGCGCCGGTGGAGATGCTGCGCTTCCGGCCCAACATCGTGCTGGCCGGCGTGGAGGCCCACGACGAGGACCGCGTGGGCGCGATGCGCATCGGCACCGGGGATGGCGCGTCCGCCCTGATCGAGCCGGTCAAGCCCTGCGGCCGTTGCCCGATTCCCAACATCGACCCGGCCACCGCCACTTCCAGCCCCGAGGTGAACGACACCCTGCAGGTCTACCGGCAGGACCCGCGCCTGGACGGCGCCATCACCTTCGGCATGAACGCGATCGTGCTCGAAGGCGACGGGCAGGTGCTGCGCGTCGGCCAGCCCGTGGGCGCCGACTGGAAATTCGACTGAACTCGGCCCGGCGCGCCGGCGGTTGAGCGGTCACGGCCCCTCTGGATTCGCCGCCTGCCGGATCCGCTCCAGGCCTTCCCGGTACGTGGTCACCGGGAATTCGGGGAAGCGCTGCTTGAATGGGGTGGAATCGAAGAGGTTGTCGTGCCCGTACCGAGGCAGCAACTCCTGGATTTCGCGCACCCGCCTGGACAGGATGCCGGCGGCACGCAGGGTCCATGGGCCGATCACCGTATAGGACGGGCTTCTGCCAAACACCTCGCTGGCCATGGCGACGAACTGCCGGTAGGTCGGTCGATCGTCACAGCAGGGCAAATGCCAGGTCTGCCCGAACGCATCCGGCGCGTTGCCCAGGGTCGCCAGCGCGCGGCTCGCATCGGGCGTCCAGATCAGCGTTCTTCGCGCGTCGTCGCGCACCGGGACGAACGGCCTCCTGCCCGTCCTGAGCCGGTCGATGACCAGCGCGTTGGTGAAGCTCTGCGTCTTGCCCGGGCCGTAGAACTCGGGGGCCCTGCCGATGAGGACCGGCATGTCGCCCCTGGCCATTGCCTCCAGCACCATGGACGCCATCGCCGCGCGCACCTGGCCCTTGCGTCCCACCGGTGCGAAGGGCGTTGCCGCTGTCTGAAGCCGGTCGTCCTGGGGGTACATGTAGGTATTGTCGAAATACGCGAACTTCGCGCCCGCGGCCCGGCACCCGTCGAGGGCGTTCTTCAGCATCACGGGAAACTGCGTTTCCCACAGCCGCGTGTCCGGTGGCAGCCCGGCCGTGAAGTAGACGACGTGGCTGCCGCGGACCGCTTCGGCGGTCTGCCGCGCATCGAGGAGGTCGGCCGAGGCCAGCACATCGGTGTCGTGCACCTTGCGCGGGTGGCGGCTCACGAGTTTCAAGGGGCCGCTGTCCTGGCGTTGCAGCTCCCGCGCCAGTTCGATCGCGATCTGCCCATTCGCGCCCAATATCGTTTGCATTCCGGCTCCTCGAATTTCGGTTCCAGGGCGAGATATTCCCCCATCAGTACAATCGACACCCGTTTCCCCTTGGCCAGACGAGGACAACGTCCTCACGGAACCCGGTTGCTTTCACCCGGTTCGCAGGACTGCCGGACCGGCGCTGCACGGTGCCCAGGGGTTGATTCACAAGGAATTTCCATGAGCCTCCAATGCGGCATCGTGGGCCTGCCCAACGTCGGCAAGTCCACCCTTTTCAACGCGCTGACCAAGGCCGGCATCGCGGCCGAGAACTACCCCTTCTGCACCATCGAGCCCAACACCGGCGTGGTGGAAGTGCCCGATCCGCGCCTGCAGAAGCTGGCCGGGATCGTCGAGCCCGAGCGCATCGTGCCGGCCATCGTGGAGTTCGTGGACATCGCCGGTCTGGTGGCCGGTGCGAGCACCGGCGAAGGCCTGGGCAACAAGTTCCTCGCCCACATCCGCGAGACCGACGCCATCGTCAACGTGGTGCGCTGCTTCGAAGACCCGAACGTGATCCACGTCGCCAACAAGGTCGACCCGATCGCCGACATCGAGGTCATCCAGACCGAGCTGTGCCTGGCCGACCTCGCCGCCGTGGAAAAGGCCCTGCACCGCGTCAACAAGACCGCGCGCTCGGGCGACAAGGAGTCGATCAAGCAGGTCGCCATCCTGGAGAAATGCCAGGCCGCGCTCAACGACACCCAGCCGGTGCGCACCATCGATTTCAGCAAGGAAGAACAGGCGCAGCTCAAGCAGTTCTTCCTGATCACCGCCAAGCCGGCGATGTTCGTGGCCAACGTCTCGGAAGACGGCTTCGAGAACAACCCGCTGCTCGACCGCCTCAAGGAATTCGCGCAGAAGCAAAACGCGCCCGTGGTCGCCATCTGCGCCAAGATCGAAGCCGAACTCTCCGAGATGGACGACGCCGACCGGCTGGAATTCCTCAAGGAACTGGGGCAGGAAGAACCGGGCCTGAACCGCCTGATCCGCGCGGCCTACCAGCTGCTGGGCCTGCAGACCTACTTCACCGCTGGCGTGAAAGAGGTGCGCGCCTGGACCATCCACGTGGGCGACACCGGCCCGCAGGCCGCCGGCGTGATCCACACCGACTTCGAGAAGGGCTACATCCGCGCCCAGACCATCGGTTTCGACGACTTCATCGCCTACAAGGGCGAGCAGGGCGCGAAGGACGCGGGCAAGATGCGCGCCGAAGGCAAGGACTACGTCGTCAAGGACGGCGACGTGATGAACTTCCTGTTCAGCAGCTGAGCCCGGCGCTGCGCCCCCGACCCCCGCGGGTCATTCGGGTGGCAGCGCCTTGCCCCGCCAGTGGCGGACGTTGAAGGGAAACACCGGGCGGTGGTCCTTCAACGAGAGGGCGGTGTCCGGTGTCGCACCCAGGTCGCCCCATCCGCTGCCTTCACCCCAGTGCCGGAAACCGTGCTGAAGCACGCTGTGGCTTTCGCCGGGAATGCCCAGCGCGGTGGTCTCGTACACGCCTTCCCGGGCGGGATTGCCGTTGGTCTCGATCGTGAACCAGGAAGAGAACTCGGTAGACATGGCCAAACCTCTGTCAAACAAAGAAGACCCCACCTTAGAGCAGAACCCGGCCACTCGACTGTTCGCTGGGAAACACTCGATGGACCCTGCAGGGCGTAGAGTCGGCAGCATGAGCGACCCGAACCGAACCGAACCCCAGCGCCTGGCCAAACGCCTGTCCGCTCAGCTGCCTTGCTCGCGCCGCGACGCCGAGTTGTACATCGCGGGGGGCTGGGTGCGGGTCGACGGCGCCGTGGTGGAAGAGCCCATGGCGCGCGTGCGCGACGAACAGGCCGTGGTGCTCGACCCCAAGGCGCGGCTGGAGCCGCTGGAGTCGGTCACGCTGGTGTGGCACAAGCCCTCGGGCCAGGCCTTGTCCGACGAATCGCTCCTGCCCGACGAGCTGGCCGCGCGCTGGTTCGCACCCGGCGCGCGCTTCAAGGGCGACCGCTCGGGCGTGCGCCCGCTCAAGGCGCACGGCCATCGGTTGCTGCCGGTGTCGCCGCTGGAAGTGCTCTCCAGCGGCCTGATGGTGTTCACGCAAAACCCGGGCGTGGCGCGCAAGATCAACGACACCTCGTCGCCGCTGGAACACGAGTGGCTGGTGGAGGTGCAAGACGACCCCGAGCTCGACGACGACGCGCGGCGCGAAGCGGTGCTGCAGTCCCTGGGCAAGGCGCTGTTCTTCGACGGCTGGGCCGTGCCCTCGGCGCGCGCGAGCTGGCAAAGCGAGCGGCGCCTGCGGCTGGCGATCAAGGGCACGCTGCCGGGGCAGGTGGCCCACCTGGCCGAGCGCGCTGGCCTGCGCCTGGCGTCGGTGCGGCGCCAGCGCCTGGGCCGCATCGGGCTGGATGGCCTGCCTTCAGGCCAGTGGCGTTACCTGGCGGCGCACGAGCGTTTCTGAAGCCGCGCGGCCCACACGCTCACGGCCATCGCCACCAGCATCACGGCCAGGCCCACCTGGTGCAAGTCCAGCATGCGGCCCTGCGAAATCATCACGCCGCCCAGGGCCGCGCCCAGCGCCTGCCCGCCGTACAGGGCCGAGGTGTTGAGCGCCACGGTGGCCGGTGCCAGCTCGGGCGAGATCTGCACCAGCCGCGCCTGCTGCGCCGAGTTGCACGAGAAGCAGCCCAGCGCCCAGGGGATGAGCACGAAGGCCTGGGCCCAGACGCCATGGCGGCCCAGCGGCCAGAGCAGCAGGCTCAGCACGATGGCGCCCAGCGTGATCAGCACCGCCCGGGGGGCGCCGAGGCGGTCGATGAAGCGCGTGACCGCGACGTTGCCGGCCAGGCCGAAGACGCCGAACCACAGGAACATCAGCGAGAGCAGCGCGCCGCCCGCGCCCAGGGTCTGGGCGAAGTAGGGCGCGAAGTAGGAGAACAGGGTGAACTGCCCGAAAGAGAAGAGCAGCGTCACGGCCACGGCGGTCATGAGCGGGCCCGAGCCCAGGGTGCGGCCCCAGGCCTCGCGCGAGAGCGCGGCGGGCTTGATGCCGTCGGGCATCTCGCGCCACACCCAGGCACCGCTGAGGAACGAGGTCAGCGCCACCAGCCCGAAGGCCCAGCGCCAGTTGAGTTCGCCGCTGATCCAGGCCGACAGCGGCATGCCCAGCACCGACGCCAGTGACCAGCCCAGGAAGATGAAGGTGATGGCGCGCCCGCGCATCGCCGGGCCGACCAGCAGGCCCACGCTGGCCGCCGCCTGCGGCGTGAAGATGGCCGGCGCGATGACGGCCAGCACGCGCAGCGGCATCAGCGCGGCGTAGTTGGGCGCCAGCGCGCAGGCCAGCAGCAGCACGCCGTACCAGAGCAGCGAGACCGTGAGCAGGCGGCGCCGGTCCCAGCCCGCGACCAGGCTGGCGAAGAGCGGCGCGCCCAGGCCCATCAGGATGGCCGCTGCGGTGATCAGCTGGCCGGCCTGCGGGATCGACACGCCCAGGGACTGGCTGATGTCGTTGAGCGTGCCGGGCACGACCATCACGCCGGTGCCGATCACGAAGTTGCCGACCATCAGAGCCCAGAGGGCGCGAGGCAGGCCGTTGCGGGCGACGGTCATGGGTGCAGGGTTCCGGGGAAGAACCACAACAGCGCGGCCGTCATGGTGAGGTAGCGGGCGAACTTGCCGATGGCCATGTAGACCAGGCAGGGCCAGAAGGGGAATTTCAGCCAGCCGGCCACGGCGCACAGCGGGTCGCCCACCACCGGCAGCCAGGACATCAGGCAGGCCTTGGGGCCGAAACGCTCCAGCCATTGCAGCGCGCGCAGGTCGACGTGGTTGCCGCGCGCGCGGTCCACCACCTTGTGCGTGCCCAGGCCCATGAGCCAGCTCACGGCGCCGCCGGCCGTGTTGCCGGCGGTGGCCACCAGGATGGCCGGCCAGAAGAGATGCGGGTTGAGCTTGATGAGGCCGAACACCGCGGGCTCCGAGCCCAGGGGCAGCAGGGTGGCCGAGATGAAGGACACCACCAGCACCGTGCTCAGGCCGAACTCGGGCAGGGCCAGCAGTTCCATCAGGTAGGTGATCCAGTCGGGCATGGGCGGTGTTTTCGGGGCGGGGAAGACCGGCGATCGGGAAGTCGGATGGTGGGCGAAAAAAGAGGGGTGATATATCGCCTGCTGAAAAAACAGGCAGATACAATCGCCTTCCTTCGCCCCCCGCCTCAGCGGGGATCGCGGCAGATCCACCGCTCGACACCGATTCTCCCACCGCCATGCAACTCGGGGCTTTCACCCTGCCCAATGCCCTGTTCGTCGCGCCCATGGCGGGGGTGACGGACCGCCCATTCCGCAAGCTGTGCAAGCGCCTGGGCGCGGGCTATGCGGTCAGCGAGATGGTGACCTCGCGGCCCGATCTGCAGGACAGTCTCAAGACCTCGCGCCGCGCCAACCACGAGGGCGAGGCCGCGCCGATCTCGGTGCAGATCGCTGGCACCGACGCGCAGATGATGGCCGACGCCGCGCGCTACAACATCGACCGCGGCGCACAGATCATCGACATCAACATGGGCTGCCCGGCCAAGAAGGTCTGCAACAAGTGGGCCGGTTCGGCACTGATGCAGGACGAGGCGCTGGCGATCGAGATCGTGCAGGCCGTGGTGGCCGCCTGCGAGCCGCACCGCGTGCCCGTCACGCTCAAGATGCGCACCGGCTGGTGCGCCAGCGTGCGCAACGCCCCCACGCTCGCGCTCGCCGCCGAAGCCGCCGGCGTGCAGATGCTCACCGTGCACGGCCGCACCCGCGAGCAGGGCTACAAGGGCCAGGCCGAGCACGACACCGTGGCCCACATCAAGAGCCGGGTGCGCATCCCCGTGGTGGCCAACGGCGACATCGACAGCCCCGAGCAGGCGCGCGAGGTGCTGCGCCGCACCGGGGCCGACGCCGTCATGGTCGGCCGCGCCGCCCAGGGCCGGCCCTGGATCTTCCGCGAGATCGCCCACTTCCTCGCCACCGGCGAACACCTGCCGCCGCCCGACCTGGCCGACGTGCGGGTCTGGCTGCTCGATCACCTGCACGACCACTACGACCTGTACGGCGAAGACACCGGGGTGCGCAGCGCGCGCAAGCACCTGGGGTGGTATGCACAATCGCTGCCGCTGCCCCTGGGCGCGGCGGCCCTGTTCCGTTCGCGCGTCAACGCCGTCACCACGGTGGAGGCGCAACTGCGCTGCGTGAGCGAGAGCCTGGACGAGTGGTCCGGCCAAGCAACAACAACAACAACCCCGAGCGACGACTGGAAACTGGCCGCATGAAACAGAACAATTTGCACGAGTGTGTGCGTGCCAGCATGGAAGATTTCTTCCGCGACCTCGACGGCACCGATCCCGCCAACCTGCACGACATGCTGGTCAAGGCGGTCGAGAAGCCCTTGCTCGAAGTGGTGATGGAGCAGGCGCAGAACAACCAGTCGCGCGCCGCGCAATGGCTGGGCCTGAACCGCAACACGCTGCGCAAGAAGCTGCTCGAACACAAGCTCATCGACTGAGCCCGACCGATTTTCCAACCTCCCCAAGCCCACTCTTCCATGCGCGCACTCATCTCCGTCTCCGACAAGACCGGCATCGTCGAACTCGCCCAGGCCCTGCACGGCCTCGGCGTGGCCCTGATCTCCACCGGCGGCACCGCCAAGCTGCTGGCCGACCAGGGGCTGCCGGTGACCGAGGTGGCCGAGGTGACGGGCTTCCCCGAGATGCTCGACGGCCGCGTGAAGACGCTGCACCCCAAGGTGCATGGCGGCCTGCTGGCGCGCCGCGACCTGCCCGAGCACATGGCCGCGCTCAAGTCGCACGGCATCGACACCATCGACCTGCTGATCGTCAACCTCTACCCCTTCGAGGCCACCGTGGCCAAGGCCGGCTGCACGCTGGAGGACGCGATCGAGAACATCGACATCGGCGGCCCGGCCATGGTGCGCAGCGCCGCGAAGAACTGGAAGGACGTGGCGGTGCTGACCGACGCGGCCCAATACCCGGCCGTGATCGACGAGCTCAAGGCCGGCGGCAAGCTCAGCGACAAGACGCGCTTCGCGCTGTCGGTGGCCGCGTTCAACCGCATCAGCAACTACGACGCCGCCATCAGCGACTACCTCTCGTCCATCGAGTTCGAGGCCGGCGCCGCCGTGCCCAAGCGCAGCGAGTACCCGGCCCAGAGCAACGGCCGCTTCGTCAAGCTGCAGGACCTGCGCTACGGCGAGAACCCGCACCAGAGCGCCGCCTTCTACCGCGACCTGCACCCTGCACCGGGCTCGCTGGTCACGGCAAAGCAACTGCAGGGCAAGGAGCTGAGCTACAACAACATCGCCGATGCCGACGCGGCGTGGGAATGCGTCAAGAGCTTCGATGTGCCGGCTTGCGTGATCGTCAAGCACGCCAACCCCTGCGGCGTGGCCGTGGGCAAGGACCCGCTGGAGGCCTACAGCAAGGCCTTCCAGACCGATCCCACCAGCGCCTTCGGCGGCATCATCGCGCTCAACCGCGTGCTCGATGGCGCGGGCGCGCAGGCGATCAGCAAGCAGTTCGTCGAGGTGCTGATGGCGCCGGGCTACACGCCCGAGGCGCTGGAAGTCTTCAAGGCCAAGGCCAATGTGCGCGTGCTCGAAATCGCGCTGCCCCCGGGCGGCCCGACCGCCTGGGACAAGGGCCTGAACCTCAGCGACGTCAAGCGCGTGGGCTCCGGCCTGCTGATCCAGAGCGCCGACAACCACGTGCTGCAGCGCAGCGACCTCAAGGTCGTCACCAAGCTGCAGCCGACCGAGCAGCAGCTCGACGACCTGCTGTTCGCCTGGAACGTGGCGAAGTTCGTGAAGTCCAACGCCATCGTGTTCTGCAAGGACGGCATGACCATGGGCGTGGGTGCGGGCCAGATGAGCCGCCTGGACTCGGCGCGCATCGCCAGCATCAAGGCCGGCCACGCCAAGCTCTCGCTGCAAGGCACGGCGGTGGCGAGCGACGCCTTCTTCCCGTTCCGCGACGGCCTGGACGTGGTGGTGGACGCCGGCGCGAGCTGCGTGATTCAGCCGGGCGGCTCCATGCGCGATCAGGAAGTGATCGACGCGGCGGACGAGCGCGGCGTGGTGATGGTGTATTCGGGCGTGCGCCACTTCCGCCACTGAGCGACGGCGCCTCGCGCGCCTGATCCCCGCCCCGGGCCGCCGCAGACACCTGCCGCGGCCCTTTCTTTTCCATGGCCTCCCGATTTTGAATAGTTAATTTCTATTGATCGGATGGGGCCAATCAAATGGCCGTTTTGGGGTCAGCTCCCTATGCTTGCGGTTTCTTCCACAAAAAGGAGCCCCCATGGTCAGTCCCTCCTGGCTCGAAGCCCTCGCCGCCCTGGCGCTGGCGCATTGATCGGTTCCGCCTTCCATCACGTCCCCCCTCACTACAAAGGAGAACACCCATGTCTGCCCCAGAAGCCAAATGCCCGTTCCACCACGGTTCCGGCGTCGGAACCACCAACAAGGACTGGTGGCCCAACCAGTTGCGCATGGACGTGCTGAACCAGCACTCGGCCCGCTCCAACCCGCTGGGTGAATCGTTCAACTACGCGGAAGAATTCAAGAAGCTGGACTACAAGGCGCTCAAGGCCGACCTGAACAAGCTGATGACCGACAGCCAGGACTGGTGGCCGGCCGACTTCGGCCACTACGGCCCGCAGTTCATCCGCATGGCCTGGCACTCGGCCGGCACCTACCGCACCACCGACGGCCGTGGCGGCGGCGGGCGCGGTCAGCAGCGCTTCGCGCCGCTCAACTCCTGGCCCGACAACGTCAACATCGACAAGTCGCGCCGCCTGCTGTGGCCGATCAAGCAGAAGTACGGCCAGCAGATTTCCTGGGCCGACCTCATGATCCTCGCCGGCAACGTGGCGCTGGAGTCGATGGGCTTTCGCACCTTCGGTTTCGCGGGTGGCCGCGAAGACGTGTGGGAACCCGACATGGACGTGAGCTGGGGCGCCGAGACCAAATGGCTGGGCGACGACAAGCGCTTCGAGGGCGACCGCGTGCTGGTCAAGAGCCTGGGCGCGACCCACATGGGCCTGATCTACGTGAACCCCGAAGGTCCGAACGCCAGCGGTGACTACATGGCCGCGGCCAAGGACATCCGTGCCACTTTCTACCGCATGGCCATGGACGACGAGGAGATCGTCGCGCTCATCGCCGGCGGCCACACCTTCGGCAAGGCCCACGGCGCGGCACCCGAGTCGCACAAGGGCGCCGAACCCGAAGGCGGCACGATCGAGGCGCAAGGCCTGGGCTGGACCAGCAACTTCGGTTCCGGCTTCGGCAAGGACACCGTGTCCAGCGGCCTGGAAGTGACCTGGACCAAGACCCCCGCGCTGTGGAGCAACAACTTCTTCGAGAACCTGTTCAAGTACGAATGGGAAATGGAGAAGAGCCCTGCCGGTGCCAAGCAGTGGGTGGCCAAGGACGCGGAGGACATCATTCCCGACGCGCACGTCAAGGGCCAGTTCCACAAGCCCAAGATGCTCACCACCGACCTCACGATGCGCTTCGACCCCGAGTTCGGCAAGATCTCCGAGCGCTTCCTGAACGACCCGCAGGCCTTCGCCGAAGCCTTCGCACGCGCCTGGTTCAAGCTGACCCACCGCGACATGGGACCGAAGGCGCGCTACCTCGGCCCGGAAGTGCCGAAGGAAGACCTGATCTGGCAGGACCCGCTGCCCGCTGCCACCCACCAGCCCACGGCCGCCGACATCGCCGACCTCAAGGCCCGTATCGCCGCCGCCGGCGTGTCGGTGGGCGACCTGGTCTCGGTGGCCTGGGCCTCCGCGTCCACCTTCCGCGGCGGTGACAAGCGTGGTGGCGCCAACGGCGCGCGCATCGCTCTCGCGCCGCAGAAGGACTGGGCGGTCAACCAGCGCGCGGTGAAGGTGCTGCCCAAGCTGGTCGAGATCCAGAAGGCCTCGGGCAAGGCTTCGCTGGCCGACGTGATCGTGCTGGCCGGCGTGGTCGGTGTCGAACAGGGTGCCAAGGCCGCCGGCGTGGCGGTGGAGGTGCCGTTTGCGCCGGGCCGTGTCGACGCGCGGCAGGACCAGACCGACGTGGAGGCCTTCGAGCCGCTCGAGCCTGAAGCCGATGGCTTCCGCAACTACAAGAAAGGCCGCAGCGCGGCGTCCACCGAAGCGTTGCTGGTCGACAAGGCGCAGCTGCTGACCCTGACCGCGCCGGAGATGACGGCACTGGTCGGTGGCCTGCGGGTGCTGGGCGCCAACTTCGACGGTGGCCCGAACGGCGTGTTCACCGACAAGGTCGGGACGCTGAGCAACGACTTCTTCGTCAACCTGCTCACCATGAACACGGTGTGGACGGCGAAGGACACCGACGCCGAGCTGTTCGAGGGCAAGGACCGCAAGAGCGGCCAGCTGAAGTACACGGCCACCCGCAACGACCTGGTGTTCGGCTCCAACTCGGTGCTGCGTGCCTATGCCGAGGTCTACGCCAGCGCCAGCGGCAAGGAGAAGCTCGTCAGGGACTTCGTGGCGGCCTGGACCAAGGTGATGAACGCCGATCGTTTCGATCTCGCGTGATCCGCTGATGCCGCGTGCATGAACAACAAAGGCCACCCTCGGGTGGCCTTTGTTTCGCCGATCCGGCTCGATCTGGACGGTCTATCGAAGAAGAACAACAGGAGACGAGCATGCTCATCATGCAGAAGGTGCCTGAGGCATCCACCGCGCGCTTTCGCCCCGAGCCCTGGATTCAACTGATCGAGCAGCTCGACGTGATCCTGGCGATCGTGCAGAGCGGCGATGCGAACCCCGTGCTGCGCCGCTTCGGCGTGCGCCGGCGCTCGGCCATGCACCGCCGCCTCATGCTGGAGCGACGGCGCCTCATCGCCGAGCTCTCGGTCTGGGGCCATGACGTGGTGGCGATGAACCCGGCACCGGATGCGCCAGCGCCGCAGCGCGATCTCGATGTCGAGTTCAAGCGCCTGGGGGACGCCTTCGACCTGTGTGCGCAAGACCTGTCACCCGTGACGCAGGCCGCGCTGCAGGACTGGCTGACCCTGCGTTCGCACATGCACCGGGAGCATGCGCGGTTTTTCCGGGCCTACTGACCCGACGCCGGCGTTCAGCGGGCCAGTTGCTTGAACACCTCGCGCGCCGCCGCCACCGTGGCTTCGATGTCCTGCGCCGTGTGGGCCGAACTCACGAAGCCCGCTTCGTACAGGGCCGGTGCGATGTAGACGCCGCGCTCCAGCAGACCGTGGAAGAGGGTGTTGAAGCGCGGGCCGTCGGTGGTCATCACCTTGGCGTAGTTCTGCGGCAGTTCGTCGAACAGGAAGAAGCCGAACATGCCGCCTTCGCTGTCGCCGCTCAGGGCCACGCCCTCGGCCGCCGCGGCGCCCTTGAGGCCGTCGACCAGCGAGCGCGTGGTGGCCGCGAGTGCGTCGTAGAAACCGGGCTTGCGGATCTCTTTCAGGGTGGCCAGGCCGCAGGCCGTGGCCACCGGGTTGCCCGAGAGCGTGCCGGCCTGGTAGACGCCGCCCAGCGGTGCGAGCTGTTCCATCACCGCGCGCTTGGCACCGAAGGCGGCCAGCGGCATGCCGCCGCCGATCACCTTGCCCATCACCGTCATGTCGGGTTCGAAGCCGGGGATGAGCTTGGCGTACACGCTCTGTGCGCCGCCGAGCGCCACGCGGAAGCCCGTCATGACCTCGTCGAAGGCGAGCAGGGCGCCGTGCTGCGTGCACAGCTCGCGGCAGCGCTTCATGAAGGGCACGCTGGCGCGCACGAAGTTCATGTTGCCCGCGATCGGCTCGATGATCAGGCAGGCCAGGTCGGGGCCGTGCTCGGCGAACGCGGCTTCGAGCTGTTCGAGGTTGTTGTACTCGAGCACCAGGGTGTGCTGCACCACCTCGGGCGGCACGCCGGAGCTGGTCGGGTTGCCGAAGGTGGCCAGGCCCGAGCCAGCCTTGACCAGCAGGGCGTCGGCGTGGCCGTGGTAGCAGCCCTCGAACTTGATGATCTTCTTGCGCCCGGTGGCGCCACGCGCCAGGCGGATGGTGCTCATGCCGGCTTCGGTGCCCGAGCTCACCAGGCGCACCATGTCGATGCTGGGCACCAGCTCGACGATGGCCTCGGCCAGCTCGACCTCGCGTTCGGTCGGCGCGCCAAACGAGAAGCCTTCCAGCACGGCCTTCTGCACCGCCTCGACCACCGCCGGGTGGCCGTGGCCCAGGATCATCGGGCCCCAGGAGCCGATGTAGTCGATGTAGCGCTGGCCGTTGGCGTCCCAGAAATGGGCGCCCTGGGCGCGCTGCACGAAACGGGGCGTGCCGCCCACGGCGCGGAAGGCGCGCACGGGCGAATTCACCCCACCGGGGATCAGCGCCTTGGCGCGGTCGAACAGTTGCTGGTTGCGGTCGGTGTTGTTCATGGTCTTTGTGAAAGCGTCTGCGAACGAAGTGGCCTGTCGTGGAACACCGCGGAACCGGCTTTGCCGGGCCGCAGGTGTTGCCCCCTTGAGGGGGGATGCGGCTACACGCAGTGAGCAAGCAACGGGGGTGGGTTTCAGTGCCGTGTGGTGTCGAGCGGGAAATCGTCGGCGTCGAGCGTGCTGTCGGGCGAGACCTCGCCGGGCGCGGGTTCTTCTTCCTCGTCCGTGTCGTCGTGGGCCCAGAACAGGCGGTCGGGCACGGCGTGCCCCATGCCAGGCTGGAAGCCCGCGTCCAGGCATTGGTCGAGGTAGGTGAGCGCCTCGGCGCAGGCCGCCTGCAGGTCGCTGCCGCCGGCGATGAGCGCGCACAGCGCCGCCGAGAGGGTGTCGCCCGCGCCGGTGAAGGTGGCTTCGAAGCGCTCATAGCGCGCCGTGGCCAGCACCGTCTCGGGCGTGGCCAGGTGGCTCTCCAGGTACTGGTCGGCCGCGTTGAAGCCGGTCACCAGTGTGTATGGCACGCCGTGCACGGCGGCGGCGCGCGCCACTTCGCGGGCGGTCGGCGGGCGGTCCCCTTCCCATTCGGGCAGCAGCCAGCGGCACAGCGTGCTGTGGTTGCCCACCAGCACGGTGGTCTGCGGCAGCAGCAGCTCCGCGCAGGCATCGAGGTAGGTGTCGATCGCCATCTCGTCCCACCAGGAGAGGTCGGGCATGTAGGTGATGACCGGGACCTCGTTGTAGTCGGTGGTGATCTCCGCGATCACGCTCAGGTTCTCGGGGCTGCCCACGAAGCCGACCTTGAAGGCCTGCACCGGCATGTCTTCCAGGGCGCAGCGCGCCTGATCGGCCACCGCCTCTTCATCGAAGGCGTAGTGGTCGTGGATGTCGGAGGTGTCCCGGATGTAGGCGCCCGTCACGATGGGCAGCACGTGCGTGGACGCGCTCGACATGGCCGTGATGTCCGCACTGAGGCCACCCGCGCCGCTGGGGTCGCTGGCATTGAAGGTCAGCACGCAGGGCAGGGAAATCTCGCCGGGCTTCTCGCCCGATGCGGGCTCGGAAGTTGCGGGTGTATCGGGCATGGGTACGGTGGGGGGAGAAGGGTGGTGGCGCGGGTCCGCCGAGGGTGGTTTGCGCAGGGCGCCAAACGTGATCGACAGCCGGTCCAACTGGCTTGCGGAGCGGCGCAGGTCGCTCGATACAATGCTTGCATTCTAAGACAATGCCCCCTATAACCATGACCGAATCGAAGACTTGGATGTGCCTGATCTGCGGCTGGATTTACGACGAAGCCGCCGGTGCACCCGAGCATGGCGTGGCCGCCGGCACCCCCTGGGCTGAGGTGCCGATGAACTGGACCTGTCCCGAGTGCGGCGCCCGAAAAGAAGATTTTGAGATGGTGCAGATCTGAGGTCGGGATCTGCGCGCTTGATGGTGTCCAGGCGAACCCGGTAGGGGTATTTCTCCGGTCTCGCTTTCCTCGTTCTCTCCCACCCTCTGGAGCTAGTGAAACGTGAGCACAACGCCTGCCCTCAAAGTCCTGGTGGTTGACGACAGCAACACCATCCGCCGCAGCGCCGAGATCTTCCTCAAGCAGGGCGGGCACGAGGTGCTGCTCGCCGACGACGGCTTCGACGCCCTCGCCAAGATCAACGACTACCAGCCCGATCTGGTGTTCTGCGACATCCTCATGCCGCGCCTGGACGGCTACCAGACCTGCGCGATCATCAAGCGCAATGCGCGCTTCGCCAGCATCCCGGTGGTCATGCTCTCGTCCAAGGACGGCGTCTTCGACAAGGCGCGCGGCCGCATGGTCGGCTCGCAGGACTACCTCACCAAACCCTTTACCAAAGACCAGCTGCTGCAAGCCGTGCAGCAGTTCGGCGCCAACCTGACAGGAGCAGTGTGATGCCCATTCGGAAAATCCTTGTGGTGGACGACTCGAAAACCGAGTTGCTGGTCCTGTCCGATCTGCTGGGGAAAAACGGCTACACCGTGGCCACCGCTGAGAACGCGGACGAGGCCTTCCGTCGGCTTGGCGAGGAAAAGCCCGACCTGATCCTGATGGACGTCGTGATGCCCGGTCAGAATGGGTTTCAACTCACGCGTGCCATCACGCGGGACCCTCAGTATTCGAGCATTCCCATCGTCATGTGCACGAGCAAAAATCTGGAGACCGACCGCGTCTGGGGCATGCGCCAGGGCGCACGCGACTACGTGACCAAGCCGGTCAACGCGGAAGAGCTGTTGTCGAAGATTCGCGCGCTGGGTTGATCGCACCAACGACCTGAATCGCACCGAGCATGGCCAAACGTCAATCACTCAAGGAACTCCAGGAACGATTGGCCCAGCGTTTGACGGCCGCCAAGACCGAGGCCGTGACGGCCACCTGGCTGGCGGTGGAAGCCGGTGACCGGCGCTACCTGCTCCCGCTGGTGCAGTCCGGTGAAATTTTCCCCTGGTCCGCGCTGCAGCGCGTGCCTTACACCAAACCCTGGTACGCCGGGGTCGCCAGCCTGCGCGGCGGCCTGCATGGCGTGATCGACCTGGCCCGCCTGGTCGGGTCGTCGACCCAGGCGTTTCCCTCGCAAAGCGGCGAGCGCGTGACTTCCGAGTCGCGCCTGGTCAGCCTGCACACCGCGCTCGGCTTCAATGCCGTGATCTGGATCGACCGCCTGCTCGGTCTGCGCAATCCCTCCATGTTCACCGCGCTCGGGGCCAATCCCGAGGGCGCGCCTTCGTATTTCACCCGCTCGCTGGTCGATGCCCAGGGTCAGTCCTGGCAGGAGCTGGATCTGCAGATGCTGGTGGCCGAGCCCGAATTTCTGGCGATCGCCGCCTGAAGCTTGAACCCGCGGACCGCATGGGGTCCATTTGTCATTCTGTTTTCAGTTGGAAGGTTTTTACATGGCTATGCTTGACCGATTCCAGGGTCTCTTCAAGAAAAAAGCCGGCGACGAACCCGACCTTTCCAATGCCACCGACCAGGAAGTCGCCGAACTCGCGGCGGCCCGTCTGGCGCCGACGCTGGGGTCGGAAGGCCTCGTCGGGAATGCGATGGTGGACGAGGACAGCACCGACCTCAGCGGCCAGGTGAGCCTGCCGCTGCTGGGCACCAAACCCGCCGAGCAGCACCAGCGCACGCTGGCCATCCTGTTGGCGCTGGGCCTGGTGGCGCTCGGTGGCGTGACGCTCTACGCGCTGACCCAGACCGAGAAGGTGGGTCAGCAGGTGGCCGCCAGCGGCCAGGCCCTGATGCAGTCGCAGCGGCTGGCCAAGAGCGTGTCGCAGGCGCTGATCGGCAGCCCGGCGGCCTTCCCCGAAGTGCGCGACAGCTCGACCGTGATGGCCCGCGCGCTGCGCGGCCTCAAGGGTGGCGACAGCGAGATGTCGCTCGACGCGCTGGGCAACGAGTACACGGAAGAGCTGGACGCGATCCTGCCCAAGGTGGATCAGGCCGAACGCAATGCGGCGGCGGTGCTGGCGCAGCAGAACATCCTGACCCAGGTGGGCAACGCCTTGCGCACGATCAACCGGCAGTCGTCCGACCTGCTGGAGATTGCCGAGACGGTCTCTTCGCTGAAGCTGCAGCAGAACGCGCCCGCCGCCGAGATCTCGGCCTCGGGCCAGCTGGTGATGTTGACCCAGCGCATCGGCAAGTCGGCCAACGAGTTCCTGACCATGGAAGGCGTGAGCCCCGAGGCGGTGTTCCTGCTGGGCAAGGACTTGAACACCTTCAAGGAAATCGCCGAGGGCCTGCTCAAGGGCAGCGACGAACTGCGCCTGGCCGCCGCGCGCGACCCGCAGGTGCGCGAGCGCCTGGAGGCCTTGCTCAAGCTGTACGAGGCCACGCGCGTCGAAGCCGGCGCCATCCTGGGCAACCTGCAGGGTCTGGTCTCGGCGCGCGAAGCGCAGGCCGGCATCATTGCCGACAGCGAGCCCCTGCGCCTGAGCCTGGAGAAGCTGCAGGGCGACCTGTCCTCGCGCTCCGGCCTGGGTGGCGGCCAGCTGGCGGCCCTGGCGCTCTCGGCCCTGTTTGCCCTGCTGTGCGCGGGTGGCCTGGCCTATGTGCAGCTGCTCGACAGCCGCCAGCGCCAGTCGGTCGCGGAATCGCAGCGGCTCGCGGCCGAGTCGCAGCAGCAGGACGCCAAGCGCGTCAACGACGCCAACCAGGCGGCCATTCTTCGCCTGATGAACGAACTGCAGACGGTGGCCGAAGGCGACCTGACGCAGGAAGCCACGGTGACGGAAGACATCACCGGCGCCATCGCCGACTCGGTGAACTACACGGTGGAAGAGCTGCGCTCGCTGGTGGGCAACGTGCAGGCCACGGCCACGCGCGTGGCGCAGACCACGTCGGCGGTGGAAAGCACCTCGACCGAACTGCTGGCGGCCTCCACCGAACAGCTGCGCGAGATCCGCGAAACCGGCCAGTCGGTGCTGGACATGGCGCAGCGCATCAACCAGGTGTCGGGTCAGGCGCAGGAGTCGGCCACGGTGGCCCGGGCCTCGCTGCAGGCCGCTGAGTCGGGCCTGCAGGCCGTGCAGGACGCCATCGGCGGTATGAACGCGATCCGCGACCAGATCCAGGAAACCTCCAAGCGCATCAAGCGGCTGGGCGAGTCGTCGCAGGAGATCGGTGAAATCACGGAGCTGATCTCGGACATTACCGAGCAGACCAACGTGCTGGCCCTCAACGCCGCCATCCAGGCCGCGTCGGCCGGTGAAGCCGGCCGGGGCTTCTCGGTGGTGGCGGAAGAAGTGCAGCGGCTGGCCGAGCGCTCGGCCGATGCCACGCGCCAGATCTCGGCGCTGGTGAAGGCGATTCAGACCGACACGCAGGACGCGGTGGCCGCCATGGAGCGCTCCACGCAGGGTGTGGTCGAAGGGGCCAAGCTGTCGGACAACGCCGGTACCGCGCTGTCGGAGATCGACCGCGTGTCGCGCCGCCTCGCCGAGCTGATCGAACAGATTTCCGATGCCGCGTCCCGAGAAGCCGATTCGGCCAACGAGGTGGCCGGCAACATCCAGCACATCTTTGCCGTGACCGAGCAGACCGGCGAAGGCACGCGTTCCACGGCCCAGCAGGTGCGTGAACTCTCGGCCATGGCCGAGGAGCTGCGCCAGTCGGTGGCCCGATTCAAGATCGCCTGACCCCGGTCAGCGCCCGCGTCAACCCACGGGGACAACATGCTCGACTCCGCCATCGACACCGACAGCCTGCCATCGGACGCGCCGGTCGCCGACCTTGGCCCCCTGGCCTGGGTTTTCGAGGAACTGCGCAAATCGCTCGACGGCGCCAACAAGGCCATCAAGCGCTTCGTGCGCGAGACCGAACTGTCGCGCAACAACGACCTGGAGGCGGTGGACCCCGGCTCCCTGCGGCTGGCACGCCAGCAGCTGCACCAGGCCGTGGGCGCGCTGGAGATGGTGGGGCTGACCTCACCGGCCCAGGTGCTGCGTGCGATGGAAGCGGCCGTGCAGCGTTTCGTGCAGCGACCCAACATCTGCAACGAAGAAGCCGCCGGCAAGGTGGAGCGGGCCAGCTTCGCGCTGATCGAATACCTGGAGGCGGTGCTCAACAACAAGCCGATCCAGCCGGTGGCGCTGTTCTCGCAGTACCGCGAGGTGCAGGAACTGGCGGCGGCCGAGCGCGTGCACCCGGCCGACCTGTGGCCGTTCGAGCACCGGGGCAAGGAAGTCGGCGCGCCCGCCGACGTCGCGCCGCTGGAATCCAGCGCTGCCGTGCGCTCGCTGTTCGATCGCCTGGTGCTGCTGGTCGTCAAGACCCAGAGCGTGGCCGCAGCCCAGCAACTGGCCAAGCTCAGCGGCGGCCTGTCCGCCGGGGCGGCCGACGCCCGTTCGCGCACCTTCTGGCGCGTGGCGGCCGCGTACTTCGAGGCGGTGGCCAACCACCTGCTGCCGCCCGACGTCTACGTCAAGCGCGCGACCTCGCGCATCCTGCTGCAGTTCGTCAACCTCAGCCAGGGCAAGGCCCAGGTGTCGGAGACCCTGCTGCACGACCTGCTGTTCTTCTGTGCCCAGCCGGCGTCCGTCTCGGCCGCCACCACGCCCCACTTGGCGGCGGTGCGTGAGGCCTTCGGCCTGGGTCAGCTGCCGCCGGTGGACTACCACCAGGCCACGCTGGGCCGCTACGACCCGGCGGTGCTGGCGCAGGCCCGCAAGCGCATCCACGCGGCCAAGGAAGTCTGGTCGCTGTACTCCGGCGGTGACAACAGCCGCGCGCGGCAGGTGGCCGACCAGTTCAGCCTGATCGGCGATTCGCTGCTCAAGCTGCACCCGGCCAGCACCGTGCTGGCGCAGGCCCTGGTGAAGGCCGCCGATCAGGCGGTGCAGGAAGCCGGCAACGTGCGCCCCGAACTGGCGATGGAAGTCGCCACCACCACGCTGTACCTGGAAGCGGCCTTTGAAGATTTCGACCCCGGTGCCCCCGAGCTGACCGAGCGCATGCAGGCCCTGGCCGAGCGCCTGGAGGGCGTGCTCGCCGGGCGGCCCGCGCAGCCGCTGGATGTGTGGATGGAGCAGCTGTACCGGCGCGTGAGCGACCGCCAGACCATGGGCAGCGTGGTCGGCGAACTCAAGGCCTCGCTGGGCGAGGCAGAAAAATCACTCGACCAGTTCTTCCGCAACCCGCAGGAGAAGGCCGGTCTGCACGTGGCGGTGTCCCAGCTGGGGCAGATGCGCGGCGTGCTCTCCGTGCTGGGGCTGGACCAGGCGGTGCTCACCGTGGCCCGCATGCGCAACGCGGTGGACCAGATTCTCGACACCGAAGTGGACGAGGCCCTGGCGCGCGAGGCCGGCACCTTCCAGCAGCTGGGCAACAACCTCAGCGCGATGAGCTTCCTGGTCGACATGCTGAACTACCAGCCCGCGCTGGCCAAGAAGCTCTTCGTGTTCGACGAAGAGAAGGGCGAGCTGCTGCCCCTGATGGGCCGCACCGTGGGCGCCAGCAGCGCTCACCAGCCAGCCCTGGAAGAAGCACAAGCCATCAGCGACGGCGTGCAGCGCGTGGTCGACAGCGTGCAGGGCGGCCTGAGCCTGGTCGACCTGAGCGAACAGCTGGACTCGCTGGCGGACCAGGCCTCCCTGGCCGAGCAGTCGGGCGTGGCGCGCGCCGCGCGCGAAGCGGCCGAGGCGGTGGTCAAGGACGATGCCGCCGCTGGCGCGCAGGCCCTGGTCGGGCTGTCGGCCTCGTCCCTGCCGGCGCAGGAGCCGGAACCGCAAGCGCCGCCAGAGGTGGACAACGACGAAGACGACCTGCTCGACATCTTCCTGGAAGAGGCCCGCGAGGTGGTGGCCAACGGCCTGGAAGCCGTGTCGCACCTGCAGGTGCAGCCCAGCGACCTGGAGCACCTCACCACCCTGCGCCGCGCGTTCCACACGCTCAAGGGCAGTTCGCGCATGGTCGGCCTGGACGAATTCGGCGACGCGGCCTGGGCCATGGAGCAACTGCTCAACACCGTGCTGGCCGAGCAGCGGCCGGCCAGCCCGCCCCTGCTCACGCTGGCGGGTGAAGCCATGACGAGTTTCGGGCGCTGGGTGGACGACATCTCGGCGCGCCGCGCCGTGCCCTGGCGTTCGCTGCCCTTCCGCACCAGCGCCGAAGCGCTGCGCGACCAGGGGCAGTACCTGCCGCTGGCGTCGCCGGAAGTGGAGGCCCGGGTGTCCGCACCCGCGCCGCTGGAAGCGGCCGTGTACGAGCCGCCGACGCTCGACGAGGCACCGGTGGCGGACGACGTGGCCGCGCCTTCGTTCGACCTCGATCTGGATGCCGTGGCGGCGGCTGCGGCGGTGCCGGCCGAGGCCGCGCCCGCGCCGGACTTCCCGGTCGTGGACGCGCCGGTCGAACTGCCGGTGGCGGCACCGTCCGTGGACGCCGAACCGCTGCTGGCCGACATCGATTTCGGCAGCCTGGCGGCGTTGTCGTCGACGGCGCAGCCCGAGCCCGAACCGGTGGCTGAAATCATCGAGCCGACCCCCGAGGTGATTCCCGAGCCGCTGCCCGAAGACGACAGCGTGGCCCTGGAGGTCGCGCAGTCGGTCGAGCCGGTCGAGCTGCCCGAGCCCGAGGCGATGCCCGACGAGCAGACCAAGGTCATCGGTCCGCTGCGCATCGGTCTCAAGCTGTACAACGTCTACCTCAACGAAGCGGACGAATGGTCCCGCCGCCTCAACACCGTGCTGACCGAGTGGGCGCTGGAGCGCCATGAGCCGGTGCCCGAACAGGCCGAGGCGCTGGCGCACTCGCTGGCCGGCAGCTCGGCCACGGTGGGCTTCGATTCGCTGTCCGACATCTCGCGGGCGCTGGAGCACGCGATCGGCTCGGTGGCCTCCCACCAGCACGCGGGGCACGCGGCGACCGCTGGCCAGGCCCAGCTGTTCGTCGAGGCCTCGGACGACATCCGCCGCCTGTTGCACCAGTTCGCCGCCGGCTTCCTCAAGGAGCCCAACGCCGAGCTGATGGACGCGCTGTACCGCGTGGTGCACGACCCGCAGCCCGAATTCGTGCCGGCCGAGGCCGAGCCCGAACCCGCTTTCGAGCCGCCCCCCGAGCCCGTGGAGGCCCAGGACGACAGCGCGCCGGTGCTGGCCCTGACCGGTTTCGAGGTGCCCGACCGCGCCGAACACACCACCGCCTTCACCGCGCCGCACGCCGACCTCCACCGCGCGCACGAAGCGGTGCAGGACATCGACGACGACATCGACGTGACCGACACCGTCGACGTCGACCTGTTCCCGATCTTTGCCGAAGAGGCCCAGGAACTCATTCCCCAGCTCGATGGCGCCCTGCGCCAGTGGGTGGCCCGACCGGACAACGCCAGCGCGCGCGCCGAGGTGCTGCGCAACCTGCATACGCTCAAGGGCAGCGCGCGCCTGGCCGGCGCCCTGCGCCTGGGCGAGATGGCGCACCGCATGGAAACCGCCGCCGAGCGGCTGGGCTCCGATCTTCAGCGCGGCGCCGACCTCGAGGCACTGCAGACCGCCTTCGACGCCATCAGCGCGCGCTTCGAACAGCTGCGCAACGCCGACGCCCAGATCATCGACATCGTCCCGCCAGTGCCCGAACCCGTGCCCGCCCGCGCGGTGCCGGAGACCGCCGCGCCGGTGGTGGCCGATGCCGCAGCGACCGCTGCACAAGGAGGCCTGTCCGGCATTCCGCTGCCGCAGGCGCCGGCCGTCCTGCAGACCCGTGCCGGTGCCGCCGTGCGCGTGCGCCCCGAGCTGTTGGACCGCCTGGTCAACCAGACCGGCGAGGTGATGATCACGCGCTCGCGCATGGAGTCCGAGCTGGTCACCCTGCGCGGCTCGCTCAAGGACCTCACGGGCAACCTGGACCGCCTGCGCGGCCAGCTGCGCGACATCGAGCTGCAGGCCGAGACGCAGATGCAGTCGCGGCTGGCCCAGGCGCGCGACGCCGACCAGTCGTTCGACCCGCTCGAGTTCGACCGCTTCACCCGCGTGCAGGAACTCACCCGCATGATGGCCGAGTCGGTCAACGACGTGGCCACCGTGCAGCGCAACCTGCAGCGCGCGGTGGAAGCCACCGAAGACAGCCTGGTCGCGCAGGCGCGCCAGACGCGCGAGCTGCAGCGCGACCTGCTGCGCACGCGCATGGTGGAGTTCGAAGGCATCTCCGAGCGCCTATACCGCGTGGTGCGCCAGGCCTCCAAGGAAACCGGCAAGCAGGTGCGGCTGGACATCACCGGCGGCAACATCGAAATGGACCGGGGCGTGCTCGACCGCATGACCGCCGCCTTCGAACACCTGCTGCGCAACAGCGTGGCCCACGGCATCGAGGCGCCCGAGCGGCGCCAGCAGGCTGGCAAGGCGGCCGAAGGCCAGATCGAGATCGTGCTGGGCCATGAGCTCAATGACGTGTCGCTGGTGTTCACCGACGACGGCGCCGGCCTCGACCTCGTGCGGCTGCGCGAAAAGGGCCAGGCGCAGGGCCTGATCCCGCCGGGCACGCAGCTCAGCGACGAAGAAGCCGCCCAGCTCGTTTTCGAGCCGGGCATCAGCACGGCGCGCGAAGTCTCCGAACTGGCCGGCCGAGGCATCGGCATGGACGTGGTGCGCAACGACGTGGTCGCCCTCGGCGGCCGCATCGAAACCGCCACGCAAGCCGGGCAGGGCACCAGCTTCAAGCTGGTGCTGCCGCTGACCACCGCCGTCACCCAGGTGGTGATGCTGCGCGCGGGCGGGCTCACCGTGGGCGTGCCGTCCAACCTGGTCGAGGTGGTGCGCCGCCTGGGCAACGACGACCTCGCCAAGGCCTACGCCAGCGGTCACCTCAACGTGGCGGGCGAAGACGTGCCGTTCTACTGGTCCGGCGCGCTGCTGCAGTCCTCGCCGCGTTCGACCGAGGTGCACGGCCGCACGCAGCCGGTGGTGATCTTCCGAAGCGCGGCACAGCGCGTGGCCCTGCACGTGGACGAAGTGCTGGGCAACCAGGAAGTCGTGGTGAAGAACCTGGGCTCTCAGCTCTCGCGCCTGCCGGGCCTGGCGGGCATGTCGGTGCTGGCCTCGGGCGCGGTGGCGCTGATCTACAACCCGGTGGCCCTGTCCACCGTGTACGGCGCCCAGGTGGCCGAGTGGGTGGCGAACCAGCGCGCCGCGGCGCCGCAGGCCGCGTCGTCGGGCGATGCGCTGGCGGCCGCGGAAGTGAACACGGTGCCGCTGGTGCTGGTGGTGGACGATTCCATCACCGTGCGCCGCGTGACGCAGCGCCTGCTGCAGCGCGAGGGCTACCGCGTGACCCTGGCGGCCGATGGCCTGCAGGCGCTGGAGAAGCTGCAGACCGAACGCCCGACCGTGGTGCTGTCCGACATCGAGATGCCGCGCATGGACGGCTTCGACCTGGTGCGCAACATCCGCAGCGACGTGCGCCTGTCCGACCTGCCGGTGATCATGATCACCTCGCGCATTGCGGAGAAACACCGCGAACACGCGCGCGAACTCGGCGTGGACCACTACCTCGGCAAGCCCTACTCGGAAGACGAGCTGCTGGCCCTGATCGGCCACTACGCCAAGGCGGCCGCCGAGGCCTGATCGACGGGCGCCGAGCCCGCCGCCGGGCCGCCCCAAGGCGGGCTCAGCCCCCTCGGGGGGCAGCGACCCGCGCAGCGGCGGAGCGTGGGGGCGTTATCTTGCCGGGCTGCTTCACCACCGCGTAGCGCAGCAGCGTGCGCTCGCGCGCCTCCGCGTGGTCCACGATCGGCTGCGGGTAACCCTCGCCCAGCACCAGCCCGGCGGCCGCCAGCTCGATCTCGTTGGCCTTCCAGGGCGCGTGGATCGCCGCGTCCGGCAGGCCGGCGAGCTGCGGCAGGTAACGCCGGATGAACTTGCCCTGCGGGTCGAACTTCTCGCTCTGCGTCACCGGGTTGAAGATGCGGAACCAGGGCTGGGCGTCGCAGCCGCTGGAGCTGGCCCATTGCCAGCCGCCGTTGTTGGCCGCGAGGTCGAAGTCGATCAGGTGGTCGGCGAAATAGCGCTCGCCCCATTGCCAGTGCAGCCCCAAGTCCTTCACCAGGAAACTGGCCACGACCATGCGCAGCCGGTTGTGCATGTAGCCGGTCTGGTTGATCTGGGCCATGGCCGCATCGACCAGCGGGTAGCCGGTGCGCCCTTCGCACCAGGCCGCGAACTGCGCCTTGGCGTGCTTGCCGTGCTCGAACTTGATGGCGTCGTACTCGGGCTTGAAGGCCTTGTCCACCACGTGCGGAAAATTGGCCAGCACCTGGTGGTAGAAGTCGCGCCAGACCAGTTCCGACAGCCAGGTGCTTGCGCCCGCAATGCCCTGCAGGTGCATCTGGTAGGCCACCGAGGCGAGGTGGCGGATCGAGATGGTGCCGAAGCGCAGGTGCGCGCTCAGGTAGCTCGGCCCCTTCACGGCGGGGAAGTTGCGCGCCTCGTCGTAGCGGTCGATGCGATCGACGAAATCCTCGAACAGCTGGTGCGCCCCGTTGGCGCCCGGCGGCAGGGCCAGCTGCGCCAGGTTGGTGGGCTCGAAACCGATGTCCGCCAGGCTGGGCACGGGCGCCGCGTGCTCGGCCGGCACGGGGGCCAGGGTGCCCGCGTACCGGGCGACCGGGTAGGCCTTGAGGTGGAAGGGTGTGAGCGCCTTGAGCCAGGCGTTCTTGTAGGGCGTGAATACACCGAAGGCGTGGCCGGCCTGCGTGAGCACCTCGCGCCGCTCGAAGATCACGTGGTCCTTGTGGCTGTGCAGCAGGATGCCGGCGTGGGCGAGGTCGCCGAACACGCGGGCGTCGCGCTCCAGGGCGGCGGGCTCGTCGTCGTGGTTGGCGAACACCGCCTGCACGCCCAGCTGCTGGGCCAGCGCGGGAATCGCCTGCCGGGCCCGCGCGTGCCGCACGATCAGCCCCACCCCCTCCACGCCGTGCTCGCGCCCCAGCGCGCGCAGCCGTTCGTCCAGCTCCACCAGCGATTCGCGGATGAACTCCACGCGCCGGTCGGCGCGCAGGCCGCGCTCGAGCAGGTCGTCCAGGATCTCGGTGTCGAACACGAACACGCACCAGACCCGGCGGCATACCTTGAGCGCGTGGTACAGCGCGGCGTTGTCCTCGGCGCGCAGGTCACGGCGGAACCACATCAGACCTTTGTCGTAGCTGTTCATGGGCCAGGGCGGGGGTTGCCCCTGCCGGGCAATGACCAGCAGAGTAGGCGGCTTAAAATCGCGCCATGTCCGCTGATTTTGCCCCCATCAACCTGACCAATCATTTTCTGATTGCGATGCCCGGCCTCAGCGACGAGCTTTTCGGCCGCAGCGTGGTGTTCATGTGCGAGCACAGCGAGCGCGGCGCCCTGGGCCTGGTGATCAACAAACCCAGCGACATCCTGCTGTCGCGCCTGTTCGAGAAGGTCGACCTGCCCATGGGCCGCGACGACCTGGCCACCTTGCCCGTGTTCCAGGGCGGCCCGGTGCAGACCGAGCGCGGCTTCGTGCTGCACGAGGCGGTCTCGGGCGAGGGCGAATCGGTGTATGCCTCCACCCTGTCCATCCCGGGCGGCCTGGAGATGACCACCTCCAAGGACGTGCTCGAGGCCATGGCCTCGGGGGCCGGCCCGCGCCGCGTGTTCGTCTCGCTGGGCTACGCCTCCTGGGGGCAGGGCCAGCTCGAATCGGAAATCACCGAGAACAGCTGGCTCACGGTGGAAGCCGACCCCAACCTGATCTTCGACGCACCGGTGGCCGAGCGCTACGAGCGCGCCATGGCCCTGCTGGGGCTGCAGCCCTGGATGCTCTCGCCCGACGCGGGGCACGCATGAGCGTGCATGCCCCCGCGCCAGCCGCCATCGAGGTGCCTGCGCATTGCCAGATGTTTCTGGCGTTCGACTTCGGCCTCAAGCGCACCGGCGTGGCCACCGGCAACCGCCTCACGCGCAGCGCCACGCCGCAGCCCACCATCGCTGCCGAGGGCGACGCGCGCTTCGCGCAGATCGCGCAGCGCCTCAAGGAATGGCAGCCCGACGCCCTGGTGGTGGGCGTGCCCTACCACCCCGACGGCGCGCCGCACGAGAACACCGCGCGCGCGCTCAAGTTCGCGCGCCAGCTGCGTGGCCGCCATGGCCTGCCGGTGTTCGAGGTGGACGAGCGCTACAGCACGACCGAGGCCCACAGCCTCGGCGCCAAAGACGCCGATGCCGCATCGGCCTGCATCATCCTGGAACAGTTTTTGAGGAGCCTGCCTTGACGTCGTCGTCTTCCCACCTGCCCGATGCCGAGGCGCTCTACGCGGAGCTCGCGCGCGCGGTGAAACAACTGCTGGCCTCGTCGCCGGCTCCGGTGGTGCTGGCCGGCATCACCTCCGGCGGCGCCTGGCTGGCCGAGCGCCTGCAGGCCGACCTGGGCCTGAGCGGGCCGGCCGGCGTGATCTCGTCGAGCATGCACCGCGACGACTTCGCGCAGCGCGGCCTGGCCTCCAGCGCCCAGACCGTGCTGCCGTTCGAGGTGAACGGCGCGCACGTGCTGCTGATCGACGACGTGCTCTACACCGGCCGCACGCTGCGCGCCGTGATCAACGAACTCTTCGACTACGGCCGCCCGGCCAGCGTGCGCCTGGCGGTGCTGGTGGACCGGGGCGGGCGCGAACTGCCGATCGAGGCCAACCTGTGCGCCGCGCGGGTGGACGTGCCGGCGGGCCGCTCGCTCGAACTCGCGCGCGATGCCGACAGCGGCCGCCTGAGCTTCGTGCTGGAAACCAAGGAAGCCTGACCGTGCAACGCAAGAACCCCCAGCTCAACAAGAACGGTGAACTGATTCACCTGCTCTCCACCGAGGGTCTGTCGCGCGACATCCTCACGCAGATCCTGGACACCGCCGCCAACTTCACGAGCGTGAGCAACCGCGAGGTGAAGAAGGTGCCGCTGCTGCGCGGCAAGAGCGTGTTCAACCTGTTCTTCGAGAACAGCACGCGCACGCGCACCACGTTCGAGATCGCGGCCACGCGCCTCTCGGCCGACGTGATCAACCTCGACATCGCGCGCAGCTCCACCGCCAAGGGCGAGTCGCTGCTCGACACCATCGCCAACCTCAGCGCGATGGCGGCCGACATCTTCGTCGTGCGGCACAGCGAGTCGGGCGCGCCCTACCTGATCTCGCAGCACGTGGCGCCGCACGTGCACGTGGTCAACGCAGGCGACGGGCGCCATGCCCACCCCACGCAGGGGCTGCTCGACATGTACACCATCCGGCACTACAAGAAGGACTTCACCCAGCTCTCGGTGGCCATCGTGGGCGACGTGCTGCACTCGCGCGTGGCGCGCTCGGACATCCACGCGCTCACCACGCTGGGCTGCCCCGACGTGCGCGTGGTCGGCCCGCGCACGCTGGTGCCCAGCGACCTCTCGCACATGGGCGTGCGCGTGTGCCACACGCTGGAAGAGGGCATCAAGGACTGCGACGTGGTGATCACGCTGCGGTTGCAGAACGAGCGCATGAGCGGCGCGCTGCTGCCATCGAGCCAGGAGTACTTCAAGAGCTTCGGCCTCACGCCCGAGCGCCTGCGCTGGGCCAAGGACGACGCGATCGTGATGCACCCGGGCCCGATCAACCGGGGCGTGGAAATCGATTCGGCCGTGGTGGACGGCCCGCAGAGTGTGATCCTGCCGCAGGTCACTTACGGCATCGCGGTGCGCATGGCGGTCATGGGCATCGTTGCAGGGAACGAGGCATAACGAGATGAAGATCCTGATTCAGAACGGCCGGGTGATGGACCCCGCCAGCGGCCGCGACGAGATTGCCGATGTGGCGATCGCCGCCGGCCGCGTCATCGCCATCGGCAACGTGGCGTCCGACTTTCATGCCAACCGCACCCTCGACGCCCGTGGATGCGTGGTCGCGCCAGGCCTGGTGGACCTCGCCGTGCGCCTGCGCGAACCCGGCCAGGAGCACGCCGGCATGCTGGAGAGCGAGATGGCCGCCGCCGTGGCCGGCGGGGTGACCTCGCTGGTCTGCCCGCCCGACACCGACCCGGTGCTCGACGAGCCCGGCCTGGTGGACATGCTCAAGTTCCGCGCCGAAAAGCTGCACCTGGCGCGCGTGTTCCCGCTGGGCGCGCTCACGCGCGGCCTGCAGGGTGAGGTGCTCACGGAAATGGCCGAGCTCACCGAGTCCGGCTGCATCGGCTTCGGTCAGGCCGAGGTGCCCATCGTCAACGTGCAGGTGCTGCAGCGCGCGCTGCAGTACGCCGCCACCTTCGGCTACACCGTGTGGCTGCGCCCGCAGGACTTCTGGCTCGGCAAGGGCGTGGCCGCCAGCGGCCCGCTGGCCACGCGCCTGGGCCTGGCCGGCATTCCCGCGGCGGCCGAGACCATCGCGCTGCACACGCTGTTCGAGCTGATGCGCAGCGCCAAGGGCAGTGGCCAGGGCGCGCGCGTTCACCTCTGCCGCATCAGCAGCGCGGCCGGTCTGGCGCTGGTGCGCCAGGCCAAGGCAGAGGGCCTGCCCGTCACCTGCGACGTGAGCGTGCACAACCTGCACCTCACCGACGTGGATATCGGCTTCTACGACAGCCGCCTGCGCCTGCAGCCGCCGGTGCGCCAGCAGCGCGACCGCGACGCGCTGCGCGCCGGCCTGGCCGACGGCACCATCGATGCGCTGGTGTCCGACCACAACCCGGTGGACAGCGACGCCAAGACCCTGCCGTTTGCCGAAGCCGAGCCGGGTGCCACGGCGGTGGAGCTGCTGCTGGGCCTGGCCTGCACCTGGGCGCAGCAGGATGGCCTGGGCCTGATGCAAGCGCTGGGCGTGCTCACCGTCGGTCCGCAGTCGGTGCTGGGCGCGAGCCTGGGCACGCTGCAGGCCAGCGTGGGCCGCATCGCCGTCGGCGGTGTCGCCGACCTGTGCATCTTCGACCCGAACAGCGCCTGGGCGGTGCGTCCCGAGGCGCTGCGCAGCCAGGGCAAGCACACGCCCTTCGGCGGCCATGAGCTGCCAGTGCGCGTGCACGCCACGCTGGTGGGCGGGCAGCTCGCCTACCAGCAGGCCGAGGCCGCGCACGCGTGAAACCCCTGCGCGCGCTCTGGCGTGCCCTGCGGGCCACCGCGCACGTGGTGCGCGGGCTGTGGACCATCCGCACCGAGTTCGGCCGCCTGACCCCGCCGCAGACCGAGCTGCTGGTGCGCGAGTGGACGCGCCGCATGCTGCACATCATGGGCGTGGAGCTGGTGGTCGAGGGCACACCGCCCGAACACGGTCCGCTGCTGCAGGTGGCCAACCACATGTCCTGGCTGGACATCCTGGTCATGAACGCCGCGCGCCCGAGCCGCTTCGTTTCCAAGGCCGATGCCGAGCACTGGCCGTTGCTTGGCTCGCTCATCACTGGCGCGGGCACGCTCTACCTGGAGCGCGGCAACCGCCGCGCGGCCATGCGCATGGTGCACCACATGGCCGAGCGGCTGGAGTTGGGCGACATCCTCACGGTGTTTCCCGAAGGCACCACGGGTGACGGTCGGGCCCTGCTGCCATTCCATGCCAACCTGCTGCAGGCGGCCATCGCGGCGCGCGCACCAGTGCTGCCCATCGCCCTGCGTTTCGTGCAGCGCGACACCGGCGAGCCGCACCCGGCACCGGTGTTCGTGGGCGACACCACGCTGGTCGGTTCGATCTGGTCCACCCTCAACGCCGATGGCCTGCAGGCCGTGGTGCGTTACGGCGAACCGCAACGGGACCAGGGGCGCGACCGCCGCGCCTGGGCCAACGACCTGCGCGCGGACATCGAGCGTCTGCGCAAGCTTTGAAAGGACCCGCCATGGGCACCGAAGGCCGCGACCGGCGCATCGACTACATCGAGTTCAACGTGAGCGACATCGGGCGCTCCAAAGCCTTCTACGGGGCTGCCTTCGGCTGGACCTTCACCGACTACGGGCCAGGCTACTGCGAGTTCAGCGACGGTCGCATGACCGGTGGCTTCGCCACCGGCGAGCCGGTCCGCCCCGGGGGTGCTCTGGTCATCCTGTATGCGGACGACCTGGCGGAAGCGCAGCAGCGCATCGAGGCCGCAGGCGGGCAGATCTCAAAACCCGTGTTCGGATTTCCTGGCGGGCGCCGTTTCCACTTCCAGGACCCGGACGGGCACGAACTGGCCGTCTGGTCGACGCCCTAACCCGCGTCTGGCGTCGGCGCCTTCTGCAGCCGCCGGTACAGCATGCCGCGCGAGACGCCAAGGGCGCGCGCGGCCTTGGCGATGTTGCCGCCGCACGCGGCCAGGGTGCTTTCGATCAGGCGCTGCTTGTGGTCCAGCAGGGTGGCCTGCGCCGTGCCCTCGTGAGCGGCCTCGGCAGGGGCCGGCGGCTCGACGGCCGGTGGGGCCACCGCTTCGACGGCTTCGGGCGCTGGCTGTGACACGGCCACCGCGTGCTTGAAGTCGGCGCCGTCGCGGGCGGTGAGCATGCCCGTCATCCACACGCCCAGGCCGTTGGGCAGGCGCAGGGTCTGCGCCTGGTGCTGGCGTGAGAGCGCCAGCAGCCGCTCCAGCGGCACGCCGAACACCTCGTCCACCGTGTGCCGATCGTCCATGCGGCAGCCGGTGAGGCGGCGGCCCGCGCCGTTGAGCCAGAGCACGCGCCCGCCGGCATCGATGCCCGCCAGGGCCTCCATCGGCGTGCCCAGCATCGTGGGGCTGGCCTGGAAGTGCAGCACCAGGTGTTCGACCGATTGCAGCTGCAGCAGGCGGTTTTCGATGGTGGTGGCGTACATGCCGACCACGGAGGCGGCGTCGAAGTGGAAGCGCCCGGCCTCGATCGAGACGTCCAGCACGCCGGCGAGCTGGCCGTGGATGTCGCGGATCGGTGCGGCCGCGCAATGCAGGGTCTGCAGGCACTGGAAGAAGTGCTCGGCGCCGGTGACGGTGCAGGCTTCGCCGGTGCGCACCACGATGCCCGGCGCGTTGGTGCCGACTTGGCCCTCGGTGAGGTTCACGCCCACGCGCGATGCGGTCTTGAGAAGGGGGTGCTCGCGGGCGGCGGGCAGCTGGGTGGCGTGGATGATCACGCCCTGCGCGTCAGTCAGCAGCACACGGCAATCGGTGCCGGCCAGCGCGGCTTCCATGTGGTTGAGTTCGAGGTTGCCGGCCTGCAGCAGTTGCCGGTTGCGGTTCAGGCTGGCGTGGGCCCGGCTGCGCGTGACCTGCTCGAAGCTCACGAGATCGGTGGGCAGCTGGTGCGCCGAGGTGCAGCGCAGCCAGGACTGGATGACCGCCTCGCCCACCAGGCCGGAGGGGCGGGCGCCCTCGTCGAAGAAGCGCTGGCGCGCCAGCGCAGTGCGCTGTTCGGTGGTCTGGAAAAAGAGCTGGCGCGGCGTGTTCGCCTGCCCGTTCACGGTGTGGGGCATGTTCTTGTCCTGCAGAGCGTCTCCTTTTCCAGTATCCCGTCCCTCGGTTCGCGGTGGCATGCGGGTAAGCCCTTGCCTGCCGCCGGTCGGATGTTCCACGCCGGAACACATCGGCTTCAGGGAAATCCCGAAGATGAATCGGCCGGCGCGGAGGCAGAAGATGGCAAAGCTGGGCCGAGCACGGTCCGGCCCGGCAGCCCCACAAACAGGCCTGCGCGCCGCAGGCAGCACAAGGAGACACGATGAAACCGACACCACTTGTTTCAGTCAGGTGCCGCGCGGCCGCCTGCCTGCTCGCCGCGCTCACGCTCGGCGGTGCGGCGTTCGCGCAGCTGCAGGCGCCCATCAAGGGCTCGCAGGAGCACATCCGCGCGGCCGTGGGCAAGGTCAATGCCAGCTTCATGAGGGCCAACGCCGGCAAGACGCCGGACTGGCCCAGCTACGGCCTGGACTATGCCGAGACGCGCCACTCCAAGCTCAACCAGATCAGCACCGCCAACGTGAAGGACCTGGGCCTGGTCTGGTCGTACAACCTCGAATCCTCGCGCGGGGTGGAGTCCACGCCGCTGGTGGTCGACGGCATCATGTACGTCACCGCGTCCTGGAGCGTGGTGCACGCGGTGGACGTGCGCACCGGCAAGCGCCTGTGGACCTTCGACCCCAAGGTCTCGCGCGAAGCGGGCTACAAGGGCTGCTGCGACGTGGTCAACCGCGGCGTGGCGCTGCACGAGGGCAAGGTCTTCGTGGCCGCCTACGACGGCCGGCTGATCGCGATCGACGCGGCCACCGGTGAACAGGTGTGGTCCAAGGACACCATCATCGACCACAAGTTCAGCTACACCATCACCGGCGCACCGCGCGTCTTCAAAGGCAAGGTGATCATCGGCAACGGCGGCGCGGAGTACGGCGTGCGCGGCTACATCACCGCCTACGACGCCAAGACCGGCGACCAGAAGTGGCGCTGGTTCACGGTGCCGGGCGACCCGAGCAAACCGTTCGAGGACGAGTCCATGGCCAAGGCCGCCAAGACCTGGGACCCGGCCGGCAAGTGGTGGGAAGCCGGCGGCGGCGGCACGGCCTGGGACACCATGACCTTCGACCCTGAGCTCAACCTGATGTACATCGGCACCGGCAACGGCTCGCCCTGGGCGCGCAGCAAGCGCAGCCCGGCCGGCGGCGACAACCTCTACCTCGCGTCCATCGTCGCGCTCAACCCCGACACCGGCAAGTACGTCTGGCACTACCAGGAAACCCCGGGCGACAACTGGGACTTCACCTCCACGCAGCCGATGATCCTGGCCGACATCAAGCTCGACAACAAGCCGCGCAAGGTGATCCTGCACGCGCCGAAGAACGGCTTCTTCTTCGTGATCGACCGCACCAACGGCAAGTTCATCTCGGCCAAGAACTTCGTCGACGTGAACTGGGCCACCGGCTACGACAAGAACGGCCGGCCGATCGAGACCCCGGCCGCGCGCACCGCTGACCGGCCGCGCGAGATCATCCCCAGCGCCTTCGGTGCGCGCAACTGGCACTCCATGTCGTACAACCCGGCCACCGGCCTGGTCTATATGCCGGTGCAGAGCGTGCCGCTCACGCTGATGGACAACAAGGACTGGAAGTTCAACGCCGACCGGCCCGGCGAGCCGCACGCCAACATGGGCTGGAACCTGGCCACCTTCGCCAACGTGGAACCGCCGACCAGCAAACCCTTCGGCCGCCTCGTGGCCTGGGACCCGGTGCAGCAGAAGGCCCGCTGGACGCAGGAACAGATCTCGCCGTGGAACGGTGGCACGTTGACCACGGCCGGCAACCTGGTGTTCCAGGGCACGGCCGACGGCCGCTTCATCGCCTACAACGCGACCAGCGGCGAGAAGCTGTGGGAAACGCCCACCGGCACCGGCGTGATCGCCGCGCCCTCGACCTACATGGTGGACGGCAAGCAGTACGTGTCGATCGCGGTGGGCTGGGGCGGGGTGTACGGCCTGGCGCAGCGCGCCACCGACCGCCAGGGCCCGGGCACGGTCTACACCTTCGCCGTGGGCGGCAAGGCGCAACCCCCGGCCTTCGTGAACTACCAGCTCGGCAAGCTCGTGGCCGGCGTGAAGTACGACCCGGCCCAGGTGCCGGCCGGCACCGCGCTGTACGTGAGCAACTGCGTGTTCTGCCACGGCGTGCCCGGGGTGGACCGGGGCGGCAACATCCCCAACCTGGGCTACATGGATTCGGCCTTCATCGAGAATCTCGACAAGTTCGTGTTCGCCGGCCCCGCCATGGCGCGCGGCATGCCGGACTTCACCGGGAAACTCAGCCAAGACGATGTCCAGAAAATCAAGGCGTTCATTCAAGGCACGGCCGATGCCATTCGGCCGAAAAACTAGCGGCCTTCTTCTCGGCGCGGCCGCCAGCTTGCTGGCGCCGCCCGCGCTGGCCCAGTCGGACCGTGACACCGCCGGCGCACTCGCGCCGGTGGTGATCACCGGCAGCGCCATCTGGCAGGAGCGCTGGCTCGCTCCGGGTTCGGTGGAGGTGGTGGACGGCGAGGAGCTGCGCGCGGGCCAGTTGCAGATCAACCTCTCCGAGGGCCTGGGCCGCGTGCCCGGCCTGGTGGTGCGCAACCGGCAGAACTACGCGCAGGACCTGCAGATTTCCCTGCGCGGCTATGGCGCGCGCGCGCCGTTCGGTGTGCGCGGCGTGCGCCTGTACGTGGACGGCGTCCCGGCCAGCGCGCCCGACGGGCAGGGCCAGGCGGCCAACTTTCCGATCGGCAGCGCCGACCGCATCGAGGTCATCCGTGGCCCGTTCTCGGCGCTGTACGGCGCCTCGGCTGGCGGCGTGATCGCGCTCTACACGCAGGACGGTCAGCGCCCCACCGAGTGGCGCACCGGCGTGGCGGCCGGCGCCAATGGCCTGTGGCGCTTCTCCACCCAGCTCAGCGGGCAGACCGGCAGCGCGGAACAGCCCGGCTGGTCGTACACGCTGGACGCGGGCAAGTTCGCCACCGACGGCGAGCGCCCGCAGTCGGCCGCCTCGCGCAGCAGTGGCAACCTCAAGCTCAGCCGTGCCCATGAGGGTGGGCGCACGGTGCTCGTGCTCAACCGCCAGAGCAGCCAGGCGCTGGACCCGCTGGGCCTCACGCGCGCCGAGTTCGACGCCGACCCTGGCCGGACCACGGCGGCGGCCACACAGTTCAACACGCGCAAGAGCGTGTCGCAGACGCAGGTGGGGCTGGCCTGGGAGCAGGCGCTGGGGCAGGGCCACCGCATCGAACTCATGGGCTACGGCGGCCAGCGCGCCGTGCGCCAGTTCCAGGCCATTCCCACCGGCGCGCAGACGCCGGCCGGCAGCGCGGGCGGCGTGATCGATCTGGACCGCGACTACTGGGGCTGGAACGCGCGCTGGCGGCTGGACCGCAGCTACGACAGCGGCCGGCTCACCGTGGCGGCCGGCCTGGCGGGCGACCGGCAGACCGAGGACCGCCTGGGGTACGAGAACTTCGTCGGCCCCGCGCTGGGGGTGCAGGGCCGCCTGCGCCGCGACGAGACCAACCGCGCCAGCACGCTGGACCCGTATGTCCAGGCCGAGTGGCGCACGCCGGCCACCACCTTCATGGCCGGGTTGCGGCATTCGCGCGTGCGTTTCAACTCGGCCGACCGCTACATCGTGGCGGGCAACCCGGACGACAGCGGGGCGGTGGCGTTCGACGGCTGGAGCCCGGTGCTGGGCGTGCGCCGCGAGATCACGCCGCAGCTGCAGGCGTTTGCCAGCGTGGGGCGGGGTTTCGAGACGCCGACGCTCAACGAGGTGGCCTACCGCGCCTCGGGGCTGACCGGTCTCAACCCGTCGCTGAACGCTTCGCGCAGCCTGAGCGCGGAGACGGGTTTGCGGGGGCGCCAGGGTTGGGGCACCTGGAGCGCCACGCTGTTCGAGACGCGCACGAAGGACGAGATCGTGGTGCTGTCGAACACGGGCGGGCGGTCCACGTTCCAGAACGCGGGGCGCACGCGCCGCCATGGTTTCGAGCTGGCGGGGGTGATGCAGTGGGGGCAGGTCACGGTGACACCGGCCTACACCTGGATGGATGCGCGTTACCGCGATGGTTTCCTGACCTGTGTGGCCACGCCGTGTGCGGCGCCGAACGTGCCGGTGGCGGCGGGCAACCGCCTGCCGGGGCTGGCGAAGCAGCAGGCGTACCTGCAGGTGGCGTGGGAGCCGGGTTGGGCCAACAGTGTGTTCACGCTGGAGGCTTTGCACACGGGGCGCATGGCGGTGAACGACCGCAACACGGATTTCACGTCTGCGAGCACGGTGTTCAACCTGGGGGTGCGGTTCGAGCAGCAGCGGGGCGACTGGACCTGGCGCGAGTTCGTGCGGGTCGACAACGTGGCCGACCGGGCTTATGCGGGGTCGGTGATCGTCAACGAGGGGAACAACCGGTTCTTCGAGCCTGGGGCTGGGCGATCGCTGTACGTCGGGGTGGAGTTGGTGCGACGGTTTCCCTGATTTTCTTCGTTCGTGTTGTTTGAGGCGGGGACCTCGCGTCAGGCCAGTGGCGGTGCCCGCAGGCCTCCGGCCTCTCGCGGGCGTCTGCCCGGGCACGCTCACATCACTTCGTCAACACCACCCCCGCACTCTTCCTCTGTGGCCACCGCGAATAGGGCCTGCGCCTGCGGGCACCGCCACTGTCCTGCGAAGTAGCGCTGGCATGCAAAGGGTGGTGTGCCCACATCTCTTTGGGGTGGGT